>PPYE01432543.1_pt1 | contig 53379 bp, 49 predicted proteins | sample 1559881 | NCBI WGS metagenome assembly PPYE01 (sample SAMN08240022, study PRJNA423297) | Human gut metagenome, whole genome shotgun sequencing project.
AAATTAACTTGATTCTTTGTGATTATTTCGATATAATCTTTAGCTTCATGTTGTTCAATTTTCAAGGTCCTCAGCCGAACCTCGTTCGGCTTGCTGCCCCTCTCGGAACAGCTTATTTATTATATCATGTCGTCCAGATTTTGTCAAGCACTTTTTTAATCTTTTTTCGATTTTTTTCAAGCGTCGGACTTTTCTGTCTTCCATGATGGAGAACTGCGTTTTTGGCTTTGTTAAGCCATTTCTTCGCTTTCCTCCGCCGCCCTCTCGCGGACAGCTTATTTATATTACCACACCAGCTTTCATTTGTCAACACCTTTTTTCAATCTTTTTTATTTTTCTTCTGTTTTTTCTTTCACCTCCTCCTCGGTGTTCTTTTGCAGGCACTCCTCAATCTGCTGCATCGCCTGTGCCTGCTCCATCTTTTCCGGCGCTTCCTCCTGCAGATAAAACGCCGCCAGCCTCTTGACCTTCTGGATAGGGATGATCCCTTCCATATAACAGTTTTCTCCAAACCGGACCGCCCGCTCGGCCAGCTCCTCTAGTGTCCGTTTGTGCTCCTTGACATTCAGCAGCATCGCCGCCGCAAACGCTCCCGCCACAATAATGATGACCCAGATAAACTCCATACCATGCGCCGCCTTTCATAAAGATGATTACTACTAAGCTATGCGCTCTCCCCCCATGGCGTGCGACGGATAAAAGCGATGAACTTTTCCCTTTGGGCGGATAAATCCCCCAGCCCTGGGAAAAACTAAGCCCGTACACACCAAAAATCTTGTTAAGGAGCGATACTATGATTTCCAGAGAAAAAACCTCCAACCTGATTAAGCTGGCAATTCTGGTGCTCATCAATCTCTGCATCATCTGCTTTGCTTTCTATCAGGTGCCGTCCTCCGCCCTCGCCTCCACCCAGCCGTCGGATCAGCCCAGCGTCGACGCCATCTCGCAGTACGGCTCCCAGAGCGACGAGGTCACCAAGATCCAGACCCGCCTGAAAGCCTGGGGCTACTTTGACGGACCGGTCACCGGCTATTACGGCTCCCAGACCACCGAAGCAGTCAAAAAGTTCCAGCAAAAGCACGGCCTTTCCGCCACCGGCGTGGCCGACGCCAAGACGCTCGAGCTGATCGGCCTGCCTTCCTCGTCCTCCGCTTCCTCCGGTTCGGTCTCCAACTCCGACTTTGAGCTGCTGGCCCGCATCATCTCTGCCGAGGCCCGCGGCGAACCGTATATCGGCCAGGTGGCGGTCGGTGCGGTGGTGCTCAACCGCGTCGAGTCCTCCTCCTTCCCGGACAGCATTGCCGGCGTCGTTTACCAGCCTGGCGCCTTCACCGCCATCACCGACGGCCAGATTAACGAAGCCGTCACCGACTCCGCCCGCCGCGCCGCGCGCGAGGCGCTCAACGGCTCCGACCCCACCGGCGGCGCTCTTTACTATTATAACCCGGACAAGACCTCCAACAAATGGATTCGCTCCCGCCCGGTCATCACCCGGATTGGCGCACATCTGTTTTGCTCTTAATTTGGGGGACTGCGTCTCCCGAAGGCTTTTTAGGAACCGGTGGTTCCTGCCTCCCTCGATATGCAGGCGCTCCGCGAGAGCATGGCCTTGCCATGCTCGGCGCCCCCGGAGGGTTATGCTGGACTGGTAGCCCCAGCACCCACCAGTGGGCCTACCCGGCCCACACCCGGGGTTCCTTTCGTTTCACGACGAAAGGAACCAAAGGCGTGCCAGGGCCGCTGCCTCTGGACCCCGTTGGGGGGCTATTATCATCCCCCCAGCGGCGGCAAGCGCCGCTCCCCCCAGAAAGGGGTGCCTCTTCGGATGGCACGCAAGCCATAAACCGCCTGCCGCGCCACGGATTGACAGCAGGAAGTGTTCCCTTGATAGAACCAAAGGAAAAAATAAGACCGATTTGCCCACTCAGCTTAAAGTGGCAAATCGGTCTATTTTTGTGGCACAAACCCTTTTGAGGGGGTAGCAGCACAATGTGCTGCAGGGGGAGCGAAGCGTCCCCCTTAGGGGAGTACCCAGAGGGGGTGTCCCCCTCTGGGAGATTCTTTGGTGACTTTCTCATCGGGGAGAAAGTCACCCGGGGTGGAGGGGCGGAGCGCCCTCCTCTCGGGGGCTGTGGGGGCAAAAGGCCCCCACTTGGGGAGTGCAGAGGGGCGAAGCCCCGCGTAAGGAGGGAGTGCAGAGGGGGCCCCGCCCCCTCGCAAAAAAGCCCCAGGAGCCCCGGCTCCTACAAGTTCCCCGAGGATTCGGTATCCATAAAGGAAAATAACTCCTCAACCTCCTCGCGTTTTAAGTCCCGCAGGTGGTGCCTCTGCCTTCCCTCCGAATAGGAGTAAAGATAAAGATCACACCGCCCTGTCCGCTTTTGAAAGATGCTCTGCCCAATCCGCACCTTGGCAATCCGCCCCCGGCGGATCACCACCGCGTGCAGCGAAAATCCCTTCGAGTACCGCAGCGTGTAGCACCCGTCCTCATAGGACAGCCCCGCTGTAAACAGATCGATCACCTTGACGATCAAAAGCCAGATCAGCGGCACGCTCGCCATAAAGCTCACCCACTGGATCAGCTCCACCCAGCCCGGGAACAGCAAGCTCAATATTCCCCGCAGCAGCAGCACCAGAACCAGCAGTGCCGCCGCCCGCCAGATATATCGAACCGCCGACCGCAGCCGGTGGGGAGCCACCTTTCGCTGGGAAATCCGGTACTCGGGCAGCAGCAGGCGCAGGCTGCGCTCCAGCTGCTTTTTGCGCACGCAGGGAATCAAGGCCGAGACGTCGTCCCGGAATTTGCCGTACCCCACCGTCGACAAAAAGATGGAGTAAACCCCCAGCAGACAGGTCAGCAGCGACCGCCGGATGTCCAGATACCCAATCTTGTCCGCCGCAATCCGGTAGCTGCGCTTGGTCAGCAGCCCGGCCCGCACCTCCAGCAGATTTTTCCGCCGCCGCACATGAAAGTTCGCGTGCCTCAAAAGGCTCACCGCAAAGGCGCACAGGTAACCAAACAGCAGGACACACGCCAGCGCAAAGGCCGCGGGCGGCACCCCGAAGGCCAGCGTCCGCGCCACATTCTCAAAGGTGCCGTAGATCATCTCCGAAAACTGCTCCCCCAAAATGCTGCCCATCTGGGTAATCAGGGTGGAGATCAGCACCATTCCCGCAAACGAGTTGGAGGTAATCATCGCCAGCACAAAAACATACCGGTTCTTCGGGCTGTACACCCGGGTGTGCCCGGGTGCCGTCACCGTCGACGGGGTCTGCAGCATGCGGATGATCTGCTCGCAGTCGCGGCGGCGCAGCATCACCAGCAGGTCTGCCTGCGTAAGATTCCCCCCCGCCGTGTCCACCCGCAGATACTGCGCGCCAAACACCCGCAGCCGCAGCGGCGCAACCAGCGAAACGCAGTAGTATTGGGAGGCCGGCAGGAAGCTCACCTCCCGCCGGAAAACGCCCCGCCGCACCAGCAGCCCGTCCGCTGTCAGTTCGACCACAAAGGTCGCCCACAGCAGCACGCCCAGCGACAAAAATGCCAGCAGCGACAGCACGTCCACCCACGCGCCCTGCAGCCAGTTGGAGATGTTCACCGCCAGCTGAAAGCCCCCGGTCAGCGAAAAGCTGTTGATGACCACATAGTAAAGGCCCCTCACCAGCGGCAGCAGCAGGATGAACAGGTAGCGCCACAGGTTGCTCAGGATGTACAGCGGGTGCGGACGAAACCGCTTAATCGAGGTCTGTTCCATCGTCCGCCTCCATTCTCCTGCCCAGCTGAATTCGCAATAGGCGCGCCTCCTCGTAGCTGATGTTCTCGATGCGCACCACGCCGCCCGCCGCGTACAGCCGCAGCGTCGCCAGATTCATCAGCCGCTGCAGCAGGTTCTGGCTCAGGGTAGTGTACTGCAGGTTGCGGATGTACACCGCGTCCACCTGGTTGTAGATCACGCCCCGGCTGACCCGCACCATCATCCCCCCGACCGAATAGCGGTACTGGCGGTAATACATTGGATAATACACAAAGCACAGCAGCAGAAAGGCCGCCATCCAGATAAAGGTAAAGATGGTGAACGCCCGCGCCGCCGTATAATAAAGAAAGCCGCCCACAAACGCCGGCGGGATGCACAGCAAAAGCAGCCGCACCCGCCAGCAGGTCAGCGCCCGCTCTGGAAGCCGTTGCCCGGACAAACGCTCTCCTCCTTTCCCTGCATCATCGTTTTTCCCCGCCTTCCAAGTCCTTCATGGTCAGCGAGATTCGTTTTCGTTTGAGGTCCACATCCAGCACCTTCACCCGCACGATGTCCCCCACCTTCAGCACCTCGGAGGGGTGGCGGATATACCGGTTGCAGATCTGCGAGATGTGCACCAGCCCGTCCTCGTGGACCGCGATGTCCACAAAGGCGCCGAAGTCGGTGACGTTGCGCACCGTTCCGGTCAGCACCATGCCGGGCTTTAGGTCGGAAAGCTCCATCACATCGGTGCGCAGCAGCGGCTTTGGCAGCTCGTCGCGCGGGTCGCGCCCCGGCTTCACCAGCTCCGCTACCATGTCCCGCAGCGTCGGCTCGCCCACGCCGATGCGCGCCGCTACCTCCCCTGTGCTCCCCAGCGCCTCCACCCGTTTGGGCAGCGCCGCAATCTCGTCCGAGAGCACCTCCTCCAGACGGTAGCCGCACAGGGTCAGCAGCTTCTGCGCCGCCGCGTAGCTCTCCGGGTGCACGCCGGTGTGATCGAGCGGATTGCCGCTCTCCGGCACCCGCAAAAATCCCGCGCACTGCTCGTAAGCCTTCTTGCCGAGCTTCGGCACCTTCATCAGCTGGCTGCGGGAGACAAAGCTGCCGTTCTCCTCCCGGTAGGCGACAATGTTTTTTGCCACCGCCTGGTTAACCCCCGCTACATAGGAGAGCAGCGACCCGCTGGCGGTGTTCAGGTCCACCCCTACCCGGTTGACGCAGTCCTCCACCACGCCGCCCAGCGCCTCGTCCAGCTGCTTTGGCGGCATGTCGTGCTGGTACTGCCCGACGCCGATCGCCTTTGGGTCGATCTTGACCAGCTCCGCCAGCGGGTCCTGCAGCCGCCGCGCAATCGAAACCGCGCTGCGCAGCGAGACGTCAAACTGCGGAAACTCCTCCGCCCCCAGCTTGGAGGCCGAGTAGACCGACGCCCCCGCCTCGCTGACCACCATGTAGGAGACCTTGTTCGTTAAGGTCGGATTCAGCTCCCCCAGCAGCTCGGCCACAAAAATCTCCGACTCCTTGCTCGCCGTCCCGTTGCCGATGGCGATCACCGTCACCCCGTACCTGCGGATCAGGCCGCCGAGCACCTTCCTGGCCTCTCCGGTTTTGCTCTGCGGCGGGGTGGGGTAAACCACCGTCGTCTCCAGCACCTTGCCGGTGGCGTCCACCACCGCGATCTTGCAGCCGGTGCGGTAGGCCGGGTCGAATCCCATCGTCACCGCCCCCTTGACCGGCGGCTGCATCAGCAGGTTTTTCAGATTCTCCGAAAAGACGCCGATCGCCTGCTTGCAGGCCCGCTCGGTCAGCTCCGCGCGCAGCTCCCGGGTCAGCGAAGGGAAGATCAGCCGCTCAAAGCTGTCCGCGCACACCGCCCGCAGCTCCTTTGCAAAGGGGGAGCTTTTGCGGACCAGCTCCCGCTCCACCATCTGCACGCAGTGCTCGTGGTCGGCTTCTACATTCACCTTGAGCGCCTCCTCCCGCTCGCCCCGGTCGATGGCCAGCACCCGATGGGAGGGAATTTTGCGGATCGATTCGCTGTATTCTGAATACATCTGGTATATTTCGTTTTCTTTTGTCCCCGTTGTTGTCGAAATCTGAGCGTTTTTCTGCAAATACTCCCGCAGCTGTCCGCGCAGCCGCGCCGAATCGCTCAGCTCCTCCGCCAGGATGTCCCCCGCTCCCGCGATGGCCGCCGCTGTGTCCGGGACCTCCTTGTCCGTGTCGACATACTTTGCCGCTTCCCTTTGAAGGTCGCTGCCCGGTCGCTGCTCCTTGAGGAAGCGGGCCAGCCCTTCCAGCCCCCTCTCCCGCGCCACCGAAGCCCTGGTTCTGCGCTTGGGCCGGTAGGGGCGGTACAGATCCTCAATCTCGGAGAGCATCTGCGCCTTCTCCAGCGCCGCGCGCAGCTGCTCCAGCTCCCTGCCTTCCAGCTTGCCGCTCTCCTCGACCAGAGCAAACACCTCCTGCCGCCGCTTCTCCAGATTGCGCAGATAGCTCAGCCGCTCGCTCAAATTCCTCAGCACCGTGTCGTCCAGCCCGCCGGTTGCCTCCTTGCGGTAGCGCGCGATGAAGGGGATGGTGTTCCCCTCATCCATCAGCCGCACCGCGCTCTCAATCTGCCCCCGCGGCACCGAAAGCTCCTGCGACAGGGTCTGCATCATATCCATCCAACATCCGTCCTTTCCTGGTTTCCTTCCTTTCACTATACCACAGATTTCCTCTCACACCAAATAAAGAATTGCAAATTTATTCTCCAATCTGTTATATTCTTCTTTTAATATATTATTTGTATAGAAAAAATTATCCAATTTGTTGAAATCTGTCGCCTCATAACAAAAAAGAGGGGAAAGGGCATCTTTTCCCTTTCCCCTCTTTTTTGCTTTTTTTAGGCCAGCGCAGAAACCTCCCCGCCGTCCAGCACGTTCTGGCAGTTGTCCAAAATCTGGTAGACCACATCCTGCGAAACGGTGTACCGGATCTCGCCGTTGAGCGAGATGTACACGTTCCCGTCCCCGGTCGGGTAGAGTTCAAAGACATCCTCCTGCCGCCCCTCGTCCAGATAGCGGACGGTCATGGTCAGCACCTTTTCCAGGCTCGGCTCCCCGCTGCTCAGCTCATCCGGCGGGATGGCGGTGATGGTCCGGTAAAGCTCGGCAAACAGCTCGCTGTCCACTTCCTCCCCGTTGCCGGTCACCGTCTGCTCCTCCCCCTGAGTCACCAGGAAGGTGTAGGACTGGTCCGCCGACTCCACCGTCAGGGAGGAAAGCTCGTCCAGCTCCACCGGCTCATAGACGCTCTGGGTCAGCTGCTCAACCTGTACCGTCAGCCAGCTCAGGCGGCTGGCCGAAACCAGATAGACAAATGGTGAACCATCCTTTGTCATATACACATAGTTGTTGCTGTTCCGCTCGGAGGCCCGCAGGGTGAACTGCTCCACTCCGTCGATGCTCACCGACACCACCGAGTACGGTTCATCCAAACCGTACTCCGCCAGCTGCTCCTCGGTCGGGTTGACCGCTGCAATCTGGTTGGCGTACAGCGAGTACAGCCCGTCGGTCACCTGCGAGGCCGACGCCTCGGTGATGGTCTGCACCGTCGGGGTGGTCAGCGTGTACTGCTTCTCGGTGGAGGAGACCACCGCCTCGTCCTCGCTGCTCTCGGTCTCCTCCTCGCTCTCCACCGTGTCGATCTCCAGCGTGATCGTCTGGGGCCGCACCGTTCCGGACAGCTCGATCACCGCCTTGTCATAGTCGCTCGGCTCCACCTCGGTGATCTCGTTGTCCAAAAAAGAGTACCGCGTCTTGGACACGCTGTCCAGAATGTCGTCGCTGATTAAATACACCCCGCCCTCATACAGCGCGTAGACGCTGCTGCCGTCCAGGGCGGAATTCCCCAGCTCGAGGGTCAGCTCGGCCCCATCGGTCGTTACAATCCGGATAATATACTCCGGATTATCCAGTCCGTATTGCATGAGCTGCTCGCCGGAATCCCCCACCGTCAGCTCCTCGGCCGAAAGCAGCTGCCGCTGCGCCGTCAGTGGAGCAAAGAGGTCGACCAGATTGTTGACGTTTAAGCTCGAGACCGAGACGCCCTCCAGCCCCTCGACCACAAAGCCGTCTCCCTCGTTGACCAGCGTGAAGCTGTCGGAGGGATTCTCGATCGAAAGGGTGTTGATCGCGTCCGCCGCCACCTGCATCAGCACCGTCTCCTCCTGCGAGAAGCCCACCGTCTGCTCCTCCTGTTCCTCCCCGCTCTGAAAGCGCACCATCAGAAAGATCATCAGCCCCAGCAGCGCCAGCACCACCAGGAGGCTGAGCAGCAGCGTGACCGTCTGTTTTTTCATATTCAAACTTCCTTTCCACGAAAGACCTGCGGCCCGCCCGCCTCCGGTTTTTGCGGTGCTCAGGAACGGGAAAAGGCGCAAAATCTGTTAAATTTCGTCAGGAATATACTTTTTGTATTCTTTTGCAGCAAAAGCCTTACGCGTTTCGTCTCCGGTACCAGATCCACATTCCCCAGATCAGCACCACAACCGGCAGCACGATCATAAAGGCAATGCCGATGAGAAAGACCTGCGCGGTGTTCAGCCCCAGCTCCTGGCCACCCAGCGTCTTGGACTGAATCGAGATGACGTTCTCCCGGTGGGTCAGGGTGTTGAGCACCGAAAGGTAGTAATCCGCGTTGCAGAACGACCCGCTGGAAAGCAGCGAATCGCTGATCGATACCGCCGAGCCGAAGGCAACCACCTGGCTGGTCGACCCGTCCTCAAAGCTCTTGGTGGAGAGAATTGCCAGCGCAAAGGGGCCGTATTCCTCCGGCGACCAGTTTTCCAGCTCCTCCTCGGTGATGCCGTAGGGGATGGTGGTCGCCGTTTCGGTCGATTCCAGCAGCACCTCGGTGCTGATATCCATGTTGGTCTCATACATCTGCTCCAGCGGCCGCGCAAACGGCATGGTGATCGGGATGGAGGTGTCGGTCATCGTGTCGGTCAGCGTCAGGTTGCTGATGCTGGTGGTGGAAAAGTACGGGTTCATGTTGATGATGTGCTGGCTGTCCGTCTCGACAATCGAGCTTGCGCTTACCCCAATGCCCCACTTCTCCAAAAAGCTCTCCAGCCGCGGCAGCTCGGGCTGAGTGGTGTCCGCAAAGTAGAGCAGCGTCTTTTCCTCGTTGCTGGAAAGGAAGCTGTCGATGCGGTCCAGCACCTCCTGGTCGGGGTCGTTGGTCGGCGCCATCCAGATCAGCACGTCCACATCGCTTGGAATCTCCTCGGTCGCCGGGCTGACGGTGACAATCTCAAAGTTGTTGTCCTCCATCAGCGCGGTCAGCCCGTCGGGGGATTGTTCCCCATACCCGGACAGCACCGCGGCCTTGACCTGCGTCTCGCTGGTCACGTTCATGATCGCCGAGGTCATCGCCTGCTCCGCCTTGGAGGAGGTGATGTAGCTGCCGTAATAGGAGCCGCTCTCAACATTAAACAGGTCGTAGGCGTCCAGCGTCTGGGACCGTGTCCCGCAGGAGACCACGATGTCCCCGATCTGCACGTCCTCATACTGGTAGGCCAGCGACGGATTTTCCAGCAGGTCGACATATTCCAGCGTGATCTGGTCGGAATATTTCTCGTACTCCTTGAGCACCGCGTTGGCCTGCACATAGTATTCGCCCCCGGCGATGAAGTTTTCCTCCGAGGTCATCACCTGCACCGTCACCGGTTTGCTCAGCTGTGCTACATATTCCTTGGACTGGTCGGTCAGCTGGAACACCTTCTCCGGGGTCAGGTCGATGGTCACCGGATAGCGGTCGGTGATGTAGATGGTCAGGACGTTGATCAGCACCAACGCCACCACAATCAAAAAGGTGGTCGCGCCGGACAGCATCAGATATTTCTGCCGCCGGGTCGCCTTGTGCTTTTCCTTTTTTGGCGATTGCTGTTTTGTGCCTGCCAAATCATGATTGCTCATCTTTGCTTCCCCCTTCCTACGAGATTCTGCGGCGTTCCAGATGCCGCACCGTCAAAAATAAAAACAGCGCCGTTACGCTGATAAAGAAGGTCAGGTCGGAAAGGTTGAGCAGCCCCCTGGTGAAGTCCAGATAGTGCTGGTAAAAGGAAATTCCGTCCATCACCGCGTTGATCCATTCGCTCGACACCACCGGCGTGAAGCTGTTGGCAAACAGCAAAAACAGCCCGATCGCCAGCGAGCCCACCGCCGCGATGACCTGGCTCTCGGTCAGCGACGAGATAAAGATGCCGATGGCGCACAGCGCCGCCCCCAGCAAAAACAATCCCAAAAAGTTGCCGCAGAACACCGCCACGTCCGGAATCTGAAAGGCGCACATCACCAGAAAATACAGCAGCGTGACCCCCATCCCCAGCAGGTACATGGTCAGGCACGCCAAAAACTTGCCCATCACCACCCCGGTGAAGCTCACCGGCGCGGTGAACAGCGCCTGCTCGGTCTTTTGGCGGCGCTCCTCACTGAACAGCCGCATGGTCAGCATCGGCACCAGAAAGATGACGATGGAAAACAGGTTGGAAAACACATAGCTTAAGTCGGTGCTGTTGCTCACCAGCGAGGTGGCAAAAAAGTAATACCCCGCAATGGCATAAAACACCGCCAGAAAAACATACCCCACCGCCGAGGTTAAGTAGGAGCGCATCTCCCTTTGATAGATCGCTGTCATCTCGCTCTATTCCCCTTTCTCCTGCTGCTTGCCGGCCTCTCTCTGCGCGCGCTCGGTATCAAACAGCGGCGTCTGCCCGTCCTGCTCTGCTGTGTCGGGCTTTTCCGGCTCCTGCTGCTCCGCCACGTCGGGCTTTTCCGCTTCCTGCTGTGGCTCCTCCGCGTCGCCGCTGGTCAGCCGCAGGAAGACCTCCTCCAGGCTGTAGTTCTTGCGGCTCATCGAAAGGATGGCGCAGTCGGTCCTGCTGATGGCCTTGAAGATTGCCCGCCGCACTGCGCTGCTGTCGGTGCAGTCGTCCGGCAGATAGACGGTGTACTGGATGCCTCCCTGAGACTGAACCCGCCCAATCTGCGGGATTTTGCGCAGCGTCTCCAGCACGGTGCGCTCGTTGCCCTCAATCTCCAGCTCGATCTGCAGATGACCGGAGAGCTGGTCGGCCAGCTGCTCGGTCCTGCCGTCGGCCACAATCTTTCCCTGATGCAGGATGATAATCCGGTCGCACACCGCCTGCACCTCGGACAGGATGTGGGAGGAAAGCAGCACCGTCCGGGTCTTGGCAAGGTCGCGGATCAGCTGCCGGATCTCGATGATCTGCGCCGGGTCCAGCCCGACCGTCGGCTCGTCCAAAATCAAAATTTCCGGGTCGCCGATCAGCGCCTGTGCCAAACCCACCCTCTGCTTATATCCTTTGGAGAGGTTGCGGATCATCCGCTTGGAGACATCGGTGATCCCCACCAGCTCCATGATGCCCTGTAGATATTCCTCCCGGTCCTGCCGGATGGCCTTATTTTTCTTCACCTTTTTCAGCTGATAGATAAAGTTTAAATATTCGTCCACCCGCATGTCCCCATAGACCGGCGGCTGCTCGGGCAGATAGCCGATCCTGGTCTTTGCCTTGAGCGGGTCGGTGAGCACATCGATCCCGTCGATCACCACATCCCCGTCCGAAGCGGAAATATAGCCGGTCAAAATGTTCATCGTCGTGGTCTTGCCCGCACCGTTGATGCCCAAAAAGCCGACCGCTTCCCGGCCCTGAATGGAAAAGCTGACCGAGCGCAGCGCCTGTTTTTCCCCATAGCGCTTGCTCAGATTCTTCACTTCCAGCAAAAAATCATCTCCCTTTTAAGCGTCTTACATTAAGTGTACAGGATATCCCTCCGGATTGTTTTAAGAAAATATTGGGATTTTTTTAAGTTTCTTTCAGGATGTAAAAATTCTCCTCTTTTTTGTCCATTTTTGCGGATTTGCCGCAATCCATCCGCAGACAACAAAAAAACGGATTCCGAAACCGGAATCCGTTTCTGGTGACCCGTGCGAGAATCGAACTCGCGATACCGCCGTGAAAGGGCGGTGTCTTAACCGCTTGACCAACGGGCCGCACATATATGAAAAACTGCAGGAGCAGATTTCTGACAAATGGTAGCGGCAAATGGATTTGAACCATCGACACTTCGGGTATGAACCGAATGCTCTAGCCAGCTGAGCTATGCCGCCATATAGAGAGACACGGCGAGTGCCGTAATCAACGTCCTAAATTATATAATAGATTTTTTAATTTGTCAACCCCTTTCTTTCAATTTTTTCGACTTTTTTTATTTTGCCCCTTTTCTTTTTATTCATACAAGGAGATCATATTCTATTCTCATTCCAATTTCTGCCGCATAAAAAATCCGTGAAGGCAAAACCTCCACGGATTCTTTCCTTATTCAAAGCAGGCCAGCGCCTCAAAGCACTTTTTGCCGTCGTCCTTCCTGCCGGTGACGTAATATCCCACCGTTCCCGGCGCGATGCCGTCGCTCTCCCCAAGCTCCTTGCACAGGATCGCCAGCTCCTCGCCCATCTTGGCCTCGCTGTGATAGTTGATGACCAGCTTTTTCAGCCTGCGCTCCACCGTCGCGGAAAACGGCAGGTTGTCCAGGATGATGTCGGCATACTGGGTATTGTTCAGGTGGCCGTTGTCATCGGTGCGGGAATAGGTCACCCGCTCCACCGCCGTCTGCTGCGCGTCGCGCACCTTCGGGATGGAGAGATCCTGCTCCGGAATCTCCTGGATGCGGAACGGGAAGTCCAAATCCTCCGGCGGGTCCCGCAGAATCTTGCGGGTATCGGTATCTACCAGCACCCATTTGGAATCCTGCGCCGCCACCTCGATCCCCTGCTCGTTGATAAAGCTGGTGTATCGGTTATAGATGGCACGCTTTGGGCCGGACGGCCGGGTCACAACCCGCAGCTTATCTCCCACCTTGATGTCGTGATAAATCTCCAGCGACGCCTTCGCCAGCAGAAAAACGGTGTGTGTCCGGCGGTAAACATCGATGGTCAGCCCCAGTTCGTTGCAGTGGTTGGTGCTGATTGCCTGGCTCTGGGCCATCAGCGCCCCTGCCTTCATTCTCCCGTTACAGTCGCACTCGTACTGTCCCACAATGAAATCCTGTTCAAAAAATTCAACTGTCGCGCTCAAAGCAGCTCTCCTCCTTTTCCTGATTTGATTGCGCTTTATCTACTATTATAATCTTCTTTTTTCAATCTCTCAACCCTTCCTTTTTAAATTTTTTGCAATCGGGAAAGGCGGGTAGTTTTTCACCACCCGCCTTTCCTATTCTTCCACTTCCCGCATCAGCAGAAACGCCCCGTTCAGCGACGCGCAAAACTTCCACCCTTCTGCCCCCAGTTCATTCATGCTCTCTTCGAGCTGGCGGCATTTTTGCTCAAAATCAAACCCCAGCTTTATCGGAATGGTAACGACCTTATACTCATATCGCGGCATGATTCATCCTCCTAACCGCTCGCCTGATCTGCGAACTTGAATCTAAATTTCACCCAAACCACAAGCATCCGTTCAGGGGAGCAGGAGAAACGCTGCGCTCTCTCCTGTCCCCGGGCTTCGGTCCTAGTTACAGCAAAACCTCCCACCGGGAGGTTTTGCTGGTTTCTTTTAATCGGCAGCAAGCCGGGAACTTTTTCTCTTACAAAAAGTTCCCCAATCGGCAAGAGAAAATTCTCTTGCCGATTTTCCCTTCAAAAGGCGCTTGAACGATAAAGGTGTTTCGCCCGCTGCGGCGTGCGACCAGCAGGCGCTGCCCGCTGGACACCTGCCACCTTTTGAAAAAGGTGGACGAAAACTTTTATTTTTTACCTGGCAGCCAAAGCTAGTACTTCGCAAACTTCTCCGCCAGCGATTTCAAATCTTCCTCATCCCAAAACTGGATCTGCAAGGTACCGCCCTCGCCGTTGGGGATGATTCTCACCTTTCTGCCCATCTCCATGCTCATGGCAATCTCCATCTCGGTCAGGAAGGCGCTCTTGCCGCCCCAGGCTGGTTCTTCCGGGGCCTTTGCGGCTTTTTCCTTCTTCTCGTCCTGATTTTTGGCCATTCGCTCGATGTCGCGCACCGAATATTTGCCGGTTTTGACCTTCTGTGCGATCTCCACAATCCGATCCTGATCGTCAAAGGCCAGCAGCGCGCGCGCGTGTCCGGGGGAAACCTCCCCTTCACCCACCATATCCATGACCTTCTGCGGCAGGTTGAGCAGGCGCAGGGCGTTTGCGATGGCCGGACGGGACTTGCCCACCCGCTTTGCCACCTGCTCCTGGGTCATGCCGTAGCGCTCCATCAGCTGCTTATAGCCGGTCGCCTCCTCGATGGCGTTGAGGTCCTCGCGCTGCAGGTTTTCGATCAGCGCGATCTCCATCGCCTGCTCCTCATCCATCTCCCGGATGACGACAGGGACCTCCTGCAGGCCCGCCATGCGGCTGGCGCGCCAACGGCGCTCGCCTGCCACCAGCTGATAGCTGCCGCCCGGCAGGGGGCGCACCAGCAGCGGCTGCAGCACGCCGTGCTCCCGGATGGAATCCGCCAGCTCGTTGAGCGCCTCCTCCGAGAAGATTTTTCTCGGCTGGTCGCGGTTTGGCTCGATCTGGCTCAGGCGCAGGGTGACCACTCCCCCGCTGTCCACCGTTTCATTGTCCATAAACAGAGCGTCCAGCCCCTTGCCGAGCCCTCCTTTTTTCGCTCTTGCCATCCTGATTCCCCCTATCCTTTCTTAACACGATTTTTCTTCAAAAACTCCTTTGCCAGGTCCATATAGGCCCTGGAGCCCTTGGAGAGCTTATCAAAATACATCACCGGCATACCGAAGCTGGGCGCTTCCGACAGGCGGACATTGCGCGGGATAACCGTCTTGTACAGCTTATCCGGGAAGTGCTTCTTGACTTCCTCCTCCACCTGCTCGGTCAGGCGCAGCCGCTTGTCGTACATGGTCAGCAGGATGCCCTCCACCTCGATGACCGGATTGTACAGCCGCTTGACCTGCCGGACGGTCGCCATCAGCTGAGACAGTCCTTCCAGCGCATAATACTCGCACTGAATCGGAATCAGCACGCTGTCGCAGGCCGCGAAGGCGTTGAGGGTCACCAGGCCCATCGCCGGCGGGCAGTCGATCAGGATATAGTCATAGTTGTCCCGGATCGAAGCCAGCGCCTGCCGCAGCTTCATGGTGCGCTCCGGCACATCGCCCAGTTCCAGTTCCGCCGCCGCCAGATCGATGCTGGACGGAATGAGGTCCACATTTTTAAACTCGGTTTTGATGACCGCCTTGGAGGCCCGTTCCTCCCCGCTGAGCAGCTCATAGGTCGAGCAGGTCACCTCGCGCTTGTTGACCCCCAGGCCGCTTGTCGCGTTGCCCTGCGCGTCGATGTCCACCAGCAGGCACTTCTTTCCCGATTTCCCCAGACCGGCAGCCAGATTGATGACGGTGGTCGTCTTGCCGACGCCGCCCTTTTGATTTGCTACCGCAATCACTTTACTCATATCAACAACATCCTTTCCCGGCGCTGACGCGCAAAACATCGGATTTAGTTTGATTATAGCACATCTGTCGCCGAAAGAAAAGGAAAAACTCCCTTTTCCCTCCTTCCTTTTGTCTTTTTTCACCTTTTTGTCCGTCCATGTTTCACGTGAAATCTTTTTCTTCTCGCTTCCCTCTCCTGTTTCACCTGAAACAGGGTCGTTTCCTCCCGCGTCTTTGTTTCACGTGAAACGTTTCCGCGCAGAAGGTTGCCGATGTTTCATGTGAAACAAAAACTTTTTTTAAAGAAGCTGCAACAAATTCCAAATATGGATGCACCTATAAGGAAAGAGGTTGTTGAACCCTCTGATTTCGACCGACCAAATTTTAGGAGGTTTATGAAATGATGAAAAAGATTCTCACCGTTGCCCTTTGCGCAGCGATGCTGCTTTCGATGGCAGGCGTCTCCTACAGCGCAGACGGCGGCAGCACCAACTCGTCCAGCCCAACCATCCAGGTTCTGCCGGCGCAGCCAAAGGCGATCAAGCCGGTTGCCCGCGTCACCGAGCCGGACATCCCGGAGGATGCGCAGGAGCAGTACGACTTCCTGGAAGCAAATCAGGCATCCGAAGCCTTTATCGAGAGCATGCAGGAATTTGGCGCCAAAACATCCTCGATGGTGTTGACCGAGAACGGCACCAACCAGACCTATTCGCCGATCAGCTTCGCCTATGCGTTGGGCGTGCTGGGCAGCGGTGCAAGCGGCCAGACCTCCCGCGACATCGCCAAGGCACTGGAATCGACCAACATGAAGGTGATCTCCAACGGCCTGAATAAATTCTATAACAGCAACTACAGCGACGAGGAGGGCGGTATCTTAAAGATCGCCAATTCTCTCTGGCTGCAGGAGGACTACCCAATTAAGGAAGAGTTCGCCAAGAACGCAGCGGAGCAGTTCTACGCCTCGGCCTATTCGGTGGACTTCTCTGAGCAGGCAACCGCCGATGCGATGGCCAAATGGATCTCCGAGCAGACCAGCGGCCTGCTGAATCCAACCTTCCAGGCAAATCCGGACCAGATTCTTTCGATCATCAACACCCTGTACTTTGAAGGGGCCTGGGTCGATTCCTTTGACGCTGCCAACAACACAGAGGAAACCTTCATCCTCGAGGACAGCAGCGAGGTGGATGCCACCTATATGAATCGGACCTTCCAGGGCGCCACCTACTATGAAACCGACGACTACACTTTGTTTGAGGTTTCGTTTGAAGGCGGGCAGACCATGAAGTTTGTCCTGCCAAAGGAGGGCAACGCTCTGGAGACGCTGCTTGACCAGGAAAGCCTGGAGCAGATTCTCTCCGAGCAGGAGGAAAGTTCCGTCCGTTACGCCGATGTCAACTTCAAGCTGCCAAAATTCAGCTTCGACAGCGAGTTTGACCTCAACGAGACCTGCAAGGCGCTTGGTCTGGAGGAGCTGCTGGAAGGCAAAGCGGACCTTTCCGGTATCACCGATGAGCGCGTTGCCCTTTCCAGCGTCAAGCAGGAGAGCCATGTCGAGGTGGACGAGAACGGCTGCAAAGCTGCCGCCTACACCAAGATGGATCTGATGCGGATGAGCATGCCGGTCCCGATGGAGCAGTACGACTTCTCGCTGGACCGCCCATTCCTCTTTGTCATCGAGTCGCAGGATGAGGCGCCGCTGTTTGTCGGTACCGTCTACAACCCTCTGCAGTAACCTTTCTTTTGTAAACCCCTTTTATGATTCACCACAAAAAGAGGCTCGGGTCAATCAAAATTGACCCGAGCCTCTTTATTTTGGGGCGCTGCCCATTAAATTGCAGATTCATAAACATAAAGGGAAAAGCGTTCTCCATTGATCAGCTGTGTTCCTACATACATCGGAATCCCATTTGCGTCGTAGGCTGTGCTCTTGACATAGAGCAGGTACTCACCCTTTTTTACCCGCAGCAGCTCTCCCTCATGGGCGGTGGCGCGGCAAAGCTCGATGCGTTTTTCCGAGCTGGCAATGCGCTTGCCCGTCTTTTCTTCGATGAAATCAAACAGCGAATTGTTGTCAAAATCATTGTCGAGCAGGAAGGAATACTCCATCGGGAAATAGTTTCCCTCGATGACCACCGGTTCCTGGTCGGCATAGCGCACCCTGGAAAGAAAGACCACCCTGCTGCCGACAGGAATATCCAGCCTTCTGGCCGTCTTCTCGTCCGCGGTGACCACCTTGTTTTCCAGCATCTTGCCGCCCGGCTTCACGCCAATCTGATGACACAGCTCGGTGAAGCTCTGCAGCTTTTTCATGTTGCGCTCAAATTTGGGCTTGGTGACAAAGGTTCCTTTTCCCTGTTTGCGTTCGACCAGTCCTTTTTCAATCAGCTTATCGATCGCGCGGCGGACGGTATTGATGCTGATGTGGTAGGTTTCCGCCATTTCCTTTTCGGTCATCAGACGATCTCCCGTATGATAGCGGCCGGCGCTGACATCTTCCTCAATCATATTCATCAGCTGAACGTACAGCGGCGTGATTGCGGTTGGATCCAACATCTGCATTTCCCCCCTTTATCATTGGTATCATTTCGTCATGTCATCTTCACAGAGAGATTACTCTAATTATAATACATTGTAAGAACACAATACAAGGGGAATAGTTCCTAAAAAAAGCCAGAAAAAGGCACTATTTTCTGCCTGTATTCTACACCTAAAAACAATTTTTGACATAAAGCGAAGTTTTCAGACAGCAAATGCGCAGCAGGGATCCCATCCCGTGGAAGAATGAGCCTTGCTGCGCATTTCACTGTCGCTTTGCGAATTTTAGAGAATTGCCATTAACAAATTAGTACTCTACCTTGTACATATATCTTCTTTCGTCCATCGAGTGGCCGGTGACCTGGGACATCTGGAAGACATAGTAGCGCTCGATCGGGATGAGGACGACGGGGTTGAAGAACTCGACGACATCCGGATCGATTCTGCCCTTATTCAGCTCCTTGAAGTCGATGACAATAAAGTTTTCGGCGTAGGTCTTCAGGAATTTTAAGCATCTTTCGTCGAGCGCTCTGGTTCTGCCCTCGCCCATAATCAGCACCATCGGCAGCTTTTTGTCGGTGGTCTCAAACGGGCCGTGGAAATATTCGCCGGTGTGCAGGCAGACCGCGTGCTTCCACTGCATCTCCATGAAGTGGCAGCAGCACATCGAGTAGGCGACGCCATAGTTGGAGCCGGAAGCCAGCACATAGAAGACCGGCTCGTCCTTTTCCTTCTCCGCCCAGGCCTGGGCAGCGGGCAGGCACTCCTTTTTGGCCTCGTCCACAATCTCGTTGATGTACTGGTAGGCGTCCATCGCCTTGTCGTATTTGTCCCAGCCCTCGATCTGATGCAGCAGCTCAAAGCCGATGCGCAGCGAGCAGGCCTGGTTGGAGTTGCTGTAATCCTGCGGGGCACCACTGGAGTACACAACAACATACTGGCCAACCTTTGCCATGCCGGTTTCCATCGAGCCGGTCATCGCGATGGTGATGGCGCCCTTGGCGTTGGCGGTTTCGACCGCTTTCACCGTCTCCGGTGTCGCTTTCAGCGAGCAGATGACCGCCACGCAGCGCTCGTCCAGCTCCTTTGGGGTGGCGTGGACAAACTCATTGCTGGTGTAGGTGGTGGCGCTGAAGGTTTTGGCCTCGCTCTGGAGCAGGTACAGTCCCGGGAAAATGGCCGCCTTGGAGCCGCCGCAGGCCACAAAATAGACATGCTTGAGTCCGCCCTTGGCATCCAGCTTCTGTTTAATTTCGGTGATGATTTGTTTGATTTCCATATACGTCTCTCCCTTTCCTCCGGCTTTATGTCCAGTTTTTATTTTTTCTGCTGCTTATCATTGCTGATCATCTCGAGCATCGCGCACAGTAGGCGGACGCAATCCACTGCGGAGGGGTAATAACCGTACTCCTTTTCGCTGTGATCCAGTGCTCCGTGCGGGCCCATGCCGTCCAGGACGATGGGGTCGGTGCCGCAGCGCGAGAGGTGGTTGCCGTCCGAGCCGCCGCCCCGATCCTTCTCCTCAAAGTGGATGCCCAGATCGTCGGCGAGCTTATACAGCCTTTCGACAAAGGCTGCGGTCTTTTCCGACTTCATCATCGGAGGTCCGGAGCGATGTTTGACGACGACGGTTTGAACGCCCTTGACAAAGGGCTCGCCCTCCACCATCTTTTGAACCGCCTGCTCGATGCGCTGGCGTTCCGATTCCTTTTTAAACCGCATCTCGACGCTCAGCTTGGCGAAATCCGGGACGACATTGCCCGCCGTACCGCCGGAGGCCAGTCCGACGTTGACGGTGGTGTCCTCCTCGCGGCTGGCAAGAGCCATCAGCTCGACGATGTAATGGCCCATCTCCAGGATGGCGGAGGCGTTTTCCACGCTGAACATAAAGCCGGCGTGCGCCGCCTGTCCGTGAAATTCCAGCTCGTAGCCCATCGAGCCCTTGCGCGCAAAGCAGTGGCGGGTGCCCTTATTGCCGGCCGATTCCATGACGACGATGATGTCGGCCTTTCTGCCGATCTTGTCCATCTTTTCGCGGGAATAGCGGCTGCCGATCTCCTCGTCGGGGTTATAGAGCATGCAGATGTTCAGGTTCTCCAAAACCTTTGGGTCCGCGTTGAGCGCAACGTGATACATGGCGGTGTCGCCGTTTTTCATGTCGCCGACGCCGGGGCCGTAGACGTTTTCCTCGTCCATCGAGAAGGGGCGCTTTTCGGCTGTGCCGTCCGGAAAGACGGTGTCCATATGTCCGACAAACATCACATCATAGTGATCGGCGGGGCGGTTGGAGATCTCCATCAGTCTGCCCGCCTCGGGGCCGACGTCGTGGTTGACGACGTGCCAGCCCAGGTCCCGGTACCAGCCTTCGATCACGTCGGCGACCTTGTTGACGCCCGCCGCGTTATGGGAGCCGCTGTCGATGTTGACCAGCGTTTCCAGCTGCTTGAGGTACAGATTTAAATCCATCGCACTTTCACCTCCTGTTAAGGTTACCGCTTTCTGGCAAAGAGATAGTATGCCGGGCTGCGGTTTTCGCAATCTTTTTTCAAAACGGAGAAGTCGCAGTAAGCAAACGGCTCGTGGACTTCCACCTTGCCTTTTCTGCCCGGGGAGTCAAACTTGCCGGGCTCCAGCGCCGGGTCGAGGATGCAGGCCTGTGTCTCGTCGGCGGAAACCACCAGGATGTAGTGTCCGCCGTGGGTAAAGACGCCCTCATAGCCTTCCCGGTCGCCGCCGGAGTTGGCCACCGCCATGCCGCCGGCATGGACGTGGGCCAGCATCTTGTTGATGTCGTCGGTCTGGTCATAGGTCAGGCCAAACTTTTCCGCTACGGCGGGGCCCATAATCTGCAGGTCGCTGCCGGCGCTCATGTTGGCCTTGAGGTCATACACCATCTGCCGGCACTCCTCCAGGGAGAAGCTGTGCATGGTCATGTTCTCCACCACCATGCACAGGCAGCACAGGCCGCAGCCTGCCGAGGAGATATTGGACTTATCCGCCGGCGCGCCGCCGTGTTTGAGGTTGTGCTGATACGGCATATCGGGATATTTGCGCTGGTTGATATAAAGCATCGTTGTTCCCCTCCCCTTTTTTCTAGCTGTTGATTTCCTGATAGCGCAGGCAGGCAACCTTGCGCTTGCCATCCACGTCGGTCAGCTGCGGCATCTCCTGCGAGCAGCGTTCGGTCGCATAGGGGCAGCGGGTGTGGAAGCGGCAGCCTTTCGGCGGCTTCAGAGGGCTTGGGACCTCGCCTTCCAGGATGATCTCCTCCTTTTTGTGGTGGATATCCGGAACGGGGATGGCCGACAGCAGCGCCTTGGTATAGGGGTGCAGCGGCTTTGTAAAGAGGTCCTCCTTGTTCGCAATTTCTACAATCTTGCCCAAATACATAACCGCGACCTTATCGCAGATGTACTGCACGACGCTCAGGTCGTGGGAGATAAAGAGGTAGGCCAGATTCATCTGTTCCTGCAAATCCTTGAGCAGGTTGAGCACCTGGGAGCGGACCGAAACGTCCAGCGCCGAAACCGGCTCGTCGCAGACGACCATTTCGGGGTTGTTGATCAGGGCCCTGGCGATGACGATTCTCTGGCGCTGGCCGCCGGAAAGTTCGTGCGGATATTTGTTCAGGTATTTTTCACCCAAACCGACAACATCCAGCATCTTGATGACCCGCTCGCGGCGTTCCGCCTTGGGGATGTCGTGCGAGAGGTCCAGCGGCGCCTCCACCGACTGCATGATGGTCTTTCTTGGATTGAGTGATGCAAACGGGTCCTGGAAGATCAGCTGCATCTTTCTGCGGTACTCCATCATCTGGTCCGGTGTGTATTTGGTAATATCCTTCCCTTCATAGACAATCTGGCCGCCGGTAACCGAGTGCAGCTTTAGGATGGTGCGTCCCAGCGTCGATTTTCCGCAGCCGGACTCGCCTACCAGGCCGATTGTCTCTCCTTTTTCCATCGTCAGGTCAACGCCGTCCACCGCTTTGAGGTAGACGCGGTTTTGAGCCGAAAAGCTCTTTTTCACGAGGAAGTGTTTTTGTAAATCATGGATTTCCAGCAGCGGAGCTCCCATCTGTACTTCCTCCTTCCTCAACATATTTCCAGCATCTCACCTTGTGGCCATCCGCAAGGGTGTGCATGCCGGGGTCCTGTTCCCAGCACCGCTGGGTCGCTTCCTTGCAGCGGGTGCAGAAGCGGCAGCCTTTTGGCATCTCGTCCAGGGTGGGAACGGTTCCGTCAATGGTGTAAAGACGTTCATCTTTTCTCTGGTTGATGCGCGGGATGGAGCGCAGCAGGCCGTTGGTGTAGGGGTGGAGCGGGTGGTCAAAGATCTGCTCCAGTGTACCGTACTCCACGTCCTTGCCGGCGTACATGACCATGACGTGATCCGCCATCTCCGCCACAACGCCCATATCGTGGGTGATCAGGATGACCGAAGTGTTGAAATCGTGGGTCAGCTGGCGCATCAGGCGCAGAATCTGCGCCTGGATGGTGACGTCCAGCGCGGTGGTCGGCTCGTCGGCGATCAACAGCTTTGGGTTGCAGGAGAGCGCCATGGCGATCATGACCCTCTGCCGCATGCCGCCGGAAAGCTGGTGCGGGTACTCCTTGATCCGCTGTTCCGGCGAGGGGATGCCCACCTTTTCCAGCATCTCGATGCTTTTCTGCATGGCGTCGTGCTTGGAAATTTTCTGGTGGGTTTGCAGCATCTCGACCATCTGATAGCCGATAGTGTACACCGGGTTGAGCGACGTCATCGGCTCCTGGAAGATCATCGAGATCTTGTTGCCGCGCACGTCCCGCATCTCCGCGTTGGAGGCCTTGGAAAGATCCTTGCCTTGGAACAGGATCTTGCTGTTCTCGTCAATTTCACACAGGCTGGGCGGCATCAGCCGCAGGATTGAGGTTGCCGTGACGCTTTTGCCGCAGCCGGATTCTCCTACAATGCCGATAATCTTTCCTTCATCCAGGGAGAAGTTTACGTCCTCTACTGCCGCTGTTTTCTGTTTTTTAATTTTAAAGCTGACCTTTAAGTTTTCCACTTTCAATAAAGGCTCTGGCATAAGAGGTTTCCTCCTTTATTTGTTTCTTCCATGATCCGGCTGGCAAAAGCACCAAATCCGTGATTCTGAAAGGGGTGCATCAAAGATATTTGATGCACCCTCATCATCAAAACAGTGTTATTCGGTTACTTCCCAGTTCCAAACCGCTTCGTTAAGCATGCCGGAGTCGGACTGATGGACGCCGGACATTCTTGGGCTGATGACGCTGAACGAGTAGGCGTGGTAGAGCATAACCAGAGGCATCTCGTCGTACAGGAACTGCTGGTACTCGTTGACCAGTTCTTTTCTGGCGGTCTCATCCATCTCGGAAGCGATCTGTTCCTGATACTCGGCGAAGGTCGGATCGGTGATCTGGCAGTAGGTCGCGTTTCTGTAATCGTAGTAGCCTTCCATCCACAGCGGGTAGTTGGTGGCGGTGGAGCCGCAGATACCCAGATCGTAGGTGCCGTCCTGCAGGCCCGCAAACTCGGTCGCCAGGTCAACGGTCAGGATCTCGATGTTGATGCCGACCTCGGCCAGGTTCTGCTGGATAACAGCTGCCATTCTCTCTCTGGTGGAGGTGACGGCCATGGTCAGAGTCTGGCTGCTGTCCCATCCGGCCTCTTCCAGAAGGGCTTTGGCCTGCTCGACGTCTCTGGACCACTCGATGCCCGCGTCGTACTCGGAGCCTGGGATGATGAAGGTTGCGGACGGGACGCCCTGGCCCTCAACGTTCTGTTCAATCAGCATTTCCTTGTCGATGGCAAGGTTCATCGCCTGGCGGATCCGCTTATCGGAAACGTTCTGGTTGTTGATCAGGAAAGCGACGATGCTGGTCGGCAGGTCAGATTTCTGCACCGGCAGACCCATCTCTTCCGCTGCCAGAGAGTCCTCGATGCTGGCGCTCTGGATGAACATATCCAGCTCACCGGTCATAACGGAGGTGACGGTGTTGGAGGCGGAGATAACGGTGTAGACCAGTTTGCCGAATTTTGGAGCGCCCAGCTGGTAATCCGCGAAGGAACCCAGTTCAAGCTGGCTGCCAGAGAGCTCGGAGATATAGGTGCAGGGGCCGGAGCCCAGGTCGTTCGGGTTATCCCAGATGTCGGAAGCGTTTACTTCCGCCGGGTCCATGTCGCCCAGCAGGTGCTCTGGCAGGACATAGAAGTATTTGTTGTGCAGCATGATCCAGTCTTCAACTGGGGTTGGGGTCTTGAAGTGCATGACCAGGGTGGTGTCGTCGACCGCTTCGATACCCAGGGTATCGCCGGTTCTGACGCCGCTGTCGTCGGTGCCTTCAAAGAATTTGAACTCGCTCTTCATACCGAAATCAAAGTTTGGATCGGTGATGAGGTAGGCGGTGAAGACCCAGTCGTTCGCGGTGACCGGGGTGCCGTCGTGGAATTTTGCGTCCGGATCCAGATGGAAGGTGGCGGTCATGCCGTCCTCGGAGGATTCCCAGGACTCGGCGGCTCTTGGCTCGATCGATTCCGCTGCCTCGGTGATGTAGGCCAGGCGGTCATACAGCTTATCCAGAACCAGGTGCTGGAAGGTGGAACCGCTGGAGGAGCCGTACGGATTCAGGCTATCCCAGGCAGTGGTGAGGCCGTAGTTGATGACAACATCCGAGTAATCGGTGGTCTGTGCTGTCTCGGTATCGCCGGTCTCCTCGGTGGAAGCGCCTTCCTCGGTGCCGGTGCTTTCCTCGGTGCTCGAGGTGGTTCCTTCGCCGGAGGTGGAGCTGCCGGTGTCGCTGCCGCAGCCGCTCAGTGCAAATGTCATCGACATTGTCAGCGCGATGGCCATGCTCAATACACGCAGCATATGTTTTTTCATGAATTCACATCTCCTTTTTGTTTATTTCATCTTCGGGTCGAGTGCGTCGCGCACACCCTCACCGATAAAATTAAAGCCAATGACGACCAAAATGATGCAGATGCCGGGTGGGATCCAGACCCATGGACGGGCTGTGAGCACCAGCAGGTTCTGCGCCGCGAAGATAATGTTGCCCCAGGAGGCCTGCGGCGTCTGAACGCCAAGGCCCAGAAAGCTCAGGGAGGATTCGGTCAGGATACCGCTGGACACACGGAACGCGATGCTGACCCAGACCGGAGCGATGGCGTTGGGCAAAATCTCGCTGAAGATGATCTTGCTGTTCTTCATACCCATCGCGCGGGCGGCTTCGATGTACTCCTTTTCACGCATGGACAGGGTGTTGCCGTAGATCAGCTTTGCCATAGAGGTCCAGCCCAGCACGCCGATGACGATGGTGACGTTCATGATGGACGGGCCGAACACCGCCACCAGCACCAGGATCAGAATCATCGACGGGAAGGACATGAAGATGTCCGCCGCGCGCATGATGATGGTTTCCCAGATGCCGCGGTAATAGCCTGCCAGCAGGCCAAGCGGAACGCCGATCAGCACGCTGATGATGGTGGAGGCAATGCCGACAAAGAGCGAGATTCTGCCGCCGTACAGCAGGCGGGCAAACAGGTCGCGGCCGACGTCGTCGGTGCCGAGAATATGTTCTGCCGATGGAGCGCTGTTAAAGCCCGCAAGCTCGTCGGTGGTGTACGGATCCAGATCCATCACCAGCGGCAGAAGCAGGCAGCACAGGGCAATAACCAGCACGACGATGACGCCAAAGACGGCGCGCTTGTTGTGCACAAACTTTTCCAGCGCCTGGCTTTTCACCCGTTTTTCCATCGTTGTTGTTTCTGATTTTACCACTCTCGCACCTCCTTTAATCGTAGCTGATACGCGGATCCAGTTTCGCGTAGATCAGGTCCAGAATCAGGTTTGCAACCAGAACGACGACCGAGATCAGGACGGTGACGCCCATGATGACCGGGTAATCGCGGTTGTTGATGGCGGTTACCATCAGGCTGCCGATGCCAGGCCATGCAAAGATCTGCTCGGTGACGACCGCGCCGCCGATCAGGAACGGGATGGAAAGGCTGATCGAGGTAACAACCGGAATCAGCGCGTTGCGGAACGCGTGTTTGACAACGATGATGTTTTCCTTCAGGCCCTTGGATCTGGCCGTCTTGATGTACTCCTCGTTGAGCACCTCCATGACGCTGGCCCTGGTCTGCTTGATGTAGTTGCCGATCGGCTGGATGCCGCAGACAATAGCCGGCAGAATCAGGTGCTGCACCAGGTCCCCAAATTCGCGGTTTCCCGAAGTGCTGTACATGCCGCTGGTCGGCAGCCATCCCAATTTGACCGAGATGACATAGATCAAAATCAAGCTCAGGAAAAAGTTTGGTACCGACGAACCCAAAAAGGCGATGAAGTTCGCCAGCGAATCCCATTTGGAATACGGCTTGTATGCCGAGATGATGCCCAGCGGGACGCCGATGATGATTGCCATGACGATGCCGGTGCCGGTCAGGATCAGCGAAGCCTGCAGGCGCTGGCCGATCATCAGGCTGACCTCCTGCGAAGTGCGGTAGGAGGTGCCCAGATCCCCCTGGAACAATTCCCCAAGCCAGATAAAATACCGGACGATGATAGGCTTATCCAGCCCCAGGGAAACCTTCAGTGCTTCCAGGTCGCTTTGGGACAGCTCGCCGGAAGACGCCATAATGTCAAGAGGTCCGCCCGGTGCGATGTTGACCAGGAAAAATACGATAAAGGTAATTCCCAGGAAAACCGGTATCGCGATCAGCAGTCTCTTGATTGTGTACTTAATCACGCTTTTCACCTCTTTATTTTTACTGAATGATGATTTTCTTCTCCTTCTCCTTTCTGCCTGTCACGTTGACTGTTCGCTCTTATCTCGGATGTGCCGGCCGGTCAGCCTGTCGGCAGCCGACCGGTTGACATTCATACCCATTCATGCTAATTCATACTCTAACATATCAAATTGTATTTGTCAATATAGAATAATTATTGAATTTTTTGTTGATTTTTTTATGTACAAGTTTATGAATTTTCACTTGACAAAACCGACAAAAGCGATTATGATATCCTTGTAAACATGCCGGTACATTTGGGAATGTATTCGTAGTTTTTTTCACAAAGGAGTGTTCATATGGCAATCAGGGTCATCGGTGTGGGCGACAATGTTGTCGATAAATACATGCATACCAAAACAATGTATCCGGGCGGAAACGCCTTCAACTTCTCCGCTTACGCTTCCATGCTGGGAGCTTCCTCCTCCTACATGGGCGTCTTTGGCAGCGACGAGGCCGCACAGCTGGTACAGGCCACCGCCAGGGAACTGGGCATCGACACCTCCCACTGCCGTGTGGAGGAGGGTGAAAACGGCTACGCGATGATCACCCTGGTGGATGGCGACCGCAAATTCCTGGGCAGCAACAAGGGCGGCGTCGCCAAAGAAAAGCCGATCCACTTTGAGGAGGCGGACCTGGAATATCTGAACGGCTTCTCGCTGATCTGCACCAGCATCAACAGCCACATCAATCCCGAGCTGCCAAAACTGCGTCCCCTCAAACCTTATGTTGCATACGACTTTTCCATTCTGGAAACGGATGAAATATTTGACGCGGTCTGCCCGCACATCGATTTCGCCATCACCTCCTGCGGCGACGCCAGCATGGAGGAGATTCAGCGCCGGTGCAAGCGGATTCACCAGCGCGGCTGCCGGTATGTCATCGCCAGCCGCGGCAAAAACGGGTCGGTCTTCTCGGATGGCGAGCATCTGTTCACCCACCCGGCTTACCTGGTCGAGGCGCTGGACACCCTGGGCGCAGGAGACTCCTTCCTGACGGCCTTCCTGCTCTCCTTTGTGGAGTGGCTGGAAGGCAACCACGACCCATCCGAGCTGGAGAGCGCTGTGATGGCGGCGATGGACGCCGGCAGCAAGTTCTCCGCCAAAACCTGCATGGTCCACGGCGCGTTTGGCCACGGCAAGCAGTTTGAATAATCTTGACACCTTCTTATTTTCTTACATTTTTAATCTCTTCTTTGTATGGCAAAACAGCAGGGGGCTGACGCAAAGCGTCAGCCCCTGTTGTTTTGATAAGAGGAAATTTTGTTCCTGTTTTGACATGGATTTCTTTTTACGAGGGAAAAGACTTTTGCCAGTTCTCTCCAAGCCGGGGTCACGCAACGCATAACCCATTTCCCCGGCCAGCTGCAAGCGTGACTTGGCTCTTGCAGGATAAAAGCCCGGGAAGTTGAACACAGTTCAACTTCGGGTCACGCAACGCATAACCTATTTCCCCAGCCAGCTGCAAGCGTGACTTGGCGCTTGCAGGATAAAAGCCCGGGAAGTTGAACACAGTTCAACTTCGGGTCACGCAACACATAACCCCTATTTCCCGGGCAGCTACAAGCGTGACATGGCGACCAGCAGGCGCTGCCCGCTGGACACCTGCCACCTTTTGGAAAAGGTGGACGAAAACTTTATTTTATAAAAACTTGCTCCCATAAGCAACAGCAGCCCAACCATCCACCGGAGGGTTGGGCTGGGATATACAAATCGGCAGCTTGTCTAGGGAGCTTTTCTCTTACAAAAGCTCCCTCTTTTGCAATCCGAAATTCGGATTGCAAAATTCACCCGCAAAGGCGCTTGACGATAAAGATGTTTCGAGCTCTGCAGAGCTCGACCAGCAGGCGCTGCCCGCTGGACACCCGCTTCCTTTTGAAAAGGAAGCGAAACTTCGCTTGCACAAACTCGGTGCCGCGAGGCAGCGAGTAGGGTTTCGCACCAAACCAATACGCGAATTGGGTGCAGGCTCAGCCTGCTCAGTGTTTACTCTTTGCGTAGGCGCTCTCCTTTGGGATACGGATGGTGTAGACCACCTCGTCGTTCTCCTCCTGCATCTGGGTTTTGGCTCGGATGCCGGACAGCTTCATCGTCTCCAGCGCCTTATCGATGCTGTTTAAAAAGATGCGCAGATCCTTGACGATAAACAGCCGTTTTTCCTTGGGCTTGTCCTGTTTGCCCTCCAGCTGGGCGATGTATTTTTCGGCCTGCACGACGTTCATCTCCCGCTCCTGAATCGCCTTGATCGCCTGCAGGAGCGGCTCGTCCCCCTGCTCATTGAGGTTAAGCAAAGCGCGGGCGTGGCGTTCGGTGAGGTTTGCCGCGAGGATCGCCTCCCGCACCGGCTCGGAAAACTGCAGCAGGCGCAGCTTATTGGCGATGGTCGATTGATTTTTCCCCAGCTTTTTGGCCACAGCCTGCTGGGTATAGCCGCCCATCTTCATCAGCTTTTGAATGGCCGCCGCCTCTTCAAAGAAGTTTAAATCGCAGCGCTGGATATTTTCCACCAGTGCCAACGCGCTGCTCCGCTCCTCATCCATGGTGGTCAGGATGGCGGGCACCTCCTGCATACGCAGCCTGCGGCAGGCCAGCAGCCTCCTCTCCCCCGCCACCAGCTGGTAGCTGCCGTCCTCCAGAGGCAGCACGGTGATGGGCTGCAGCAGGCCGTACTGGGCGATGCTGGCGGCCAGCTGCTCGATCTTTTCCTGGTCAAACACCCGTCTTGGCTGATAGGGGTTGGGCTTTATTCTATGTTCGGGAATCAGGACAACCTTATTGATCATCTTCTGTTTTGCCAACAGTGCTTTCATGGGGCTTTGATCTCCTCCTTCTTTTGTTTCTCAAGCGCCCCGCCCAGCCGGCTGGTCGCCGGCTGGGGCGCAGGTGATTGAGATAATGATGGGAGCAGAAATGTTCGCAGGGACGGCTTAGGGAGACCGTACCTGCCGAGCAAAAGAAAGGAAAATAGGAATAGAAAAGGCATGGACACCGGGAGCGGATTGCCGTCCCGCGTCCATGCCTCTATCATAGCACAGAGTATTCCGTTTTTCCAGAAAAATCGTTCGACTTATTTCGACTTCAAGTCCGGCAAACCGATTTAGAGAATCGGTTTTTTTGCCATTTTGGCGGCGGTTCTGGGGAAGGAAGGCGGAGTGTGCGATATTTTTTTGATCAGCACGATGCTTCTTCCGCTGTCGTCCGGCAGCGAAAAATGCAGAACCTGCTCGACCTTGCCGCCCATCGTCGCGACGGCGTTCTTTGCCTCCCTGATCTCCTGTTCCACCTCCGGGCCTTTGAGCGAGATAAAGTAGCCCCCCACCTTGACGTAGGGCAGGCAGTATTCCGCCAGTTCCCGCAGGTGCGCCACCGCGCGGGCGCTGGCAAAGTCAAACTGCTCGCGCAGCTTTTTGTCCTTGCCGCCGTCCTCGGCGCGCGCGTGGATGAAGGTGCAGTCCAGCCCCAGCTGGACGTTGACCTCCTGCAAAAAGGTCAGGCGCTTCTGCAGGCTGTCCAGCAGAGTGACCTTGAGGTCCTCGCGGGCAATCTTGACCGGCATGGACGGAAATCCCGCGCCGGTGCCGACATCAATCAGGCTGGCGCCCTGCGGCAGCTCGATTGCCTTTAACAGCAGCAGGCTGTCCACAAAATGTTTATACACAATCTCGCGCGGCTCGGTGATGGCGGTGAGGTTCATCTTCTGATTCCATTCCACCAAAAGCTGCGCATAGCGATCCAGCTTTTCGGCCGCGCCCTGCGGCATGGTGATGCCAAAGGCTGAGCAGCCATCCAAAAGCAGTTGTTGATCGATCATTTTTCTATCCTTTCCCGCGGCTGTTCGTTCCGCCGCGACAAAATGTTTCACATGAAACGGTTATTCTGCCTGTTTTTTGCTCTCCAGATAGATCAAAAGCACCGAAATATCCGCCGGGCTGACCCCCGAGATGCGGGAGGCCTGGCCGATGCTGTGCGGACGAACCCTTTGGAGCTTTTCGATTGCTTCCAGGCGCAGGCCACGAATCTCCTCGTATCGGATGTTTTCCGGGAGAAGGCGGTTTTCCAGTTTGCGCATCTGTTCGACCTGCATGAGCTGTTTTTGAATATAGCCCTCGTACTTGATCTGGATCTCCACCTGTTCGGTCACCTCGTCGGGCAGTTCCGGGCGCTCCGGGTCGAAGGGCGCGAGGTCCTGGTAGCCGATCTGCGGGCGGCGGATGAGGTCGGCGGCGTGCGCGCCGGTTTCCAGCGGCGCGGTGCCGTGCTCCTCCAGCATCCGGTTGAGCTCCGGCGACGGGCCGAAGGTCAGCTTCTCGATGCGCCTGCGCTCCGTCTCAATCTGCTCCTGCTTGTGCAGATATCGTTGCCAGCGCTCCTCCCCGATCAGGCCCAGCTCGTGGCCGATGGGGGTCAGTCGCTGGTCGGCGTTGTCCTGGCGCAGCAGCAGGCGGTATTCCGAGCGGCTGGTCATCATGCGGTAGGGGTCGGAGCAGCCCTTGGTGACCAGGTCGTCGATCAGGGTGCCGATATAGCTGGAAGCGCGGTCGAGGATGAGCGGGTCCTTGCCCTGCACCCTGCGAGCAGCGTTGATGCCGGCAATCAGGCCCTGGGCCGCCGCTTCCTCATAGCCGGAGGTTCCGTTAAACTGTCCGGCGCCGTACAGGCCCGGCACCTTGATAAATTCGAGCGAGGCTTTCAGGTCGAGCGGGTCGACGCAGTCGTACTCGATGGCGTAGGCGTTGCGCATGATCTGCACCCGCTCAAAGCCCACAATCGAGCGGTAGAGCGCGAGCTGCACATCCTCCGGCAGCGAGGAGGAAAGCCCCTGCAGGTACATCTCCTCGGTGTCTAGACCCATCGGCTCGACAAAGGACTGGTGGCGGGGCTTATCGGGGAAGCGCATCACCTTGTCCTCGATGCTCGGGCAGTAGCGCGGACCGACGCCCTCAATCATCCCGCCGTAGAGCGGCGAGCGGTGGATATTCTGGCGGATAATCTCGTGGGTCTTATCGTTGGTGTAGGCGATGTGGCAGACCACCTGGTTGCGCAGGCCCTCGCGCGGGGTCTCGAAGGAGAAGGGGATGATCTTCTCGTCCCCCTCCTGCACCTCCAGCTTGTCGTAGTCGATGCTATCCCGGCGCACCCGGGCCGGGGTGCCGGTCTTAAAACGGCGCAGATGAACGCCCAGGCGTTCCAGCGCCTCGCTCAAACCCACCGCGGCGTGCAGGCCGTCCGGGCCGCTCTCGTAGGAGACATCGCCCACATAGATGCGGCCGTGCAGAAAGGTGCCGGAGCAGATGATGGCCGTCTGCACCGCGTACACCGCGCCGAGCTTGGTGACAATTTCTTTAACCGCGCCGCTCTCGTCCAGACGGATGTCGCAGATCTCCGCCTGGATGATGTCCAGGCCCTTCTGCTTTTCCAGCCGGCGCTTCATCTCGTGGTGGTAGGCTTCGCGGTCCGACTGGACGCGCAGGCTGTGCACCGCCGGGCCCTTGCCCCGGTTGAGCATCCGGCTCTGCAGGAAGGTGGCGTCCGCCGCCTTGCCCATCTCGCCGCCCAGCGCGTCGATCTCCCGCACCAGGTGGCCCTTGGCGGTGCCGCCAATCGAGGGGTTGCAGGGCATGTTGCCGATGGCGTCGAGCGACATGGTGAAGATGGCGGTTTTGGCGCCCAGCCGCGCCGCCGCCAGCGCCGCCTCGATGCCGGCGTGCCCCGCGCCGATGACGGCCACCTGATAGCTTCCCATTGTGTATTCCATAAAGTACTCCTTTTGATTCTCTCGTTACGATATCCCATCCCGGATTTGCGAACGCCGCCCGGCTCCAGCATCCACAGGGAGGGCGCTCCGCCCCTCCACCCCGGGTGACTTTCCCTTCGCGGAGAAAGTCACCAAAGGCGCGCCAAGGGGCTGGCTGCCCCTTGGATGCCCCGCCGAGCAAAACAATCGCCCCTTGCCATTCCGCGCCTGCGGCGCTGCATACAGGGCTCGTTTCAGCGCCGGTTGCAGACCGATTTGCCGCGCTTTGGAGGTGCGTAAACCGGGCCTTCTGCCCTTCTCCACCCACCAACAGGAAAAATTTTTTCTCTTTTCGGACGCGCGGCACGGCAGATTTTGATTGTCTTACTTGCCGACACAAAACCGTGCAAAAACCTGATCGATGACTGCGTCGGAGGCGCGCTCGCCGGTCAGCTCGAGCAAGCTGTCAATGGCAGAATCGATGCAGACGTTGATGGCGTCCAGCGTCTGCCCGGCCTGCAGGGCCTCCAGCGCCTGATTCATCGTGCGGCTGGCCTGCTCGACGCAGGCGCGCTGGCGCTCGTTGGCGATGACGCTTGCCGACGAATCCAGGTCGGAGAGGTGCAGCAGCGCGCGCACCTGAGCCTCCAGCTCGGCGACACCCTCCCCTGCGCTGGCCGAAAGCTCGGCGATGTGCGGGATCTTCTGTCGAATCTTTTCTACGTCTATTTTGCGGGAGAGGTCGCTCTTATTGATGACCGCCACCACCGGGCGGTCCTTGATCTTCTCGATCAGTTCCATGTCCTCTGCGGACAGCTCCTCCGAGGAATCGAACACCGCCAGCACCAAATAACTAGTATCCAGGCGCTTTTTGGCAAGCTCGACGCCCACCTTCTCCACCGGGTCGTCGGTATCGCGCAATCCGGCGGTGTCCGCCAGGTTGAGCACGATGTCGCCCAGGCGGATGGTGTCCTCCACGATGTCGCGGGTGGTGCCGGGGATCTTTGTGACGATGCTCTTTTCCTGTCCGGAAAGCAGGTTCATCAGCGTCGATTTGCCGACGTTTGGCCGCCCGACGATGACGGTGCTGACCCCTTCCCGCAGGATTTTTCCGTTGTCATAGCCGCGCAGGATGTCGTGCAGCCGACGGCAGATCTCCTCCACCCCGGCGCGCAGGTTGTCGTCCGAGACCTCGTCGATATCCTCGTCCGGGTAATCGACCCAGGCCGCCAGCGCCGAGGAGATGGAGAGCATCCGGTCGATGACCTGATGGATTTTGGAAAAGACGGCGCCGTCCTTGGCCTGCAACGCCGCCTGGGCGCTCTGCTGCCCCTGGGAGGCGATCAGGTCCATCACCGCTTCGGCCTGGGTCAGGCTCATCTTGCCGTTTAAAAAGGCCCGGCGGGTAAACTCTCCGGCCTGCGCCGGGCGCGCTCCCGCAGTGATGCAGGCGCGCAGCGTGCGCTGCACCAGGTACACGCCGCCGTGGCAGCAGATTTCCGCCACATTTTCCCCGGTATAGCTTTTGGGCGCGCGGTAGACAAAGACCACCGCCTCGTCGATTTCGCCCTGCCCGTCGTGTACCCGGCCGTACAGGCCGCGGTAGCCTTCGGTCTGCTGTACCTGTTTGCCGGAAACCGACCGGAAAACCCGGTCCGCCACCTCCAGCGCCTGCGGGCCGGAGATGCGCACCATCCCGATTCCGCCCGCTGCGACCGGCGTCGAGATGGCGGCGATGGTATCCTCCGAAAATGCGTTCATGCTAAAGCCTCCCCTTTCCCCTCTGTGTACAATCGCATAGATATTTATATTATAGCAAAAAATCCCGCTTCTGAAAAGCCCGCAGCGGCGCGGAACGCAAAAAGAGGGGCGCGCAGATGCGCGCCCCTCCGAAGGGGTTTTAGGATATTGCTTTTCAAGCCGCCTTTGGCAGCAGGCGGACCTTGCTCTGGCGCACCATACAGTACTGCACCAGGTCGGGGTAGTGGTCGATTGTCTCGAACAGTGAGAAGCCAAAATGGCGGTAGAGGCCAACGTTTTTGGGGTTGTGGGTTTCCAGGCTGACCAGCAGGCCCTTGCGGTCGGCGCAGTCGAGCACTGCGCTCATCAGCTGTTTGGCGTATCCCCTGCCCTGACAGGAGGGGCGCACCGCCAGATAGATAATGTGCAGGCGGTTTTCGTCCAGCTCGTCGGTCCAGCTGCTGTTGAGGTAGTCTCTGCCGCGCAGGAAGTTGAAGAAGGTTTCCAGCGACGGGTCGTCCTTAATCAAAAAGGCGTTGGTCTTGAGGGTGCTGTACAGCTGCTCGGCAAAATACTGGAAGGGGTTGTACGGCTCGGTCTCGTCCGAGACGACGATGATGCCGTCCAGATTTTCATTGACGGCGTAGATCTCGCAGTCGTCCAGCATCTCATCCAGGTCGCAGCGGAACAGTTCCGGCAGCAGCTTTTCCCTTCTGTGCTGGTCGGGAATCAGCCCCTGATAGAGCGGGTCGCCCATAAAGCACTCGGTCAAAAGCGCGATCAGTTTGGTTTCATCTTGCTTTGTTACCCGATATAACCTATCGGTTTCCATGATTTCACTCACCTTAAAAAAATAAAAACAAAGCTGCAGCTCATCGATTTTCTGTTTTCCCGGGTACCTCTATTATAGCCTGCCGACAGCGGCAAAAGCAAACCGGCTCTTCCTGCAAATTCGGATGGATTTTGCAGCCAGCCCGTTTCTCCCCTTGTCCACCGCCGGGTGATCTTGAAAATGCTCCCGTTTTCTCGTTCATGCTCTATCGTTTAAATTTATTAATGTAAAATTCATCTTTCCTTTTCCTTGATTTTACAAAAAAATGGGCGAAAGCGGATGCTTTCGCCCATTGGAAACAGTTTTATTTTAGTCCAGATCAATCTTTGCGTAGAGCGGCTTGTCCTGCGCCTCGCTCGGCGGCGTGCTGCGCGGAACCTCGCTGCGGATGTTATCGTTAGAAGCTGCCTTTTCCTCCTGCCGGCGCTCTCCCTTATAGGAGTCCTTTCTCGGCTGGCGTCTGCGGTTTTCGCCTTCCTCACGGTTGGAGTTCTGGCGGAAAACGTAAGGCTTCTTCTCGCCGCCCTCGCGGTTTTCCTGATTTTGGCCCTGTCCCTTTCCCTCGCCCTGCGGACGGCGGGAACCGGAGCGGCGGCCGCCTTTGTTGTTGTAAGGCTTTTTCTTACCCTTATAGTTGTTGTTTTTCTTGACCGGATTGGTCGAGCTGATCACCACGCGGCGGTTCGGCTCCTCGCCGATGGAGGAGGAGGTTGCCCCCTCAATGGTGGAGACGGTGGCGTGGATGATTCTTCTTTCATACGGGTTCATCGGCTCCAGGGTGACGCTGCGGCCGCTGCGGACCACGTTGCGCGCCAGGCGCTTGGCCAGCGACTCGAGTGTCTTTTCACGCTTCTCGCGGAAGTTGCCGCTGTCGATGGTGATGCGCATGTAGTCCCCATCCAGGCGGTTGACGGCAAGGCTGGTCAGGTACTGGATGGCGTCGATGGTCTCGCCGCGGCGGCCGATGACAAAGCCGAGGTCGTCGCCCTGCAGGGTGATGTGCAGGTTCTCCCCTTCCAGGCTTGGGGTAGCGCTGAAGGACTGCGCGCCCATCGCCCGGAGGATGGAGGAGATATATTCCACCGCCATCTCTGCCTTGTCCTCTTTGACAAAGACGCGCACCTTTGCCGGGTAGGTCTTTAAGCCGAACAGGCCTTTTTTGGGCAGGTCAATGATTTCAAATTCCGCTTTTTCTCTTGGTACACCCAGCTGCTGGCAGGCTTCTTCGATGGCCAGGTCAACTGTTTTTCCCGTTGCAATAATCTCTTTCAAACTGATACCTCCTCTGATAATCAGTGAAAAATCGCTCCCGTTATTCCAAATCGTCGTCGGTCACTTCAGTATAGACATCGCCATACTTTTCCGCATCCCGTTTTCTGGCCTCGGCCAGCTTCTGACGGTTAATTTCCTTCTGCTTTTTAGCGCGTTCCTTTGCTTCCGCGTCGCCTGCGCGCGCTTTCTTTTTGGCCTCGATGCGCTCCAGACGTTCCTGTTCGCGGCGCTGCTCGGCCTCCTGCTTTGCCTTTTCGGCCATCTCTTTTGGATTATAGAACTTGTTGAGCACCATGGTCTGGATCATCATGAAGATGTTGGAGAAAATCCAGTACATACCGACGCCGGCCGGGACCTGGAATGCGATGTACAGCGACATCAGCGGCGATACCAGCAGCATGACCTTCATGCTGCCCGCACCCGGGCCCTCCAGCATGGCCGGATTGTTTTTCATCGACAGCCAAGACGGGATAAAGGCGGTGACACCGGACAGAATCGGGATCAGGATCAGCGGGCTCAGCGACAAAGACGGGGTCTCGCCCAGGTTGATGCCGAAGAAGTTCAGGTCAAACGACTGCAGGGTGGTGATAAAATCGGTGCCCAGCGCCGCGTAGGCCTCGGGGTTTGCCTGAACCGAGGAGATGATGGCCGTCTGCGGGGAGTACTGGCTGAAGGCCACTCCCAGCCCCTTCATGATCTCGGTGGCCTGTGTGATGACATCGGCGCTGATGCCGAGGATGTGCTGCATGGGGTTGTAGATAACGTCGATCAGACCAAAGAGGACCAGCAAGGTGATCAGCATCGGCAGGCAGCCGCCGGCCGGATTATATTTTTCACGCTGGTAGAGCTTCTGCAGCTCCTCGTTCATCTTTGTCTGGTTTTTGGCGTACATCTTCTGGATCTCCTGCATCTGCGGCTGGATGGCAGCCATCTTGGCAGAAGATTTCTGCTGCTTGATGGACAGCGGCACCAAAACCAATCTGACCAGCAGCGTAAACAGGATCAGCGACCAGCCGTAGCTGTGCAGGATATTGTACAGCAGGCGCATGATCAGCCCTAGCGGATAACCAAGAATATTCATCGAAAACCTCCATTCTGCACCTCTGCCCCCTCACAGATGGGGCGCGGGCGCCTGTGCCCGGCGGGACATTTCTGGTATAGGCATTGTGCCCGCCTTTTAAAGGCTGTGGTAGTGTCTGTCCCTCTCCTTTTTTCCGGGCTTTTTTTCGGGGACCGGGTCGTAGCCCCCAGGATGAAAAGGATGACATTTTAAGATGCGCCGCAGCGCAAGATATCCTCCCTTAATTGCTCCAAACCGTTCGATTGCTGTAAAGGCATAAGCCGAACAGGTGGGGTAAAAGCGGCAGCAGGGCAAAAAAAGGGGAGAAATAAACTTTTGATAAAAGCGGATCAGCAAAAGCATCAAATATTTCATCTTGCATCAAAACCCCTTCCCTCCACTCCCCATTGACGAACCCCTGCCCAGCAGGCGGCCCGTTTTTTAAAGAGTCTGCTTGTTTTCTTTTTTATATAGCTGCCGCACACGCCGGCGGCAAACACCGCTTTTTCCTCTTACGAGACGGTTGGATCCTTTTTCTTTTTTGCCGCAGATCCTTTCTTTTCTTTATCGGGCTTTGTAAGGCTCATAATCTGTTTTTTCAGCACCGGTACAAGTTCGCTGGACTTTGCCTGTGCGGTCTTTGCCCTTGCCACAAAGACAAAATCCCAACCCTGCCCAATCTGCGGTTCCACCTGATGAAACGCCGCGCGGATAATTCTTTTGCAGCGGTTGCGGCATACCGCCTTGCCGATCTTTTTGGTGGCGGTGATTCCGATCCGGTTGCGGCCCAGGCGGTTTTTGCAGGCATAGGTGACGATCAGCGGATGGACTGCGCTGCTTCCTTTAAAATAAAGGCGCCTGAATTCCTTATTCAGCTTTAAGGTCGTCTTTTTGTTCAAGGCTTGTCCTCCATCCTACGATAGTGCGATAGATAAAAAGAAAGACCACTTATCGGGATAAGTGGCCTGCTTATTCTGGAATGAAACATGGAAGGCAGAATAAACAGGAGCCTATTCCCTGTTTCCTCCCGGCATTCCCTCAAAAAGGATGCGCTGGATATGTTGGCGGTCAGCAACAGGCTGCCGAACAGGAATTAGTAGGTCAGCTGTTTTCTGCCTTTTGCTCTTCTGCGCGCAAGAACTTTGCGGCCGTTTTTGGTGGCCATTCTCTTTCTGAAGCCGTGCTCTTTCTTTCTCTGAAGCTTCTTTGGCTGATAGGTTCTGAACATTCTCTTTCACCCTCCCTTCAAGACGAAACCTTACAGAATAGAATTATAGACAAAATCTCGCCAAAAGTCAAGAGAGGACCGGCTTTTTTCTTCCTTCCTGTATTCTAAAACGTCACTCGCGCCGCCTTTTCCCTCCCCCTTTCCGGCCCCCTTACAAAAAAGGACAAAAACTGCCGCCGGAATCTGTGTAGGATTACCTGTTAAAAACAGTGGAAAGCTCTTGAAAACCGAGCCGGTCCTGTGTTAAAATAAGTGGTGTAAAAATCGTTGAAAGTTATTTTTCCATCTCTTTTCCACCATTCCTGCCGCCGTTTTTAAACCGGTTTTCCTGTATCTTGAAAGGTGGTGGATCTGCTGTTGGACAACCCGTTTAATCTGCTTTTAAAATCGTGAAACAAAAGTGCATATTTATTCACCCCCTGCTTGCTGCGCTGATAGAGCGGGGGCTTTGCTATCTCTTTTTGCCTGGTTTAGGGAGTTTGCAGGCAAGGATCTTTGGCAAGATATGTGCTTTGGCATAGAACAAAGAAGGGAACGAGCTATGGAATCATTTAAGGAATTGTTTGAGATGGTCAAGGAGTACACGCGGCAGTATGTGATCGACTCCAAAGAGCTGTCTGAAATCGCTTACCAGGTTTGGATCAAAAGCCTGGAACCGGTCAGCTTTGACGGCAACACCGCCGTTTTATACATCAAGGCTGAATTTATGAAGAAGATTGTGGAGGAAAAATACCTCGGCCTGCTCACCAAAGCCTTTGAGGCGGTGGTGGGCTTCCCGGTCAAGGTGGAGATCCTGTGCGAAACCTCCTCCAATCCGGAGAAGAAGGAGCTCTCCCCCGCCTCGGTGCAGACCTCTGCGCCCTCTGCGGTGCTGCCTTCCTACAGTCAGGAGGAGATCGACATGAACAGCCAGGGCGGCGAGTATGAGTACACCTTCGCCACCTTCATCGTCGGCAGCTCCAACAAGTTCGCCCAGGCCGCCTGCCGCGCTGTCGCGCAGAATCCCGCCAGCGCCTACAACCCGCTGTTTATCTACGGCGGTTCGGGGCTTGGAAAAACCCACCTGCTGTACGCCATCGCCAGCGAGATCAAGGAAAGCCGCCCCAAAACCAACGTCATCTACGTCAAGGGCGAGGAATTTACCAACGAGCTGATCGCCGCCATCGGCAACGAGTCCACCCAGGACTTCCACGACAAGTACCGCCAGGCGGACGTGCTGTTAGTCGACGATATCCAGTTCATCGGCGGCAAGGAGAGCACCCAGGAGGAGTTCTTCCACACCTTCGATTCGCTCTACCAGGACAACAAGCAGATCGTCCTGACCTCCGACCGGCCGCCCAAGGAGATCAAAACGCTGGAGGAACGGCTGCGCACCCGCTTCGAGTGGGGCCTGATCGCGGACATCCAGCCGCCGGATTTTGAGACCCGCATCGCCATCATCAAGCGCAAGGCGGAGCTGTTGGATCTGGAAATCCCCAGCATTGTCGAGGAGTACATCGCCAACCACGTCAAAAACAATATCCGGCAGCTGGAAGGGGTCGTCAAAAAACTCAACGCCTACAACAAGCTGGCACAGACCCCTCCCTCCATCCTGCTCGCGCAGAGCGCCATCCGCGAAATCCTCACCGACAACCAGCCGATTCCGGTCACCGTCGAGCGGATCATCTCGGAGGTGGGACGCACCTTCGGGGTCAGCCCGGAGGATATCCGCTCTTCCAAGCGCTCCTCCCAGATCTCCAACGCGCGGCAGATCGCCATGTACGTCATCCGTGAGATCACCCAGATGTCGATGGCTGCCATCGGCAACGAGTTTGGCGGGCGCGACCACTCCACCGTCGTCTACGCAACCAGCCAGGTGGTCAAAAACATGAAGCAGGACACCAAGTATAAGGAAACTGTGGAGGATATCATCAAAAATATCCGCGATTCTTAAAAATGGCGGGGCGGTTCTTTTGTGAAAAACCGCCCCGTTTTTTGTGCGCATCGATGTGGAAAATCGCTTTTTGTTGCACCTTTCCACCTCTTTTCATTCCTCTCCCACTTTCCACATTTCACCCGTTTCCACATTGCTTGCATCTCACCCTCTCTCCCCTCTCCTTTTTGCCCCAATTGCTCAACTTGTTTTTAACATTTTCCACGAGGTTTTCAACTGTTTTCCTCATCCTGTTTTCTCCTCTCCACTTTTTCACAAAAAATATCGCGGCTTTTCCAAGGGTCCGTTTTCGTATTTTTCCCTTCATTCTGCGCATTTTTATCGATTTTAACAAATCCACCGCCCCTACTACTATTACTATTCTTTTGATTCTTTCTTCCCTCCCCTTTCCATCATTGGAAGGTATGGTTTGAAAATCAAATTGCTAAAACATTTTGCAGCCAGAGGGTAAAAGGCTTGCAGTCGGGATAAGGGTTGATGGAACTTTTGTTCTATATCCATGCTCGCTCCTGTCTTTCCTGTGCGCACAGTCCTTGCAAGAAATCTTTTATTAGGCCTTTTTTTAAGGGCAGAAATGTGTTATAATTATTTTTACAAATGCCCTCCCGGCCCTGATTGCCAAGGCTGAGGGATAGAATGGTTCGCTTTTTTAGTTTTAAGGAGGAACTCCCCATCATGAAAATTATCTGCGAAAAGGACCTTTTGGTCGAAGCAGTTTCCAATGTGGCGCGCGCTGCCTGTGCCAAATCGCCGGTTCCGGCGCTGGAAGGCATCCTGCTCAAGGCGCAGGATGGCCAGCTGCAGCTGACCGGCTACGATCTGGAGCTGGGCATCGTCACCACCATCGAGGCCAAAACCGAGCAGCCCGGCCAGCTGATCCTGTCAGCCAGACTGCTGCTGGACATCATTCGCCGCATCCCGGCGCAGACGGTCAGCATCCTCTCGGATGAGCGGGACCTGGCGACCATCCGCGGCGGTGCTTCGGAATTTACCATCCCGGGACTCAACGCGGAGGAATATCCGGAGCTGCCAAACTTTGAGCAGCAGTCGGATCTGGTGCTCAAACAGGGCGTGCTCAAGTCGATGATCGACCAGACGCTGTTTGCCATCGCGACCACCGACTCCAAGCCGGTGCACACCGGTTCGCTGTTCGACGTCAAGGACTCCTGCGTCACCCTGGTTTCGGTGGACGGCTACCGGCTGGCGCTGCGCAGGGAGCCGATTGTCTCCGACCTGACCACCCGCTTTATTGTGCCGGGCAAAACGCTGGCGGAGATCTCCAAGCTGCTCAAAGAGGAGGACGAGGAGGCTTATCTTGCGCTGTCGCAGAAGCACATCGTCTTCCGCATCGGCGGTTACTACGTTGTCTCCCGCCTGCTGGAGGGCGAATTCCTCGACTACAATGCGGCCATCCCGAAGGTCAGCAAGACAACGGTTAAAATCAATACCCGCAGCCTGACCGACGCGGTGGAGAGAACCTCTCTGCTGATCTCCGACCGGCTGCGCAGCCCCATCCGCCTGTCCGCGATGGACCAGAAGGTGCAGCTGAACTGCTCGACCTCGATGGGCAAGGCGCACGACGAGGTGGACTGCGAGATGAGCGGCGAGGCGGTCAGCATGGGCTTTAACAACAAGTATCTGATGGACGCGCTCAAGGCTTCCGACTGCGATATGGTCAAGCTGGAGATTAACGGCGCGCTCTCTCCGATGCGGATTCTGCCGCTGGAAGGGGAAAGTTTCCTGTTCCTGGTGCTGCCAGTGAGGGTGAAGAACGATGACTAATACCGAGAAAGTTTTGATTACAACCGAGTTTATCAAGCTCGATTCTTTTTTGAAGTACGCGGGTTTGACCGATACCGGCGGACAGGCCAAGGAGATGGTGCTGGAAGGAATGGTGAAGGTCAACGGGGAAGTCTGCACCATGCGGGGCAAAAAGATCCGCCCCGGCGACGTGGTGGAGGCAGCTGGCCGGCGCTTTGAGGCGGCTGCAGAGTAAAGCAGGAGGGAAAAACAGGTGAGGCTTGCAAGCATTGAGCTGAACAATTTTCGCAATATTGCTGCGATGCAGCTGAATGCGGTGCCGGGGGTCAATGTCATCCACGGGGAAAACGCCCAGGGAAAGACCAACATCATCGAGGCGATCTGGCTGTTCACCGGCGCCAAGAGCTTCCGCGGCGCCAAGGACAAGGAGATGCTCCGCTTTGGGCAGAAGCGCTGCAGCATCCACACCGTTTTTGCCACCGCCATGCGGGAACAGACCGCCTCGATCGAGCTGTTTGCGCCCAGCCAGTCGCTGCTGGAGAAAAAGTCGAAGTCGGTCCATCTCAACGGCGTCCCGCTGGAAAGCGCGGCGGAGCTTGCCGGGCAGTTTTACGCGGTGGTCTTTTCGCCGGCGCACCTGTCGCTGGTGCGGGAGGGGCCGGCCTTCCGACGCAAATTCCTGGACACCGCCATCGGCCAGCTCATGCCAAAGTACAGCCATTACCTGCGCGAGTATCAGCGCATCCTGCTGCAGCGCAACACCCTGCTCAAGGACGTTGCCCAGTTTCCGCAGCTGCAGGACACGATGGATGTCTGGGAGGAAAACCTGGCCAAAGCAGCCGCTTCGGTCGCTTTTTGCAGGGCGCGGTACGTGGAGCGCATCCGCCCGAAGGCCGCGCAGGTCTATGAGGGGATCTCCTCCGGGCGAGAAAGAATGGATCTGAGCTATCAGTGCGGCCTTAAAGACGCCCATCTGTGCACCCGGGAGGAGCTGCGCGCCTTTTACCGGGAGGAGCTGCTGCACGACCGCAAGGAGGATATCCAGCGGGGAAGCACCCGCAGCGGCCCCCAGCGGGACGACCTGGAGATTCTGGTCAACGAGGTTCCCGCGCGCCTGTACGGCTCACAGGGGCAGCAGCGCAGCAGTGTGCTGGCTTTAAAGATGGCCGAGTGCAGCATGGTGGAGGAGACCACCAGCGAAGCCCCCATCGTTCTGCTGGACGATGTGATGAGCGAGCTGGACGCGGGCAGGCGGGATTACCTGCTCAACCATCTGGACAACTGGCAGGTGTTTGTCACCTGCTGTGACGACGAGAGCTTTCGGGAACTGCGCAACGGCCGCAGCTTTTTGATCGATGCCGGTCAGCTGCAGCGGACCGAGGATTTTTAAAGGAGGTGGAAAGGATGTATCTGCATCTGGGACAGGATGTGGTGGTGCGCAGCCGCGATATCATCGGCATCTTCGACATTGAAAACACCTCCGTCTCCAAGATCACCAAGGAGTATCTGGGCGGCAAGGAGAAGGAGCATCGGGTGGTGAACGTCTCGACCGAGCTGCCAAAATCCTTCATCGTCTGCAGCAGCGGAGACGGACGGGAAAAGGGGGAGATCACCGTCTACATTTCGCAGATTTCCTGCTCCACCCTCAAAAAAAGAAGCGGCTTTGTGCAGCGGCTGGGAAACCTGTAGAAAAAGCGCTGCCAAGAGATAAAAAAGGGGCTGTTGACCGAGCGCGGTCGGCGGCCTTTTTTGTTTTGCGTTTATCTGTGAAAATCCCGGTGTGAAAAGGCGAAAAAGGCGGGCTTAAAAGGAGCGGAGCGGCTTTCTCTCAACCCGCTTTTGACCTTTTTCAAAAAAGCCCATTAAGAAGAAAGAAATCCGCCAAAAAACATTGTAAAGACAGCGTGTTTTATGGTATAATAAAAAGGTATTCGGAAAAGAAAAATCCCTGTTTTGCCGCGCTTTTTTCGCCGTTCTCCCGCAGGGGAACAGGGGCAGAAAAGGAAAGGGAAAATCGCCGGGCAAACAAGGGCTTTGAAACGATAAAATGATGGAGGGAATCACTTTGGAAAATACACCTGAAAAAAATCCGGCAGTGACCGAAAAGTATGATGCCAGTGATATCCAGGTCCTGGAGGGACTGGACGCGGTGCGCAAGCGCCCTGGCATGTACATCGGTTCCACCGGGCCGCAGGGTCTTCATCACCTGGTCTATGAGATTGTGGACAACGCCATCGACGAGGTTATGGCCGGGTACTGCACCAAGATCCTGGTCGACCTGCTGCCGGGGGACATTGTGCGCGTCAAGGATAACGGCCGCGGCATCCCGGTTGGCATCCAGCCAAAGCTGGGCATCCCGGCGGTGACGGTTGTCTTTACCGTGCTGCACGCCGGCGGCAAATTTGGCGGCGGCGGATACAAGGTGTCCGGCGGACTGCACGGCGTGGGCGCTTCGGTCGTCAACGCCCTGTCCGAGTGGCTGGAGGTGGAGGTCTGCGACGGGCACTACCGCTATTACCAGCGCTTTGAGTACGGCAAGCCGGTCTGCGACCTGCAAAGAATGGAGCCGACCACCGAGACCGGTTCCCAGATCGCCTTTAAGGCCGATCCGCAGATCTTCACCGAAACCACCACCTACGACTATGAGGTGCTGTTAAAGCGGCTGCGGGAGCAGGCGTTCCTCAACGGCGGTGTCAACATCACCTTCACCGACCAGCGCGGCGAGCAGCCGGTGGGCGAGGTGCTGCACTATCAGGGCGGCATCCGCAGCTTTGTCACCTACCTGCATGAGCGCAAGAAAAACATCTGGGATGTGCTGCACGAGGACGTCATCTATTTTTCCGGCGAGGGCGACCGCTCCACCGTCGAGGTGGCGCTGCAGTACAACGACAGCTACAACACCACCCTGCTCTCCTTTGCCAACGACATCCACACCGGGGACGGCGGCACCCACGAGATCGGTTTCCGCACAGCTCTCCTGAAGGCGTTTAACGACTACGCCAAAAAGACCGGTGTCTTTAAAAAGGAGAGCGACAAATACAGCGTGGAGGACGTCCTGGAGGGCCTGACGGCGATTATCTCGGTCAAGCTGGAGGAAGCGCAGTTTGAGGGACAGACCAAAACAAAGCTCGGCAACACCGAGATCCGGTCGCTGGTCTACCGCATCACCTATGACAAGATGAGCACCTACTTTGAGGAGAACCCGGCCACGGCCAAGGTCATCATGGAAAAGGCGCTGACCGCCGCCCAGGCGCGCGAGGCTGCCCGCCTGGCCCGCGACCGAACCCGCGAGCGCAAATCCGCCCTGGAGGGCGTCAGCCTGCCGGGCAAGCTGGCCGACTGCTCCGACCACGACAACGTCCGCACCGAAATCTATATCGTCGAGGGAGACTCGGCGGGCGGTTCGGCAAAGCAGGGCAGGGACAGCTCCTTCCAGGCCATCCTGCCGCTGTGGGGCAAGATGCTCAACGTCGAGCGCGTCAAGCTGGATAAGGTCTACACCAACGAGAAGCTGCTGCCGGTCATCACCGCGCTGGGCTGCGGGGTTGGCGACGAGATCGACCTGGAAAAGCTGCGCTACGGCAAGGTCATCGTCATGGCCGATGCCGATGTCGACGGTTCGCACATCCGCACGCTGCTGCTGACCTTCTTCTTCCGCTTCATGCGCCCGCTGATCGAGCAGGGGCACATCTATCTGGCACAGCCGCCGCTGTTTAAGCTCTCCCGTGGCAAAAAGGTGCGCTACGCCTATTCGGACGCACAGCGCGACCAGTACATCGCGGAGCTTGGCGCCGATGGCGGCAAGGTGGATATCCAGCGCTACAAAGGTCTTGGCGAGATGGATGCCGAGCAGCTTTGGGAGACCACCATGGACCCGGAGCGCCGCACCATGATCCAGGTGACCATGGCCGACGCCGAGCGGGCTGACGAGATCTTCACCATCCTGATGGGCGACAAGGTTGCCCCCAGAAGGGAGTTCATCGAGCAGAACGCCAAATTTGTCAACAATCTGGATATCTAGGAGAGCCCGGTTATGAAAAAAGAAAAAGTACAGAACACATCCGAGAAGCGCTCGGTCAACGATTTTGAGCACCGCATGACCATCCAGCTGACCGAGCAGCACTACATCGACTATGCCATGGCCCATTCGCAGGATCAGATCAAAAAGGGCCGCCAGCGGGCCATCCTGTGGGCGGTGCTGTTCACCGTTGTGGGCTGTGTGGCCATCTACCGCGGCGCCTTTATGGAGGGGTGGATGTCGGAAATCTACCTGGTGGCCGGCGTGCTGATGATCGTCTTTCAGCTCTTTAACCTGTTTTATAACTTTGTCATGTTTCCCATCGCGCTGCGGCATTCGGTTTCCAAGGAGCTCAAAAAGGATACGAGCCTGCTGGAACCGATGGAATACGCCTTCGAGCCGGATAAGATCGTCTGCTTTTTAAATGGCAGGCACCGCAGCACCACCTTGTGCAGCGAAATCTTTGAGGTGGAAAAAAACGATCAGACGCTGGTGCTCAAGATCAAAAACGGCAAGAGAATCATCATCCCAAAAACCGCGCTGGAGCAGGCGGACCCGGTGATCCGCGAGCAGGTGGCAGCGCTGGGAAAATAGAGAGGGACCCCAACACATCAAACAAGAAAAGAGGGCTAAATCATGCAACCGCTTGAAGAGAAGATGGAACAGCAGCAGGAACAGCTGGAACAAAACGAGGAGATGGAGCAGGCACAGGAACAGGAGCAGCTGGAGGAGACCCCACAGGACGACGCTCCGGAAGGCTACCGCATCGACTTTGCGGTGCGCTATGTCGATATTTTTGAGGGGCTGGAGGCCACCGACAAGGCCGACGGCACCAACAAAAAGCCAAAGCGCCTGTTTGTGATCCTGACGCTGCTGATGTGCGCGCAGGTCATCTGGTATGCCTACAGCGGCAACGGCTTTGCGCTGGTCTTTGCCATTGTGCTGGGCGCCATGGCGCTGGTGCTGCGAAACAGTTACCAGAAGGCCAACCGCGCGATTGCAAAGGCCTTTGAGGAGGAGGGCGACCAGCGTGTCATTGTGGGGGAGGAGAAGCTCTACCTGAACGAAAAAGAGGTCGCCTACAGCGAGATTGCCCATTGCTATCAGCTCAAGCATTGCTTCTCGATTGTCTATCAGGGCAACCACGTCTATGTCATCCCCAAAAGCGTGCTGAATGTGGAGCAGGCGCAGGAGCTTGCCAGCCTGATGCAGCAGAAGGCGCCGCAGGCTTATCACGATTTGACCCAGAAATAGTCTTGCCGGCTTGTGTGGAAAGGAATGAGAACAGATGAATACATCGGGTGAAAACCTGACATCGGGTGAGAACCTGATCCAAAAAGATATTGAGCAGGAGATGAAGGATGCCTATCTGGATTACTCCATGTCGGTCATTGCCAGCCGCGCTCTGCCGGACGTGCGGGACGGTCTGAAACCGGTTCACCGCCGCATCCTGTACACCATGTACGGCAACGGCCTGTACCCGGAGCGCGCCTTCCGCAAGTGCGCGGACACCGTCGGCAACGTGCTGGGCCAATACCACCCGCACGGCGACGCCTCGGTTTATGACGCGCTGGTGCGCCTGGCGCAGGACTTTTCACTGCGCTATCCGCTGGTGCACGGCCACGGCAACTTCGGTTCGATCGACGGCGACCCGCCGGCGGCTTACCGATACACCGAGGCCAAGATGAGCAAAATCTCGATGCGGATGCTCACCGACATCGATAAAGAGACGGTTGATTTCCGGCCAAACTATGACGACCGCCTGCAGGAGCCGGTGGTTCTGCCCAGCCGCTTCCCGAACCTTTTGGTCAACGGCTCGACCGGCATCGCGGTCGGCATGGCGACCAACATCCCGCCGCACAACCTGGGCGAGGTCATCGACGGCGTCTGCTGCCTGCTGGATAATCCCAACGCCAGCCTGGAGCAGCTGATGACCCACATCAAGGGCCCGGACTTCCCGACCGGCGGCATCATCATGGGGCGCTCCGGTGTGCGTGCGGCCTACGCGACCGGCCGCGGCAAGATCACCCTGCGCGCCAAGACCCACATTGAGGAGATGAAGAACGGCCGCGAGCGGATTGTCGTCACCGAGATCCCCTACATGGTCAACAAGGCGCGCTTAATCGAGCGCATCGCGGAGCTGGTCAAGGAGAAGAAGATCGATCAGATCAGTTATATCCGCGACGAGTCCAGCCGCAAGGGCATGAAGATCGTCATCGAGTTAAAGCGGGACGCCAACGCACAGATTGTCTTAAATCAGCTGTTCTCCTACACCCAGCTGCAGGACACCGTCGGCGTCATCATGCTGGCGCTGGTGGGCGGCGAGCCAAAGACGCTCACCCTGCACCAGATGCTGGACGAATACATCAAGTTCCAGGAAGAGATCATCACCCGCAGGACCATCTTTGACCTGAAAAAGGCCAAGGAGCGCGCCCACATTTTGGAGGGCCTGATGACTGCGCTGGACTACATCGACGAGGTTATCTCGATTATCCGTTCCCACTACACCGTGCAGGAAGGCAAGGCTGCCTTGATGGAGCGGTTCGGTCTGGACGACGCGCAGGCGCAGGCCATTGTGCAGATGCCGCTGGGCCGTCTGGCCGGGCTGGAGCGCGAGAAGATCCAGGCCGAGGTGGATGAGCTGCACGCCAAGATTGCCGAGTACAACGCCATCCTGGCCGACGAGAAGAAGGTCCGCGCCATCGTCAAGGAGGAGCTGCTGGAAATCAAGGAGAAGTTCAACGACCCGCGCCGCACCGAGCTTGCCGCGGTGGAGGGAGAGGTCGACATCGAGGACCTGATTCCGCAGGAGGAGTGCGTGGTCACCCTGACCCACTTTGGCTACCTCAAGCGCCAGCCGCTGGATGTCTACAAGACCCAGCGCCGCGGCGGACGCGGCATCAGCGGCATGAGCCGCCGGGATGAGGACTTTGTCAGCGAGATCTACACCTGCTCCACCCACGATTATCTGATGTTCTTCACCAACAAGGGCAAGGTTTACCGCATCAAGGGCTATGAGATTCCGGAAGGCTCCCGCAGCTCGCGCGGAACCAATGTGGTCAACATCCTGCCGCTGGAGCAGGAGGAGAAGATCACCTGCGTCATCAAGACCGGCGACATCGCGGCGGAGGATAAGTACTACGTCATGGTTACCCGCCACGGCGTCATCAAGCGCACCGAATACAACGCCTACATGAACGTGCGCAAGAGCGGCCTGATCGCCATCAACCTCGACGAGGGCGACGAGCTGGCGTGGGTGAAGATCACCGGCGGCAGCGACGACATCATCCTGGCGACCGAAAAAGGCATGAGCATCCGCTTTAACGAGCAGGATGCCCGCTCGATGGGCAGAACTGCCCGCGGCGTCAAAGCCATCACCCTGGAGGAGGGCGATGAAGTAATCGGCATGGTGGTCGCCGAAGCGGGCAAGGACATCCTTACCGTCTCCAGGTCCGGCCTGGGACGCCGCACCGACCTCTCCGAGTACCGCCTGCAGTCCAGAGGCGGCAAGGGCCTGCGCAACTATTACTGCGACAAGAACGGTCCGGTAGCGGGCTTTGAGAAGGTGGACGACAACAACGACATCATGCTGATTACCGACAGCGGCGTCATCATCCGCATCCCGGCCGATCAGATTTCCCAGCAGTCCCGTTACGCCGGCGGCGTCAAGGTGATGAAGGTCGACAATGAGACCAGCATCATCGGCATCGCGGCGGTGGAAAAAGACGATGAATCTGAAGGTTCAGCGTCGCCAAATGCTGACGCATTTGCGGAAGGGAAGGCAGAAGCAGAATCTGACGCTTTAGCTGCCGAAGCGGTGCTGCCGCAGGGCACCGAGCAGGAGCGCGAGCAGATCGACCGCCTGCTGGATGCGGCCACCCGCGAGGACGAGGAAGAATAAACCTGTTTTGCCGCAAGGCAATTCCCAAAAAGGGGGAAGGTTCAGAAGGGCCTTCCTCCTTTTTTGTGTCAAAAAATTTGTCCTCCCATCTTGACAAAATATAATGAAGCAGTTACAATAAATACGTAATCACTTCATTACATTTTGGAAGGGAGCGGTGACATTGATCTACAACCGCATCAAGGTGCTGCGGGCCGAGCGGGACTGGACGCAGGCGGATTTGGCGGACCGGGTCGAGATTTCCCGCCAGGCGGTGATCTCGATCGAAAAGTATAAGTACACCCCGTCGCTTGAGCTGGCCTTCAAGATTGCAGAGGCCTTCGGCGTCTCGATCGATCAGGTGTTCGAGCACCGGGAAGAGGAGGAAGAATAGGATGAACGAGCAGCTTGTTTTGTTGATTTTGCTGATTGTGGCCCTTGCCGTGACGCTGGGACTTTACATCCTCAAGGCCAGAAGAGAGGTACAGTATAAGGGCGACGAGCGCTGGGAGACCATCCAGGTCAAGGCCGGCGACGCGGCCAACTGGGCCAACACCATCCTGCTGGTGCTGCTGATTATTCTGCAGGTGGTGGTGGACACCCAGGCGACCATCACCATCCAGCGGGCCATCACCTGCGCGCTGCTCTTTATCGGGCTGCGCAACCTGCTGGAGCTGGCAGCGACGCTGTACTTTGACCGGCAGATGTGAGGAGGGGCATAGGATGAGCAGAAAAATCGTGAGAGGGATGCTGACAGCGGCCTTGTGGATTGCCGCCCTTTCTTTGGTGGGGGCAATCGTCCTTGACCCGGCGGGCGAGCACGACCTGCTGCCCGCGCTGGTGGTCGCGGCGGGCTTTGTGTCGCTGAGCAACGAACGCCACAAGGGCACAGAGCAAGCAAGCGGACAACAAGGAGGATGTTGATGAAATCGGGAAGAATCGTAGTGATTACCGGCTCCCCTGGGACGGGGAAAACCACCGTTTCGGCTATCGTGGCAGATGAGTCCACATTGGAGCGGTCGGTGCGGCTGCACACTGACGATTTCTATCACGGCCTTTGCAAGGGGGCGATTCCACCCCATCTGCCGGAGTCAAACGAGCAGAATCAAATTGTGATAGAGGCCTTTCTGGAGGCTGCCAAGCGCTATGCTCGCGGTGGATACGATGTGATTGTGGACGGCATTGTGGGCCCGTGGTTTCTGGAGCCGTGGCGGAAAGCGGTGCGGGAAGGATACGAGGTGCACTACATCGTTCTTCGAGCCAGCAAAGAGGAGACGCTTCGCCGGGCAATTGCGCGCGATAAGCTGGACCGGAAGACCAACATAGAGTTAGTGGAGGCGATGTGGGGACAGTTTGCGCATCTGGGGGAGTATGAGGCAAACGTCATCGACTCCACCTGCTGCACTGCCGCGGAGACGGCCGACAGGGTTCAGGAAGCTCTGGCTAAGGGGAGCTGTCGGCTTTGTTTTATGGAGGAAGACAGCGAGGAGCTGCTTGCTAACCTCGACTGATTCTATACAACCCGGCAGGGAGAAGAGCAAATCATCCAGCGCCTGCTGGCCGAAGCGGAGCGGTGGAAGCAGCAGGGCGCGGGAAAGGCGGATTGATTGCGCCGGCCAAAACGGACGAAAGCGGCGAAAGAGCCGATGCAGGAAATTTTGAAAAAGAGAAAAGTAAAAACCCGGCATCCACACCAATAAGCGTGGATACCGGGTTTTCTTATTTGCTCGATTTTGGAGGGGCTGCTTTTTTGGGGGCGGCGTCTTTTTTGCCGGTGAACCTTTCGATCAGCCAGTCGACAATATCCCCCAAAAAATCAGCAAGCAGGTCGAACAAAATAGACATAAGGAACCTCCCCCTTAATAGTTGCGCTTATTGTCCTCCGCCCTGGCGGCGGCGATCATCTTCATCTCGATCCAGCGCTCCTTGGTGATGAGCACCTGGCGGGGTTTGCTGCCCTCGAACGGGCCGATGATGCCCTTTTCCTCCATGGCATCCATCAGGCGGGCGGCACGGGCATAGCCGAGCTTTAAGCGCCGTTGCAACATCGAGGTGGAGGCCTGTCCGGTCTCGACCACAATCTCGATGGCGCTGGGCAGCATCTCGTCCTCGTCCGAGAAGCCGCCGCCGTCGTCCTTATCCTTGCCCTTCTTTTTGTCGGCGACGGCGTGGCGGTCGATCTCCTGCAGAATCTGCTCGTCATAGGTCATCTTCTGGCCGGACTGCTTGATGAATTCGACAATCCGCTCCACCTCACCGTCGGTGACAAAGCAGCCCTGCACGCGGGTCGGTTTGGAGGAACCGATGGGGGAGAAGAGCATATCGCCGCGGCCCAACAGCTTTTCCGCGCCGCTGGCGTCCAGGATGGTGCGGGAGTCGATCTGCGAGGAGACCGCAAAGGCGATGCGGGAAGGGATGTTGGCCTTGATGACGCCGGTGATGACGTCGACCGAGGGGCGCTGGGTGGCGATGACCAGGTGCATGCCGGCGGCGCGGGCCATCTGCGCCAGGCGGCAGATCGAGTCCTCCACCTCGCCGGGGGCGGCCATCATCAGGTCGGCCAGCTCGTCGATGATGATGACAATCTGCGGCATCGGCTTCAGGCCGTTTTTCTCGGCGGCGCGGTTAAAGCCGGCCATATCGCGCACGCTGTAATCCTTAAAGAGCTGGTAGCGGTTCAGCATCTCGTTGACCGCCCAGGAGAGGGCGCCCGCGGCCTTTTTGGGGTCGGTGACGACCGGGATCAAGAGGTGCGGGATGCCGTTGTAGATGCCAAGTTCGACCATCTTGGGGTCGATGAGCACCAGCTTGACCTGCTGCGGGGTGGAGTGGTAGAGCATGCTGACGATCAGCGAGTTGATGCACACCGATTTACCGGAACCGGTGGATCCGGCGATCAGGGTGTGCGGCATCTTGGCCAGATCTGCGATGGTCACCTTGCCGGCGATGTCCCGGCCCAGGGCGACCGCCAGCGGGCTTTTGGCCTGCTGGAACTCGGGGGAGTCGATGATCTCCCGGATCGAGACGGTGCTGACCACCTTGTTGGGCACCTCGATGCCGACGGCGGGCTTGTTGGGGATGGGGGCCTCGATGCGCACGCCGGAGGCGGCGAGGTTTAAGGCGATGTCGTCGGCGAGGTTGGTGATCTTGCTGATCTTGACGCCGGCCGACGGCTGCAGCTCATAGCGGGTGACGGCAGGGCCGCGGGCGATGTCGATGATGCGGGTCTGCACGCCAAAGCTCTGCAGGGTGGTGACCAGCTTCTCGGCGTTGGAGCGCAGCTCCTCCTGCAGGTTTTCCTCGTTGGGCTTTTCGATCTCGTTGAGGATATCGATCGGGGGCGGGATGTACGGGGGTTCTTCCGGCTCCTCCGGCTCGGGTTGGTCCGCCGA
>PPYE01046333.1_pt1 | contig 53282 bp, 49 predicted proteins | sample 1559881 | NCBI WGS metagenome assembly PPYE01 (sample SAMN08240022, study PRJNA423297) | Human gut metagenome, whole genome shotgun sequencing project.
GCATTTAATGAAGGAGACGAAATATTATGAGTGAAAAAAGGAGAGATCATAGAGGACGTATATTACACAATGGAGAAATTTTTAAATTGAAAATAGCAAGGTGTAAAATGGAAAAACATACACCTTATTTTACACCTTTTGCGGACAATATTATGCGAAAATAAACAAAGTTATGCCAGAAAGCAAAAATTTACAAAGGCTCACAAAGCCCGAAATACCAAGAAAAACTAAGAAATGCGAGGTTATGCAACAATGATAAAAGTTCTATTCATCTGCCACGGCAATATCTGCCGTTCTACCATGGCAGAATATGTTATGAAAGATTTAGTTAAAAAATCCGGTCTGGAGGATTCGTTTTACATTGATTCCGCAGCTACCAGTCGGGAGGAAATCGGCAATCAGGTCCATCATGGAACACGCCGAAAATTACAAAAAATGGGAATCCCTTGTGGAGATCACAGGGCGCGTCAGATGAAAAAATCAGAATATGATGAATTTGATTATATCATCGGAATGGATCGTGAGAATAGAAGAAATATGATGCGGATTTTAGGAGCAGATCCAGAGAACAAAGTTCGGTTGCTTTTGGATTTTACAGATTCTCCGAGAAGTATTGCAGATCCATGGTATACAGGTAATTTTGATATTACTTACGATGATGTAAAAGAAGGATGTGAAGCCCTTTTGCAATATATTACAGAACATGATATGATAAGTGAGCGTTAGTGTATTAGTAATACAGAATATCGTGCGTTACATGTCATGAATGTACGATTTGAATATACGTTGACGTAAAAGAAACTTAAGCAAGAGGACTTTAAATGAATGTTTTAAATATTGAACATGTTAGTAAATTATATGGAGAGAAAAAGATTTTTGATGATGTTTCTTATGGAATTCACGAAGGCGATAAGATTGGAATTATTGGAATCAATGGAACCGGAAAGACAACATTATTAAAAATTATTGCGGGGTTGGAAGAACCAGATGAGGGACAGGTAATCCGCCAGAATGGATTGCGTGTAACATATCTTCCGCAGAACCCGGAATTTCCAGATGGAGCAACGGTACTGTCTTATGTCGCTGATGGGAAACTGAGCCAGGATTGGGCAACGGAGAGTGAAGCTAAGACAGTGTTGAATAATTTGGGGATTACAGAACATGATGCTTTGATTGAGCATTTGTCGGGAGGACAGAAAAAATGTGTTGCACTTGCGCGAACGTTAGTGAATCCGGCAGATGTACTGATTTTGGACGAGCCTACGAACCATATTGATAATGAGATGGCTATATGGCTGGAGGATTATTTGAATCGATTCCGTGGTGTTGTAATTATGGTTACACATGATCGTTATTTCCTGGATCGTGTAACGAACAAGATTTTGGAGATTAGTCATGGTAAGCTTTATTCTTATGTGGCGAATTATTCAAAGTTTTTGGAGATGAAGGCGCAACGAGAGGAGATGGAACTGGCAACGGAGCGAAAGCGACAGAGTGTACTTCGTATGGAATTGGAGTGGGCGAAAAGAGGATGTCGTGCACGTTCAACAAAGCAGAGAGCAAGATTGGAGAGATTGGAAGCTTTAAAGGCAGGGAAAGCACCTGTTACAGATCAGAATGTAGAGCTTGATTCAATTGGAACGCGAATGGGGAAAAAGACAATCGAGCTGCATCATGTGAGTAAGAGTTATGGAGAAAAGAAGGTAATCGACGATTTTGATTATATTGTGTTAAAGAATCAGCGTTTAGGGATTATCGGACCGAATGGGTGTGGAAAGTCTACATTGATGAAGATTATCACAGGAGTAATCCAACCGGATGCAGGTGAAGTTGAAATCGGAGATACAATTAAAATCGGTTATTTCGCACAGGAAGTCACAGATATGGATGGCAAACAGAGAGTGATTGATTACATCAAAGATGTGGCTGAGTATGTACCGACAAAGGAAGGGCGAATTACGGCTTCGCAGATGCTGGAGCGATTTTTGTTTGATGGGGCTATGCAATATACTCCGATTGAAAAATTGTCTGGTGGAGAGAAGCGAAGATTGTATTTATGCAAGGTTTTGATGGAATCTCCGAATGTATTGATTCTCGATGAGCCGACAAATGATTTGGATATTCCAACGTTGACTATTTTGGAAGATTATTTGGATTCATTTTCTGGAATTATTATTACGGTATCCCATGATCGATATTTTTTGGATAATGTAGTTGAGCGAATTTTTGCATTTGAAGGAAATGGAAAATTAAAACAGTATGAAGGTGCGTATACGGATTATCTGGAAGCAAGACAGAGAATGGGAATGGGAGAAACCGGAAGCAATCCGGGAAGTGGTTCTGGAAAAGCGATAAATACGCCGGAAGAAAAGAAAAGTAACGCGAAAGAATGGAAACAGAATCAACCGGTGAAATTAAAGTTTAGTTTCAAAGAACAACGAGAATATGATATGATAGATGACGAGATTGCTGAACTGGAAGAAAAAATTGAGAATCTGGATGCGGCAATTATGGAGAATGCGACGAATTCTGCAAAACTTTCAGAATTGATGGGAGAAAAATCGGAGGCGGAAGCACAGCTTGAAGAAAAAATGGATCGCTGGGTGTATTTGAATGATTTGGCTGAAAAGATTGAAGCACAGAAAAAATAGTATTTTTGTTACAAAAGATATAGACGGCGTGCAACAAAATTACATAAATTTAACGTATTATGCACGTTTCGTTTATTGATTTGAAAATATAGTCGAAGTATACTGATTACGATGAAGGATGGAGGAAGATAACAATGAAGAAACCTGTATTAGTAATTATGGCAGCGGGTATGGGCAGCAGATATGGTGGATTAAAACAGATTGATCCGGTAGATAATGAAGGACATATTATTATGGATTTTTCCATTTATGATGCAAAGCGTGCCGGATTTGAAAAAGTAGTATTCATCATCAAGAAAGCAATTGAGAAGGAATTTAAAGCGGGAATTGGAGACAGAATCAGCCAGTATATGGATGTCGAGTATGTATATCAGGAACTGGATACACTGCCGGAAGGATTTGAAGTTCCGGAGGGACGCGTAAAACCATTTGGTACAGGGCATGCAATTTTAAGCTGTAAAGATGTAGTGGATGGACCATTTGCAGTAATTAATGCAGATGATTATTATGGAGTACATGCATTCCAGGAGATTTATAATTATTTGACTGAAAATGAAGATGATGAGAAGTATCATTATGCAATGGTAGGCTACATTTTGTCTAATACATTGACAGAGAATGGATATGTTTCCAGAGGAATCTGTGAGATGGATAAGGATGCATTTTTGACAGGAATCACAGAACGTACACATATAGAGCAGCGTGATATGGGCGTACAGTTTACAGAGGATGATGGGCAGACATGGGAAGATATTGCAGCAGATAGTATTGTGTCTATGAACATGTTTGGATTTACAGCAAGTATGTTAAAAGAACTGGAATGTCGTTTCCCAGAGTTTTTGGAAAAAGGATTGAAAGAAAATCCTATGAAATGTGAGTATTTCCTTCCATCTGTAGTAAGTGATCTGATCGAGGAAGATAAAGCAGATGTTAAAGTCCTGCGTTCAGAAGACAGATGGTACGGAATTACATATAAAGAGGACAAAGAAGCTGTTGTTTCAGCAGTCCAGAAATTAAAGGATACAGGTGTTTATCCACAACATTTGTGGGAAGCATAGGCATGAATCTAAATTAAAGATTTTATGTTTGACAGCATTGTAAAAGAAAGGATGAAAAGATTATGGCAATTTTAGTAGCAGGTGGAGCAGGATATATTGGAAGCCATACTTGTGTGGAACTTCTGAATAGAGGATATGAAGTTGTTGTTATTGACAATTTGTATAATTCAAGTGAAGTGGCATTAGAGAGAGTACAGGAGATTACAGGAAAATCTTTGAAGTTTTATGAGGGGGATGTCCTTAATCGAGAAGATCTTGATCCTATCTTTGAAAATGAAAATATTGAAGCGGTGATTAATTTCGCCGGATTAAAAGCTGTTGGTGAGTCTGTTCAGAAACCTTGGGAGTATTACCACAACAATATTACAGGTACACTGATTTTGACAGATGTGATGAGAAAACATGGATGTAAGAATATTATTTTCAGTTCTTCTGCAACAGTATACGGAGACCCTGCGGAGATTCCGATTACAGAAAATTGTCCAAAGGGCGAGATTACGAATCCATATGGAAGAACAAAAGGGATGTTAGAGCAGATTTTAACAGATTTATATGTTGGAGATCCAGAGTGGAATGTGATGTTGCTTCGTTATTTCAATCCAATCGGAGCACATGAATCAGGAAGAATTGGTGAGGATCCAAAGGGTATTCCAAACAATTTGGTACCATATATCGCACAGGTTGCAGTAGGTAAGTTGAAATGTCTTGGTGTATTTGGTGATGATTATGATACACCGGATGGAACAGGCGTACGTGATTATATTCATGTAGTTGATCTTGCGGTTGGCCATGTGAAAGCGATTGAAAAGATGAAAGGACAGACAGGAGTTCATATCTATAATCTTGGAACTGGTGTTGGATACAGCGTTCTGGATGTTGTGAAAGCATATGAAAAAGCTTGTGGAAAGAAAATCCCATATGAGATTAAAACTAGAAGAGCCGGTGATATCGCAACATGTTATTGTGATGCAACAAAAGCAAAGGAAGAGCTTGACTGGGTAGCAGAGCGTGGTATTGAAGAGATGTGTGCAGATTCATGGAGATGGCAGTCACACAATCCAAATGGATACAGAGACGAAGAGTAATAGGTAGTTAAAAACTATGAGTGGTTGTCAACGAAAGTTGGCAGCCACTTTTTCTATTGGTATGTGTACAAAAAACTTTTTCAGAAATAATGTAGAAAGTGTTGACAAAAACAAGTATAGTTGCTATTATAAAAAAACAGAACGCACTCTGTTTTATAAATAAAACAAAATAGCGTTTGTGGGAAAGTGGGAGATACTATGAGAAGACAAGTATATTCTTTACTCGTTGATAACAATCCGGGTGTTTTAAGCAGGATTGCAGGATTGTTCAGCAGACGAGGCTACAGTATTGACAGTATCACAGCAGGTAGAACTGCAGATCCAAGATTTACCAGAATTACGGTAGTGACATCGGGGGATGAATTGATTTTGGAACAGATTGAAAAGCAGCTTCGCAAACTTGTAGATGTGAGAAGTATTAAGAAATTACAGGATGAAGATTCTGTGTATCGTGAATTGATGCTTGTTAAGATTCGAGCGAATTCAAAACAAAGAAGTGAAGTAGCTTCTGTTGCAGATATCTTCCGTGCGAAGATTGTTGATGTAGAACAGGATTCACTTATGATCGAGCTTACTGGAAATCAATCAAAATTAGAGGCATTTTTTAATTTGCTTGATGGTTATGAGATTTTGGAACTTGCAAGAACCGGAATCACAGGATTGTCAAGAGGAAGCAAAGATATTACATATTTATAATCCTTATAGAATATCGAAGTAGGGATTGCAGCAATTTTTAATTTAGAAGCTAGAGGTTTGAAAGCCTTTAACTAGATACAAATCAGTCGGGATAATCCGACATGAAATTTTAGGAGGAATGGCAAATGGCAGCAAAAATTTATTATCAGGAAGACTGTAACCTTTCAATGTTAGAGGGAAAAACAATTGCAATTATTGGATATGGTAGCCAGGGACATGCACATGCATTGAACCTGAAAGATTCTGGATGCAATGTTATTATCGGTTTGTATGAAGGAAGCAAATCTTGGAAGAAAGCTGAAGAACAGGGATTTAAAGTATATACAGCAGCAGAAGCAGCTAAGAGAGCTGATATTATTATGATTCTGATCAATGATGAGAAACAGGCTGCACTTTATAAAAAAGATATCGCACCAAATCTGGAAGAGGGAAATATGTTAATGTTCGCTCATGGATTTAATATCCATTTCAATCAGATTATACCACCGGCAAATGTTGATGTTACAATGATTGCCCCTAAAGGACCAGGACACACAGTAAGAAGTGAGTATCAGGTAGGTAAGGGAGTTCCTTGTCTGGTAGCTGTTGAACAGGATGCTACAGGTAAAGCTCTTGATATTGCACTTGCATATGCAGCAGGAATCGGTGGAGCAAGAGCCGGAGTTCTTGAGACAACATTCAGAACAGAGACAGAGACAGACTTGTTTGGTGAGCAGGCAGTACTTTGCGGTGGTGTTTGTGCATTAATGCAGGCAGGTTTTGAAACATTATGCGAAGCTGGATACGATCCAAGAAATGCTTACTTTGAGTGTATTCACGAGATGAAACTGATCGTTGATTTGATTTATCAGTCAGGATTTGAAGGAATGAGATATTCTATTTCAAATACAGCTGAGTATGGTGATTATATTACAGGACCAAAGATCATTACAGAAGATACAAAGAAAGCAATGAAAAAGATCCTTACAGATATTCAGGATGGTACATTTGCAAAAGACTTCCTGTTAGATATGTCAGAAGCAGGCGGACAGGCTCATTTCAAAGCCATGAGAAAACTGGCAGCAGAACATCCATCAGAGAAGGTTGGAGCTGAGATTAGAAAACTCTATAGCTGGAGTGATGAGGATAAACTGATCAATAACTAATTAGAAAATCAGGAAAAGATAAGATTAGATAAAAGGCATTGTTCTACAACAATAATAGTTGTAGGGCAGTGCTTTTTTATATATTAGGAAAGTGCTTTCCTAATATATAAAAATCGCTCCGCTAAGGATGCACACTGCGGCGTACAATGTAGGTGTTGCAAGCGACCGTCACAAGCGCAATAAAAAACATCCGCCATGACGGTAGCGGATGTTTTAAAATCGTCTATATATTAATTAAGCAATGCTGTTTACAGATTTTGAAAGACGAGCAATCTTTCTTGAAACTGTATTTTTGTGGTATACACCTTTGCTTCCAGCTTTTGTGATTTCAACGATAGCAGCTTTGAGAGCTGTCTTAGCAGCCTCAACGTCTTTCTGTGCAACTGCAGCGTCTACTTTCTTAATAGCAGTTTTAACTTTAGATTTGATTGCTTTGTTTCTAGCAGCTTTAGTTTCGTTAACTAAAATTCTTTTTTTAGCAGATTTAATGTTAGCCAATCTGAGCACCTCCAAATAATAATAAATTTTCAAATGTAATAATATCTCAAGCGGATGATAAATCACCACTTTACTTGTCCACATTAGACTCGGACACGGACGTTCTAATGGAACATACTCGTTTATTTTATGCTAATAGGAAGAACTTGTCAATACATAATTTGAAAAATACTGTAAAAAATACAAGTAGAAAAAAGGAAAAGAGGAAAAATTGACGATGTTAGAAAAATATAATGTGAGAACTGATCTTGCGTTGGAAGAAAAAGAACGTTTTGAATCAGATCAGGTTGAAATTCCGGGAGTGATTTTAGAGGAAGAGTATGAAGAAGAACTGGAGATTCAGATTACAAAGGTTAAAATCGAAACGGAAAACGGCGCTAAAAGCATGGGAAAACCTGTGGGAGTATATTTGACGATTGAAGCACCTAATATGGCAATGTCAGACGAAGATTATCACAGAGAAATTTCCGAAAAGCTTGCAAGAAAAATTGGGGAGATAATACATTTGCAGGAGAAAGAAATTTGCTCCATTTTAGTTGTAGGACTAGGCAATCGTCAGGTGACGCCGGATGCACTTGGTCCATATGTTGTAGATAATTTAAGAGTGACGAGGCATATTATGAAAGAGTATGGGAGATATGCAATGGAAATGGAAGAAAACGGAATTGTCAGTGCGATTGTGCCGGGGGTGATGGGACAGACGGGGATGGAAACGCTTGAGATTATAAAAGGCATTGTGTCAGAGACAAAACCGGATATGGTTATTGCGATTGATGCATTGGCTGCACGAAATTCAAAACGATTAAATCGAACGATTCAGATTGCAGATACGGGAATCCATCCGGGTTCAGGAGTAGGAAATCATAGGAGTGGTCTTACAAAAGAGACACTGGGCATTCCGGTAATCGGAATTGGAGTTCCGACAGTTGTAGATGCAGCGACGATTGTCAATGATACTATGGAAAATCTAATTAGTGCGCTGGAAACATCGGAGGTGTTAAAAGGAGTCGGAAATGTATTGCGAAGCTATAATAATAGTGAAAAATATGAGCTGATTAAAGAGCTGATATCACCACATTTAAATGGAATGTTTGTCACACCCAAAAACGAAGATGAACTTGTAAAGCAAATCAGCTACACTTTATCTGAATCGTTAAATATGCTTTTTACAGAAATGAAAACGAATAATTAAAAATGTTATTTCATATATAAATATAACGGAGATGTTGTGTGAATATGTCTAAGTATAAATGCCTGTCATTTAGATGGTGTTTAATATAGAAAGGAAGGTCGTGGAAAATATGAAGATACCAAGGTGGGGGACAAAGGCAGCAGGCATTGTTGTGTTGACGTTGGTATTTTCATATGCCTGCGGAGGTGTGAAGCCGGGAGTGGCGATGATAAAATATCAATTCGATGAAATGTTGATACAAAATCTTGGGACTATGTTTTTACCATCCATTGTATTTGCAAGTGAACTGTCAGGGAAAAATACTGCAAAACAATGGGTGCTTAAGAGTACGATGAGGTGGTTTCCGTTCGTTGGTTATGTTACTGAACAAGGAGAATATAAGCAGGTGGTGGAGGATGAAGACACAATTGCGAAGATTCTGGAGTGTCAGGCAAATGACGAGAATCATGTTGATGAAAAAGGAAATCTGGTGGAAAATGAAACTCAAGAGGATGAAGTTGTGCCTGCACAGAGTCAGCCGGTTCTCGATTTGTCGATAGAAAGATTAAGAGATTTTGATTATCTACTGAGTAATTTCTATATTGTAGACAGTTCAACAATGATTGGACCGGAACAACTGAATGCGGACGCATTGCTTAGTGAGAATATGAAAATAGATCAGAGCAGTCAAGGACCGAAAATTTTGATTTTTCATACGCATTCGCAAGAAACATTTGCAGACTCTATACCAGGAGATCCAAGTACCAGTATAGTAGGAATCGGAGAGTATCTGACACAGCTTTTAAATGCGAAAGGGATAGAGACAATCCATGACACAGGGGTTTATGATATTATCAATGGAAAACTAGATAGAAGTAATGCCTATGAAAATGCAGAGGCCTCTGTCAGACCAATACTGGAGGCAAATCCTTCCGTTGAAGTAGCAATAGATCTGCATAGGGATGGAGTGGCAGAAGAGACACATCTTGTGACGGATATTGGAGGAAAGCAGACGGCGAAAATTATGTTTTTTAATGGACTTAGCCGAACCAGGACAAATGGAGATATTGAATATTTATATAATCCTTACATACAGGATAATTTGGCGTTTTCACTTCAAATGCAGCTTGCCTGTGAACGAATGTATCCGGGATTCGCGAGACATATTTATTTGAGAGGGTATCGCTATAATTTACATTTACTTCCAAAATCTTTACTGATTGAGGCAGGGGCTCAAACCAATACAGTAGAAGAAATGAGAAATGCAATGGAAGTACTTGCTGTGACCTTGCAGAATGTATTGATAGGATAGAAAACAGAAAGAGAACATATGTTTGTAAAATAGAGAAAAAGATATTGAAAAGTAATTGAGATTCGTGATAATATAAAGAAGTATGCCATGAGGCAGTCTGTGTCTGATGGAATAAGATCAAATTTCTGGAAAGATACAGGAAGCAAGAGAAGGAGAGAGGATATGGCGAATAAAAATACATATGATGCAGATAGTATTGCGGTATTGGAAGGACTAGAGGCGGTTCGTAAAAGACCGGGTATGTATATAGGAAGTGTATCTACAAAAGGATTGAATCATTTGATTTATGAAATTGTAGACAATGCAGTGGATGAGCATCTTGCCGGATACTGTTCTGAGATTCATGTGACATTAGAGAAGGATGGTTCCGCAACGGTTGAAGATAATGGACGAGGCGTACCGGTGGGAATGCATCAAAAGGGAGTTTCCGCAGCGAGACTTGTATACACAACATTGCATGCAGGAGGAAAGTTTGACGATTCGGCGTATAAAACAAGCGGAGGTCTTCACGGGGTTGGATCTTCCGTCGTGAATGCATTGTCGACACATATGGATGTGTGGATCAGTAGAGAAGGGGCAATCCATCATGATGCATATGAGAGAGGTATTCCTACAATTGAATTGGAGAATGGATTACTTCCGGTTGTCGGAAAGACAAGAAAAACCGGAACTAAGGTGAATTTTTTGCCGGATGATACAATCTTTGAAAAGACGAAATTTCGTGCAGAAGAAGTAAAGAGTCGTATGCATGAGACGGCATATCTGAACCCGAATCTTACAATTGTTTTTGATGATAAACGTCCGGGAAGTGAAGAACATGTTGAATATCACGAACCAGATGGAATTATAGGTTTTATCCGTGATTTGAATAAAAAGAAAGAAGTACTTAATGATCCGATTTATTTCAAAGGAGAAGCGGATGGAATTGAAGTGGAGGCTGTGATTCAATATGTAAATGAGTTTCATGAAAATGTACTTGGTTTTTGTAATAATATTTACAATTCAGAAGGTGGTACACATCTGACTGGATTTAAAACAACTTTTACAACAGTGATGAATCAGTATGCACGTGAACTTGGAATATTGAAAGAAAAGGATGCGAACTTTACAGGAGCAGATATTCGTAATGGTATGACTGCAATTGTATCGATCAAGCATCCGGACCCGCGTTTCGAGGGACAGACAAAGACGAAACTTGATAATCCAGATGCAGCAAAAGCAACTGGCAAAGTGACTGGAGATGAGATTGTTCTGTATTTCGACCGTAACCTGGAAACATTAAAGACAGTGTTATCCAGTGCAGAAAAGGCAGCGAAGATTCGTAAGACAGAAGAAAAAGCAAAGACAAATCTTTTGACAAAACAGAAGTATTCATTTGACAGTAATGGAAAACTGGCGAATTGCGAGAGTCGTGATCCGAAGAAATGTGAAATATTTATTGTTGAGGGAGATTCGGCAGGGGGTTCAGCAAAGACTGCCAGAAACAGAAATTATCAGGCAATCCTGCCAATCCGCGGTAAGATACTAAATGTCGAAAAGGCAAGTATTGATAAAGTGCTGGCTAATGCAGAGATAAAAACAATGATCAATGCATTTGGATGTGGATTTTCAGAAGGATACGGCAATGATTTTGATATTACTAAATTGCGATACGACAAGATTATTATTATGGCCGATGCCGATGTAGATGGAGCGCATATTTCTACATTATTATTAACACTGTTTTATCGCTTTATGCCAGAATTGATTTATGAAGGACATGTGTATATTGCGATGCCGCCACTTTATAAGGCAATGCCGAAGAAGGGGGTGGAAGAGTATTTATATGATGATGCAGCCCTTGAACGTTATCGGAAAACTCATGAGGGTGGATTTACATTGCAGCGATATAAAGGTCTTGGAGAGATGGATGCCCAGCAGCTTTGGGAGACAACATTGGATCCGGAAACAAGACTTTTGAAATTAGTAGAAATTGAAGATGCACGTATGGCATCCAGTGTTACAGAGATGTTGATGGGGACAGAAGTGCCACCACGCAGGGCATTTATTTATGAAAATGCAACGGAAGCCGAACTGGATATCTAAGATGCCTGGAAGGAGAAAATTATGAGCAATAATGAATCACAGATTATCAGAACAGAATATTCTGATTTGATGAAAAAATCTTATATCGATTATGCCATGAGTGTAATTATTGCACGTGCATTGCCAGATGTAAGAGATGGTCTTAAGCCGGTACAGCGAAGAACATTGTATGATATGCATGAGTTGGGAATCCGCTATGACAAACCTTATAGAAAATGTGCCCGTATCGTCGGAGATACAATGGGTAAATATCATCCGCATGGAGATAGTTCAATCTATGATGCGCTTGTTGTAATGGCACAGGATTTCAAAAAAGGAATGGTACTGGTAGATGGACATGGTAACTTTGGTTCCATTGAGGGTGATGGTGCTGCTGCAATGCGTTATACAGAAGCAAGACTTACTAAATTTACGCAGGAAGCATATTTATCAGATTTGGATAAAAATGTTATTGATTTTGGGCCGAACTTTGATGAGACAGAGAAAGAGCCGTTGGTACTTCCGGCACGTGTGCCAAATTTGTTGATCAATGGTGCGGAAGGAATTGCGGTCGGTATGGCAACAAGCATTCCTACACATAATCTTGCAGAAGTAGTAGATGCGGTAAAAGCATATATGAAAAATGATGCGATTACTACAAAGCAATTGATGAAGTATGTGAAGGGACCTGATTTTCCGACAGGAGGAATAGTTGTAAATAAAGATGATTTACTTTCAATTTATGAATCCGGACAAGGAAAAATTAAGATTCGTGGTAAGGTAGAAGTCGAAGATTTAAAAGGTGGAAAGAAACAGCTTGTTATCACTGAGATTCCATATACAATGATTGGTTCTGGAATTTCTAAATTTTTAAATGATGTGGCGAATCTGGTAGAAACGAAAAAAACAACAGATATTGTAGATATTTCAAACCAGTCTTCAAAAGAGGGAATTCGAATTGTACTGGAATTGAAGCGTGGTGCGGATGTAGAGAATCTGAAAAACATGCTATACAAGAAAACACGTCTGGAAGATACATTTGGAGTAAATATGCTGGCTGTGGCAGACGGGCGACCAGAGACACTGGGACTTAAAAAGATCATTGAATATCATGTCGATTTTCAGTTTGAGGTAACAACGCGAAAATATAAGACATTACTTGCAAAAGAACAGGAAAAACGAGAAGTTCAGGAAGGATTGATCAAAGCTTGTGATGTGATTGATCTTATTATTGAAATATTGAGAGGCAGTAAGTCTGTGAAAGATGCAAAAGCCTGTCTGGTAAATGGTGTGACAGATAATATCAAATTTAAATCAAATATTTCTAAAAAGATGGCAGCAATGCTTAGATTTACAGAACGTCAGGCGACAGCAATTCTTGAAATGCGTCTGTATAAATTAATAGGACTCGAAATTGAAGCACTTCAAAAAGAACATGAGATAACAGTGGCGAATATTAAAAGATATGAAGATATTTTGAATAATTATGATTCAATGTCAGAAGTTATCATAGGCGAATTGGATAACTTTAAAAAGGAATATGGAAGGAAACGCCGCACAGTTGTAGAGAATGCTGAGGAAGCTGTATTTGAAGAAAAGAAAATCGAGGAGCAAGAAGTTGTATTTTTGATGGACCGATTTGGATATTCTAAGACGGTTGATGTCAGTGTTTATGAGCGTAACAAAGAAGCTGCGGATAAAGAAAGCAAGTATGTTGTGCATTGTATGAATACAGGGAAGATTTGTTTCTTTACAGACGCAGGGCGAATGCATCAGGTGAAAGTGCTTGATCTTCCATATGGAAAATTCAGAGATAAGGGAACCCCGATTGATAATCTGACAAATTATTCGAGTGCCGAAGAACAAATTATCATGGTATGTGATGCAGAGCAGATGAGATTTGTAAAATTACTGTTTGCGACAAAGCAAGGGATGCTCAAGCAGGTGGATGGAAGTGAATTCCAGGTTGCAAAACGTACAATTGCAGCAACAAAGCTTCAAGAAGATGATGAATTACTAAGTGTACAGGTTGTAACAGACAATCAGTGTGTGGTGCTGCAGACGAAGAATGGATATTTCTTAAAATTTTCTGCTGCAGATGTTCCGGAAAAGAAAAAAGGAGCTGTAGGAGTGAGAGGTATCCGTTTGCAGAAAAATGATGAGATGGAACATGTTTATTTATATGAAGATGGTATAGAGACAAAGATTCAGTACAATGAAAAAGAAGTGACATTAAATCGTTTGAAACTCGCAAAAAGAGATGGAGTTGGTACAAAGTATCGAGGATAAACGCTCCGCGAGGATGCGCAGTGATTCTGATAGGAACCCGTTAGCTTCTCTGACCAGAATCACGCGCCAAGTCTCACAGACGTTCGACTTGAATGTTCACGGTATCTGTGTTCAGCAAAGAAAGAGTGAGTAAAATTTAAAATAAAATGCAAACCCTCTTGCATTGTAGATTGAAAAGTGTTATAGTAAGCATTAGTTACATAAAGGATTTGGCAGAAGAGTGAACGAAAGTTCACTCTTCTTTATTGCATTGTGAGAAAGGAAGTATAACGTGTCAAGAAGAGAACAATACGAACAACAGACAGAAGAACTTTTAGAACCAATCGTTACCGGACATGGATTTGAACTGGTGGATGTGGAATATGTAAAGGAAGCAGGAACCTGGTATCTGCGAGCTTATATAGATAAGCCAGGCGGAATCACAGTGGATGATTGTGAGGTTGTAAGCCGTCAGTTTTCGGATATTCTGGATGAGAAAGACTATATTGAAGATGCTTATATTTTTGAAGTGAGTTCTCCGGGACTTGGTCGTCCGTTGAAAAAGGAGAAAGATTTTAAGAGAAGCATGGGAGAGGAAGTTGAGATTCGTACATATCGGGCAATTGACCGTCAGAAGGAATTTACAGGTATTCTGAAAGCATATGATAATGATACCGTAACAATTGCTTATGAAGATGACACGGAGCAGGTATTTAATAAAAGTGATATCGCTTTGATCCGTCTTGCTCTGGATTTTTAAACAATAAAATTGAGCAGTAACAAGAAGTTGAAAAAATAGAAATGAAATTTTATAAATTTAGGAGGAATGAATAATGAACACAGAATTACTGGAAGCCTTGACAATTTTGGAAGAAGAAAAAAATATCAGTAAAGATACTATGATGGATGCAATCGAAAATTCATTGATCAGCGCTTGTAAAAATCATTTTGGAACATCTGATAACATCAAAATTATTATGAATCGTGAAACATGTGATTATTCTGTATATGCAGAGAAAGAAGTTGTAGAGGAAGTATTTGATCCTGCAATCGAGATCAGTCTGGAAGATGCTGAAAAGCTGGATTCATCTTTGCACATTGGAGATATCGCTCAAATTCCTGTAGAATCAAAATCATTTGGACGTATTGCAACACAGAATGCAAAGAACCTGATTTTGCAGAAAATCAGAGAAGAGGAACGAAAAGTAGTATTTGATCAGTATTTTGCAAAAGAAAAAGATATCGTAACAGGTATTGTTCAGCGTTATGTAGGCAAGAATATCAGCATCAACCTTGGTAAAGCAGATGCGATGCTGACAGAGAATGAACAGGTAAAAGGCGAAAAGTTTGAGCCGACAGAGAGAATTAAACTCTATATTGTAGAGGTTAAGAATACAACAAAGGGTCCGAAGATTCTTGTGTCAAGAACACATCCGGAACTTGTAAAACGTTTGTTTGAAGCAGAAGTTGCAGAAGTAAAAGACGGAACAGTAGAGATTAAGAGTATTGCACGTGAGGCAGGTTCTCGTACAAAGATGGCAGTATGGTCTAATGATGAGAATGTGGATCCTGTAGGAGCATGTGTCGGAATGAATGGAGCACGTGTGAATGCTGTTGTAAATGAACTTCGTGGAGAAAAAATTGACATTATTAACTGGAGTGATAATCCGGCATTATTAATTGAAAATGCTTTGAGTCCTGCAAAGGTTATTTCAGTTATGGCTGATCCGGATGAGAAAACAGCAAGCGTGATCGTACCAGATTACCAGCTTTCACTTGCAATTGGTAAAGAAGGACAGAATGCAAGACTTGCAGCTCGTCTTACAGGATATAAGATTGATATTAAGAGTGAAACACAGGCAATCGAAGCAGGAGAACTTCCGGAAGATTACATGGATCAGATGAACAACATGGAAGAAGATGAAGAGGGATATGTAGGAGAGTACGAGACAGATGTAGAAGATGCAGATGCTCAGTATGATAATACAGAAGACGATGTAGAAGAATTCGAATTTGTAGAAACAGAAGAATAATTCATATTCATCTTTGGAAGGAGATAAGATAGTTGACGACAAAGCGAAAGATACCAATGCGAAAATGTGTTGGCTGCGGCGAAATGAAACCGAAGAAAGAATTGATACGTGTTTTAAGAACAGAGGAGAATGAATTTGTTCTGGACACAACAGGCAAGAAGAATGGACGTGGCGCATATCTGTGCATGTCAAAAGATTGTTTTGAAAAGGCAGTAAAGAGTAAAGGGCTTGAGAGGTCTTTTAAACAGGCAATTCCGACAGAGGTGCACGATCGTCTGGAAAAGGAGATGAGTGAACTTGAAACCAGATAAGATATTGTCTCTGATAGGACTTGCAACAAAGGCAGGAAGATGCGTGAGCGGAGAATTTATGACAGAACGAGAAACAAAGTGTGGTCGCGCCACACTTGTAATCGTAGCAGAAGATTCATCTGATAATACAAAAAAGAAGTTTCAGGATATGTGTGAATTTTATAAGGTTCCAATTTATTTTTACGGAGATAAAGATACCTTAGGGCATGCAATGGGAAAAGAATTCCGTGCATCTCTGGCAATATTGGATGAAGGATTTGCAAAGGGAATTCAAAAACAATTTGAAATAGTCAACGAATAATTGCATAAAGGAGGTAGTTTATAATATGACAAAATTGAGAGTACATGAGTTAGCAAAAGAGTTAGGAATGGACAACAAAGAGTTATTAGATATTCTTGCAAAGAAAAAAGTGGAAGTGAAAAGCCATATGAGTACTTTGGAAGAGCAGGTTACAGATACAATCCGTAGCGAGTATGCAAAGAAAAAAACTGAGAATACAGAGGATGGAGCTCCAAAAAAGAAAACAATCGTACAGGTATTTCGTCCACAGAATTCTAAGAGTGGAAAAATGCAGAATGGAAATCGTCAGGGACAGCGTCTACAGAATGGAAACCGCCAGGGACAGCGCCCACAGAATGAAAACAGAACTGCAAAACCTGCAAATCAGGGTCAGAATACACAGGGAGTGGCAGCAGCAAAATCACAGTCAAACGGCGTAAACGGATCACGTCCACAGAATGCGGAACAGGGTCAGAGAAGAAATGACAGGCCTCAAGGCGGACGCTTTAACAATAATGACAGAAACGATAGAAATGATCGTGGCGGACGCTTTAATAACAATGACAGAAACGATAGAAACGATCGTGGCGGACGCTTTAATAATAATGACAGAAACGATAGAAATGATCGTGGCGGACGCTTTAACAATAATGACAGAAACGATAGAAATGATCGTGGCGGACGCTTTAATAATAATGACAGAAATGATAGAAACGACAGAAATGACAGAGGTAATTCACGTCCACAGGGAAGACAGGGACGCAGAGAAGATCGTGATTCTATTCCGGCACCAATGGTAGAACAGCAGAAAACTCAGAGAAATAAAGCAAAAGACAAAGAGAAAGATTACAAGAAGAAAGAGCTTCGTGACGGAGAGTTTGAGAATAAAGGCAAAAAAGGTAAAAAGCAGAAACAGGTAGCTGAAGTGAAAAAACCTCAGAAACCACAGCCGAAGCCGGTTGAGGTGGAAGAAATTAAACAGATTACAATTCCTGAAGTTCTTACAATCCAGGAACTTGCTGATAAGATGAAGATTGTTCCATCTGTAATTATTAAAAAGTTGTTTATGCAGGGCAAGATTGTAACAGTAAACCAGGAAATTGATTATGAGACAGCAGAAGAAATCGCAATGGAATTCGATGTTCTTTGTGAGAAAGAAGTAGTTGTCGATGTGATCGAAGAACTTTTGAAAGAAGACGAAGAGGATGAAGCAGATATGGTGAAACGTCCTCCTGTTGTCTGTGTTATGGGTCACGTTGACCATGGTAAAACATCATTGCTTGACGCAATCCGTCATTCGAATGTGATCGATCGTGAGGCAGGTGGTATTACACAGCATATCGGTGCATCTGTTGTAGAAATTGATGGAGAAAAAATTACATTTCTGGATACACCTGGACATGAAGCATTTACAGCTATGCGTATGCGTGGTGCAAGTTCTACAGACATCGCAATCCTTGTAGTAGCCGCAGATGATGGTGTTATGCCACAGACAGTAGAGGCTATCAACCATGCAAAGGCTGCCGGAATTGAAATTATTGTTGCAATCAACAAGATTGATAAACCAAGTGCTAATGTGGAACGTGTAAAACAGGAATTGACAGAGTATGAATTGATTCCGGAAGACTGGGGCGGAAGTACAATTTTTGTACCAGTATCAGCACATACAAAAGAAGGAATCAAAGAATTACTTGAGATGGTCCTTTTAACAGCAGAAGTTATGGAGTTAAAAGCAAATCCAAATCGTGCAGCAAGAGGTCTTGTTATTGAAGCTCAGTTGGATAAAGGAAAAGGATCTGTTGCAACTGTACTTGTGCAGAAAGGTACTCTGCATGTTGGAGATGCAATCGCAGCTGGTTCTGCACATGGTAAAGTACGTGCAATGATGGACGATAAAGGTCGTCGCGTAAAAGAAGCAGGACCTTCACAGCCAGTTGAGATTCTTGGTCTTAATGACGTGCCAAATGCCGGAGAAGTATTTGTGGGATGTGAAACAGAAAAAGCTGCAAGAAACTTTGCTGAGACATTTATTGCACAGAATAAAGCAAAGCTTTTGGAAGAAACAAAAAGCAAGATGTCTTTGGATGATCTGTTTACACAGATTCAGGAAGGCAATTTGAAAGAATTGAACATTGTTGTAAAAGCTGATGTTCAGGGTTCTGTAGAGGCAATGAAACAGAGCTTGCTTAAGCTTTCTAATGATGAAGTAGTGATTAAGATTATCCATGGTGGTGTTGGCGCGATCAATGAATCAGATGTAACATTGGCATCTGCATCGAATGCAATTATTATCGGATTTAACGTTCGTCCGGATGCAACAGCAAAAGACATTGCAGACCGTGAAGGTGTTGACTTGAGATTGTATCGTGTTATTTATAGTGCGATTGAAGATGTGGAAGCAGCTATGAAAGGTATGCTTGATCCGGTATTTGAAGAAAAAGTACTTGGTCACGCAGAAGTGCGTCAGACATTTAAAGCATCCGGTGTTGGTACAATTGCAGGTTCTTATGTACAGGATGGTATCTTCGAGCGTAACTGTTCAGTGCGTCTGACTCGTGATGGTATTGTAATCTTTGATGGACCTCTTGCATCACTGAAACGTTTTAAAGATGATGTAAAAGAAGTAAAAGCCGGATATGAGTGTGGATTTGTATTTGAAAATTACAATGACATTAAAGAGGGTGACCTTGTAGAAGCATACAAGATGGTTGAAGTAGAAAGAAAATAATCTAAAAATACTGCTCCGGACAGAATCTGTTCGGGGCAGAACGTATAAGGAGCGATGAAACATGAGAAAGAACAGTATAAAAAATACAAGAGTGAATGCAGAAGTTCATCATGAGTTAAGTAATATACTGCGTGGCGGGATTAAAGATCCACGAGTTGCACCGATGACATCCGTTGTAGCGGTTGAAGTAGCTCCGGATTTAAAGACCTGCAAGGCGTATATCAGCGTGCTGGGAGATGAAAAAGCTCAGGAAGATACATTGAAAGGTTTGCAGAGTGCAGAAGGATATATCCGTCGTGAGCTTGCGAGAACGATCAATATGAGAAATACTCCGGAGATTACATTTATTTTAGATCAGTCCATTGAATATGGAGTAAACATGAGTAAGATAATAGATGATTTGACAAAAAAAGGTGAGGAATAAACATGAGTATTGTTTTATCTGAAATTTTAGCAGAAAAGCAGACGGTTGCTCTCGGGGGACATATACGTCCGGACGGAGATTGTGTCGGCTCTGTAATGGGACTATATCTTTATTTGCAGGAACAATATCCAGAGTTGCAGGTTGATGTATATCTGGAAAATTTAGCAGATCGTTTTCTTTTTATTCAGGATACAGATAAAATCCATAGTGAAATTGATGATTCAAAGGTTTATGATCTTTTTATTTGTATGGATTGTGGAGACAAAGAACGATTAGGGTTTTCTACACCACTTTTTGAGAGTGCAAAGATGACGGCGTGTATTGATCATCATGTAAGTAATGAGGCGTTTGCAGATTATAATGAGATAATCCCGGATGCAAGCTCGACATCAGAATTGGTTTATCGATTGATAGACAAAGATAAAATCAGTTTGCATTGCGCGGAAGCACTTTATATGGGAATTGCCCATGATACCGGAGTGTTCCAATATTCCTGTACAGCACCAGAAACAATGGAGGCGGCAGCAGAATTGCTCCGTAAGGGTGTAAATGGAAGTGATATCATCGATAAGACATTCTATGAAAAGACATATGTACAAAATCAAATTCTCGGGAAAGCATTGCTTGAGAGTATGATGGTATTAGACAAGAAATGTATTTTCTCTTATGTGTCAAAAAGAGATATGGAATTTTTCGATGCAGTGCCATTGGATTTGGAAGGAATTGTAAGTCAGCTTCGGTACACCACAGGAATAGAAGTAGCAATTTTTATGTATGAGACAGGATATCAGGAATATAAGGTGAGTCTTCGTTCAAAAGATGCTGTTGATGTTAGTAAAATCGCAAAATACTTTGGCGGTGGCGGACATGTTAAAGCTGCAGGCTGTACGATGAAAGGTACAGTGCATGATGTCGTAAATAATCTTATGAAAGAAATTGACATACAGTTAAAAGGAATTGGCGCAAAGGAATAGGCTTCATGATAAACGGGATTCTGAATATATACAAAGAAAAAGGCTATACATCTCATGATGTAGTAGCAAAGCTTAGAGGAATCGTAGGGCAAAAAAAGATTGGTCATACAGGAACGCTTGATCCGGATGCAGAAGGTGTATTGCCGGTGTGTCTTGGTAGAGCAACAAAGCTTTGTGATATGCTGACTGACAAAAATAAAACATACGAGACAATACTGCTTTTAGGAAAGACGACGGATACACAGGATATTTCAGGAGAAGTATTAAAAACGGGAGATACAGCTGCACTGACAGAAGAACAAGTGAAAAATTGCATTTGTGGATATATCGGTGAATATGATCAGCTTCCACCAATGTATTCAGCCTTGAAGGTGAATGGAAAAAAATTATATGAATTGGCTCGTGAAGGGAAAGAAGTAGAACGAAAAACAAGAAAAGTTCAGATTTTAGATATTCAAATTAAGGAAGTAAAATTACCGCGTGTAAGGATGGAAGTGAGTTGCTCGAAAGGAACTTATATAAGGACGCTTTGCCATGATATAGGCGAAGAGTTGGGCTGCGGTGGTTGTATGGAACAACTCCTTCGTACACGTGTGAGTTGTTTTAACTTAAAAGATAGTTTGAAACTTGATGAAGTCAGAGCATATCGCGAACAAGAAAAGCTTGCAGAAATATTGATTCCAATTGATGAGATGTTTTCGGATAAAAAAGCAGCTATTGTAATGAAAAAGTTTGAAGCACTTGCATACAATGGAAATGAATTGAAAATGTCTATGATAAAATTAAAAGAAGAACCAAAGGCAACAGAATTTGTTGAAGGGGAACAAATAAGATTATATGATCAGGCACAACATTTCGTCGGCATTTTTGTTTATCATGAAAATGAACGAAAATTCGTGGTAGAGAAGATGTTTTTGGATCAGGAGGAATTAAAAAAGTAGCATGCAATATATAACAGATATAAATGCATATCAAAGCGAAAAAAAATCTGCAGTAACTTTGGGGAAGTTTGATTGCCTTCACCGTGGACATCAAAAGTTGATCGGACGTGTCAAGGAGTTGGCATCCGAAGAAATTCAAAGTGTAGTGTGTGCATTTGATATGGGAAGAAATTCTTTACTCACCAAAGAGGAGAGAAAAGAACGACTGGAACAAGAAGTGGATTGCTTTATCGCATGTCCGTTTACAAAAGAAATCCGAGAAATGGAAGCAGAACAGTTTATCTTGCAGATTCTTGCTGAAAAATTTCATGCAGCAGTAGTTGTTGTCGGAGAAGATTTTCAGTTTGGACATGAGAAACGTGGCGATGTGGTAATGCTGGAAAAATATGCAGCGCAATGTGGATATCAGCTGGAAGTAGTCAAAAAAGAAATGTATGAGGGCAGGGAAATCAGTAGCACTTATGTAAGAGAAGCACTTGCAGAAGGAAATGTGACGTTAGCCAATAATCTTCTTGGATATTTATACGGAACCGAGGGTGTCGTGGAGCACGGACACCAGTTGGGGAGAACATTGGGATTTCCCACAATGAATATTGCATGGGACGAGCATAAGATCGCACCAAAGTTCGGCGTGTATGCATGCGAGATTGAAATTGACGGTGCAAGATATTATGGAATTGGAAATGTAGGGATTAAACCGACAGTGGAAAATGAACCGCATTTGTTGACGGAAGTGTATGTGTTTGATTATTCTGGAGATACTTATGGAAAATATGTAAAGGTATGGTTTCATGAGTTTGAACGGCCAGAGACAAAGTTTGCATCGATTGATGAATTGAAAGCACGCGTAGATAAAGATATTTTGTATGGGAAAAACTTCTTTACAAAATAAGAAAGATATGTTATAGTTAATAACTGTGAGCCGACGTTCGGTAATTGGATGACTCCAACCGTTGCTTAATGTCAGGCGGTCATAAAAGATATTTATTAGGAGGAAAAGAACATGATTTCTAAAGAAAAGAAACAGGCAATTATTGCAGAATATGGAAGATGCGAAGGAGATACAGGATCTCCGGAAGTACAGGTAGCTATCTTGACAGCAAGAATCAACGAGCTGACAGATCACTTCAAAGCTAATCCAAAAGATCACCACTCAAGAAGAGGTCTTTTGAAAATGGTTGGACAGAGAAGAGGACTTCTTGCATACTTAAAGAAAATTGATATCGAAAGATATCGTGCTTTGATCGAGAAACTTGGATTAAGAAAATAATTTTAGTTGCTCAAAAGCCTAAGAGATAACGAAAAGTCTGGTATGAAAAAAATCATATCAGGCTTTTTCTTTGCCCTTGCGTAAGCAATGGACCTATGTTATAATATGAAAGATTGCGGGCAGGAGATGGATTCCCGAGACCACTGAAAAGTGTAAGAATGTTTTCTTGTTTTTTTCAGTAGTTTCGGACACTCCTGCTGACAACGAAAGAAAAGCAGAAGAGTGAATTATAGATGAGACACTTTTCAGAAAGATAAAATAAAAAGGAGAACAAACATGTATAAAAAGTTTGAAATGGAACTTGCCGGAAGAACTTTGAGAGTCGATGTAGATCGTGTCGCAAAACAGGCAAACGGAGCAGTTCTGATGCACTATGGAGATACAACTGTATTGTGTACAGCAACAGCTTCAGAGAAACCAAGAGATGGTATTGATTTCTTCCCATTAAGTGTTGAATATAACGAAAGAATGTATGCTGTGGGTAAGATTCCGGGTGGATTTAATAAACGAGAGGGAAAAGCATCTGAGAATGCGATTTTAACATGCCGTGTAATCGACCGTCCGATGCGTCCGTTATTCCCAAAAGATTACAGAAATGATGTAACACTGGAGAATCTGGTTATGTCAGTGGATCAGGATTGTAGTCCTGAACTTACAGCAATGCTCGGAGCTGCGATCGCAACAAGTATTTCTGATATTCCATTTGATGGACCGATTTCTACAACACAGGTTGGTTTAGTTGATGGAGAATTTGTATTTAATCCAACAGCAGCACAGAAAGCTGTATCAGATCTTGCTCTTACAGTTGCATCTACAAAAGAGAAAGTAATCATGATCGAAGCTGGTGCAAATGAAGTGCCTGAAGATAAAATGATCGAGGCTATTTTTGCTGCACACGAGGTGAACCAGAAAGTTATCGCATTTATCGATACAATCGTTGCAGAGTGTGGAAAAGAAAAACATGCATATGAGAGCTGTGCAGTTCCGGAAGAATTGTTTGCTGCAATTAAGGAGATTGTTCCTCCGGCAGAGATGGAAGATGCGGTATTTACAGATGACAAACAGACAAGAGAAGAGAATATCCGTGTTATTACAGAAAAATTAGAAGAAGCATTTGCTGAGAATGAAGAATGGCTTGCAGTACTTGGAGAAGCTGTTTATCAGTACCAGAAGAAGACAGTTAGAAAGATGATCCTGAAAGATCATAAGCGTCCGGATGGACGTGCAATCGACCAGATTCGTCCATTGGCAGCAGAGGTAGATTTGATTCCTAGAGTACATGGTTCTGCAATGTTTACACGTGGACAGACACAGATCTGCACACTGACAACACTGGCACCATTGTCAGAAGCACAGAAATTAGATGGATTGGATGAAGCAGAGACTACAAAGAGATATATGCATCATTATAATTTCCCATCATATTCTGTAGGAGAGACGAAACCATCAAGAGGACCTGGACGTCGTGAGATTGGACATGGAGCATTGGCTGAGAGAGCGTTAGTGCCTGTATTGCCAAGCGAAAGCGAATTCCCATATGCAATCCGTACAGTCTCAGAAACATTTGAATCAAACGGTTCTACTTCACAGGCTAGTATTTGTGCATCTAGTATGTCATTGATGACAGCTGGTGTACCAATCAAGGCAGCAGTGGCCGGTATTTCAGCAGGTCTTGTAACTGGTGAGACAGATGATGATTATCTTGTACTGACAGATATTCAGGGATTAGAAGATTTCTTTGGAGATATGGATTTCAAGGTTGCCGGAACACACAAAGGTATCACAGCAATCCAGATGGATATTAAGATTCATGGTCTGACAAGAGCAATTATTGAGGAAGCAATCGCAGCTACTAAGAAAGCAAGAACTTACATTTTGGATGAAGTTATGAATAAAGCAATTGCACAGCCAAGAGAAGAAGTAGGCACATATGCACCTAAGATTATGCAGATGCAGATTGATCCACAGAAGATTGGTGACGTAGTTGGACAGCGCGGAAAGACAATCAATGCAATCATTGAGCAGACAGGCGTGAAGATTGACATTACAGATGAAGGCGCTGTATCAATCTGTGGAACAGATAAAGAGAAGATGGAAGAAGCTGCAAAGATGATCCACATTATCGTAACAGATTACGAAGCAGGCCAGATTTTTGAAGGTAAAGTAACAAGCATCAAGGAATTTGGAGCATTTGTTGAATTCGCTCCTGGAAAAGAAGGAATGGTTCACATTTCTAAGATTTCGAAAGAGAGAATCAACAAAGTAGAAGATGTTCTTAATATCGGTGATGTTGTAAAAGTTGTTTGCATGGGCAAAGATAAGATGGGAAGATTCAGCTTCAGCATGCGAGATGTAGCAGAATAATAAAAAAATAAGAGTTTAGGCGAGGAACGTGTATGAACACAGACCTCGCCTTTTTTGTATATTAGGAAAGTGCTTTCCTAATATATAAAAACCGCTCCGCTAAGGATGTGCACTGCGACGTATAATGTAGGTGTCGCAAGCGACCGCCGCAGGCACAAGAATGTGTCAAGGCACATTCTTTTTCCATAATATATGACAAAAAAGTCCGGTGAATATTTTTAGTCATAATTCTTCTGCCACTTCATATATTGTTTAAAGAGGTGGACAAGATGAGGGAAAATAAAAAAAGGCAACAAATATTAAATGTCCTGGCAAAGTCGATTCGAGCAATCATAGAAAATGAAGAATTAGATTTTGAAAAATTAGAAGAGATTCGTCTGCGTATTGACCAGCCATTGATTGTGGAGTATGAAAATGTAGAGATGGTGCTGCCATCAAAAGCAAAAAACAAGCATATTGTAACAAAAGAAGAAATTCGAGAGACAATGGATTATATTTGTAAATATTCGTTGTATGCATACGAACAGGAATTGAAACAGGGATTCGTTACAATAGAGGGAGGACATCGGGCTGGCGTTATGGGAAAAGTGATATTAGAAAATAACAGAGTAAAAAATCTACAGTACATATCTTCGGTGAATATTCGTGTTGCACATGAAATAATCGGATGCGCAGATTCAATCATGCAGTATATAACAAAAAACAGAGAAGTATGTCATACGTTAATCATATCACCGCCACGATGCGGGAAGACAACACTGATCAGAGATATCATTCGCCAGATATCCGATGGAAATCAATATGTTCGGGGATGCACGGTGGGGGTAGTAGATGAACGGTCAGAATTAGGTGGATGTTATCTTGGTGTGGCACAGAATCATCTTGGAATGCGGACAGATATTTTGGATTGTTGTCCCAAAGCAGAAGGAATGATCATGCTGATCCGGTCAATGGCACCACACGTACTTGCAATTGATGAGATTGGAACAAGTGAAGATGTTCATGCGGTAGAATATGCAATGCAATGTGGATGTAAATTAATTGCAAGTGTACATGGAATGGACATGGAGGAAGCATCGCAAAAGCCGGTACTTGGAGATTTGATAAGGAAGCGTCGGTTTGAACGTTATGTTATTTTGGAAAACAGGCATCATCCGGGGGAAATCAAAACGATTTATGATGAGCGGGGGAGTTTGCTATGCAGCGGATTATAGGCGGTATACTGGTGATTGCTGCAACGAGCGGGATTGGTTTTTTGTACAGTAAAGAATTGCAAATTTATCTGGAAAAAATGTTGTATATCCGGCATTTAATTTATTTATTAAAGGGGGAATTAGAATATTGTGTCGCACCGATAGGTGAAGTATTCGGAAAGATAGCACAGCGGGTAAAACAACCATACAAAAACTGGCTTTTAGCAATGCAAAAGCAGGTAGAAAACAGAGAGGCAGATGAATTTTTTACAATTTGGATGCGTACGATTGATCAATACTTGGGAGAATTAAGTCTAAAGCCGTCTCATTTAATTCAATTAAAGGAGCTGGGATGCTATCTGGGACAAAATCACACAGCAGTAGAAAGTCGGAATCTGCAGCTTTATATTGAACGACTTGAACTGGAAATTGAGAAGATGAGAGAAGGAATTGAGACAAAAAGACGGATTGGAAGTTGTCTGGGAGTGATGGCAGGAATTTTTCTGGTAGTGATATTATTGTGATACGGAGGGACACCATGACGATCAATTTAATTTTTAAAATAGCGGCAGTTGGGATTCTGGTGTCTATTCTAAGCCAAGTGCTAAAGCATAGTGGCAGAGACGAGCAGGCATTTCTTGTAAGTTTTGCAGCACTTGTTCTTGTACTTTCCTGGGTACTGCCGTATATCTATGACTTGTTTATTACGATGAAACAATTATTTGCATTATAAAATGGATGGAAGGTAAAGATAATTTTAGGAGTCGGGCAAAGCAAGGTGAAGGTAATATGAATATTGTTCAGATAGGGATTGTCGGAGTATTAGGTGTGCTGATGGCAGTACAGTTTAAAAATGGCAGATCAGAATATGGAATTTATATAAGCGTGGCGGTAAGTATTTTGATTTTTGCATGTATTGTAGAAAGATTAACAATTTTTGTTGATGCAATCGAAGAAATCCGACAGTATTTGAATGTGAATACAGTATATCTATATACATTGTTAAAGATGATTGGAATTACTTATATTGCAGAATTTTGCTCTAGCATTTGTAAAGATGCAGGCTATCAGACAATATCTGTGCAAATAGAAATATTTAGTAAACTGACAATACTTGTCCTTGGTATTCCGGTTCTGCTTACGTTGTTAGAGACAATACAGGAGTTCCTTTCATGAGAAATAAAAGGGGATATTTAATACTATTATTTTTATTTATCTGTGTAAATATGTGTTTTTATGTAAGTGCTGCAGAAACTGAAAAAGATCAAAGCGATATACTACAGGAAGAAATAAAAAATAAGATTTTGGGAGAAGTGGATTTTTCTGAAATAAATCAAAATCTGAAGTCGCTATTTCCGGATGAAAAAATTTGTTTTCAAGATATAGTGGAAACATTGATGCAAGGAAATCTTCAAGAAACAGGAATGAAGATACTTTCGTATGTAAAAGACCAGATTAGTTATGAATTTCGTGCAAATAAAACAAATTTGGTACATATTCTTTTTATTGCAATCACAGCAGCGGTATTTACAAATTTTTCAAATGCATTGCAAAATAAACAAGTGGGGGAGATTAGTTTTTATATTTTATATATGCTTTTGATCACGATGAGTTTGAACTCATTTCGGATTGCAATATCCGGCATAGAGGAAAAAATGGAAAATATTCTGGAATTTATGAAAGTACTCTGTCCGGGATATCTTTTGTCGGTGGTGTTTGCGGCGGGAAGCAGCAGTGCATTGATGTTTTACAATTTTATTTTGGTGCTGATCTACCTGGTAGAGATAGTGGTATTTCGCTTTTTACTTCCAATCATAAATTTATACATTATGATTCAGGTAATGAACTATATGCTGGAAGAAGAGGTATTGTCAGAATTTGCAGAGCTGGTAAAAAAAGGAATACAGTGGAGTCTGAAAAGTCTGATCGGCATTGTGATTGGAGTGAATGTTGTACAGGGGCTTCTGGGACCTGCGATGGATACACTTAAGAAGAGTGCATGGACAAAATCACTGACAGCAATTCCGGGGATTGGGAATACATTTGGAAGTGTGGCGGATGTAATATTTGGAACAGCAGTATTGATTAAAAATGGAATAGGAATGGCAGGGGCAATCGTGATTGTTGGAATTTGTCTTATGCCGATCATCCAGACAGCATTCTTGACTTTTTTGTATAAGCTTGTTGCGGCAATGATACAGCCGATATCTGATTCAAGGATCACAGGTTGTATCAGCAGTGTAAGTGAGGGGTATGAATTGCTGTTACAGATTATTATAACTACAATGATACTGTTTTTGATTACGATTGCTGTAGTGGCAGCAGCTGCCACCTGAGAGGTGAAAAGAGAATGGATTTGCTCTATGAATGGATTCAGAATCTGGTCTGTTATCTGGTTATATTTACTGCTGTTTTGGAAGTGCTGCCGGGAAAAGAGTATAAAAAATATATTCAGTTTTTTGCAGGTCTTGTGCTTATCCTACTTTTGGTAACACCAATTTTAAAAGTGACAGGAATGGAACAAAATTTTTGGGAGATATATAATAATCGAGAGTATGAGCAGGAGAAAAGAGAGTTGCTGGAAAAAGATAATTATTTTGAAAATATAGATATTATAGATTTTCTTCCGGAGGATTGGGAAAATGGAGAGGAAATGGAAACAGATTCTGGAACAATGGAAAGATAATTTAAGTAGAAAAAACCAGTTGCTGCTGATATTTCTTGTGGGAATTTTACTGTTGGTTGTTGCATTTCCTGTATCAAAAAAAGATTCGAAAGCAGAGAAAACGATACAAGAGACAAGTTCTGTAAGAAATGTGCAGACAAATCTGGAAAATTATGAGGAGTATCTGGAAAAACGTCTGACAAATGCTCTGGAATCAGTAGATGGGGTTGGAAGAACAGAAATTGTTATTACCTTAAAATCATCTGGGCAGAAAATCGTGGAAAAAGATCAAAGTATAAACAATCAGTCTGATTCAAACACAAATGAGGCGGGAATAACAAATAGTTCTGAAACAAAAAGTTCAGATGGAACCAGTATTTATGAGCGTCAGTCAGATGGGACAGAAATTCCATATGTGAGTAAGGAACTGACTCCGGAAATAGCAGGAGTGCTTGTTGTGGCAGATGGTGGAGATAATGCTGTTGTAGTGAAGAATATTACAGACGCAATCCGGGCATTATTTGGAGTGGAAGCGCATAAGATTAAAATAATGAAACGGACAGATACATAAGGGAGGTTTTACATGAAACAAATATTCAAAAAGAACCAAATTATTATTACTACGCTGGCTGTTATGATTGCAATTGCCGGATATTTGAATTATTCAGGGAAACTATTTGGAGAAACGAAAAGTGGAACGGAAGAGACAAATGCAGATATGGCAAATAAGGAACTTTTGGATATTTCGGAGGATGATCTTGGAAACAATGAAATCGCAAGCAATGATTCGGATGTGGAAGGAACTCCAGGCGAGGCAGTTTTGACAAGCGGAAGCATGGAATCCACTGTGGCACAGGCTAAAATATCACGCGAACAAGTGCGTTCAGAAAATAAAGAGATGCTGCAGTCGATCATTGACAGTACTACAGTCAGTGAAGAAGAAAAACAAGATGCGATTGCACAGATGCTGAAAATGACGGAATTATCTGAACAGGAGATGGCGATAGAAACATTGATGTCATCAAAAGGTTTTTCGGATGCAGTCGTTAATCTTACAGAAGATTCGGCAGATATTGTTGTAAATGCGGCCGAACTGACAGATGCAAATCGAGCTCAAATTGAAGATATTGTAACAAGAAAAACTGAAATAGCGCCGGAAAATATTGTGATCAGTCCAATTCATGCAAGTGAATAAAATCAAAACATAAAAGAGGGAGTGGATAAAAATTATATATCAGCGCGAATTCTTAATGTAAAGCATTGCGGGGAAAAAAAGAATGTGATAAAATAAACTCCATATGCGATAATGTTTGATAGGAGATAATAATATGTCTGATTTTACAAATGAGATAAAGAAAAGAAGAACCTTTGCGATAATTTCTCATCCGGATGCAGGAAAGACAACACTTACAGAAAAATTCCTGTTATATGGAGGTGCAATTAACCAAGCAGGTTCAGTGAAAGGAAAAGCAACAGCTAAGCATGCAGTTTCAGACTGGATGGAGATTGAAAAGGAAAGAGGTATTTCTGTTACTTCTTCGGTTTTACAGTTTAATTATGGTGGATATTGTATCAATATTCTGGATACACCTGGACATCAGGATTTCTCGGAAGATACGTACCGTACTTTGATGGCTGCGGATTCTGCGGTGATGGTAATTGATGCATCGAAAGGTGTTGAAGCACAGACGAGAAAACTGTTCAAGGTATGTGTAATGCGTCATATACCAATCTTTACATTTATTAATAAGATGGATAGAGACGCGATGGATACATTTGAACTCTTGGATGACATTGAAAAAGAGTTGGGGATTGCAACTTGCCCTGTAAACTGGCCAATTGGTTCTGGAAAAGCGTTTAAAGGTGTATATGACCGTCAGAAAAATGAAGTGGAATTATTTTCTGATACACAGAAGGGTACACGCATGGGAGAAGTCGAGATACTTGGTGCCGATGACCCGAGTCTTGATGAAATCCTTGGCGATGAGGCGAAAAGTACCTTGGCAGATGAAATCGAATTGTTAGATGGTGCCGCAGCTGAATTTGATATGGAGCTTGTTTCAAAAGGAGAACTTTCACCGGTATTCTTTGGTTCTGCGCTTACAAACTTTGGTGTGGAGACATTTTTGAAACATTTCCTGGCAATGACAAGTTCTCCGCTTCCAAGAAAGTCAGATCATGGGCTGATTGATCCGTTGAAAGAAAAAGATTTTTCTGCATTTGTATTTAAAATTCAGGCTAATATGAATAAGGCACATCGTGACCGTATTGCATTTATGAGAATCTGTTCTGGTGAGTTTGATGCGGGAATGTCTGTATATCATGTGCAGGGTGGAAAGGATATTCGTTTGTCTCAGCCACAACAGATGATGGCAAGTGAACGTAAAATGATTGAAAAAGCGTATGCAGGAGATATTATCGGTGTATTTGATCCGGGTATCTTTTCGATTGGAGATACATTGACAACATCAAAAGAAAGATTTGCATATGAAGGGATTCCGACATTTGCACCGGAACATTTTGCAAGAGTGCGTCAGGTTGATACAATGAAACGTAAGCAGTTTGTAAAGGGTATTAATCAGATTGCTCAGGAAGGTGCAATCCAGATTTTCCAGGAATACAATACAGGAATGGAAGAAATTATCGTTGGAGTAGTTGGTGTCCTGCAGTTTGATGTTTTGAAATATCGTTTGCAAAATGAATATAATGTGGAGATCAGACTGGAAAATCTGCCTTACGAATATATTCGCTGGATTGAAAACGATGAAATTGACATGGCTAAATTGTCTGGTACTTCAGATATGAAGAAGATTAAAGATTTGAAAGACCGTCCATTATTGTTATTTGTGCATGAATGGAGTATTCGTATGACATTGGAAAGAAACGAGGGACTGCAGCTTTCGGAATTTGGACGTTCTTAAAGAAAACAGACAAATTTCTTTGCAAATAGACTAATATTTGGTATAATACTTACAGATTGAACCATACAGGAGGTTTTGAAAAATGGCGAAGGAAGAAAGAACCACTTATACAATACACAATGACAGCAGCAAAGGAGAAGTTAAGATTGCAGATGAAGTAGTAGCAATCATTGCAGCACTTGCAGCAACAGAAGTTGAAGGAGTTGCATCTATGGCAGGCAATATCACAAACGAACTGATTAGTAAGCTCGGCATGAAAAATTTGTCTAAAGGTGTGAAGGTTGACGTGCTGGAAGGTGTTGTGACAGTTTCACTGGCATTAAATCTGAAGTATAATTATAGCATTATGACTGTAACAGAGAAGGTGCAGGAGAAAGTAAAAGCAGCAATCGAGAATATGACAGGTCTGGAAGTAGCAGATATTAATATTCGTGTGGCTGGAGTTGAGATGGATAATCAGGAATAAAAGTTTGATTATTCTAAGAAGCGGCGTAGTAAAAAGGATGTCGTACAGACATCCTTTTTCTTACCTGATGGGTCGTGATAAAAAGTTGTAAGCAGCTTTTTATGACCTGAATAACAATAAAGAAACATGAGAGAAAATGTGGAAAGGAGCTGTTATGAAAAGAACAGAACTTCGAGAGCATATATTTAAGATGCTTTTTCAGATAGAATTTAATGAGATGGACGAGATGCCGGAACATTTGCAATTATATTTTGCAAGTCTGGAGAATGCGACAGAGCAGGATAAAGAATATATAGAGAATAAGTATCATGCAGTTGTAGAGAAAGTTTCTGAGATTGATGATCTGATCAATGAAAAATGTGAAGGATGGAAAACAACTCGTATGAACAAAGTGGATCTTACGATTCTGCGACTGGCAGTATACGAGATTAAGTGGGACGAAGATGTTCCGACTGGAGTAGCGATTAACGAGGCAGTAGAACTCTCTAAGAGATTCAGTGGAGAAGAGGGACCTGCTTTTGTAAATGGTGTGCTGGCTAAGATCGCAAACTAGTGTTAATCGGATAATAGCAGACATTAGGAGGCATAACATATGCGTAATGTTTATTCGGTTAAACAAGTTAATTCTTATGTGAAGAATATGTTTAGCCAGGATTTTATGCTGAATCACATATATGTAAAAGGAGAAGTATCGAATTGTAAATATCATACTTCTGGTCATATTTATTTTTCGCTGAAAGATGAGTCCGGAACGATAGCATGCGTTATGTTCGCAAGTGCAAGGTCGGGGCTTTCTTTTCGTATGCAGGAAGGGCAGAATGTAATCGTGCTTGGTTCTGTAAGCGTGTACGAAAGAGACGGAAAATATCAGCTTTACGCAAAAGAGATTATCTTGGATGGGGCAGGAGCACTATATGAACGATTTGAGGCTTTGAAGAAAGAGCTTGAGGAGATGGGGATGTTTGCTGCCGAGTACAAGCAGCCGATACCACGCTATGTGAAGAGTGTCGGTATTGTGACAGCACCGACAGGAGCGGCAGTGCGAGACATCATCAATATTTCTAAGCGAAGAAATCCTTATGTACAGTTGATTTTGTATCCTGCACTTGTACAGGGAGAAGGCGCAGCTGCAAGTATCGTCCGTGGAATCCGGATGATGGAACAACAAAACGTAGATGTGATCATTGTCGGACGTGGCGGAGGCTCAATGGAAGATTTATGGGCATTTAATGAAGAGGCTGTGGCAAGAGCAATTTTCGAATGCACAATTCCGATTATTTCTGCCGTTGGGCATGAGACAGATACATTGATATCGGATTATGTTGCCGATTTGAGGGCACCTACACCATCTGCGGCAGCAGAATTGGCAGTATACGAACTATCTTCGGTTCAGATAATGTGTGAAGAATATAAGAGAAGAATGTATCAACAGATAAGGCAGCGTATAGATTTTTCCAGACGGCAGACGGAACAGATGGCATTTCGATTAAAAGTAGCTCATCCACGTCAGAAATTGAATGAACAAAGACAATATCTGGCTGATTTAGACAGTCGTATGCGTATCAGAATGAATTCGGCATTGGAAGAGAGCAGGCATAAACTGGCAATTTATATAGAGAAAATGAAAGGATTGTCACCGCTTCAGAAATTGAATCAAGGATATGCATATGTAACGGATAAATCGGGGCGGACAGTGAGAAGTATTAAAGATACAAAGCAAGGAGAAGTACTTGATGTGTATGTGACAGATGGGCGTGTTCGTACACAGGTGATGGATATATATAAGGAGGAGTATGATGTTAGAAGAGAAGAAGAGTGAACAGAAAGAGACACAGATTCCTCTGGAAGAGTTATTTTCAAAATTAGAGGAAGTAGTTAAGAATCTGGAAAATCCGGAAAGCTCTTTGGAAGAATCCTTTCAGTATTATAACGAGGGAATGCAGCTTTTAAAGAGATGTAACGAGACAATTGATTCTGTAGAAAAGAAAGTACTTGTTTTAGATGAGGAAGGAGAGACGTATGAATTTTAAAGAAGAACAAAAGAAAAGAATAGAGCAGATCGAAGCAATTCTAATGCGTTATCTTCCAAAACAAGAAGGAAAACAAAAAATCATTATGGAGGCCATGGAATATAGTTTGATGGCAGGAGGCAAGCGGTTACGTCCAATGCTGATGTGGGAGACATACCGTATGTTTTCAGGAACATCAGAAGCAATCTATCCGTTTATGGCAGCTATGGAGATGATACATACATATTCTCTTGTACATGATGATCTGCCGGCAATGGACAACGATGAATATCGTAGAGGACGTAAGACAACACATGTTGTTTATGGAGAAGATATGGGAATCCTTGCCGGAGATGCGCTTTTGAATTATGCATTTGAGACAGCAGTTTCAGCATTTTCTATAGAAGGTGTAGATGCGGGGAATATAGGAGAAGCACTTCAAGTGTTAGCTAAAAAAGCCGGAATTTATGGGATGATAGGTGGTCAGGTTGTAGATGTAAAGTGTACTGGTCAGAGTATTTCAGGAGATACACTGGATTTTATATACCGCTTGAAAACAGGTGCATTGATTGAAGGCTCAATGATGATCGGAGCAATTCTTGCAGGTGCATCAAAAGAAGAAATTAAGAGCGTGGAGACAATAGCACAAAAAGTTGGGCTGGCATTTCAGATTCAGGATGACATTTTAGATGTGACAAGCACAGCAGAAGTGTTAGGAAAACCAATCCACAGTGATGAAAAAAATGAAAAGACAACGTATGTAACCTGGAAAGGGATTGAAGCTGCAAAAGCAGAGGTAAAACAGCTTTCCGAGGAAGCAGTTAAGGAATTGAAAAGACTTGAGAGTACAGACGAGTACTTGGAGTTGTTGCTCGAGTCATTAATATACAGGAAGAAATAAGGAGGAGTTCCTTATGGTTTTAGAAAAGATTCAAAAAGCAAATGACATTAAAAACTTAGAGCCAGAGGAATTGGAAGTGTTAGCTAAGGAGATCAGAAGCTTTTTGATTGAAAAAATAAGCTGCACCGGAGGGCATTTGGCCTCAAATTTAGGTGTAGTAGAGCTTACGATGGCACTGCATCTTGCACTTGATTTCCCGAAAGATAAATTAATCTGGGATGTAGGACATCAGGCATATACGCATAAATTACTGACAGGACGTAAGGCTGGATTTGATGATCTGAGAAAATATGGCGGGATGAGCGGATTTCCAAAGCGCAAAGAAAGTGATTGTGATGCGTTTGATACCGGGCATAGTTCAACATCTATCTCAGCCGGACTTGGATATGTGGCAGCCAGAGACATCCAGAAACAGGAGTATCATGTTGTGTCTGTTATAGGAGACGGATCATTGACCGGAGGCATGGCATATGAGGCCTTGAACAATGCAGCACATGTAAAAAGTAATTTTATTATTGTTTTAAATGATAATAATATGTCCATTTCACCGAACGTAGGAGGTGTATCAAATTATTTGAGTGGGCTTCGCACAGCAAATGCTTATACAGAATTGAAGCGTGGCGTAGAAGATACGTTGAAAAAGATTCCTGTTAAGGGAGAAAAACTGGTTTCACAGATTAGAAAGACAAAGAGTGGATTGAAACAGTTTCTTGTGCCGGGAATGTTTTTTGAAGATATGGGGATTACGTATCTTGGACCGGTAGACGGACATGATATAAGAAAACTTTATAAAGTATTTAGTGAAGCAAAACGATTGAATCATGCTGTGCTTGTACATGTTCTTACGAAAAAGGGTAAAGGTTATTTACCGGCAGAGGAAAATCCATCTCGGTTTCATGGTACTCCGCCATTTGTTATTGAAACAGGGGAAGCAAAGCAGACATCCGAAAAGGATTCTTATACAGATGTATTTTCAAAAGTAATAACAGATGTTGGAAAGAAAGATGAAAAGGTTGTAACGATTACAGCTGCAATGGCAGATGGAACAGGGTTAAACCGATTTGCAAAACATTTTCCGGACAGATTCTTTGATGTGGGAATAGCAGAGGAGCATGCACTGACATTTGCAGCAGGACTGGCGGCTGGTGGCATGAAGCCTGTCGTAGCATTGTATTCTTCATTTTTACAGCGTGCCTATGATCAGGCAATCCATGATGTCTGTCTCCAGAATCTTCCGGTTGTGCTTGCCGTAGATCGTGCCGGTCTGGTTGGAAGTGACGGAGAAACGCATCAGGGACTTTTTGACTTGTCATTTTTAACAACAATTCCAAATATGACGATCATGTCTCCGAAAAATCGCTGGGAGATGGCTGATATGGTTCGCTATGCAATTGATTTTCAATATCCGATTGCACTTCGATATCCAAGAGGAGCAGCATACGAAGGCTTTAAAGAATTCCGGGCGCCGATTGAATATGGTAAAAGTGAGATGTTGTATCAGGAATCCGAGATTGCAATTATTTTTGTTGGACATATGGCAAAGCTGGCCAAAGATGTCAGAGAAGAATTGAAAAACAGAGGATATTCTTGTACGTTGGTCAATGCGAGATTTGTAAAACCATTAGACAAAGAGATGCTCGTACAATTGGCTGCAAACCATCGTATATATGTGACAATTGAAGAAAATGTCCTGTCCGGTGGATTTGGTCAGCAGGTATTGGATTGTGTGGAACGTGAAAGATTAGATGTTTATGTACACAGTTTTGGAATTCCGGATGATTATGTAGAGCATGGCAATGTAGATGTACTGCGAAAAGAAGTTGGTCTGGAGAAAACAAACATAGTTGAAAAAATTATTACAGATTATAATATAGCAAGGAATGAATAACATGAAGGAACGATTAGACGTATTATTAGTAAAACGGAATCTTGCAGAATCTCGCGAGAAGGCAAAAGCGATTATTATGTCCGGTAATGTTTTTGTCGAGGGACAGCGAGAAGATAAAGCTGGTACGACATTTCCGGAAGAAGTACAGATTGAGATTAAGGGGCATACACTTCCGTATGTAAGTCGTGGTGGATTAAAACTGGAAAAAGCAATGAAAGTTTTTGATGTTACGGTAGAAGGTAAGGTATGTACAGATGTTGGTTCTTCAACAGGAGGTTTTACAGATTGTATGCTGCAAAACGGGGCAGTGAAAGTATTTGCAATTGATGTGGGAAGAGGTCAGTTGGATTGGAAACTTCGTCAGGATGAACGGGTTGTATGTATGGAAAAAACAAATATCCGTTATGTTACTCCGGAAGATATAGGAGAACCGATTGATTTTTCATCCATTGATGTATCATTCATATCATTGACAAAAGTATTGGAGCCGATTCGCAATTATTTAACACCGGAGGGTGAGATTGTGGCTTTGATTAAACCTCAGTTTGAAGCAGGAAGAGAAAAAGTTGGAAAGAAAGGGGTAGTCAGAGAGCGAAGCACACACCACGAAGTGATTGAAAAAGTTGCACAGTATGCACACTCGATAGGATTTGAAATATTAAATATTGATTTTTCGCCTATTAAAGGACCAGAGGGAAACATTGAATATTTGATTCATTTGAAAAAATGTCCAGATGGACAGCCGCCGGAAATTTCAGTAGATTTATCTAGTGTCGTGGATCATGCATTCGAGGAGCTGGCACGTTGAGGATAAGAACATGGATAGATTTTATGTGATTACAAATCAATTAAAAGATACAGACTATCGAATAACAAATGAAATTAAAGAATATATTGAAAAAAATGGAAAAACTTGTGTAATCGCTCAAAAAGACGAAGATGGTTATTTGATTCCGGGAACAGTGCCAAAAGATATACAATGTGCAATAGTTCTTGGAGGAGATGGGACTTTAATTCGTGCTGCAAGAGAATTGGAAGGATATCATATTCCATTACTTGGTGTAAACATGGGAACGTTGGGGTATCTTGCAGAAGTAGAATTGCATGATTATCGTACAGCTCTGGACAAGTTGTTTGCAAAAGAGCCAGAAGTGGAAGATCGTATGATGTTGCGAGGAAGTGTTAATGGCGGAAAATCGCACGTTGCAGTGAATGATATTGTAGTGACGCGTTCGGGAGAGCTTCGTGTGGTACATCTGGATATTTATGTGAACGGAGCACTTTTAAATAGTTATCGTGCGGATGGAGTAATCATATCGACACCGACAGGAACAACAGGATATAATCTGTCGGCGGGAGGACCGATTGTTGAGCCAACGGCAAGTATGTTTGTAATTACTCCGATTTGTTCGCATGCACTTAATGCAAGTAGCGTCGTACTTTCGGCAGAGGATACAATAGAAGTAAAAGTCTGTGAAGGTAGATATGGAAGACAAGAGCATGCGTTAGTTACATTTGATGGGGCGGAAGAGATTGCTGTTCGTACAGGAGACCGTGTTGTGATTCAAAAAGCTGAAGATACTACAAAGCTGATTAAATTGAATAAAGAAAGTTTCATGATAACTATGCGAGAAAAAATGAAAGGAAATTAGAAAAATGAAGGTTAGTCGTCATGCAAAAATAATTGAATTGATCAATCAGTATGATATTGAAACCCAGGAAGAATTGGCAGATCGTTTGAATCAATCCGGATTTAAAGTGACTCAGGCTACAGTTTCCAGAGATATTCGTGATCTAAAGCTGACGAAAATGTCAGTAGATGGAGGAAAACAGAAATACGTTATTATTAAGCCGGAAGATGGCGGTATGACGGAAAAATATATGAGGGTATTACGAGATGGGTATGTATCCATGGACATGGCACAAAATATACTTGTGATAAAAACTGTATCAGGAATGGCTATGGCAGTTGCGGCTGCTATAGATGCTATGCAGTGGAAAGAAGTGGTTGGATGTATTGCCGGAGATGATACGATTATGTGTGCAATCCGAACAGTAGAAGACACAACCTGTGTGATGGATAAGATTAGAAAAATTGCAACAAGAGGATAATAAAAGAAATTATGTTAGAAAATCTGCATGTAAAAAATCTGGCGTTGATTGATGAAGTTGAGGTTGATTTTCAGCCTGGATTAAATATTCTGACAGGAGAAACCGGAGCTGGAAAATCAATTTTATTAGGTTCTGTGAATCTGGCATTAGGTGGTAAATACAGTGCGGATATGCTTCGTACAGGAGCTAAATTCGGACTGGTAGAATTGACATTTACAATTGAAAATGAAAAGTTAGAAAAACAGCTCGAGGCAATGGATATTTATCCGGAAGATGGGCGGATTGTATTGAACCGAAAGCTGATGGAAGGAAGAAGTGTCAGTAAGATTAACGGAGAAACCGTAAATATGACGACGCTTCGTGAAGTGGCATGTATGCTGATTGACATTCATGAGCAGCATGTGCATCAGTCACTTCTTCATAAGAGAAATCATCTGGTTTTTCTGGATTTATATGCGAAAGATAAAATTGAGCCGTTGAAAGAAAAAGTTGCAAAGGCTTATCATGCTTACATGGATTATCAGAAGAAGCTGGATAATTTCAGTATGGATGAGAGAGACCGGCAAAAGGAAATATCACTGGCAGAATTTGAAATACATGAAATAGAAGAGGCAAATCTTCAGGATGGCGAAGATGAAGATTTGGAACAGCTTTATCAGAGAATGGCAGCAGGTAAGAAAATCACAGAAGCAATCAGTGAGGCTTATCAATATACCAGTGAAGATTCTTCTGGTAATGCAAGTGATTATTTAAGCAGGGCAATCCGGGCACTTCAGGATGTCTCATCAGTGGATGAACAAGGAATGTCTCTATACGACCAGCTGTCAGAAATTGATAGCTTATTAAATGATTTTAACAGAGAATTATCAGACTACGCAAAAAGCTTTGAATTTTCGGAAGAAGATTTTTATGAGACAGAAAATCGTTTGAATATCATTAATCGTTTAAAAACAAAATTTGGTAATTCTGTCAGTGAAGTTTTGGAATATTGTGAAGAAAAAAAACAGAGACTAAACGAACTGGAAGATTATGAAGCATGCATGAATGAGTTAAAAGAAAAATTGCAAAGTGCAGAAGAAGAATATGTGAAGCAGGCAAATGCATTGACGATGGAGCGTGAAAAAGCAGCAATTCCATTTGTTGAGGAAATAAAAAAAGGATTGAAAGATTTGAATTTTCTGGATGTGCAATTTGAAATGCGTTTTACAAAACATGATCGATATGGACTGGGTGGAATGGATGATGCTGAATTTTATATGTCAACCAATCCAGGTGAAGCCTTAAAACCAATGGGAATGGCAGCATCCGGTGGTGAGCTGTCCAGAATTATGCTTGTAATTAAAACAATTCTTGCCGGGCAGGAAGATACACCAACATTAATATTTGATGAGATTGATACGGGAATCAGTGGTATTACGGCAGGAAAAGTTGCAGAAAAGATGCGATTTATCGGAAAGTCCAGACAAGTTTTATGTATTACGCATCTGGCACAAATCGCATCAAAAGCAGATGCCCATTATTTGATTCAAAAGCAGGCAAAAGAAAACGTAACAAAAACAGAAATTATACCATTATCAAAAGAAAATTCAATTCATGAACTCGCGAGATTACTTGGAGGCGATAAGATGACAGCAAGTATTCTTGAGAGTGCAAAAGAGATGAAAGAATTGGCAATGAGTGAAATATAATACCAGTGTGAAATTGTGTTTCTTTCACATACTAAAAACGAACACCATGGAAATAAGTTTCCTGTGGATGTTCGTTTTTTCTGTTAGTAGAAAAAGTTCCATTATTAAAAAAGTAACGAAAGAAGGTATGTGAGATGAAACAGGACAGAAAGAAAAAAATCCTTTGCGTAGTTATTCTTATCATTACGATGGCGATGTTTGGAAAGATGGGCTGGAATGTATCTTGGGCAGCAACGCAAAAAGAGGTGACAACAGAGCAACTGGATGAAGATGTGGTTTTAGTAGGAGGGATGCCAATTGGAATTTACATGGAAACGGATGGGGTATTGGTCTTAAATACACAAAAAATAAAAGGTGTTGACGGAAAAGAGTATAATCCGGCTAAAAAACAAGTGAAGTCGGGAGACTATATTATCGGAATAAATGGAGTGGAAATTCATGATAAAAAGCAATTGATGGAACAGGTTGAAAAACTGAATGATCAGGAGGTAGAACTGTCAATATATAGAGAACAAAAGAATTTAAATGTAAAAATGAAAGCAGTAGAGTCTGCGGCAAAGAAATATAAACTGGGAATCTGGGTAAGAGATAATGTACAAGGTTTAGGAACAATTACATTTTTGACAAAAAACAGTGAATTCGGAGCACTCGGTCATGGAATCCATGATATGGATACAAGTGTATTGATGAAAATAGCAACTGGAAGAATATACAGAACAAGTATACGTTCAGTTGTGAAAGGGTCCGAGGGAACTCCGGGGAGCATGGAGGGACTTATTGTATATAATCGCAATAATCAATTAGGGTCGATTAAAAAGAATACAGAGGTTGGAATATATGGAATATTAGATGACTTAAATACATTATTTGAAGAACAATATGCTGTACAGATTGCAAAAAAAGAAGAAATTAGAAAAGGAAAAGCAACAATCCGTTGCTTTTTGGATGGAGAAGTGAAAGAATATGATGTCGAAATTTTGGAGATTGATAAGACACCGAATGAAATAAATAAAGGAATTACATTACAAGTTACAGATTCTGAATTGTTAGAAAAAACAGGTGGAATTGTGCAGGGAATGAGTGGTTCGCCAATACTTCAAGACGGAAAATTAGTCGGTGCAGTTACACATGTATTTGTTAATAATTCTACAAAGGGATATGGAATATTTGCAGAAACAATGTTGAAAGAAGCCGAAAAATGCAACATGTAACTGCTGTCTTTTGTCGAATTGAGACGCATGAAAGCTCTTGATTCTCATCGACAAGGCTTATATAATAGTGAAATGGTAAAGGAAAAGCGGGACGATGAGAGTAGAAGGGGTGGAGGAGGACACTATATGGAAGCATTGAAAGTGGCCATTGCCGACGATAATGAATTAATGCTGGATATGCTAGGAGAGCTAATTTCTTCAGATAAAGACTTAAACATTGTTGGAAAAGCAAAAAACGGAGAGGAGATTTGTCAGATAATCAAAGAACAGAAACCGGATGTTGTACTTTTAGATCTGATTATGCCGAAGATGGATGGACTTACCGTTATGGAATATGTAAATCGAGATAAAGCAGTAAGTAAACAGCCAAGTTTTATTGTCGTTACAGCAGTGGGAAAAGAGAAAATTACAGAAGATGCTTTCAACCGCGGAGCAGATTATTATATTATGAAGCCGTTTAATAAACAAACATTATTAAATCGAATCAAGGATTCGCGCAGAACGTGGAGAATTCCGGAGAAAAATATAAATGAAATAGTAGAAAAGAATCCAATCAGTGAAGAATCATTACTCAATACAGTAACAAATATGCTGCATGAAATTGGAATTCCGGCACATATCAAAGGCTATCACTACCTGAGAGACGCTATTATAATGGCGGTAGAAGATATGGAAGTATTAAATGCAATTACAAAAATATTGTATCCTACTGTAGCAAAAAAGTATCAGACAACATCGAGTCGTGTAGAGCGTGCAATTCGACATGCGATAGAAGTTGCATGGAGCAGAGGTAAATTAGATACATTAGATCGTTTATTTGGATATACTGTCAGTAACGGAAAAGGAAAACCGACAAATTCTGAATTCATTGCCTTAATCGCAGATACCATCCAGTTAGAATATAAAAACAGATAATAAAAACTACTGTGATTCGCTGTATATATGCGAAATAAGGCTTTTAATTAAAAATGAAATGCGTTATAATAATTTTATGATTATTCAAAAAAGCAAGGCTGAAAAAAAGCGAAAAACGGGAGGGTTATTATGAAAAATATTTTATTTGCATCTTCAGAATGCGTTCCATTTATTAAAACCGGAGGTCTGGCGGATGTAGTTGGTTCGCTTCCAAAATATTTTGATAAAGATAAATATGATGTCCGAGTTGTTCTTCCAAAATATAATTGTATGTTTCAAAAATGGAAAGATATGATGGAATATGTAGATCATTTTTATATGGAACTTGCAGGTGAGGATCGTTATGTCGGAATCATGACTTGTGAATATGAGGGGATTCGCTTTTACTTTATCGATAATGAATATTATTTCAATGGTTTTGCACCTTATGATGGGGATCCAAAGTGGAATATTGAAAAATTTGCATTTTTCTCAAAAGCTGTATTAAGTATTCTCCCGGTTATCGGATTCCGCCCGGATCTGATTCATTGTCATGACTGGCAGACAGGATTGATTCCTGTATATTTGGATAATTTCCGTTATCTTGGAGAATACTATCGAGGAATTAAGTCTATTATGACAATACATAATCTGAAGTTCCAGGGTGTATGGGATAGAGAAACAGTACAGGCAATCACAGGACTTCCAGATTATTATTTTGTTCCGGATAAGATGGAAGCATATAAAGATGCAAACCTGCTTAAAGGTGGTATCGTATATGCAGACAAGGTTACAACTGTAAGCCAGACTTATGCGGAAGAAATTAAAACTCCATTCTATGGAGAAGCGTTAGATGGATTAATGAATGCACGTTCTAATGATCTTTGTGGCATTGTGAATGGATTAGATTATGATGACTATAATCCTGAGAAGGATTCAAGAATTGTAAAGAATTTTAATGTGGGAGATTTCCGAAAATTAAAACCAATGAATAAAGCTGCTTTGCAGGAGGAACTTGGTCTTGACAGAGATCCAAAGGCTATGATGATTGGTATGGTTTCCAGACTGACAGATCAGAAGGGCTTCGATCTGGTAGATTATATGATGGATGAATTATGTCAGGATGCAGTACAGATCGTAGTACTTGGAACCGGTGAAGCAAAATATGAGAATATGTTCCGTCATTTTGCATGGAAATATTCAGGAAAGGTTTCTGCAAACATCTTTTATTCAGAAGATCTTTCACATAAGATTTATGCATCATGTGACGCATTTTTAATGCCGTCTCTGTTTGAACCATGTGGATTGAGTCAGTTGATGAGTCTTAGATACGGAACTCTTCCAATTGTTCGAGAGACAGGTGGATTAAAAGATACAGTACAGCCTTACAATGAATATGAGAAAACAGGAACAGGATTTAGTTTTGCAAATTATAATGCACATGAAATGTTGAATACTGTTCGATATGCAGAACATATTTACTATGATAGAAAGCGCGACTGGAATAAGATGGTTGAGCGTGCTATGGCAGCAGATTTTTCTTGGGGAAATTCTGCAGTCCAGTATCAGAATTTGTATGCAAGCCTGATTGGGGAATAGAAGCAAAGCAAGTAATATAAACACGACAGATTTAGGAGAAGGACATGAAGATAATTGATAAATTGAACGAAGATAGAATTCACATTTCGTTCGAGGTGTTTCCACCAAAAACAGATGCAGGATTTGAAAAAGTGAAAGATGCAACAGATAAAATTGCCCAGTTAAACCCGTCATATATTAGCGTTACATATGGTGCCGGCGGAGGAACAAGTAAGAATACAGCAAAGATTGCATCACACATAAAACATGAGCTTGGAGTAGAAAGCCTGGCACATCTTACGTGTGCGTCATCTACAAAAGAAGAAGTGCGACAAGTAATTGAAAATCTGAAACAGTTGGAAATTGAAAATATTCTTGCCCTTCGAGGAGATATCGTACCGGGAATGACCTTTCCAAGTGAAGAACGTTTTCATTATGCATATGAATTGGTTGAAGAGATAAAGAAACATGGAGATTTCTGTATAGGTGCCGCATGTTACCCGGAGGGACATGTGGAAAACGAACACAAAGAAGATGATATCAAATATTTAAAACAAAAAGTAGATAGTGGAGTTGATTTCCTGACAACACAGATGTTTTTTGATAATGATATTCATTATAACTTTTTGTATCGGATTCGTGAAGCTGGTATTACCGTCCCAGTTCTTCCGGGGATCATGCCGATCACTACAGCGGCTCAGATGAAACGTAGTCAGGAATTGTCAGGAACAGTATTTCCAAGAAGATTTCTGGCATTGCTGGATCGGTTTGGTGATTATCCGGATGCAATGAAACAAGCAGGAATCGCATATGCTACAGATCAGATTATCGATCTGCTTGCTAATGGAGTGAAAAATATCCATGTCTATTCTATGAATAAACCGGAAGTGGCGGCTAAAATCATGGAGAATCTTTCAGAAGTAATAAAATGTTAGGAGTATAGGATAATGGACCAACTGACAAAGGAAGCTGTCCGTTACCTTGGGTATGGGAGAAATGCGGTAGATGATCAAACGCGAACAATGATTGCAGAGAGTTTTGAAATATTGCAGTCAATTGCAGGCAGAAAATCCATCTATCGCATCTTTTGTTTAGAACATCTGGGAGATAATCGGATATCATTTGGGAATTTAGAAGTACAAAGCAAGAGTCTTGCAAAAAATTTAAAAGGCTGTGATAAAATAGTAGTGTTTGGTGCTACTTTAGGAATCGGAGTAGACCAGTTGATACGTAGAACATCACTTACAGATATGGCAAAAGCAGTTGTTCTTCAAGCTTGCGCGGCAGCGTTGCTGGAAGAGTATTGTGATGAATGTCAGGAAAAAATTGAAGTGCAGATGCGAAAAGAAGGATATTATTTAAGACCGCGATTTAGTCCGGGATATGGAGATTTTTCGATTGAACATCAGCACTATATTACGAGAATGATAGACAGTGCAAAGACAATTGGATTAACCATAACAGACAGTTTGATGATGACACCAACCAAATCAGTAACGGCGGTGATCGGACTTAGCACTTCAGAAGAAAATTGTCATAGACAAGGATGCGAAGCGTGTTCAAAGAAGGACTGCATATATAGAAGGGACATAATATGATATTGGAGCAATTAGGAAAGAAACTTTTATTTTTTGATGGGGGAATGGGAACTCTTCTTCAGGAAAAGGGATTAAAACCGGGAGAACTTCCAGAGACATGGAATCTAAATCATCCGGAGGATATTATAGGAATACATCAGGCATATATAGAGGCAGGAAGTGACATTGTGCTTACGAATACGTTTGGAGCTAATGCACTGAAGTTTAAGGACGACACCTATCCGCTGAAAAAAATTGTAGAGGCGGCTGTTCAAAACGTAAAAACAGCACAGGAACGAGCAGGAAAAAAAGTTTACACGGCATTGGATGTAGGTCCGACAGGAAAACTTTTAAAACCGATGGGAGACCTTGACTTTGAAGATGCTTATAACGCATTTAAAGAAGTGATGATTTATGGAGAACAGGCCGGTGTAGATCTCATTCATATTGAAACAATGAGTGATACCTATGAGATTAAGGCAGCAGTTCTTGCAGCAAAAGAAAATACAAAATTGCCCGTTTTTGTGACAGCAATTTTTGATGAACGCAAGAAATTATTGACAGGTGCAGATATTCCGGTTTTTGTCAGTATGTTGGAAGGACTTCGAGTTGATGCTCTTGGAATTAACTGTGGATTGGGACCGAAACAAATGTTTCCAATGCTGGAAGAATTGCAAAAATATTCTTCTTTACCAATTGTTGTGAAACCAAATGCAGGACTTCCAAAACAACGTGGAAATGAAACTTATTATGATGTTGAGCCGGAAGAGTTCGCACAGACAATGGAAAAAATAGTGGATATGGGTGCCGCTATTATTGGAGGTTGTTGTGGAACGACACCAGATCACATCCGTGCTATGATTACGATGTGTAAAGATAAACAGATGAAACCAGTCACAAAGAAGACGGAAACAATCGTGTCCTCATATGGTAAATCTGTTATATTTGGAAATGGTTCTAAAATTATCGGGGAGCGTATCAATCCAACAGGAAAGAAAAAATTCAAACAAGCTTTAAAAGATCATGATCTGGATTACATTTTAAAGGAAGGTATCATGCAGGAAGAAAAAGGGGCACATATTTTAGATGTGAATGTAGGGCTTCCGGATATCGATGAAAAACAGATGATGATAGAAGCAATAACGAGCTTGCAAGGAGTGACAAGTCTTCCACTCCAGATCGATACAGTAGATATCAATGCCATGGAAGCAGCACTTCGTATTTATAATGGAAAGCCTATGGTCAATTCCGTCAGCGGAAAAAAAGAATCGATGGATGCAGTATTTCCTTTGATTCAAAAATATGGTGGTGTAGTTGTCGGGCTGACATTGGATGAAAATGGAATACCTGCGACAGCAGATGGTCGAGTAGAGATTGCAAAAAAAATAATAGCGGAAGCAGCTAAGTATGGGATTGATAAAAAAGACATTGTAATTGATGTGTTGGCAATGACAATTAGTTCAGAGCCGCAAGGGGCAATTATCACATTAGATGCATTGCATCGCGTAAGACATGAGCTCGGAGTTCATACAATTCTTGGGGTTTCAAATATTTCGTTCGGGTTGCCAATGCGCCCGATTGTGAATTCGCATTTTTATACAATGGCGATGTATAATGGGCTAAGTTGTGGAATTGTAAATCCGGCATCGGAAGAAATGATGAAGTCATTTGATGCATATCATGCATTGATGAATTACGATATAAATTGTGAACGATATATCGGAAAATATTCAGGTCAGACTACAACCGTATCAACAACACAGACAGGTTCAATGACATTACAGATGGCAATTGAAAAAGGTGTGAAAGATGAAGCACGACAGATCACACTTGAACAGGTAAAAACAGAACAGCCATTGGATATCATCAATACACAACTGATTCCGGCATTGGATCACGTTGGAAAAGGCTTTGAGAAAGGAACTGTTTTTTTGCCACAATTACTGATGAGTGCAGAGGCAGCTAAAACAGCGTTTGCAGTGCTGAAAGAGCAGATGAGCGGCAATGAAGATGCTGAAGAGAAAAAAGAAAAAGTTGTTCTGGCAACCGTAAAAGGGGATATACATGACATTGGTAAGAATATTGTAAAAGTTTTATTGGAAAACTATAGTTTTGATGTTATTGATCTTGGTAAAGATGTTCCGCCAGAAACAATTCTTGAAGCTGTTCAGGAGCAAGATGTAAAGCTGGTAGGTCTTAGTGCATTAATGACAACAACTGTAGTGAGTATGGAGGAGACAATTAAGTTATTACGAAAAGAAGCTCCAGATTGCAAAGTGATGGTTGGCGGTGCGGTTTTAAATCAAGATTATGCGGATATGATCGGTGCAGATTTTTATGGAAAAGATGCAATGCAGTCGGTGTATTATGCACAAAAATTATTACAGAATAAATAAAAGGAGGAATATACAATTATGATGAGAGGATTACAGACTACAGTAAGAATGATCAGAAGAAGAGTATTTACAGAAGTTGCAAAATTAGGTTTCAAAGCAAATGCAGAGACATTAATTGATGATATGGAAGCAATTCCATATGAAATTGTTACCGAGGATCAGGATTACCGAGATAGCCGTTATCGAGCAAGAGCTGTTGTGCGTGAAAGATTGCGTTTGGCAATGGGGTTATCTCTTCGTCCAGAGAATAAACCTGTGCATCTTACACAGGGAGTAGAAGCAAGTAATATTTCGGAAAAATATTATGAGCCACCATTGATGCAGGTAATTCCTTCAGCGTGCGAAGCGTGCGAGGAAAGAGGATATGAAGTATCCAATATGTGTAAAGGCTGTCTTGCACATCCATGTCAGGAAGTCTGTCCAAAGGGTGCAATTTCCATGGTGGATGGAAAATCATATATAGACCAGACAAAGTGCATTAAGTGTGGAAAATGCAAGTCTGCCTGTCCATATGACGCAATTGCAAAAAAAGAACGTCCATGTAAAAATGCATGTGGAGTTGGAGCAATTGTATCGGATAAAATGGGAAGAGCTTATATTGATCCTGACAAGTGTGTATCATGCGGTATGTGTATGGTAAGTTGTCCATTTGGAGCAATTTCTGATAAATCGCAGATATTCCAGCTTGCACGTGCTTTAAGTGAAGGTGAAGAAATTGTTGCAGAAATCGCACCGGCATTTGTAGGTCAGTTTGGAGAAAATATTACTGCAAGAAATATTAAAGCTGCATTGCAGGAAATGGGATTTTCAGAAGCGTATGAAGTCGCACTTGGAGCAGATATCGGGGCAGTGGCAGAGGCACATCACTATGTAAATAAAGTTGTATCAGGAGAACTCCCGTTTCTTCTTACATCATGTTGTCCATCCTGGGCAATGCTTGCAAAAAAACAGTTTCCAGATTTGATCGATCAGATTTCACAGGAGCTGACGCCTATGGTTGCAACGGCAAGAACAATTAAGCAGGAGCATCCAAATGCAAAGGTTGTGTTTATCGGACCATGCGCAGCAAAGAAACTGGAGGCTTCCAGAAGGACAGTAAGAAGTGATGTAGATTTTGTTGTGACATTTGAAGAGTTGCAGGCTATGTTTGATGCAAAAGGAATTGATCTGACAAAATATGAAGCAGAATCTTCTTTCCATGATGCAACCGGTGCAGGACGTGGATATGCATGTGCAGGCGGCGTTGCAGCAGCAATTGAAGAATGTATTAAAGAGTATTATCCAGGTGTAGACGTAAACATCGAACATGCAGAGGGCCTTGCAGAATGTAGAAAAACACTGCTTCTTGCAAAAGCCGGCAAGATGAATGGCTGCCTGATTGAAGGAATGGGCTGCCCGGGAGGATGCATTGCAGGAGCAGGAACTAACATTCCAATTCCACAGGCTAAGAAAGATGTTGCAACTTATGTGAAGAACTCAACAAAATCAATTCCACCAAAGGAATTAGAGAATATTGAATTAAAATAGTCTGATAGTTTAGAAATAAAAAGCAGGCATAGAATGACACGAAAAAGCAGTTCTATGTCTGCTTTACATTTGAAAAATGCTATGTTATTATATGAAATAGTATGTTTTTAATTTACAGGAGGAGAAGGCAATGCAGCCATATGGAGTAAACCAATTAAGAAAAATGTTTTTAGAGTTCTTTGAGAGCAAAGGACATCTTGCGATGAAGAGCTTTTCGCTGGTGCCTCATAACGATAAAAGTTTGTTACTGATCAATTCAGGAATGGCACCATTAAAACCATATTTTACAGGACAGGAGATTCCACCTAGAACACGTGTGACAACATGTCAGAAGTGTATTCGTACAGGTGATATTGAGAATGTAGGTAAGACAGCACGTCACGGTACATTTTTTGAAATGCTTGGAAACTTCTCATTTGGAGATTATTTCAAAAAAGAAGCAATCGAATGGTCATGGGAGTTCTTGACAGAAGTAGTCGGACTGGATCCGGAAAGATTATATCCATCTGTTTATGAGAATGATGACGAGGCTTTTGAAATCTGGAATAAAAAGATGGGAATCCCGGCAGAGAGAATTTTCAGATTTGGTAAAGAAGATAACTTCTGGGAGCATGGTTCAGGTCCTTGCGGTCCATGCTCAGAGATTTATTATGATCGTGGAGAAAAATACGGATGTGGTAAACCAGGATGTACAGTAGGTTGTGAATGCGACCGTTACATGGAAATCTGGAACAATGTATTTACACAGTTTGATAACGATGGCAATGGAAATTATTCTGAATTAGAGCAGAAGAATATTGATACAGGTATGGGATTAGAGCGTCTTGCAAGTGTTGTACAGGACGTTGATTCAATTTTTGATGTTGATACAATTAAGGCACTTCGAGATCATGTATCTAAGCTTGCAAACAAAGAATATGGAAAAGATTATAATACGGATGTTTCACTCCGTGTTATCACAGATCACGTGCGTTCTGTAACATTTATGATTTCTGATGGTATTATGCCTTCAAATGAAGGCCGTGGATATGTACTTCGTCGTCTGCTTCGTCGTGCATGTCGTCATGGAAGATTATTAGGAATCGAGGGAAATTTCCTGCCAGAACTTGCAGAGACTGTAATTGCCGGTTCGAAAGACGGATATCCTGAATTGGAAGAAAAGAAAGAATTTATTTTAAAGGTTATAGCAAAAGAGGAAGAGCAGTTTAATAAAACAATCGACCAGGGTCTTGGAATCCTTTCTGATATGATTGCAAACATGGAAGAAAAAGGTGAGAAAACATTGTCCGGTGAAGATGCATTCCGTCTTTATGACACATATGGATTCCCATTAGATCTGACAAAAGAAATTCTGGAAGAAAAAGATTTGGATGTAGATGAAGACGGATTCCATGCAGCAATGGAAATCCAGAGAAAGACTGCCCGTGATGCCCGTGAAGTGACAAACTATATGGGAGCTGACGTAACTGTATATGAGTCTATCGATCCAAGCGTAACAAGCAAGTTTGTTGGTTATGATAATCTGACATATGAATCAAACGTAACAGTGCTGACTTCTGAGACAGCAGTGGTTGATGCTCTTTCAGATGGAGAAAGAGGAACTGTATTTGTAGAGGAAACACCATTTTATGCGACAAGTGGTGGACAAGAAGCAGATACTGGTGTGATTCGTACAGCAGATGGTGAATTTAAAGTAGAAGATACGATTAAGCTTCTCGGTGGTAAGATTGGTCATGTAGGTATTGTGACAAAAGGTATGATTAAAGTAGCAGACAAGGCTACTCTTGAAGTAAACGCAGAAAAACGAGCACTTTCTGCTCGTAACCATAGCGCTACTCATTTGCTTCAGAAAGCACTTCGTATGGTACTTGGCAATCATGTTGAGCAGGCAGGTTCAAGTGTAAATGAAGACAGATTACGTTTTGACTTTACTCATTTTTCTGCAATGACAGCAGAAGAACTTGAGAAGGTTGAGAAGATTGTAAATGATGCAATTCAGAAAGCACTTCCAGTTGTGATTAAGAATATGCCGATTGAAGAGGCTAAAAAGACAGGCGCACAGGCATTGTTTGGTGAAAAATATGGAGATGTCGTGCGTGTTGTAAATATGGGTGATTTTTCAATTGAGTTCTGTGGAGGTACTCATGTATCTAATACATCTGAAATCATGGCTCTCAAGATTGTATCTGAGTCAGGTGTTGCAGCTGGAGTACGTCGTATTGAGGCACTTACATCAGAGGGCTTATTGAAATATTATAGCGATTTGGAAAATAAACTTCGTGATGCAGCAAAACTTTTGAAAACAACACCAGATACAGTTTCAGAGAAGATTGCTCATCTTCAGGCAGAAAATAAAACTCTTCATAGTGAGCTGGAGAGCTTGAAGAGTAAGATGGCACAGGATGCAGCCGGAGATATTATGAATCAGGTGAAGGAAATTTCAGGTGTTAAATTGCTTGCAGCAGAACTTGACGGTGTAGACATGAATGGTCTTCGTGATCTTGGAGACCAGATGAAAGAAAAACTTGGTGACGGAGTAGTCGTATTGGCATCAGGTAATGATGGCAAAGTAAGCTTGATGGTTATGGCAACAGATGGAGCTATGAAAAAAGGAGCACATGCCGGTAATCTTGTCAAAGCAATTGCAGGATGTGTAGGCGGTGGCGGCGGTGGTCGTCCAAACATGGCTCAGGCTGGGGGAAAGAATCCGGCAGGTATTGCAGATGCATTGAAAAAGGCAGAAGAGGTACTTTCTGAGCAACTTGCATAGGAATATCATGTGAATTTCACCAAAAATTATAACAATTTTTGGTGAAAAAACAGTTGACGTAGCTGAAAAATATGTTATAATCATTTGTAGTGCAATAAATATACCCGAACAGTCGTATGATGCACAATACAAGGCTGGAGGGGAGGTTAGGTGTGAGACTATGTCAAATGTAATCGTTAAAGAAAACGAAACGTTAGATAGTGCTTTACGCAG
>PPYE01432544.1_pt1 | contig 53245 bp, 43 predicted proteins | sample 1559881 | NCBI WGS metagenome assembly PPYE01 (sample SAMN08240022, study PRJNA423297) | Human gut metagenome, whole genome shotgun sequencing project.
CTACAGGATTCCTCGGTGTATGAGTGCATCTATTTTGGGGTGAAAAGCGCTTTGAGCGCTGCGGACGAATTGACCCCGCCCCCGGAAAAGAAGCCTCTGCCCACCCATCCCCCGGTGCCTACCGGGGTGCAGCAGACCTTAAAGGCCAACGCCGGATATTCCCCGGCAAAGCAGGTCTCGGAACAGCCTGCTGCTTTTCCGCCGGACACCGAAGCGCCCCGGCCGGAACCTTCTTATGAAGAAACATCGCCGGAGCAAAGCCGGTCTGCCCGGCCCCGTCCTTCCGCTGCCGGGGACAGCCTGCATTGTCCCCCGGCTCACCGGCAAAACCAGCCCCCAAAATCCTCTTCCCAGCCTTCCTCGGAGGAGCGGCTGAAACAGGCGGTGCAGGGCTTTTCCTTTCTGTCCGGAGCCAATTTTTCTTCCTCCAGGGAGGAACCGGCTCCTGCAAAACCGGAACCGGCGCAGCCGGCGCAGGAGGATGTCCCCGCCCTGCGCTACATCGGGGAGGTGTTCCAAACCTATTTGCTGCTGGAAGCCGGGGATAAATTCATTGTCATGGACAAACACGCCGCCCACGAGCGGATTCGTTACGAACAGCTCCGCAGCCAGCTCAGCCTGGACTGCGCACAGGCATTGGTACACCCCATCCCCCTGACCCTCACCGCCGACCAGCAGGCGTTGCTTGAGGAACACCGTGCCCGCTTGGCGGAATACGGCCTGCGGTTTGGAAAAACCCAGGAGGGAATCTGTCTTACCGCTGCCCCTTCGGTACTGGAACACAGCCAGCTTTCCCTGCTGGTGGAGGAGATGCTTTCCTCCATTGCCGCCGGGAAGCAGGACATTTCCCCGGCTGCCTGGGAGCGGCTGCTGGAAACCACCGCCTGCCGAGGAGCCATTAAGGGCGGGGAAGAAAATTCCCGGGAAGAGCTTCAGCGCCTGGCCCTTCAGGTGTGGAAGGACCCCACCATCCGCCACTGCCCCCACGGACGGCCCATTGCGGTGGTGTTCACTCGCCGTCAGCTGGAAAAGCGGTTTGGCCGCACCGGCAGCCAGGCGCTGCTGGGAGAGGAGGAGCCCTTTGGAGGATAAAATCAAACTGGCGGTGGTCACCGGCCCCACTGCGTCTGGAAAAACCGCTTTGGCGGTGGAGCTGGCCCTGCAGTTAAACGGGGAGATTATCGGCGCTGACAGTATGCAGATCTATAAGGGCCTACCCATCGCCACCGCTCAGCCCACCTTGGAGGAGCAAAAAGGGGTGCCCCACCACCTTATCGCATTTCTAAACCCCGACCAGCCCTTTTCCGTCAGCGACTACGTCTCCCTGGCCCAAAAGACCATCCGGGAAGTGTGGCAGCGGGGAAAACTCCCTATTCTCTGCGGGGGGACCGGGCTGTATCTGCACAGCACTGTGGACTGCATCCGGTTCGACCAGTCTGCCGCCGGGGACGACGCCCTGCGGGAAGAGCTGATGAAGCAGGCAAAAGCAGATCAAGGGGAAAGCCTTTACAGGGAACTTTGCCGGGTAGACCCGGATTCCGCTAAAATTATCCACCCCCACAACTACGTCCGCTTGGTACGGGCTGTGGAGGTGTACCGCTTGACAGGCAAGACCCTCTGGGAACAAAAGCAGGCCAGCCGCCAGGAATGCCGGTATCAACTGGGCATGGTGGGGCTGAACTACGCCGACCGCAGCCTGCTGTACCGGCGCATCGAGCGGCGGGTGGATGAAATGGTAACACAGGGGCTGTTGGAGGAAGCCAAGCAGGTGCTGGCCAACCCTGCCCTGAAAACCGCCGCCAACGCCATCGGCTATAAGGAACTGCGGCCCTGGCTGGAAGGCATCCTGCCTCTGGAAGAGTGCCTGGAAAACCTCAAGCGCCAGACCCGCCGGTACGCCAAGCGCCAGATCACCTGGCTGAAGCGGGATGAGCGGATCCATTGGCTGGACCCTTCCGCTGTGGATTTTGAGAGTTTGGTGAAAGAGGCAAAACAGGTGCTTCAAAAAGATCTCTCTTTGTGATATAATGATTGCCGAAGGCAATCATTACGGTTCCCCTCTTGGCCGGCACAATGTCCGGCCGGCCATTTTGCTTTGCAAAAAACGAGGGAAACCCAATGGATGTTTTGTAGTATAATGATTGGCAGAGCCAATCATTACGGTTCCCACTTTACCGCCAATCGGCAAGGACGGCGAACATGGGGCAATCCGACTTATCATGGACCTGCAACGCAAAGGAGGAAAGACCGTTTTCATGAACTCTTTGTTCAATCGTTTTGTTATCGTGCTGCTGAGCCTGTTCGGCGTGATCTTCTTTGCCTATCAAATCTACCAGATCGTCTATCAGCCCTACCAAACTCAAACGGTGCAGCTGGTGAACTATGCCGATGAAGTAGCCTTAGAAGGGGTGGTACTCAAGGACGAAACGGTGATCCAAAGCGATTATACCGGCGTGGTGAAGTACGAATATGAAAACTCCCAAAAGGTGCTCAGCGGCGCTACGGTGGCTACGGTGTACGCCAATCAGAGCGATCTGCTGGCGGACAATCAGATTGAAACCCTGACCCGCCGGGTGGAGCTGTTAAACCAGGTGGGCAGTGAAAACGCCGCCACCACCATCAACGCTTCCTCCACCATCACCAACCTTCAGCGGGCTCAGATGAATCTGATTTATGATGCCCAGATGGGGGAGTACGACTCCCTTTCCGACGATTCCGACACCCTGTTGGAAGGGCTGCTGCAACAGCAGAAGCTGCTGGATGAGACGTTGGATTTTTCTTCCGTCACCGCCGATCTCAACGCCCAGATTTCCTCTCTTCAGGCCGGCATGACAGGCTCCTCGGTGGAGATCACCGCTCCTTCTTCCGGCTATTTTACCAATGAAACCGACGGCTATGAAACGGTGCTGAACACCTCCATGATCGGCACGGTGACAGTAGATGCCGTGGACCAGCTTCTGGCCACCCAGCCTGCGGCGGACCAGGGGCAGAACGTGGGTAAGCTCATGAGCGCAGCCAAGTGGTATTATTTGGCTAAGCTCTCCTCTAGCGACGCCATTCGCTTTTCCGAAGGCCAGACGGTGCAGCTGGTGTTCCATGGGAATACCGCCCAAACCGTCACCGCCACGGTGGAAACGGTGAATGTGGACGCCTCCAAGGACCAAAGCGCCATCCTGCTGTCCAGCACGGTGGTGAATGGCGACTTAATGGATCTGCGGATGGAAAACGCATACTGTATTTTTGATTCCGGTTCCGGACTGCGTGTACCCAGGGAAGCGGTGCGTGTGGTGGATGGGGAAATGGGCGTTTATGTAAATCGAAACCAGGTGGTCAAGTTCAAGAAATTGGACGTGATTTATGAAGGCTCGGATTACCTGATCAGCAACGCCCATGTGGTGAGCGATGCGGAAAATGGGATTGATGCCAATGATTATCTGTCCCTTTACGACGAAATCATTTTGAATGGGAATGATGTATATGACAATATGCCCCTCTCCTGAGACGGTACAAAAGAATGTGGCGGACATCCGCCGCCGGGTGGAAGAAGCCGCCCGGTCCTGCGGAAGGGACCCCAGGGAGATTACCGTTATGGCGGTGACCAAAACGGTGGAGCCCCCCGCCATCAACGAAGCCATCCGGCAGGGGGTGACCCTGCTGGGGGAAAATAAGGTGCAGGAATACTTGGATAAGCGAGAGCAGTACCTGCCCGCCACCGTCCACTTTATCGGCAATCTGCAAACCAATAAGGTAAAGTATATCATCGACAAAGTTGCCATGATCCAGTCGGTTTCTTCCGAGAAGCTGGCGTTGGAGATTGAAAAGCAGGCGGCAAAGCACAATCTGGTGATGCCGGTGCTGCTGGAAGTGAATATCGGACAAGAGGAAACCAAAGGTGGCTTTTTCCCGGATGAACTTTACCAGGTGCTGCCCAAACTGGCCCAAATGGAGCATTTATCGGTGCAGGGGTTGATGTGTATCCCCCCTGTGGAGAATGCGGAACAGTTTTTGCAGCGGATGGAGCAGATTTTTATTGACATCCGGGAGAAAAACATACATAATATAAACATGAGTGTCCTGTCCATGGGAATGAGCGGGGATTTTGAAGCCGCCATTCGCTACGGTTCCACTTTGGTGCGCATCGGCACCGGTTTGTTTGGCAAACGGGATTACTCAAATAAGTGAAAGAACAATCAATCCACCGAAAAATACAGGAGGTAGCGGATATGGGATTGGGAGATAAACTGAGAAATATGTTCACGATTCCCGATGACGGGGACGAAGACGATGTAGATCGTCAGGACATGGTGGAAGAACCGGTGGTGAACCGCAGCCGGAAGGCCCAGGAATACGAAGACTATGATGAAAGCGGCAAGAAGAATAAAGTGGTGAATATCCATGCCACCACCCAGCTTCAGGTGGTTCTGGTGAAGCCGGAAGCCTTCCAGGACGCCAGCGCCATCGCCGACCACTTAAACGAAAAACGTACCGTGGTGCTGAACCTGGAAAGCGCCGGCAATGAATTGGCCCGCCGTTTGGTGGACTTTTTGAGCGGCGTGGCTTACGCCAACAACGGCCAGATCAAGCGGGTTGCCAACAACACCTTCATCATCACTCCTTACAATGTGGACATCGTAGGCGACCTGTTGGATGAGTTAGAAAACAACGGGGTCTACTTCTGATTGCCATGCAGCAGTTAAGCAAAGAGGAAGTTCTTCTTACTGCCCGCCTGCGGAATTTGATCCGCAGTGCGGGGGAGAAGAACTATCCTCGTTTTTCGCATTTTTTGGATGAGACCGGTATCGCCCTGGCCCAGCAGATTCTCAAAGAGGAGCGCGTGGAACAGTACGCCTTTTTCGGCGGCTTTTCCGGGACTGTGCGGCAGATGCTGGGGGTGTGTCCCGATTACCTCACGCCGGAACAGCTGGAATTTCCCATTGCCGTGCTGCGGTTTTCCTTTTCCGAAAAGATGGAGCTTTCCCATCGGGATGTGCTGGGCAGCTTAATGAGCCTGGGCATCAAGCGGGAAACGGTAGGGGACATTGTCATCCAGCCGGGTGCGGCGTATGCGGCGGTGTGCGAAGAACTGGCGGACTGGGCGGTGCAGAACATCACCCGCATTGGCAGGGCGGGGGTGCAGACCCAGCTTTGGGACGGCAACCAGGTGGTGCTGGAGCAAAAGTACCGCTGTGTGACGGTGTCGGTGGCTTCTTTGCGGCTGGACGCCGTGGTAGCTGCTGCGTTGCCGGTGAGCCGCACCGTGGCGGCGGAGTTGATTCAAGCCGGGAAGGTGCTGCAAAACGGCCTGCCCCAGACCCAGGTAAGCCGGACGGTGTCGCCGGGAGACCGGCTGACGGTCCGAGGAAAGGGAAAATTCCTGGTGGGGGAGGAAACCGGAACCTCCCGCCGGGGACGGATCCATTTGGAAATCAAGCACTTTGTTTAACAGCGTACCGCAAGATTCTGCAAGATTGAAATAAGGAGGAAACAGCTATGACCATGGAGGATATCCGCAATGTCACCTTTGAACGGGTGGGCCGTCATGGGTACCAAGCCGACGAGGTGGATGTGTTTCTGAAAGAAGTGATGGATTACATCCGTCAGCTTCAGAAGGATTTGGAGGATTCCCAGCAAAAGATGAAGGTGCTGGCGGCGAAGGTGGAAGAATACCGCAACGACGAAGAAAGCATCCGGGAAGCCCTGCTGGGCGCCCAGAAGCTGGGCAAAAGCGTGGTGGCGGAAGCCAACGCTAAAGCAGAGCAGATTGCCACTAAGGCTACTCAGGAGGCCGAGGCGGCTCTCAGCAGCGCCCGGCTGGAAGCAGCCGGCCTGAAAAACGAAGCGGAAACCTACGCCAACGACCTGCGTACCCGGGTGAAGGAAGAAACCGACCGCCGGATCGCAGAAGCCGACCGGAAGGTGGCGGACATCATCCGTCAGAACCGCTACGACATTGAAAAGGAAGAAAGCCGCCTGGCCCGGATGAAGAAGGAAGTGGGCAGCTTCAAGGCCCAGATCATTGATCTGTACCGGACCCACATTGAGCTTTTGGATAAGCTCCCGGCAGAGGAACCGGCGGCTCCCGCCAAGGAAGAGCCTGCCCCCCAGCCGGAGCAGGTGTCTGCCCCGCCGGAACCGGAAGTCCAGCCTCAGCCGGAACCTGTTCCGGAACCGACGCCGGCGTCTGCCGAAGGCACCCAGGAGTTTGAAACCGGGGACGCCTTCAAAATCAAGCGCAGCAAGTTTGATAATCTGCAATTCGGCAGCAATCTGCCCAAGGCCTAAGGGCGAGAACGGTATGCCGAATAAAAAGTCATCATAAGGATAGGGGAGAAAAGCAGTCCATGGCACAGGATTACAATGAGACCATCAACCTCCCGCAGACCGATTTTCCCATGCGGGGAAATCTGCCCAAGCGGGAACCGCAGTTCATCCAAGAGTGGGAAGAAGAAAAGCTGTACCACAAAATCATGGAACACAACCAGGGCAAACCCATGTTTGTCCTCCATGACGGCCCGCCGTACGCCAACGGCAACGTCCATATGGGCACCGCAATGAATAAGGTGCTCAAGGACATTATCTTAAAGTACAAAAACATGAGCGGCTACCAGGCCCCCTACGTCCCCGGCTGGGACACCCACGGCCTGCCCATTGAATTGAAGGCGCTGAAAAAGGACGGGGTAGACCCCCTGTCCATCACTCCAGTGGAACTGCGCAAGCTCTGCAAGGAGTTCGCCCTTTCCTTTATTGGCAAGATGGAGGATCAGTTTAAGCGTCTGGGGGTGCTGGGCAACTGGGAAGACCCCTACATGACCCTGAAGCCGGAATTTGAAGCCAAGCAGATTGAGATTTTCGGGGCTATGGTGAAGCGAAACTTCATCTATAAGGGCTTAAAGCCGGTGTATTGGTGTCCCGACTGCAAAACCGCACTGGCGGAAGCGGAAATCGAATATCAGGATGATCCTTGCCGCTCCATCTATGTGAAGTTCCAGGTCACTGACGATAAGGGCGTTTTTGCGGGGATGAACATCCCCAAAGAACAGGTTTACTTCGTCATCTGGACCACTACCACCTGGACCATTCCCGGCAATGTGGCGGTCTGCCTGGGGCCGGAATACGAGTACACCCTGGTGAAGACCGGGGACCAGTACCTGATCATGGCCAAAGAACTGGCGGATGTTACCATGAAGGCCGCCGGCATTTCCGACTATGAGTTTGTGGGCAGCTTCACCGGCAAAGAGCTGGAATATATGAAGGTGCAGCACCCCCTCTACGACCGCCAGTCTCTGGTGATTGTGGGCGACCACGTCACCCTGGACAGCGGCACCGGCTGCGTCCACACCGCACCCGGTTTCGGTGTGGAGGACTTTGAAGTCTGCAAGAATTACCCCGAACTGCCCATTATCGTCCCGGTGGACGGAGACGGCAAGCTCACCCAGGAAGCCGGGGAGTTTGCAGGTTTGACCACCGACGAAGCCAATAAAGCCATCGCCATCAAGCTGGACGCCACCGGCGCCCTGCTGGCCATGGAAAAGATTGTCCACCAGTATCCTCACTGCTGGCGGTGCAAAAAGCCCATTATCTTCCGGGCCACGGAGCAGTGGTTCTGCTCGGTGGACGGGTTTAAGGACGAAGCCATCCAGGCCATCCACAATGTAAAGTGGATTCCGGACTGGGGCGAAGGCCGAATTGTCAATATGGTTCGGGATCGCAGCGACTGGTGCATTTCCCGGCAGCGGACCTGGGGCGTTCCCATCCCCATCCTGTACTGCAAGGACTGCGGCAAACCCATTGTCAACGACACCACCATTGCCGCTATCAGCGACCTGTTCCGCCGGGAAGGGGCGGACGCTTGGTATACCCATGACGTGAAGGACTTCATTCCCGATTCCGTGGTTTGTGAATGCGGCTGTAAGGAATTTACCAAAGAAACCGATATTATGGATGTGTGGTTCGACTCCGGCGTCAGCCACGCCGCCGTGCTGGACCAGCGTCCCGACCAGCACTGGCCCGCCGACCTGTATCTGGAAGGCGCCGACCAGTACCGTGGCTGGTTCCAGTCCTCTCTGCTCACCAGCGTAGCCTGGCGGGGACAGGCCCCCTATAAGGCGGTCTGCACCCACGGCTGGGTGGTGGACGGCGAAGGGCGGAAGATGAGCAAGAGCCTGGGCAACGGCATCGAAGCCCAGGAAATCACCGACCAGTTCGGTGCGGACATCCTCCGACTCTGGGTGGCTTCCAGCGACTACCACGCCGATGTGCGGATCTCCAAGGAGATCTTAAAGCAGCTCTCCGACACCTACCGCAAGATCCGCAACACCGCCAAATATATGATCGGCAACCTCTATGATTTCAATCCCGACACCGATCAGCTGCCTCTGGATCAGCTCACCGAGCTGGATCGTCTGGCACTGGTGAAGTGCAACCAGCTCATGGAGCAGGCCTATCAGGCTTATGAAGACATGGATTTCCATCTGGTGTACCATGCTGTGCAGAATTTCTGCACCATTGATCTGAGCCGCTTCTATCTGGACATCTGCAAGGATCGGCTGTACTGCGAAAGCAAGACCGGCGCTCTCCGCCGCAGCGCCCAGACCGCCATCTATCTCATTTTGGATGCGTTCACCAAGATCATCGCTCCCATTTTGGCCTTTACTTCCGATGAAATCTGGAGGAGTATGCCTCATACTCAAAATGAAGAGAAAGAACACGTTTTCTTCAATGAGATGAGCAAGCCCTTTGCCGTTTCGGCGGACGAAGTCTTCTTGAATAAATGGGACACCATCTTGAAGATCACCTCCGACGTGCAGAAAGCCCTGGAGCTGAAGCGTGCGGATAAACTCATCGGCAAGAGCCTGGAGGCCGCCGTGGTGCTGTACGCTGATGGCGAACTTTACGATTTCATCACCGCTCATCAGGAAGAGCTGACCATGACCTTGATTGTCAGCCAGGTGGAGGCCGCCCATGGACAGGGTGAGTTTACCGGGGATATGGAAGGTCTCTCCATTACCGCCAAGGTGGCCCAAGGGGAGAAGTGCCAGCGCTGCTGGAAGCAGGATGTCACCGTGGGCAGCAACCACGATCATCCCACCCTCTGCGCTCGCTGCGCCCATGTGGTGGAGGAGCTTTGATCCAATCCTAGTCTGTTGCAGCAAAGCAGTGGCTGCTTTTGGTAAAAAGGCAGCTGCTGTTTTCTGTGTGTAACTGGAGTGACGCTATGAAAAACCTATCTCTTTTGACCCGGAAGATCCTGGCTCTCTGCGGCGCCTTGGTGCTGGCTTTTTTGGACCAGCTTTTCAAATACCTGGTGGTGATTTTCATCTCTCCCATGAATCTCCCCCAGGTTGAGGTGATTCCCGGGGTGCTGAGTCTGACCTATGTGGACAACCCCGGCATTGCCTGGAGTATGTTTATGGATCATCCGGAAATCCTCACCATCCTTACAGCGGTGCTGATGCTGGTGTTGTTGGTGCTTTTCTTTACAAAATTCGTCCGTTCCGGCGTGTTGATGGTCTTTCTTATGCTGGTGCTGGGAGGCGGCCTGGGCAACCTGGCGGACCGAGTGTTCCGGGGCAGCGTAGTGGACTATTTGACCCTGGAGTTTATTGATTTTCCCGTCTTTAACTTTGCCGACTGCCTGGTGGTGGTAGGAGTGCTGCTGACCCTGGTTTGGGTTATGTTCCATTGGTTCAAGGAAGATAAGACCAAGCTGCCGGAACACGCCGCTGCGTCCACCCAGGCGGACAGCGGGGAAAGGGAACTGGTGGAAAAGCATTCCCAGGAGGATTTGGATGACTGAATCTCAACCGGAAATCCTGTTTTTCCCCATCCCCGACACCCAGGAGGGGGCCCGGCTGGACGCCGTGGTCAGCGAGCTTTCCGGTCTCTCCCGGGCCAGGGTGCAGAAACTCTGCCAGGAGGGGCTGGTGCAGGTCAACGGCAGGCCCGGCGGGAAAAACACCCGCTTAAAGTCCGGGGATGAAATCCGGGTGGAACTGCCGCCCCTCCGTCCCTTGGAGGTGGAGGCCCAGAATATCCCCTTGGAGATTGTCTATGAGGATGAACACCTTTTGGTGGTGAATAAACCAAAAGGCATGGTGGTGCACCCTGCCCCCGGCAATCCTGACGGTACCTTGGTCAACGCCCTGCTGTACCACTGCCGGGACCATCTCAGCGGCATCAATGGGGTGCTGCGCCCCGGCATTGTCCACCGGATCGACAAGGACACCTCCGGCCTGCTGATGGTGGCCAAGGACGACGCCACCCACCAGGGCTTGGCGGAGCAGATTGCCGCCCACTCCTTTTTGCGGGAGTATGAGACGGTGGTGTACGGCCGAATGGAGCAGGAAGAGGGAACGGTGAACCTCCCCATTGGGCGGAGCAAAGCGGACCGGAAAAAGATGTGCGTCTGCTACGACCATTCCCGCCCAGCGGTGACCCATTACCGGCTGCTGGAGCAGTATGAAGGGTTTGCCCATCTGAAGTGCCGGCTGGAGACCGGCCGCACCCATCAGATCCGTGTCCATATGGCTGCCATTGGGCATCCGGTAGCAGGGGATCCGGTGTACGGACCTAAAAAAATCATCGAACGGCTGCATGGACAGTGCCTTCACGCAAAAACTTTGGGGTTTGTCCATCCGGCCACGAGAAAATGGATGGAATTTACCTCTGTGTTGCCGGAGTATTTTCAATCTTTCTTAAAAGGACTGAAAAAGGCAGATTGAATGGATTTTTCAGGGTGTAATGACGCTTTTTCGAGGAAAATTTGCTTGACACAAGCCGATGGTTTGTGTATCATTAAACTATGGATATGATTCTCCCCTAATCATAATAAGTGAACAAGGAGTGTTACCTATGAGCAATGAAAAGCATAGACCGGTTGTGCTGCAGCGGGCAGACCCTTATTTGTACAAGCACACCGACGGCTATTACTATTTTACCGGTTCGGTTCCCAGCTATGACCGCATCGAGCTTCGCCGCAGCAAGACCATTGCCGGCTTGGCGGAAGCGGAAACCTACGATGTATGGTTCCGTCATGAAAGCGGTATCATGAGCGAACACATCTGGGCTCCGGAGATTTACTATCTGGACGGAAAGTGGTATATCTACTTTGCCGCAAGTGATAAAGATGACATCTGGGAGCTGCGTCCCTATGTATTGGAATGTGAGGGCCAGGACCCCCTCCACGACAAGTGGATTGAGCTGGGTCAGATGCAGCCGGCAGACGACGACGACAAATCCTTCCAGGACTTCTCCCTGGACGCCACCATCTTTGAGCACAAAGGGAAGCGTTACTATATCTGGGCAGAAAAAGTAGGAGGCCAGAAGGGCATTTCCAATCTGTACATTGCAGAAATGGAAACTCCCTGCAAGCTGAAGACCGTTCAATTCCTGCTCACCACCCCGGACTATGACTGGGAACGGATTGATTTCTGGGTGAACGAAGGTCCTGCTGTGCTCAAGCGCAACGGCAAAATCTTCATCACCTTTTCCGCCTCCGCCACCGGTGCCATGTACTGCATGGGCATGGTCTACTGTGACGAAGACGCCGACCTGCTGGATCGCAACAGCTGGACCAAGCTGCGCTATCCGGTGGTGCAGACCAGAGAAGATCTGGGCATCTACGGTCCCGGCCACAACAGCTTTACCCAGGATGAGGAAGGCAACGACATCTGCGTTTACCATGCTCGGGATTACGCAGAAATTGTGGGCGACCCGTTGTATGACCCCAACCGTCATGCCCGTATCATGAAGATCGAGTACGACGAAAAGGGTTTCCCCATTTTTGAGCTGTAAGATCTGTTTTTCCAAAAATTCAGATTGTTTTAAGACGTTTCCAGGCTATTGCCGGCTTGGAGGCGTCTTTTTTATTTGCCGGATTTCCCACAACAGGGAACAGGCAGCCCGTAAAAGGAGGCTGCCTGTTTTCGCTGTGTTTATCCTTTGTGGAGTGCTTAATCGTTGGGCCGGGTGTAGAACCGCCCGGTGATCTGTTCGGTGTTGAGACAGTTGATGAAGGCTTTGGAGTCGGTTTTGCGGATGTCACGGATGGTGTTTTTTGCTTCTTCCGCCGACACCACAGAATACAGCATCTGGCGCTCTTTGCCCTCGTAACAGCCCACGCCGGTAAATTGGGTGGCGTCGTGGTTGGTGTTGTCCCGGATGATGCGGTACACTTCTTGGGGATGGTCGGTAATCACCAAAAGTGTCTTTTTTTGGTAGCGCTTGTAAAGCATATGGAGAATCTGGGTGCTTGCAAACTGGAAGACGATAGAGTATAGCGCCCGTTCCCAGGTAAACAGCAGCCCCGCCACCACCAGCATAATCACGTTACCGAAAAAGATGTAGTTCCAGGTGTCGATGCCTTTGCGCTGGGAAAAGAAGATGGCAATAAAGTCGGTGCCGCCGCTGGTGGCGTTGGCAAAAAGACAGAGGGAGATGGCACACCCGTTAATAATGCCGCCGAAAATGCTGATGAGCAGGGGATTGGTGGTAACCTCAAAGCCAGGCAGCAGGTCGGTAAGCACACTGCTCAGCACAATCATCAAGCAGGAATATAGGGTAAATTTTTTCCCGATAAACTTGAAGCTCACAATGGCCGGGATGGCGTTGAGGATTAGGTTGATCAGGGAGAAGGGGAGGTCTATATGCAGGAAGGTGGAAAAGATGCTTTGAATCAATAGGCTCAGCCCGTTGAACCCGCCGGGAATCATGTTGCCGGCCCGGACAAAGATCCGAATGTTCCAGGCCATGACCACGGCGCCGAGAACTACCAGTAAGATGCGTTGCCAGGTGCTTTTTTCTTTCATTGTGATGTCTTCCTTTCTCTTGATGATAACGTGTTCCAAAGCCCCAAGGTGTTCTTTGTTTCATTATGACAGATATTTCGTTAAATACCAAGAGAGAAAAGGAATTTAACTTAATTTTTGTGAATTTTTTACAAGAAATCGAATAAAAATTAGGCAGGCCGAAGCCTGCCTTAGACTGTAGAAAAAGTAAAATTTGGGTCAAGCCTTTTTAAAGGCTTGTAGGGGTGCAGGGGTCGAAACCGTCGGCAGACGTTTCTAGCCCCCGCAAAGAAATTATTTTGCTCTAAAAATTATTTCTTTTTCCTTATTTATGTAAAAAAGTTGTGAAAACAACAAATTGGAATCCGCCCGCCCAACGGCGTAGAGCCGAGGGCGGGTCGAGCCGGAACCATCTGGTACCTTTTCGACAAACCGAAGCAGGCCCAAGCCTGCCTTCCCACAGAAAAGACCAAAAGCAAAGAAAATCCTAAACTAAAAGCCTCCGAGTTTTCCGCTTTCCCCGGCGGAATAGTTTTTTCCCTGCCAGCTGTCCCGCCGCACCAGCTCCTTGTCGATTTCGTTGAGGACGCAGAATTTCTTTAAACTCCAAAGCGGCCCGAGCAGGTCTTCTTTTTTCCCGTCTCCGGTGAGGCGGTGAATGACCGTTTCAGGGGGCAGCAGCTCCAGCTGGTCGCACACCACCTGGACGTACTCCTCCCGGCTCATCATCTGCACCCTGCCTTGGCGGTACTCCTCTGCCATTTGGGTGCCTTTAAGGAAGTACAGCAGGTGGAGCTTCACCGCATACATGCCGAGATGGGAAATCCGCCTTACATTTTCCACCATCCGCCGGTGGTCTTCCCCCGGCAGGCCGTTGATGAGATGGATGCACACCCGGATGCCACGCTGCTTCAGCCGGGCATACCCTTCCAAAAAGTCGGCGTAGCTGTGGCAGCGGTTGATTCTTTCCCCGGTGTCGTCAAAGGTGGATTGCAGCCCCAGCTCCACCAGCAGCCAGCACCGGCGGTTGAGCTGGGCCAGATAGTCGCAGACCTCTTCGCTGAGGCAGTCCGCCCGGGTGGCGATGTCCAATCCCACGCAGTTTGGCTGAGCCAAGGCGGTTTCGTACAGCTCTTTGAGCCGGGATAGGGGAGCGTAGGTGTTGGTGTGGGCCTGGAAATAGGCGATGCACCCGCTGCCCGGCCATTTTTGGTACATCTTTTCCTGTTGCATTTTCCACTGTTTCTCAATGGGCAGCAGGGCGCTTTGGGTGAAATCCCCGCTGCCCCGACCGGAACAGTAGGTGCAGCCCCCGACCCCCTTGGTGCCGTCCAGGTTGGGGCAGGTGAATCCGCCGTCCAGGCTGATTTTGCAGACTTTTTCCCCGAAGATTTTCCGCAATTCGTAGTTTTGGGTGTGATAGCGCTTGTTGTCTAAGGTGAACGGGAAGGGATTGGTCATGGTTTGCTCCTTTGGCCTTTTTTGGTAGTATAGCATACCGGAAAGGTTCTTTCAATCGCCTGCCGGAAATGCCGGTAAAATGGATGGGTATTTTGTTTTCAGGCACAGGCCCCGTATGGTAGTAATTTCCCTTAAAATATGCTATACTAGAAACAGAACCCCAACCGATGCCGGCGATTCCCCTTTTGGCCGGTGAAACATTCCGCCGGCAGCTTCGTCCTGCGGCGCAAACCGGGGGAACCGTTGGAAATGCCAATTTCAAAATCAACAACGCCGGGAGGACATACAATGGAACAACTCAAAGCCCTGCTCACACAAAACCGGATTCCTTATCGGGAACAGGAGCCCCTGTCCAACCACACCACCTTTAAAATCGGAGGACCTTGTCCCCTTTATGTCCTGCCGGAAAACCGGGAGCAGCTTTCGGTTCTGCTCAATGCCCTGCGGAAGATGCACCAGGAGTTTCTGGTCATCGGCAACGGCAGCAACCTGCTGGTCAGCGACCAGGGCACCCAGATGGTGGTAATCCGCCTGTCCGGGGAGTTTGCCCAGATTCAGCCGGTGGAGAATAAACTGATTGCCGGTGGGGGCGCCCAGCTTGCCGCCCTCTGCAAAAAAGCTGCGGAGCTGAGCTTAACCGGCTTGGAATTTGCTTACGGCATCCCCGGCAGCATCGGCGGGGCGGTGTACATGAACGCCGGGGCCTACGGCGGGGAGATGAAGGACGTGCTGGAATACGTCCAGGTGATGGATTTGCGGGGCAATATCCGGGAACTGACCCTGGAGGATTTGCAAATGGGTTACCGCACCAGCGCCTTGCAGCACCAAACCGGGGTGCTGATTCAGGCGGTGTTTCGCCTTTCTCCCGGTAATCGCCAAGAAATCCAGGCAAAGATGGAGGATATTTTGGGCCGCCGCAAGGAAAAGCAGCCCTTGGAATACCCCAGCGCCGGCAGCACCTTCAAGCGCCCCCAGGGGGCTTACGCCGCCGCCCTGATTGAAGAGTGCGGTCTGAAAGGCCAGCGGGTGGGGGGAGCTATGGTCAGCCCCAAGCACAGCGGCTTTTTAATCAACTACGACCACGCCACCTGCAAGGACGTGGAGGAATTGATTGCCCTGGTGCAGAAAACGGTGCGGATACAGACCGGTTTTTCCCTGGAATGCGAAGTCAAAAAGATAGACTGAGAAAAGGAGGGTAACGCCCATGGATCTTTTGATTATTACCGGGATGTCCGGCGCCGGGAAGTCCCGGGCCATTGAAGCGTTGGAGGATATGGGCTTTTACTGCATCGACAACCTTCCCCCCAACCTGCTTTCCACCTTTGCCGTGCTGGCCAGCCGCAGCGGGGACAGCATCCAGCGCCTGGCGGTGACGGTGGATTCCCGAGGCGGGCGGCTGATGGAGACCCTGCCGGGACAGCTGGAGGAGTGCCGGAAACAGAAGATTTCTTACCGGATGCTGTTTCTGGACTGCGATAACGCCACCCTGATGCACCGCTATAAGGAAACCCGCCGCAAACACCCCCTGGTCAGCCGCCAGCACCCTTCGGTGGAGCAGGCTATTGTCCGGGATCGGGAACTGCTGCGGCAGGCCCGGAGCATGGCGGATTATGTGGTGGATACCACCCACCTTACCTCCGCCCAGCTGCGCAGCAAGCTGATGGATATGTTCCGGGAGAACACCAAAAACGGGATGCTGATCAACTGTATGTCCTTCGGTTTCAAAAATGGCTCCCCAGCGGAGGCGGACTTGATGTTTGATGTGCGCTGCCTGCCCAACCCCTTTTATATCAAGGAGTTAAAGCTCCTTACCGGCATTGACGCCCCCGTCAGTGAATATGTGATGAGCTGGGAGCAGTCCCGGACCCTTTACGGGAAGATTGAGGATTTGATTGATTATTTGGTGCCTCTGTACGTCAACGAGGGGAAGAGCCAGCTGGTGGTGGCCTTCGGCTGCACCGGCGGGCATCACCGTTCGGTGACCTTTGCGGAAAAGCTGTACAAGCACCTGTTGGAAAAAGGATATAACGTGGTGGTGAATCACCGTGACATTGCAAAATAATAAAACCAAAGGGCGTCAGCCCCAAAAACAGCCCGCCACCTTTTCCGGGCGGATAAAGCAGGAATTGATGAAGATAGACTCTTTTTCCTGTCCGGACTGTGCTTACGCCTTTTGTTATGGGCTGCTTTGCTTTTCCCCCCGGGCCAAACGGGGGTATATCTGGTCCGCTTCTTCCCGCACTTTGGCGGAGTTGGCGGCCCAGTCCCTGGCGGAAGCCGGGGGCTATATCGTAACGGTAGTCCCGCCCCAGCAGGGGAAATCCGGGACGGAGCACACCTACCGGCTGCTGCTGCAAAACCCGGAGGATCGAAAGGATTTCCAAACCCGGTTTCTGCAAATTTCTGCGGAGTGGTTCTGCACCCAAAAGCTGGGAAAACACTGCTGCATGAGTTCCTTTTTGCGGGGAGTGTTTTTAAGCTGCGGCACCGTCATGGACCCCAAGCGGCAGTACCACCTGGAATTTCTCTGCCCCGGCACGGTGCGGGGGATGCTGCTGAAAAACCTGCTGGCCACCCTGAATTTTACCCCTGGCCTCACCGAGCGCAAACAGCAGTGCGTGGTGTATTTTAAGGACAGCGAACAGATCGAGGACCTGCTCACCACCATGGGGGCGGGCCTGGGCGCCATGGAATACATGAACGCCAAGATTGAAAAAGAGGTCCGCAACCAGGCCAACCGGGCCACCAACTGCGATACCGCCAATATTCAGAAAATCATCAACGCCGCCGGCCGCCAGGTGGAGGACATCCGCCTGATTCAGCGAACCAAAGGGCTGGATTATCTCAACAGCGACCTGCGCCAGACCGCTCTGGCCCGGCTGGAACACCCCGATTCTTCCCTGGGGGAACTGTGCCAGCTGCTGGGCGGGGACTTGACCCGTTCCGGCTTAAACCACCGGCTGCAAAAAATTTCCCGGATTGCCGATTCCCTGCGAGAGGATGAACACCCCAGAGTATGACCGATTTTGTACACCTCCATCTCCACACTGAATACAGCCTCTTGGACGGAGACTGCCGCATCCAACGTTTGCCTCAGCGCTGCAAAGAGCTGGGGCAGTCTGCCGTGGCCATCACCGACCACGGCTGTATGAATGGGGCGGTGGAGTTTTATCGTGCCTGCAAACAGGAGGGCATCCAGCCCATCATCGGCTGTGAGGTCTATGTGGCGCCCCGCAGCCATCGGGATAAGGTCCACGGGGTGGACCAGAACCCCTTTCACCTGGTATTGCTCTGCAAAAACGGAGTGGGCTATCAAAACCTTATCAAGCTGGTGAGCATCGCCAACGTAGAGGGCTTTTACCAAAAGCCCCGGATTGACCACGATTTGCTTTTGCAGTACCACGAAGGCTTGATCTGCCTGTCGGCTTGTTTGTCCGGGGAACTGCCCCGGTATCTTTTGGCCGGCCAGATGGACAAGGCCAGGGAGACGGTGCAGTTTTATCACAACCTGTTTGGGGAAGATTACTTCATTGAGCTTCAGGATCATGGAATCCAGCAGCAACAGCGGATCCTTCCTCTGCTGGCCCAGCTGGCAAAGGAAGAAGGGGTGGAGCTGGTGGCCACCAACGACTGCCATTATCTTCAAAAGGAAGAAGCGGCGGACCAGCAGGTGCTGGTTTGCATCCAAACCGGCTCTACCGTGGCGGAGGGAAGCCCCCTGGAATTTCCCACCCAGGAGTTTTATGTGAAGTCCGGGGACGAAATGAAAGCGCTGTTGGGGGAATATCCCGGGGCCATTGAGAATACAGTAAAGATTGCGGCCCGCTGCCGCTTTGATTTTGAATTCGGCGTCACCAAGTTGCCTTACTTCCAGGTGCCGGGGGAGGAGGACAATGAGACCTTTTTCCGCCGGATCTGCAAAGAGGGATTGGAGCGGCGCTACGGCTTCCCGCCGCCCAAAGAAGCGGTGGACCGGCTGGATTACGAGCTGGGGGTCATCACCCAGATGGGATATGTGGACTACTACCTCATCGTCTGGGATTTTATCCGCTACGCCCGCAGTCAGGATATCCCGGTGGGTCCGGGCCGTGGTTCCGGGGCGGGGAGCATTGCCGCTTACGCCATCGGCATCACCAATATCGACCCCTTGCGGTACCAGCTGTTGTTTGAACGGTTTTTGAACCCGGAGCGGGTGACCATGCCGGACTTTGACATCGACTTCTGCCAGAAGCGCCGCCAGGAGGTCATCGACTACGTCACCCGGCGGTACGGCTCCGACCATGTGGCCCAGATTGTCACCTTCGGCACCATGGCCGCCCGTGGGGTGATCCGGGATGTGGGCCGGGTCACCGGCCTGTCCTACCAGACCTGCGACCGCATCGCCAAAATGGTGCCCCGGAAGCTGGGAATCACCATCCGGCAAGCCTTGGAAGAATCCAAGGACCTGGCGGCGCTGTACCACTCCGATCCCCAGGCCAACAGCCTGCTGGACACCGCCATGCGGCTGGAAGGAATGCCCCGGCACGCCTCTACCCATGCGGCGGCAGTGGTGATCACCCGGAACCCCACCGACAGCTACGTCCCCTTACAGCGCAACGACGACGCCATCGTTACCCAGTATACCATGACTACCATTGAGCAGCTTGGCCTGCTGAAGATGGACTTTCTGGGGCTGCGCAACCTAACTATCATCAAGGAATGTGAGGACAATATCCGAAAATTCCAGCCAGACTTTTCGGCGGAGCATCTGCCGGAGGACGACCCGCAGGTGTATCAAATGCTGTCCGCCGGGGATTCCGACGGGGTGTTCCAGCTGGAAAGCGCCGGCATTAAGCGGGTGCTGACCCAGCTCAAGCCTACCAGCCTGGAGGACATCATCGCTGTCATCTCCCTCTACCGTCCCGGCCCCATGGCCAGCATCCCCACCTATGTGGAAAACCGCCACCACCCGGAAAAGATCAAGTATCTCCATCCCCTGTTGGAACCGATTTTAAAGGTCACCAACGGCTGTGTGGTGTATCAGGAGCAGGTGATGCAGATCTGCCGCAGCCTGGCGGGATATTCCTACGGCCGGGCGGATCTGGTGCGCCGGGCCATGGCAAAAAAGAAGCACGACGTGATGGAGCAGGAGCGGCAGTATTTCCTCTACGGCCACCAAAACCCCGACGGCACCCAGGACTGCGTGGGGGCGGTGGCCAATGGGGTCAGCCCGGAAATCGCCAACCGCATCTTTGATGAAATGAGCGACTTCGCTTCCTACGCCTTTAACAAATCTCACGCCGCCGCCTATGCGGTGGTGGCCTACCAGACTGCCTACCTGAAATGCCACTACCGCAGCATCTATATGGCGGCGCTGCTGACCAGCGTCATTGGGGACACCGATAAGGTGACGGAATATATCGCCGCCTGCCGGGAAAAGGGTATCCAGGTGCTGCCTCCCGATGTGAACCAGAGTGAGGAGGGCTTTGTCAGTCTGGGAAAGGATCAAATTTCCTTCGGCCTGCTGGCCATTAAGAATCTGGGGCAGGGTGTGATCCGCCAAATCGTGGAACAGCGCACCAAGCACGGCCCCTTCACCTCCCTGTACGATTTTTGCAAGCGGATGCAGGGAAGTGAACTAAATAAACGGGCGGTGGAAGGGCTGATTCTTTCCGGCGCTTTTGACAGCTTCCCACACAACCGCCGCCAGATGATTCAGTGCTATGAAAAGATGCTGGACCACTTCCGGCAGCTGGAGGGCAGGGAAGCAGCGGGCCAGCTGAACCTGTTCAGCCTGGGCGGGGTAAAGCAGCCGGAGTTTCCGGTGCCCCCGGCGGAGGAGTTTTCCCGCCAGGAACTATTGGAGCGGGAAAAGGAGACCATTGGGGTGTACCTGTCCGGCCACCCCCTAGACCGGCTGGAAGGGGTCAAACTTCCGGTGAAGGTCACCCCCATGGCTTCTTTGGTGAACCGGGAGGAAGAGGACCTGTCCCGGCTGGACGGCAAGGAGTTCTGGGTGCTGGGGGTCATCCGGCAGAAGCAGGTGAAGACCACCAAAAACGGCGCTCCCATGGCCACGTTGACTTTGGAGGATAAAACCTCTTCCATGGAAGTGCTGGTGTTCCCCCGGCAGTATGAGCCCAATGCCAAGCTGTTGGAGGAAAATAAGATCGTCCTGCTCCAAGGCAGCCTTTCCGTCCGAGAGGAGGAAAAGCCTAAGCTCACTGCCCAAAAGGTGGTGGGGGAGGAACAAATCCCCCAATACCGGCCGGGGCAGAACTCGCCTCCCGCCGCCGGACGGCCCAAACCGGCGCCCCAAAAGGGAAAGCTGTTTTTGAAGTTTGTGGATACCAAGGACTGGCGGATTGAGGTAATTCTGCCGGTGCTGCAAAAATATCCCGGCACCTGTCCGGTGATGCTTTATTTTCTCAGCACCAAAAAGTATGCCCGCTACAAACAGCTTCAGGTAGACGGCAGCGAGGAACTGCTGATTGAATTGGTGAAGCTGCTGGGAGCAGAAAATGTGGCGTTTCAGCTCGGAAACAGTTGACAGAAGGGAAAAATGCGTTTACAATAGAATTGTGTGCAGTAGTCACAGACGAGCCGGTGCAAAACGGCCGTTTTTGATACTATTTGACTATTAGAAAAAGCGAGGGACTGGGTTATGAACCAGAAGGTGATCGGTGTTTTAACCAGCGGCGGAGATGCTCCCGGCATGAATGCAGCCGTGCGCGGCGTGGTCCGTTCCGCCATCAAACGGGGAATGCGGGTGGTAGGCATCCGCCGGGGCTACAACGGCCTCATTCATGGAGATGTATTTGAAATGAATATGCGGGATGTGTCCGACATTATTCAGCGCGGCGGCACTATCCTGTATACAGCCCGCTGTCTGGAGTTTAAGGAGCAGGCCGGCGTGCTGAAAGCCAAGGAGACCTGCGAGAAGCTGGGTATCAACGGCGTGGTGGTCGTCGGGGGAGACGGCTCCTTCCGGGGAGCATCCGACCTGTCCAAAGCAGGGGTGCCCTGCATCGGCCTGCCCGGCACTATCGACAACGACATTTCCTGCACCGACTATACCATCGGCTATGACACCGCCATGAACACCGTCTGCGAAATGGTGGATAAACTCCGGGATACCGCCCAGTCTCACGACCGCTGCAGCGTGGTGGAAGTGATGGGCCGCCGGGCAGGTTATATTGCTCTGAACACCGGCATTGCCTGCGGCGCTACCTTCATTCTGGTGCCGGAGCTGGATGTGGATGAAAACGAGATCATCGACAAAATCATGGCCGCCCAAAAGCTGGGCAAGCACCACTTCATTATCATGGTAGCCGAAGGGGTGGGCAACTCCGAGGCCCTGGCCAAGCGGATTGAGGACGCCACCGGCGTGGAATCCAGAGCCACCATTCTGGGCCATGTGCAGCGTGGCGGCAACCCCACCGTGCGGGATCGTGTGGCGGCTACCCGTCTGGCTTACCGTGCTGTGGAGCTGCTGGAACAGGGTATCGGTGACCGTGTGGTAGGCTTCCAAAAAGGGGACGTGGTGGATTACGACATCCACGAAGGCCTGGCCATGCGCAAGCAGTTCCCGGTAGATTTGTACCGCATCGCCAATGAAGTCAGCTTCTAAGCTGGAAACGGATACAACGAAGGATTTGGAAAAACGTCTCCCCTGGGGGCGTTTTTCTTTTGAAAGGGGATGACTTTTTATGCCGGGTTTTGCAGATTACCTTTCCTGGCGGGGGGATCTGAGCTTTGCCCAGGACCCTTTCGGACCGGTGGACGGGCTGCTGCTGGGTACTTTGGCCTACCACCACTTTGCCCAATACGCAGACCCTCCTTTGGGGGTGGGGGTGCCATTTCATCAGGTGGCGGAACAGATTTTAGCCCAGCCTCCGGAACGGCTCAGGGTGTTTGCCTCCGGCAAACGGGATGCCAAACTGCTGGAGCAGACCGCCGCCTCTCCCCGGTACCGGGACCAGCTGCTCTGGGCTTCCCAGGAAGTGTTGGATGTGGGGCAGCAGGTCCAGTTTGCCGCCATCACCCTTCAGTTGGATTACGGGGCGGCGGTGGTGTTTCGGGGTACCGACAATACCCTGGTGGGCTGGAAGGAAGACTTTAACCTGGGCTTTTTGGACACCATCCCCGGCCAGTGGCTGGCCAGGGATTATTTGGAGCAGACCGCCGCCTATCTGCGAGGCCCTCTTTGGGTCTGCGGACACTCCAAAGGGGGGAACTTGGCGGTGTTTGCCGCTTCCCAGGTGTCTTTGGCGGTGCAGAACCGGATTGTGGCGGTGTATAACCAGGACGGCCCCGGTTTCAGCCGGTCGGTGGTGGAACAGCCGGGGTATCAGGCCATCCTCCCCAAAATTGAGACCTTCGTCCCCCAGTTTTCGGTGTTTGGGATGCTGCTGGAACACGAAGAACCCTATCTCGTGGTGAAGAGCCGGGGCATGGGGATGATGCAGCACGACCCCTACGCCTGGGAGATTCAGGGCAACGATTTTGTTCGCCTCAAGCAGGTAAGCAACGCCAGCCGGGTGATTGACTCCGCCATGCGCCGGTGGCTGACCGGGCTCACCTCCCGGCAGCGGGAGGAATTTGTGGACGGGTTGTATGAGCTGCTGGCCGCCTCCAAAGCCAGAACCTTGGAGGAGCTGGCCAATCCCAAAAAAATTATGGCCATCTGGCGGCAATACACCCAGAAGGATAAGCAAAAGCGCAAACAGATGGGCCTGATTCTCCGCCGGCTCGCCCGTTCTGCGGCATGGGCGGTGCGGGAACAGGGAAAACAGAACCGTAAAAAGCTGCCGGAAGGGTGAACTCCTCCCGGCTTTCTGTTTTGCATTTTGCTTCCAATTATGGTATAATGATTGGCACGGCCAATCATTACGGTTCCCCTCTTGACCGGCCCAATGTCCGGCCGGCCATTTTGCTTCGCAAAAATCGAGGGAAACCCAACGGATATTTTAAGGTATAATGACTGCCAAGCAAGATTTCTGCCGGTCTTTGCGAAGCAAAGTTGCGGCCATGCTGTTCGGCCGCAAAGGTAGGAATCAGCAGCATTTGCCCAAAGCGAATGTTGCGATTACAGGTTCCCACCTTGCCGCCCAAAAGCAGGGGCGGCATTTTGCCTAGCGGCGAAAACCGGTGGAAACCCAACAGATATTTTGGGGTATACTATTTCTGTTTGCAAGACAAAAACCGAAAGGAAGACTGGGATGGAACTGTCTCCCAAACAGCAGATGGAGCAGCTGACGGCTACGCTGCTGCGCTACAACGACGAATATTATAATCAGGATAACCCCAGCGTGCCGGACGATGTGTATGATAAACTCTTGGCACAGCTGCGGGAATTGGAGGCCAGGTACCCGGAGTACGCCGCCCCGGATTCTCCCACCAAGCGGGTGGGGGGCAGCGCTTCCGCCATCTTCACCAAGGTGCAGCACACTGTGCAGATGGCCTCCCTCCAGGACGTGTTTTCCCTGGAGGAAATCGACGACTTTGACCGCCGCATCCGTCAGATCACCCATTCCCCCTATGTGGTGGAAGTGAAGATCGACGGCTTGAGCGTCTCGCTGGAATACGAGAACGGGGTGTTTTCCCGGGGCTCCACCCGGGGGGACGGCTTTGTGGGGGAGGACGTCACCCAGAATCTCCTCACCATCGCCGACATCCCTAAGCGGCTGAAAACCCCGGTGGAATATCTGGAAGTCCGGGGCGAGGTGTATATGCCAAAGGAAACCTTCGCCCGCCTGGCCCGGCAGCAGGAAGCCAATGGGGAAGCGCCCTTCAAAAATCCCCGGAACGCCGCCGCCGGAAGCCTGCGTCAAAAGGACAGCGCCGTTACCGCCAAGCGGGGGCTTTCCATCTTTGTGTTCAATGTCCAGCAGAGCCGGGGGATCACCTTCACCAGCCATAAAGAAAGTCTGGACTGGCTGAAGGAACAGGGCTTTGCCGTTTCCCCCCGGTACACCCTCTGCCAAACGGCCCAGCAGGCCAAGGAAGAGATTGAAACCATCGGCAGCCTGCGTCAGAGCTTTCCCTTTGACATGGATGGAGCCGTGGTGAAGGTGGACAACCTGGCGGATCGGGAGATCATCGGCTCCACCGCCAAGTTTCCCAAGTGGGCGGTGGCCTTTAAGTACCCCCCGGAGGAAAAGGAGACCATTCTCCGGGAGATTGAAATTTCAGTGGGACGCACCGGGGTGCTCACCCCCACCGCCGTCTTCGACCCGGTGCAGCTGGCGGGAACCACCGTCTCCCGTGCCACCCTCCACAATCAGGACAACATCACCCAAAAGGATGTGCGGCTGGGGGATACCATTGTGGTGCGCAAAAGCGGGGACATTATTCCCGAAGTGGTGATGGTGAAATCCCACGCCCCGGACAGCACCCCTTACGTTATGCCGGACACTTGCCCCTCCTGCGGGGAACAGGCGGTTCGGGAGGAAGGAGAAGCGGCCCTGCGGTGCGTCAATCCCTTCTGTCCAGCTACCCTGCTGAAAAACCTCACCCACTTTGCCAGCCGGGACGCCATGAACATCGACGGTCTGGGCCCCTCTCTCATGGAAGGGCTGGTGAGCCAAGGGTTGGTGAAAAGCCCGGCAGACCTCTACGATTTGACCAAAGACCAGATTCTGACCTTGGAGCGGATGGGGGAAAAGAGTGCGGACAACCTGCTAACTGCCTTGGAAAACAGCAAACAGGCGGGACTGGCCCGGCTGCTCTTTGCCTTTGGGGTGCGGAACATCGGCCAGAAAGGCGCCCAGCTAATCTGTCAGCGGTTTTCCACCTGGGAAGAGCTGCTGGCCGCCACCCAGGAAGATCTGGCTTCCATCGACGGGGTAGGGGGCGTTATGGCCCAAAACCTCTATGAATTTCTCCACCGCCCCCAAACCAAGGAGCAGATGGAGCGGCTGAAGGCGTCGGGGGTGGACCTGACCCAGCCCAAAGCCGACACCGGCAGCGCCTTTGCCGGTTTGACCTTCGTTATCACCGGCACCCTGCCCAGCCTGTCCCGGAAAGAGGCCCAGGCCATGATTGAGCAGGCGGGGGGCAAGGTCACCGGCTCGGTGAGCAAAAAAACCAACTATCTTCTGGCAGGCGAAGCTGCCGGAAGTAAATTAGAAAAAGCGCAGTCCTTGGGAGTGCCGGTTCTGTCGGAAGAAGAGCTGCTTTCCATGCTGCGTTCAGGGGAGGAAACAAAATGACCATTGACATTCAACATGTAGCCAAACTGGCCAAGCTCCGCTTGGAGGAAGACCAGGCCCAGCGGTTCGCCAAGGACATGGAAAACATCGTCTCCATGGTGCAGCAGCTGCCCGACCTGCCGGACACCGGCGCCCTCATTGACCCCGACCACCCCATGATTTTCCGAGGGGATGTGGTGGAACATCACTATGACCGTAAGGAATTGCTGGCAAATGCCCCCCAGGTCAAGGCCGGGTGCGTGGTAGTGCCCAAAGTGGTGGAGTGAAAGGAGAAGAGGAATGAAACTGTTTGAATATACCGCGTCCCAGCTTTCCGGGATGCTGCGGGAAAAGAAGGTCAGCGCTGCGGAGGTAACCCAGTCGGTGCTGGACCGGATTGAGGCGGTGGACGAGAAGGTAAAGGCTTACCTCACCGTCACCGGGGAAGAGGCTAAACAACAGGCCGCTGAGGTAGATGAACTGCTGGCCAAAGGGGAGCCGCTCAGCCCTCTGGCAGGGATTCCCCTGGCGGTGAAGGACAACATCTGCACCAAAAATGTCCGCACCAGCTGTGCTTCCAAAATGCTGGGCAACTTTGTGCCCCCCTACGACGCCACGGTGATGAAGAAGCTGGAAGGCTGTCGTCCGGTGATGGTAGGGAAGGTGAACATGGACGAATTTGCCATGGGCTCCTCCTGTGAGACCTCCTATTTCCAGAAAACCGCTAACCCCCGGAACCTGGACTATGTGCCCGGCGGCTCCTCCGGCGGAAGCGGCGCTGCGGTGGCGGCAGGGGAAGCGGTGCTGAGCCTGGGTTCCGACACCGGGGGAAGCATCCGTCTGCCCAGCGCCTACTGCGGCGTGGTGGGATTAAAACCCACCTATTCCTCCGTGTCCCGGTTCGGCCTGGTGGCTTTTGCTTCCAGCCTGGATCAGATCGGGCCCCTGGGCCGCAGCGTGGAGGACGTGGCCATGCTGTACTCTGCCATCTGCGGTTACGACCCCATGGACGCCACCAGCGCAAAGCGGGAATACCCGGATTTCTACGCCAACCTAAAAGCCGACGTGGCCGGTAAGACCATCGGCATCCCGGAAGAATACTTCGCCCAGGGTGTGTCGGAAGAGGTGCAGCAGAAGGTAATGGCCGCCGCCAAGGTGCTGGAAGGATTGGGCGCTACCCTGAAAACCGTCAGCTTGCCCAGCACCAGCTATGCCTTAAACGCCTACTACATCATCTCTTCGGCAGAAGCCAGCTCCAACCTGGCTCGGTTCGATGGGGTGAAGTACGGTTACCGCACCCCGGAATACCACGGCCTGGACGAGATGTACGAAAAGACCCGCAGCGAGGGCTTTGGGGATGAAGTGAAGCGCCGGATTCTGCTGGGGACCTTTGTACTCAGCTCCGGTTTCTACGACGCCTATTACAAAAAGGCAAAGCTGCTGCAAAACCGGATTGGGGAGGAGTTTGACCAGCAGTTTGAAAGCTGCGATCTGCTCCTGACCCCCACCGCTCCCGACACCGCCTTCAAGCTAGGAGAAAATATGGGAGATCCTTTGAAGATGTATGCGGCGGACGTCTGCACCACCACGGTGAACATTGCTGGCCTTCCCGCTTTGAGTATTCCTTGCGGCATGGCCGCCAACGGCCTGCCCATCGGTATGCAGCTCATCGGCCCCAAGTTCAGCGAACAGACCCTGCTCAACGCCGCTTTGGCCTATCAGCAGGAAACCGGCTGCTGCGCCGTGGCCAAACTGTAAAGGAGGGGGAGCTATGTTGAATCCGAATTATGAAGTGGTGGTGGGCCTGGAGGTTCACGCCGAACTGAATACCGAAAGCAAAATTTACTGCAGCTGCAAAAACGCCTTTGGCCTGGAAGTAAACAGCCAGTGCTGCCCCATCTGCATGGGCATGCCCGGCACCCTCCCCACCTTGAATATGCAGGTGGTGGAGTACGCCATTAAAATGGGTCACGCCCTGCACTGCAACATCCACCGCATCTGCAAGCAGGACCGGAAGAACTATTTTTACCCCGACCTGCCCAAATCCTATCAGATCAGCCAGTTTGACATTCCCCTCTGCGAGACCGGATACCTGGACGTGCTGGTGGAAAATCCGGATAAGTCCACCTACCAGAAGCGGTTTGGGGTGACCCGGATCCATATCGAAGAGGACGCCGGCAAACTGCTCCACTCCGCCAACATCGACGGCAGCCTGGTGGACTTTAACCGCTGCGGCGTACCCCTGATCGAGATTGTTTCCGAGCCGGACTTCCGCAGCTCCGCCGAAGCCCACGCTTACCTGGAAACCATCAAGTCCATCCTCCAGTACCTGGACATCTCCGACTGTAAGATGGAGCAGGGCAGCATCCGTGCCGACGTGAACGTGTCGGTGCGGAAAAAGGGAAGCAAAGAGTTTGGCACCCGGGTGGAGATGAAAAACGTCAACAGCTTCTCCGCCGTGGTTCGGGCCATCGACTACGAAGCCGCCCGGCAGATCGAAGTGCTGGAAAATGGGGGAGAGATCTTCCAGGAAACCCGCCGCTGGGACGATGCCAAGGGGGAAAACGTGCTGCTGCGGAGCAAGGAAGATTCCCAGGATTACCGCTATTTCCCCGAACCTGACCTGCCCACCATTGTGCTGGAGCAGGAATATGTGGACGGCATTAAGGAGTCCATTCCCGAGCTGCCCAACATCAAGCTCATCCGCTTTACTCAGGACTTCGGCATCAGCTACGACGAAGCCCAGGTGCTGCTGGAAGAGCCGGAAAAGTGCGCTTTCTTTGAGGAGAGCGTGGCCAAAAAGGTTTGCTCGCCCAAGATTATCTGCAACTGGATGGTGGGGGATTTGACCAAGTACCTCCGAGAAAAGAAGCTGAGCTTAGGCGATACCGCCCTGACGGTGGACGCCTTTACCGCTCTGCTGAAGATGATTGAGGAGGGCAAAATCTCCAACGCCGCCGGTAAGCAGGTGTTTGAAGTTCTGCTCACCCAGGAAAACGCCGACCCGGCTAAGATTGTGGAAGAAAAGGGATTGGCTCAGATTTCCGACGATTCTGCCCTGCAAGCGGTGGTGAACCAGGTGTGCGAAGCCAACCAGAAGTCTATCCAGGACTATAAAAACGGCAAGACCAACGCATTGGGCTACCTGACCGGCCAGTGCATGAAGGCCACCAAGGGGAAGGGCAACCCGGCAAAGATGAAGGAATTGCTGCTGGAATACCTGCAAACCCATTGATTGGAACAAAAAAATCCTCCCATAGCTGTTCGCCTGTATCATGGCGCCGGGCTGTGGGAGTTTTTTTCGGAAAACGACGACGAATTTTGAGAATTTTTGCGAAAAAGTAGCCAAAAAAACTGGATTTTATCCCCGTAGTTTGCTATAATAATATAAAGATTCCTTGCAAAACTATTTGCCGGCTTTACCGCAGCCTAAAAGGGGGCTTTTTGACCGGTTTTCAATTTCCCAAACGGGAACCCCGCCGGAGGGGATTTCCGGACAGATGACGAGAGGATGCCGGAATGTTTATCAACGGCTTGGATGACCCTAAAAAAGGAATGTGATTTTGTGTTTAACTCTGACAATCGTTGGTTTCATCTGTATATTCCCTTTGACGCCGAAACGGTGCTTATGGCCGTTTTATGGCTGTGTCTGTTGATTGTGGTGTTCCATTTTTTCCGCAAGCGCACCAAATTGATTCAAAATTTCGGTGTCACTACCTTACTGTTGCTTTTGGGACTGGTGTTGGTGCGGCTTTTTATGCCCATTCAGTTGAACTACAGCAAAGACATTCCTTCTGTGCTGCTGGGGAGGATTTCCTCTTTCTTCTGTGACACCCAGCTGTTTGTCCTTCCCGGCCTTTCGGTGGGCGTCACCCCGCTGCACCTGGTTTTGGCGGTGTGGCTGGCGGGGATTGTAATTTCTTTGGTTCAGTTTCTTTGGTACACCAGGAAGTGTTTGAAGGCTTATTTGGAAACCACCCGGGATCCGTTGCCGGAGGAAACTGAGCTGCTTGAGCAGGTGCAAAAGGAATTTCACGGCGGCCGCCCGGCCCGAATGTATCACGCTATGGTGCTTAGCCCTATGACCTACGGCTATTTTCGCCCCACCATTCTTCTTCCTATGAGCCAACTTTACACTCGGGATGAACTTCGCTGTGTACTGCTCCATGAGCTCACCCACCGCTATCATCGGGACTCCTGGATTAAGCTGCTGGTGCAGATTTTGTGCTGCTTGTTTTGGTGGAATCCGCTGATGTATCTCTTCCGGCAGGACGTAAATCAGACTTTGGAACTTCATTGCGATGCTTCGGTGTGCGCCCGTCTCACCCCTTCGGAACAGTGCGACTATCTTCAGGCCATTGTGGGTACCATGAGTTTTTCCCATTCGGTGCAGAAACGAGTGAAGGAAAAAGCCACTACGGCGTCCAGGCTTTCTTCTCAGACCCAGCAGGAAATGATTGCCCAGCGTATGGAGCTGCTGGTTAAAATCAACGAAAGGTCCAAGCATACCAAATGGTATTATGTTGTCACCGTTTTCGTGATGATGGCGGCGCTGCTTTGTACTTATTTGTTCGCCTTCTCCAGTCAATCTCAGGAATTTAATAGGTTGGAATACTACACCAGCGGTGTTGCGGTCAATCAGGAAAACAGTTACCTGGTGGAATATCCGGAGGGCTGTTATTTCCTAGCTGTCAAAGGGCAGTTGGATTCTCCTTATGCCCTGCAAACCCTGACGCCTTTAGAAAACTCCGCCCTGGTGGAACAGGCTTTAAATGAACGGGGGTTGGAGGTAAAAACAGTGGACAAGGAGGGCTTTTTGGAGATTTTGGCGCTCTGCGGGAGCCAGGACCCGGAAAGTGATTACCTGTTCTGGGCGTATATGTATTTCCCCGATCTGCTCACCCCGGAGGAACGGGACGCATTCTCCATTGAGGAGTACGGCGGCGATCATACCGCATTGTGAGAAGGGAATGCCCCGGTGTTTTGTGCCCCAGGGAGAAGGTCTCCCAGCATATATTTTATCTTATTTGAAAGGATGTTGTACCCATGAAAAAAACAGTTCGGAAAACCCTTGCCATTGCCGCAGCCACTTTGACTATGGCGACTATTTCCGCTACTTCGCTGCTCAGCGTAGCGGCAGAAGAACCGGTTTCACCGGCTGCTGTCCAGACAACGGCAGCGTCCGGCAGCGAAGAATCCATTTCTCCCCGGAGAGATGACATTATTGTAAAGTATCGGATGTATAACGGAAAGCTGCAGTATCGCCGCTGGAATCAGACCACCGGAACCTGGGTGGATCCCGATTGGATTGATGCGTAAGATTTTCCCCAAAGCCCGGCTTTTGCCGGGCTTTTTCCTGCCCATGGGAAAATAGGGGGTTTACAAGCTGGACGGTTTGTGGTATAGTATAAGTGCTTTGTCATGGTTTGCGGGAATAAGCCGCCAAGCGGAGTTTTGCCTGCCCCTTACTAAGACAAAGCAGATGTCCCTGCTGCCGGGCAAACAGGCAGGCCGGGGCAAATATTAAATGAGGTGAAGCATATGTTAAGAAAAGAAGAAAAGAACGAAGTCATTGCCGCTAACCGGCTCCACGACACCGACACCGGTTCTCCGGAAGTCCAGATCGCGGTTCTCACCAAGCGCATCAACGATCTGCAGGAGCACTTCAAGATGCATCCCCATGACCACCACTCCAGACGGGGTCTGTTGAAGATGGTCGGTCACCGCCGCAACCTGTTGGCTTACCTGAAGAAGACCGACATCGAGCGGTATCGTGCCTGCATCGCTAAGCTGGGCCTGCGGAAGTAAGTTTCCGGCAAACGTAAGGCGGATGTTTTGAATCAATCAGTTTATGGAAAAATTCTTTTCTACAAACTGCGGCGGGTGTATTGTGTACACCCGCTTTTTTTGTTATAATAGTAGAGTGGGTCGGCTCCTTTTAGCAAAAAACCGTTGGCTTTTTCCAAAAGAGCCCTGGGTTTCTTGCTAAAATACGGCCTTCCCAAATTTTCCGATTGAAATTAAGGAGGTCCAATTATGGCAAACAAAGAGCAAGTGTTTGAAACCACCTTTGCCGGGCGGCCGCTGAAAGTCACCGTAGGGAAGACCTGCGAGCTTTCCAACGGCTCCTGCTGGGTGCAGTACGGCGATACTGTGGTGATGGGCAATGTTACCGCATCCGCCAAACCCCGGGAAGGCATCGACTTTTTCCCTCTCAGCGTGGACTATGAGGAAAAGCTGTACAGCGTGGGCAAAATCCCCGGTTCCTTTTTGAAGCGGGAATCCCGCCCCAGCGAAAACGCCATCCTCACCAGCCGGATGGTGGACCGGCCCATGCGTCCCCTGTTTCCCAAGGATATGCGCAACGATGTGACCATCGTCATGACGGTGCTGTCCAGCGACGTGGACAACGCCCCGGAAATCACCGGCTCCCTGGCGGCTTCCATTGCCGTGTCCATCTCCGATATTCCCTTTAACGGCCCCATCGCTACGGTGAGCGTGGGCCTGGTGGACGGGCAGCTGGTGCTCAACCCCATCACCGAGCAGCGGGAGGTAAGCAAGCTGAACCTGACCGTGGCCGGCAGCGCCGAAAAAATCGTGATGATCGAAGCCGGCGCCGACGAAGTGCCGGAAGATGTGATGCTGGACGCCATTGCTTTGGCTCACACCGAGATCAAGAAAATGGTGGCCTTTATCGCCGACATCCAGGCCCAGGTGGGCAAGCCCAAGTTTGACTATGAGCATGTGGATCTGCCCTTTGAAATGCTGGACGACGTGGCCGCCATCGCTTACGACGATGTGAAGGTGGCTTTGGACACCAACGATAAAAACGTCCGGGATGAGCGGCTGCAGCCCATCTACGATAAGGTGTACACCCAGCTGGAAGACAAATATCCCGATTCCAAGGTTCAGCTGGACGAATGCATGTATAAGCTCCAGAAGCGGATCGTCCGGGAATGGCTGCTGGAAGGCAAGCGGGTGGACGGCCGCGGCATGGACGAGATCCGTCCCCTCAGCGCCGAAGTGGGCCTGCTGCCCCGGGTACACGGTTCCGGCCTGTTCACCCGCGGCCAGACCCAGGTGCTTTCCATCGCCACCCTGGGCTCCATCCGGGATATGCAGAACCTGGACGGCCTGGACGAACACGACCACAAACGCTATATGCACCACTACAACTTCCCCTCCTACAGCGTCGGGGAGACCCGTCCTTCCCGTGGCCCCGGCCGTCGGGAAATCGGCCACGGCGCCTTGGCGGAAAAGGCGCTGGTGCCGGTGCTGCCCAGCCTGGAAGACTTCCCCTACGCCATCCGGGTGGTCAGCGAAGTGCTGTCCTCCAATGGCTCCACCTCTCAGGGCTCCATCTGCGGCTCCACCCTGGCTTTGATGGACGCCGGTGTTCCCATCCGCACCCCTGTTGCTGGCATCTCCTGCGGCCTGATCACCAAGAAGGACGGCAGCTTCACCACTATGGTGGACATTCAGGGTCTGGAAGACTTCTACGGCGATATGGACTTTAAGGTAGGCGGCACCCACAACGGCATCACCGCCATTCAGGTGGACATTAAGGTGGACGGCCTGACCATGGACATCATCAAGGAAGCCTTTGAAAAGACCCGGAAAGCCCGTCTCTATATTCTGGACGAAGTCATGGCCAAAGCCATCGACAAGCCCCGTCCGGAGGTCAGCAAGTACGCGCCCAAAGTGGTGCAGACCATGGTGCCGGTGGATAAGATCAAGGACGTCATCGGCAAGGGCGGCAGCGTGATCCAGAAAATCTGCGCCGAATGCGACTGCAAGATCGATATCAACGACGACGGCTTGTGCGTCATTTCCGGCCTGGATATGGAGGGCTGCAAGCAGGCTCTGTTCATTGTGGAAACTATCGCCAACGGCCCGGAAATCGGCGGCTTGTACTCCGGTGTGGTGACCCGGCTGATGAACTTCGGGGCCTTTGTGGAAATCGCTCCCGGGGTGGAAGGCTTGGTTCACATTTCCCAGCTGGAAAACCATCGGGTCAACCGGGTGGAAGATGTGGTCAGCGTAGGGGATCAGATTATCGTCAAGGTCACCGAAATCGACGACCAGGGACGGCTGAACTTTTCTCGGAAGGATGCCATCAACGAGATGAACGCCCGGAAGAAGAACAAGGAAAAAGACAAGGAATAAAATCAGTTCTCAAGCAGCCGGTGTGTCAGGCACCGGCTGCTTTTCTGTTCCCAAATCCATACCTTTTGCGCATAATGTGGTATGGCGGATAGGTATTTGCCATTTGTCATAAACTGTACTATAATACTATAGTAAGGGAAGTCGGTGAAGTTCACCGGAAAGAGAAACCAAAACTCAGGAGGCTTTCAGATGAAACTCATCCAAAATCAAACTTTTGACCAAGAACGCGCCTTGTACGGCAGCGAAGATGTATCGGTGCAACACTGTACCTTCGACGGTCCGGCGGATGGAGAAAGTGCCTTTAAGGAAAGCCGGAACATTCAGGCGGAGCACTGTTATTTTAACCTGCGCTACCCCTTCTGGCATGATGAGAATTTGACCATCCGAGACAGTGAAATGACCCCTCTTTGCAGGGCGGCCCTGTGGTATACCCATTATGCTGAAATCGAAAACACCAAACTCCACGGCATCAAGGCACTGCGGGAATGCGGTGACATCACTATGAAGCACTGCGACATCGTTTCCCCGGAATTTGGCTGGTCGGTGAAGGGGATTACCATGGAGGACAGCAGCGCCGAGAGCGAATACTTTATGATGCGCTCAGAAGACCTTACTTTCCGCAACGTCCGGCTCACCGGGAAGTATTCCTTCCAGTACATCCAAAACGCCCAGTTTGACCAATGTCAGTTGGATACCAAGGATGCTTTTTGGCACGCCAAGAACGTCACCGTTCGGGATAGCGTCATCAACGGAGAATACCTGGCCTGGTACTCCGACGGTCTGACCTTAATCCGCTGCAAAATCAAAGGCACCCAGCCCTTCTGCTACTGCAAGAACCTGACGCTTATTGACTGTGAGATGGAGGACGCTGACCTGTGCTTTGAAAAATCCCAGGTGGAGGCGGTGATTACCACTCCGTTGCTCAGCATTAAAAATCCTTTGTCCGGTACCATTCAAGTTCCGGCGGTGGGGGAGATCATCCGGGATGACCCCAACGCTAAGGGGGAAATTCAAATCACCAATTCCCACGGCCGCCAATCCTGTGCGTGATCTGAATATTCGCAGATGAAAAAACCACCTGTCCTGTTGGATAGGTGGTTCTGTGTTATACCGGGTTTTTCCCTGCTCATCCATTTTGCTGACTGCGCAACTCTTCTCGCCGTTGTTGGATCACCGCTGTCAATTTGTCCAGCAGCTGTTCGTCTACCCCATCGGCAATTAAGGCGCTAAGCAGGCTGGGGAGACTTTCCGGTGTGTAGATGCTGCGGGACTTGATCTGCATGGCATAATATTCATCCGGCGTGAGAGTAGGGGAGAAGGTGCGGGCAATGCGGCGTCCGGTTTGTTCAAACCCAACGATTTGAATAGCGCCTTTGTCCAGCATGGAGTTGAGTAAAATGTGAATGGAACTGTCTTTCCAGCTGCGGTGAGGGGCGTGGCTGATAATGAAACTTCTGGACAGCGGACGATTTTCCTGCCATAGCACTTCCATGATTTCCAGTTCACTTTTGGTTAACCGGAAGGGGGTTCTGGGTTCCATGCAAAAAGCTCCTTTCCCTGATAAGCTTCTTTGGTATATCAATAACTTCATTTTAACGCAAAGTATCTAATGTGTCAATAGTCAATATGATAGAATGATGCATAAAATCAAAAAACAAAATAAAATACTGTGCAGAAAAACGAAAATTTCCGTTAAAAATTCAAGAAAAAGAATGAAATCAAAATTAATTGATGAAATTCAAAAGGAAACAATGCAAAAATAAAAATACCAGAAAGAGGAAAACAGTGAAGGAAAAAGAAATAAATCTTTTGCCGCTTACTTGACAATCTCCAATCCTCGTGGTAAGATAGCAGCAAGTGAAAGGCGATGAAAAGGATTTAGTAGTCCTGTCCTTCGGAAATCAGAGAGCGCCCGGCCGGTGAAAGGGCGTCCGAATGCAGTGGTCGAATTACACCTTGGAGCCGCAGCCCGAACCGCAAGCAGTAGGGTTCGCCGTGTCCGCACGTTACAGCGGCCAAAGGCCGGTTTTTCCGGTAAACTGAGGTGGTACCACGGAACTGTTTCGTCCTCTGCACCGGCCTAAGGCTGGGGCGGAGGTTTTTTATTTTGGACCGCCGGACTTGAGAGGAGTAGGAAAATGGGAATTTACGAAGAACTTCAGGCTAGAGGATTGATTGCCCAGGTCACCGATGAAGACACGGTGCGGGAACTGGTCAATACCGGAAAAGCTACTTTTTATATTGGCTTTGACCCCACCGCAGACAGCCTTCATGTGGGACACTTTATGGCCCTCTGCCTGATGAAACGGCTTCAGGAAGCGGGGAATAAGCCCATTGCCCTGATTGGCGGCGGCACCGGCTACATCGGCGACCCCTCCGGCCGCAGCGATATGCGCAGCATGATGACTCCGGAGCAGATTCAGCACAACTGCGACTGCTTCAAAAAGCAGATGAGCCGGTTCATCGACTTTTCCGAGGGCAAGGCCTTGATGGTGAACAATGCCGATTGGCTGCTGAAGCTCAACTATATCGACCTGCTGCGGGAAGTGGGCCCCCATTTCTCGGTGAACCGGATGCTCACCGCAGAATGCTATAAGCAGCGGATGGCCAAGGGCCTGAGCTTTTTGGAATTTAACTACATGATTATGCAGGCTTATGACTTCTACGAACTGTTCCAGCAATACGGCTGCAATCTCCAGTTTGGCGGAGACGACCAGTGGAGCAATATGCTGGCGGGTACCGAGCTGATCCGCCGGAAGCTGGGCAAGGATGCCAGCGCCATGACCATCACTTTGCTGTTAAACTCCGAAGGTAAGAAGATGGGCAAGACCCAGTCCGGCGCCGTCTGGCTGGACCCTGATAAGACCTCTCCCTTTGATTTCTACCAATACTGGAGAAACGTGGCGGACGCCGACGTGCTGAAGTGCATTCGGATGCTCACCTTCCTGCCCCTGGAAGAGATCGACAAGATGGATTCTTGGGAGGGCGCCCAACTGAATACCGCCAAGGAGATCCTGGCCTTCGAGCTGACAAAGTTGGTTCACGGCGAAGAAGAAGCCGCCAAAGCCCAGGAAAGCGCCCGCACCCTGTTTCGCAAGGGCAGCGCCGACAATATGCCCACCACCACGCTGGTGGAGGAGGACTTCACCGATGGCTCTATCGGCCTGCTGACCCTGCTGGTGAAGGGCGGTCTCTGCAAGAGCAACGGGGAAGCCCGCCGTCTGGTGGCTACCGACAAAGCCATTGCGGTAAACGATGAAAAAATTACTGACCCGAAAACTTCTTTCTCCAAAGACGCATTCCAAGACACCTTCGTGGTGAAGAAGGGGAAGAAGGTTTTCCATAAATATACTTTGGCATAATAATAGAAAGGAAGTAATGCAATGAAAGTCACCAAAGCAGTTATCCCTGCAGCGGGTCTGGGGACCCGTGTCCTTCCGGCCACCAAGGCCATGCCCAAAGAAATGCTTACCATCGTGGATAAGCCCGCCATCCAGTACATTGTGGAAGAAGCGGTAGCCAGCGGCATCACCGACATCTGCATCGTCCTCAGCCGGGGCAAAGGGGTGGTGGAAGACCACTTCGACGCTTCCCCCGAACTGGAACAGAAGCTGGAAGCCTCCGGCAAGACCGAAGTGCTGGAAACCGTCCGGGCCATCAGCAAGCTGGCCAACATCACCTACGTCCGCCAGCCCGCTCCCCTGGGCCTGGGTCACGCCGTGAACTGCGCCAAGAGCTTTGTGGGCAAGGATCCCTTTGCGGTGCTGTACGGCGACGACGTGATTATGGGGGATTATCCCTGCTGCAAACAGCTGGTGGACCAGTATGAGAAGTACGGCCTGGGCTGCGTCTGCATGAAGGAAGTGCCCTTTGAACAGGTGACCCGGTATTCTTCCCTGAAGGTGGAAAACCTGGAAAACAATGTGTATAAAGTTACCGATATGGTGGAAAAACCCGCCACCCCTGAACTGGCCTTCTCCAACTTCTCCATCCTGGGCCGCTGTGTCCTGCCGGGTGAAATCTTTGACATCCTGGCAGACCTGCCCCGGGGCGCCGGCGGGGAATACCAGCTCACCGATGCCATGAAGATTTTGGCCACCACCCAGGGCATGATTGGCGTGGACTTTGTGGGCACCCGCTACGATATGGGCAACAAGCTGGGCATTATGCAGGCCAGCGTGGAAACCGCCCTGAAGCACCCGGAAATCGGGGAAGGCTTCCGTGCTTACCTGAAAGAACTGGCCAAAACCCTGTAAAGTAGGGATTTTGCTGCCCTTGGTTACACAATTTTGAAAAGTTCCGCTCAAATTCGGCAGACTGCTGAATGGGGCGGACTTTTTTTGCGCAAAACTCTGAAATTATCTTTTGAGATTGAAAAATCTATCGAAAAATGTTATGATACCGGCAGAAGGACGTTCCATAGAATTGGAATAGGAGGGCTCATTATGAAAAAATACTTATCTCTGCTTTTGACCAGCCTGCTGCTTTTCTGCACCGGCTGTGCTTCCTCACCGAATGTTGCTTCCATCGAAGACGCCCCTGAGCCCACAGACTATACCGTTGCCGCAGACACCTTCGACCCCTCGCAGTATCAACAGATCGGCTCCTTTTCTTCGATCATTGATTTGGAGTCCCTGCTCCCTACGTTGGAGGAGCTGGCGGAGCAGTCGGATAATATTGTCTACGGCCGGGTGCTTTCCACCCAAAACTATGACCAGTCCGGCCGTGGCCAAACCTTGTATACCTTTGAAATTCAGCGCTCCTACCGTGGAAATCTGCTGCCTGGGGACACCATTTCGGTGGTGGCGGACGGGGGATACGTTCGGTTGAGCCGGTATATCGCCGTCAACGGCAGCGGCCACTTTGAAGACATGACCCAGCAGGAGATCGACGCATCTATGATCTACTCCGCTCCCGCCATGGGCGCCCCTCTGCCCGAAGAGGGGGATATCTATCTGTTGTTTTTGGACCAACCCCTGGCCGGAGAAGAATACGAGCCTAAGGGCGCTTATTCTGAACATCTCTTTTCCTCCCGTTTTATCTGTGGGGAAGACGGAACACTGTCCCGCTATGTCCCGGAGGAAAACTATTATGGGGAAGGGGAGCGGTCCTACACTTTGGAAGAGATGGAACGACATTTAAGCCAACTGTTGGCAGAATAATGTGTAAAAAGCAGGTAAGCGCCGCCGGGAATTCCCGGCGGCGCTTTTGCAGCAAAAAGAAAGACGCCGCAGAACTTTGCAGCGTCTTTTAGTAACAGAATCAAATGTTCAAAAGCTGGACGTAATCTCAGCCGTTTTTCATAGCTTCTTCCACCGCCACAGCGCAGGCAACGGTAGCGCCCACCATGGGGTTGTTGCCCATGCCGATGAGGCCCATCATTTCCACGTGAGCGGGAACGGAGGAGGAACCGGCAAACTGAGCGTCGGAGTGCATCCGGCCCATGGTATCGGTCATGCCGTAGGAAGCAGGACCGGCAGCCATGTTGTCGGGGTGCAGGGTACGGCCGGTGCCGCCGCCGCTGGCTACGGAGAAGTACTTCTTGCCCCGTTCAATGCACTCTTTCTTGTAGGTGCCGGCAACGGGGTGCTGGAACCGGGTGGGGTTGGTGGAGTTGCCGGTGATGGACACGTCCACGCCTTCCTTGTGCATGATGGCAACGCCTTCGGTAACATCGTTGGCGCCGTAGCAGTTCACCTTCGCCCGCAGGCCGTTGGAGTAGCTCTTCCGGAAGACTTCCTTCACTTCGCCGGTGTAGTAGTCCATTTCGGTTTCTACATAGGTGAAGCCGTTGATCCGGGAGATGATCTGAGCAGCGTCTTTGCCCAGACCGTTGAGGATAACCCGCAGGGGTTTCTGACGCACTTTGTTGGCCTTTTCCGCAATGCCGATAGCGCCTTCCGCTGCGGCAAAGGATTCGTGACCGGCCAAAAAGCAGAAACATTCGGTTTCTTCTTCCAGCAGCATTTTGCCCAGGTTGCCGTGGCCCAGACCTACTTTACGCTGGTCGGCAACGGAACCGGGGATGCAGAAAGCCTGCAAACCTTCGCCGATGGCGGCAGCGGCGTCCGCAGCCCGGGTGCAGCCCTTTTTGATGGCGATGGCTACGCCTACGATGTAGGCCCAGCAGGCATTTTCGAAGCAGATGGGCTGGATTTTCTTCACCTGGCTGTAAATATCCAAGCCCTTGTCTTCGGTGATCTTTCTGGCTTCCTCCAGGGAGGAAATACCGTAGCTGTTCAGTACAGCGTTGATCTTGTCGATTCTTCTTTCGTAGGATTCAAACAATGCCATGATCTCATTCCCTCCTTAGTTATTATTTCTCACGGGGATCGATGATTCTAGCAGCATCGTCCACGCGGCCGTATTGACCCTTGGCTTTTTCCATGGCGGTAGCCGGGTCGTCGCCCTTCTTGATGAAGTCCATCATCTTGCCGAAGTTCAGGAACTGATAGCCGATGATCTCGTCGTCTTCGTCCAAAGCAATGCCGGTGACGTAGCCTTCCGCCATTTCCAGGTAACGGGGGCCCTTCTTCAAGGTGCCGTACATGGTACCTACCTGGCTGCGCAGGCCTTTGCCCAAGTCTTCCAGGGCGGCGCCGATGGCCAAACCGTCTTCACTAAAGGCGGACTGGCTGCGGCCGTAAACGATCTGCAAGAACAGTTCCCGCATGGCGGTGTTGATGGCGTCGCACACCAGGTCGGTGTTCAGAGCTTCCAGAATGGTGCGGCCGGGAAGGATTTCAGCAGCCATAGCGGCAGAGTGGGTCATACCGGAACATCCCAAGGTCTCTACCAGAGCCTCCTGGATGACGCCCTCCTTCACGTTCAGGGTCAGCTTGCAGGCGCCCTGCTGGGGAGCGCACCAACCCACGCCGTGAGTAAAGCCAGAGATGTCGGTGATCTGTTTCGCCTTCACCCACTTCGCTTCCTCCGGGATGGGAGCACAGCCATGGGCAACGCCCTGTTTTACGGGGCACATTGCTTCAACTTCTTGCGAGTAAATCATGGGAAAACTCCTTTCGTTTTTGATTCTTTCCTTCTTTTCCGAATATGCAGAATGCACATTGGACCAGAATCATTATACTATTGTTTTGGGTATTTTTCAAGGGCTTTCGAGGCAAATCCCTTTAACTTTTGGAATTCGTGGTTGTCGCTGCCGTTTCCGGGAAAAATCCTTTGATTTCGACGAAAAAATAGATGTTTTTTACTGATGGTAGTAACTTAAAAAGTCCCCGATCTTTTCCACCGCTTCTTTGAGCACTTCCATCCGGGGCAGGTACACCACCCGGAAATGGTCCGGCTGCTGCCAGTGGAACCCGCCGCCGTGAATCAGCAGGATTTTTTTGTCCCGGAGCAGGTCCAGGGCAAACTTCTCATCGTCGGTAATGTGGAACTTGTTTTGGTCCAGCTTGGGGAACATATAGAAGGCCGCTTTGGGCTTCACCGCCGTCACCCCCGGAATGCTGGTCATCATGTTGTACACCAGCTCCCGCTGTTCGTAGATCCGTCCACCCGGCTTGATGTAGTTTTCCACACTTTGGTAGCCTCCCAGCGCCGTCTGGACAATGGACTGGGCCGGGACATTGGAGCAAAGCCGCATATTGGACAGCATCTTCAGTCCTTCGATGTAGTCCTTGGCCATGGCCTTGTTGCCGCTTAAAATCATCCAGCCGATGCGGTAGCCGGCAATCATGTGGGATTTGGAAAGCCCGCTGAAGGTGACGCAGAACAAATCCGGCGCCAAAGAAGCGATGGAGACGTGTTCCGCCCCGTCCATCACCAGCCGGTCGTAGATTTCATCGGAAAAGATGATCAGTTGATGCTCTCTGGCAATCTCCACAATCTGCTCCAGCACCTCTTTGGGGTACAGGGCGCCGGTAGGGTTGTTGGGGTTGATCAGGACGATGGCTTTGGTGCGGTCGGTGATCTTCTTTTTAATATCGTCCATATCAGGGTACCACTCCGCCTGTTCGTCGCAGACATAATGTACCGCCGTGCCCCCCGCCAGGGTGGCGCAGGCCGTCCATAAGGGATAGTCGGGGGAAGGGATTAAGATTTCGTCCCCGCTGTCCAACAGGGCGGACATACAGAGATTGATCAGCTCGCTGACCCCGTTGCCGGTGTAAATGTCCTCCATGGATACGTTGGGGATGTGCTTGAGCTGGGCGTACTGCATAATGGCCTTCCGGGCGGAAAACAGCCCCTTGGCGTCGGAATACCCTTCACATTCGGTGAGCTGACGGCGCATATCGTAGATCACTTCGTCCGGCGCATGAAATCCAAAGGGGGCGGGATTACCGATGTTCAATTTTAAAATTTGGGTTCCCGCTTCCTCCATCCGGGCCGCTTCGTCCACCACCGGCCCCCGGACGTCGTACAGCACATGGTTTAATTTGGATGATTTTTTGAACTCCCGCATGGTGATTCCTCCTGTGTTCCTTTCTTTTTGAGGTTGGCTTTGCGTTTCTTCGCCTTTGAGCCAGGCTTCTTCCACCTGTAAAGCAGAGGCCAGAAAACTCAGGATTTCCTGTCTTGGCATGGTTTTTCCATTGACATATTGACTGATATGGCTTTTTCCCAGCTTAATGCCCCGGTCAGCCGCCGCCTGTACCAGGTCCACCTGTTTTTGGCCGCTCTGCTCCATGGCCAGCTTCAACCGCTGGGCAAAGAGTTCTTTGGACAAGGCGCTCCCTCCTAAAGTTCAATTTTACAAAACTCATTATACCAGACTTTTTTAAAAATTTAACCCCTAATTTTCAAAAAGCCGAAAAGTTCAATTTTGAAGAGAATACAAATTGAACTTCGGAAAAGAGCCGCTGCCCCAAAAATCAAAAAAGATAAAGGAAAAAGCCCTCAGGTCAAAGACCGGAGAGCCGTCCTCTTTCATTGCAGGAACCTTAAAACGCCATCTTTTCTTCCAAGAATGCCGCCACCTGATCAATGGGCAGCCGAACCTGTTCCATGGTGTCCCGGTCCCGGATGGTGACGCAGCCGTCCTGCTCACTGTCAAAGTCGTAGGTGATGCAGTAGGGGGTGCCGATTTCGTCCTCCCGGCGGTAACGCTTGCCGATGGAGCCGGTTTCGTCGTAGTCCACCCGGAACTTCTTGCTCAGCAGGTCGTACACTTCCAGGGCCTTTTCTCCCAGCTTTTTGGACAGGGGCAGTACCGCCGCCTTGAAGGGGGCCAGGGCAGGGTGGAGCCGCAGCACCACACGGGTGTCCTGCTTGCCCTTTTCGTCGGTGAGGGTTTCTTCGTCGTAGGCTTCGCAGAGGAAGGCCAGAGCCACCCGGTCGGCGCCCAGGGAAGGCTCAATGACGTAGGGGGTGTAGCGGGTGTTGGTTTCCGGGTCAAAGTATTGCAAATCCTTGCCGGAGTGGTTGATGTGCTGGGTCAAGTCGAAGTCGGTGCGGTCGGCGATGCCCCACAGCTCGCCCCAGCCGAAGGGGAAGAGGTACTCGATGTCGGTGGTGGCGTTGGAGTAGTGACTCAGCTCTTCCGGGTCGTGGTCCCGCAGCTTCAGGTTTTCGTCCTTCATGCCAAGGCTCAGCAGGAAGTTGTGGCAGTGTTCCTTCCAGTAGGCAAACCATTCCAGGTCGGTGCCGGGCTTGCAGAAGAATTCCATCTCCATCTGCTCAAATTCCCGGGTGCGGAAGGTGAAGTTGCCGGGGGTGATTTCGTTGCGGAAGGACTTGCCGATCTGGCAGACGCCGAAGGGCAGCTTCTTCCGGGTGGTGCGCTGAATGTTGGCGAAGTTGACGAAGATACCTTGGGCAGTTTCGGGACGAAGGTAGATTTCGCTCTTGGCGTCCTCGGTGACACCCTGGAAGGTTTTGAACATCAGGTTGAACTGCCGGATGTCGGTGAAGTTGCTCTTGCCGCAGTTGGGGCACTTGATCTCATGATCCCGGATGTAGTCCATCATCTGTTGGTTGCTCCAGCCGGCGGGATTTTCCCCGGTCTGTTCTTCAATGAGCTGGTCGGCCCGGTGGCGGGTCTTGCACTCCTTGCAGTCGATCAGCGGGTCGGAGAAGCCCCCCACATGGCCGGAAGCCACCCAAACCTGGGGGTTCATCAGCAAAGCGGCGTCCAGGCCCACATTGTGCCGGGACTCCTGGACAAATTTCTGCCACCAGGCTTTTTTCACGTTGTTTTTGAATTCCACACCCAGCGGGCCGTAGTCCCAGGTGTTGGCCAAACCGCCGTAGATCTCGCTGCCGGGATAGACAAAGCCCCGGTTCTTGCAGAGATTGACGATCATTTCCATGGTCTTTTCGGTGTTTTTCATTGACAGTACTCCCTTTCCAGCGATGCCGGCTGCACCGCTTTGGCGTTCTGTGCCGGATTTTCCATACGGATATTGGTATTGTACCCCATCTTCTTCCCCTCGTCAAGAAAAGATGGTGGAATTTTGCGCTTTTACGATTGCAATGTTTAAATTACATTAAAAACCGGTTTTCCTTGCATTTTGCAATAGGCCACTTTATACTGAAATAAACTGGAAATAACATGAAGAATCTGAAAGGAGAATCAACATGGGACTTTGGAGTCCGGCGCTGTTTGCCAGTGATTTAGCCTGTGATATTCGTACGGATTACGGTATTTTGTTGTCTATGGGGAAAACGGATCAAGAAGCGGAAGAGATGATGATTCAATATCATCGGGATTTGTTTGAGACCAATACGCCGGATGAACAGGAATTTTGGATTGCTCTGGCGGTGTGCGAATGGAAGCGGGGCCGCTTGAGTCAACAAGTGAAAACCATCGCTCTTCATTACTTGGAACAGGGCTGGGATTTGCCGCTTTGGGATATTCCTGGCAAGGAGAAGGATTATCGCAAACGCAAAAAGGTGATTGAAGAACTGGTAGAAAAATTAAACTCTCCTATGCCGCCTCGCAAGGAAGCCAAAAAAGTTTCTGTGGTGCGCTGCCCCTGGCCGGTGGGCAGCTTACTAGCCTATCACATCATTACCAATGAGGAAGCCGCTGGGCGGGATCCTTTGTTTGGAAAATATGCCCTTCTTCGCATCATTCAAATCAATCGAACTCCTGTTACAAGAATGATTCCGGATGCACCTTGCGATGAATCCATGCTGGTAGGGCTGTATGGCTGGTGCGGGGATGAAATTCCGAACTCTTCTATCATAAAAGAATTGGAGTTTATCCCTTTGCTTGAAGCAGAGCATCATCTTCCATCTCCACCTGAGCCTTTGGACTTCAGTGTATTTGAAGCATTTCCGGAAGAATTCAAAAACGAAATGATCAAAATGGTGCAAGGACTTTATAATCCTCGCATTGAAACCTGCACCTGTTTGGATTGGAGGCGCAGTCGAAAGGATCCGCCCTTTTTAACTTATCTAGATTGCGATCCTTCTTTTCAAAAAGAAGTTCCGGGTTATTTTAAAACAAAAGAAACGGAATATTGTCTCACGAATCCTTATGCCTTTGATTTGAGATTGATAAAAAATTTGAAACCCTACTATTGCCCGGAAGAGAAGCGATAGCGAAATGAATACTTTTGTGAAGTGGCATTGCAGTAGATTTTTCTTTCTTTCTCTGCTATAATCGAACCAAACCACACAGCAAGGGGGAACCGCAAATGGAATGGCAACAAATTACCATTACCACCACCCATCAGGGAAAAGAAATCGTGGGCGGCCTTTTGGTCAGCCACGGGGTCCGGGGCTTTGTGACTCAGGACCCGGAAGACTTTCAGGAGTTTTTGGAGGACACCACCGTCCACTGGGATTATATTGAAGAGGACCTCCTTTCCTTAAAGGAAGGGGAAACCACCGTCACCTTCTACCTGCCGGAAAATCTGCAAGGCGCCGAAATGCTGGGCGCCATCCGGGCGGGGCTGACCCGTCTGCCGGGGGAAAACCCAACCTTGGACCTGGGCAGCCTGGAACTGAAAATGGACACGGTCCGGGAAGAGGACTGGTCTACCGCCTGGAAAAAGTATTACCACCCGGTGCGGGTGGGCAAGCGGCTGGTAATCTGCCCCTGCTGGGAGACCGCCCAGCTGAACCCCGGGGACGTGCAGGTCACTCTGGACCCCGGCATGGCCTTCGGCACCGGCACCCACGAAACCACCCGGCTGTGTATGCAGCTGTTGGAGGACTATTTAAAACCCGGCCAAACGGTGCTGGACGTAGGCACCGGCAGCGGCATTTTGGCCATTACCGCCCTGCTGCTGGGAGCTAAGTCCGCCACCGGGGTGGACATCGACCAGCTTTCGGTGAAGATTGCCGGGGAAAACGCCGCCCTCAACGGAGTGGAGGACAACCTCACCCTGATTGCCGGGGATCTGACCCAAAAGGTGGAGGGCAAGTTTGACCTTATCTGCGCCAACATTGTGGCGGATGTGATTCTGCGGCTCTGCGGCAGCGTCACCCAGTTTATGAAACCCGACACAGTGCTGCTGGTCAGCGGCATCATTGAAGACCGGAAAGCTCAGGTAGTTCAGGGCTTGCAGGATGCCGGACTGGAAATCATGGAGGAGCGCCAGGAAAACGATTGGTGCGCCATGGCCTGTAAGCTGAAAGAAGGGTAAGCTGTGGCGGTTTTGGAATACACCCTTTCCGCCGGAGAAGCCACCCTCACCGGGGTTTCTGCCTCCTCCGGCCGGATTGCCCTGCCGGAAGAACTGGACGGCTACCCCCTGACCCATCTGGGGGCCTATTGTCTCTCCGCCCGGCGGGTGGAGCCGTCCCAGCCGGTGTTTGAAACTACGGTAGGGGAGCCGGACCCTTTCGGCCGGGCAGATCAGCCGGTGTACGGCGGAGCCTTGATTGCTCTTTCTCTGCCCAAAACTGTGGCAGAGCTGGGCAGCCATTGCTGCTACGGCTGCACTCATTTAGAAGAACTTTCCTTTTACGACGGCCTGGAGTATGTCAGCGACGGGGCCTTCAAAAACTGTCGGAGTCTGTCCCGCATCACCTTGTACGCACCCAAGGGCAGCACCGCCGCCTTGGAAGGGGTGCTCAGCCAAATCAGCGGTTTCTGTGAAGTGGAAATCCGTTTTCCCCAGCAGACCGTCCCGCTCATCTTCCCCGGTTACAGCGAGGAGTGGGAGGAAAACTGCCCCGCCCGGATTTTTTCCCTGGACTTTAACGGCACCGGCTATCAGTACCGCCAGTGCCTTTCCTTCCGGGGGCTGGATTGGGAGCGGTACGACAGCCTGTTTCCCACTGCCGCCAACAATGAAGCCTTGGATGTGCTTCTGCCTCTGGTGTGGCGGCGGCTGAAGGTCCCCTACGCCTTGCAGGAAAAGGCGAAGGCCCGGTACCTGGACTGGACCCAATACCATCTGGAAGCCATGACCCGGTGGCTGCTGGAGCAAAAACAGCCCTTCTTCCGGCTGTATCTCCAGTGGGGGCTGATTACCCCGGAAAATGCGGAATTGCTTCGCAGCCTGTCCGCCCAATACGGGGACACCGAAACAGTCAGCGCCCTGCTGGACTGGCAAAAGCAGCGCCGTCCGGGATGGACAAAGGAGTATGACCTATGAACCAAGCCCCTCTTTCCCAGGAGCAGGTCTGTGAAGAAATCTTGCTTTCCTGCCGCAGTCAGGTCTGTCTGCATCTGCGGCAGTTTGATTTGGGGATGAGCCGGTTTTCCTACCGGGAAAATGAAGCCGTCCCCACCTTGGCCACCAATGGGAAAACCCTCTTTTACAATCCGGAGTACCTCTTAAAACAGTACCGGGCCGCCCCCGTCCCCCTGCAGCGGGGCTATGTCCACCTGCTGCTTCACTGCCTCTTTGACCACCTCTTTTCCCGCCGGGACCGGGAGGAAAGCTATTGGAACCTGGCCTGTGACATCACGGTGGAAAGCATGATTGATTCCATCAACTTGGCCTGCCTGCGCCGCCCCCAAAGCTGGCTGCGGCAGGAGACCTATCAGTTTTTCCGCCAAAAGCTGCCGGTGCTCACCCCCCAAGGCATTTACCGGCTGTTTGCGGGGTTGGGGCTGGAGGAAAAGCGGTACCGGCAGCTGGTGCAGGAGTTTTTCGTGGACGACCACTGTTATTGGCCGAACCCCAATCAGAATCTTCCCGCCATGGAACAGCTCCGCCAGCAGTGGCAGCAGATCAGTCAGCAGACCCAGAGCCAGATGGAGCAGCTGCAGGAACAGGCCAAAGACCAGTCCGGGGATCTGTTGGAGCAGCTTTCGGTGGCCCACCGGCGGCGGTACGACTACCGGGCGTTTTTGAAGCGGTTCTGCGTCTTTCAGGAACAGATGCAGCTGGACCCTGACGGCTTTGATTACGGTTACTACACTCTGGGGCTGGAACTGTACGGCAACGTGCCTTTGATTGAACCGCCGGAAACCAAAGAGGTAAAGCGGGTTCACGATCTGGTCATCGCCATCGATACTTCCTTGTCCTGTTCCGGGGAGCTGGTCCACGCTTTTTTGGAGCAGACTTACGCCATCCTCAAAGAGGAGGACAGCTACTTCCATCAGGTGAACATCCATATCCTCCAGTGCGACGAAGCTGTCCGGCAGCATCGGGCTGTCCACAGCGCCGCCCAGCTGGAGGAGTATATGGCCCACTTCACCCTCCAAGGGGGCGGCGGCACCGATTTCCGGCCGGTGTTTTCCTATGTGGAACAGCTAAGGGGACAGGGGGAACTGTCCCGGCTCAAAGGGCTGATCTACTTCACCGATGGCCAGGGCGCCTTCCCAACCCGCCCCACCGATTACGAAACCGCTTTTGTGTTTCTGCGCCAGCCAGGACAGCCGGACCCGGAGGTGCCACCCTGGGCCATGAAATTGATGATTGAACCGGAACAGCTATTGGATTCGCAGAAGGGAGAAACCGCTCCATGATGAATATCAAACAGGCGAAAACGGAACTGAAAAACACCATCCGCGCCTATCTTTCCACCGACGAACAGGGCTTGCCCAGAATCGACTTTGTGAAACAGCGGCCGGTGCTGCTCATGGGACCTCCCGGTATCGGGAAGACCGCAGTAATGGAGCAGCTGGCGGCAGAGTGTGACCTGGCCCTGGTGAGCTATACCATCACCCACCATACCCGGCAAAGCGCCGTGGGCCTGCCCATGATCGTGAAGCGGAACTTCGGCGAGGTGGAGTACTCCGCCACCGAATACACCATGAGCGAAATCATCGGCAGTGTGTACCAGGCCATGGAACGCACCGGAAAGAAACACGGCATCCTGTTTTTGGATGAGATCAACTGCGTTTCCGAGACCCTGGCCCCCACCATGCTGCAATTTTTGCAGTGCAAAACCTTCGGCACCCACACCCTTCCCCAAGGCTGGATCATTGTGGCGGCGGGGAATCCCCCGGAGTACAATAAGTCGGTGCGGGAGCTGGATGTGGTCACCCTGGACCGGGTGAAGCGGATTGATGTGCGGGAAGATTTGGGGGTGTGGAAGGAGTACGCCTCCCGCCGGGGCATTTACGGTGCTATCCTGGCTTATCTGGACAGCAAGCCCCAGAATTTCTATAAAATGGAATCTACTCCCGGCGGCAAGGAATTTGTCACTCCCCGGGGCTGGGAAGATTTGAGCCAGCTGCTTTACAGCTACGACGCCTTGGGTCTCACCGCCGAGCAGCCAACGGTGGAGCAGTACCTTCAGCACCCTGCCGTGGCCAAGGACTTCGCCGCCTTTTTGGCTCTTTGGCGGCGGTATAATCGGGATGTGGATCTGGCCGCCATTCTGGAGGGAAACATTTCGGAAAGCACAGTCCGCCGCTGCGCCGCCGCCGGCTTTGATGAAAAGCTGGCGCTGGTGGGGCTGCTGGGGGACCGGCTGACCCAGCGCTTTGCAGACTGCTACCGGCTGGACCAAACAGCGGACCGGCTGTTTGCTTTGCTGAAGCGCTTCAAGGAGCTGGTGTTTTTGCCCGGCGCCAATCCCATGGAGCAGTTTTCCGCTCTGCTGAAATCCCAGCAGGAAAAGGAAAAAGCCCAGCGCACTCAGAGTGTGGATAAAGTGGAAAAACAGATTCAGGCCCTTCTCACCGGGGAGTTGGAAAAGGATGGGGAAGCGCTCCTCTCCCTGCCGGAGCCGACCCCTCAAAGTGTGTTCGACACCGTCAAGCAGGGCTTGGAAGCCTTAGTGGAGCGGCGAAAACAGGGGGTGGAGCAAACCTCCGCCCAGCTGGATTTCGCCTTCGACTTTTTGGAAGCCGCCTTCGGCCGGGGACAGGAACTGGTGTGGTTCGTCACCCAGCTGGCAGGAGGATACTATTCCAGCTGGTTTATTGCTCAGTTCGGCTGCGTCCGGTTTGACCAATACAACGAAAGCCTGCTGTTTGAAAAGCGGCGCAGCCAGCTTTTGGACCAGGTGGACCGGCTGGAACAGTCTTGACAGCATCAAAAAGATAAAAAAGAACGCCTAAAACCCTGGAAAAATTTCCGGTTTTAGGCGCTTTTTGCTGTTTACTGACGGGAGGGTCCGTCGCCGGAACGGGGCGGCCCCAAAGAGGAAAGGAAGACCTGGATTGGGCTGAAGTGGCCCCGTTGGAACTGCAAGCTGTAATAATCCCGGCTGCCGATCTCATCGCCAACCTCATCCTCGCTTTGGTCGATGGGGAAGCGCAGCAATACCGTGGTGCCGTAATTTTCTTTGGAGGAGATCAGAATGCTGCCCCCCATGGCCTGGCACAGCAGGTAGGCGTTGGTGAGGCCCAGCCCCAGCCCAGCACGCTGGCCGTTTTCCGGCTTTAAGGAAAAGTAGGGGGTGAGGGCTTGGGTCACGTCCCCCGAAGGCAGGCCGCAGCCTTCATCGCTGATGCGGAACACCGCAACATCCTCCTGCCGCTCCAGCCGGATGGTGACTGGGGCGTCGGCAGGGGAAAACTCCAGGCTGTTGGTGAGGATGTTGAGGATGATTTCCAGCAGCGCTGAAGGGTCGCCCTGGATGATGATGTTGTCTCGGGAAGCGAAGGTTTTGACCTGGCTGCACCGGGAATCCCGCTGGAGTTCCTGGGTGAGGTAGTTGAGAAACGTCCGCAGGTTCATCCGCCGCAGCTGGGGGCAGCATTCCCCGTGAATCAGCTGGTGGTACCGCTCCATATTTAAACAGTGCTTCATTAAAAGCTGGCAGCGGTTTAAGGCGTTGTTGGCCATGTCCTGTTCAAAGCTGCTTTCTAAGGAGTTTTCCAGCAGGTAGCTCAAACAGTTGTCCATCGCAGTCAGGCATTCCCGGATTTGAGCCGTTTCTTCACTGCGGCCGGTATAGGGGTCGGCGGGGATGGAGGAATCCACCTCCCAGCGCAGCAGGCCTGCCGGGGTCTTTTTGCAGTGAAGCAGCAGCAATAGCCCCCGGCAGGGCAGGGGGACGGACACTTGCGGCTGGGTGGAAAGCCGGGAAAACACATTGGTCAGCTGATGAGGGGCTTGCTCAAAAAGAGTGGAAACGGACTGTCCGATTTGCAGGGAGACCGGGGACTGTTCCCAGTGCAGGGACAGCAGGGTGCCGTGCTGGTCGGTTTCAAACCAGGACTTGGCCGAATAGGAGGTGAGATCTTTATCCATGGGTGAGAGAGTTCCTTTCTGAAAGGTAGCGCAACGTTCTGCATGGTAATGACCATCAGCTTTATTATATGCAATTTGGGTCCTTCTGTAAAGAAAAATCACAGCGGAAAAGTTTGGAATATTAAAAAAGTCCTATAAAAACAAGGATTTTTTGTTCTGTTGTTTGATTCGTTTTTGAAAACACCGGAAAAACAGTAAGGTAAGTTTGGGCGCTGAAACCAAACAAATTCCTGCCGGAGACGTCAGATTAAGTACACTTTCTGCTTTTCTTATCGGCAAGAAAAGGAAAAGTTTGGGGAGGACCTGGAATTTTTGCCCGACATAGCCGTTTTTGGTGGAAATCGAAAACAATATCGAATCTGGCAAAAAAACCTCTTGTGTTTTTGGCAGTTTTGGTATAAAATATAAGTATAAAATTTTTGGAGGTTGATTCCCATGGTTAAAGTTGCGATTAACGGTTTTGGTCGAATCGGTCGTCTGGCTTTCCGTCAGATGTTTGACGCCGAAGGCTATGAAATTGTTGCTATCAACGATTTGACCGATCCCAAAATGCTGGCTCATCTGCTGAAGTATGACTCTGCGCAGGGCCGTTATAAGCTGGCCGATCAGGTCACCGCTGGTGAAGATTCCATCACCGTGGCCGGCAAGACCATCAAGATCTACAGCGAAAAAGATGCTAAGAACCTGCCCTGGGGCGAACTGGATGTAGACGTTGTGCTGGAATGCACTGGCTTCTACACCTCTAAGGCAAAGAGCCAGGCTCACATTGACGCCGGCGCCAAGAAGGTTGTCATTTCCGCTCCTGCGGGCAATGACCTGCCCACTGTGGTTTACAGCGTCAATGAAAAGACCCTGACCAAAGAGGACACCATCATTTCCGCCGCTTCCTGCACCACCAACTGCCTGGCTCCTATGGCGAAGGCTCTGAACGATGTTTATCCGATCCAGACCGGTATCATGAGCACCATTCACGCCTACACCGGCGACCAGATGGTTCTGGATGGTCCCCACAGAAAGGGTGACCTGCGCCGCGCTCGTGCCGCTGCTGTGAACATCGTTCCCAACTCCACCGGCGCTGCCAAGGCTATCGGCTTGGTTATCCCCGAACTGAACGGCAAACTCATCGGTTCCGCTCAGCGTGTTCCGGTTCCCACCGGTTCCACCACCATCCTCATCGCTGTGGTGAAGGGCAAGGATATCACCAAGGAAAGCATCAATGCTGCTATGAAGGCTGCTGCTTCTGAGTCCTTCGGTTACACCGAAGAGCCCCTGGTTTCTTCCGACATCGTAGGCATCACCTATGGTTCTCTGTTCGATGCAACTCAGACCATGGTGGCTAAGATCGACGACGACACCTATGAAGTGGAAGTTGTTTCCTGGTACGACAACGAAAACTCCTACACCTCTCAGATGGTCCGCACCATCAAGTACTTTGCTGAGCTGTAATTCTTACGCCGGCATTGGCTGAGAGCAGGGTTTTGATTCTGCCGAACTTTGGACAGGCTGCAATTTTGCGGCCTGTCTTTCTTTTTGTCTTTTCCCGGAAGGTTTTGCATCCAAAGGGGAAATTTGATATAATAGATACATTGATTGACGCTGATGCATTTGGTTTTCCTTCTGCTCTGGCCGTAAAGCCTCTTCCGGCGTTTCTGTCCGGCCGGGCATTTTGCCGAAAAGCAAAAATCAAGAGAAATCAATCAGAAAGAAATTATGAACTGACGCCAATGTATCAAATTCACTGTAACCGGGAGGTATCGCCATTGGAATCCCACAGCATCCTGCAAAGGCCCTTTGACCTGTCTTTGTTTCTCAGCTTTTGTAAAAGCTCTTTGACTCAGTTTACCCCTGCCGCGGAATTGCTGCCGGTTTCCGGTTTGGAGGTGGCGGAGTGCCGGGTGCTGGGCAGCTTGTTTGCCCAGCAGGATGCGGATGTCTACCATTTGACCCTCACCTCCACCCCCGGCCGGGGCTGTTTGCAGGCGTTGGCGCAGTGCCTGGCGGTGCGGGGAAAGGATACGGCGCTGGCGGTGCTGGAAACGCCGGGGCAGACTTCCTGGCGGCTGGCCTTGGTGCGCCAGGCCACCCCTCGCCATTGCCCGCCAGTTCTGGAGGGACTTCTGCCGGTGCGGTGCACCGCTCTGCTCTGCGG
>PPYE01319865.1_pt1 | contig 53134 bp, 55 predicted proteins | sample 1559881 | NCBI WGS metagenome assembly PPYE01 (sample SAMN08240022, study PRJNA423297) | Human gut metagenome, whole genome shotgun sequencing project.
TATCATTCCGGTGTAACCGTCATCTCGAACCTTTTATGTGCAAGGTGAAATCGTGGGCGTTAAGGGAACCTAAGGCAAACAATTGGCCGGTAAAAGTTTTCAGGAAACCGTAATCTATGATTTCGGAGGGTCATGAAAAGTTTTCCGCCAATAAGGAGTATTCCGGTGTTTGCCGTGTTCCCTGCCTGCGATACCTTTGCAGAATAAAAGTCGAAGATGACTACAAGCGGATGAAAAGTGAGGTCGAAATCAGAAACGGAAATGGAAAGATAGATATAAGTGAATGTAAAACAAGCACCGCAGGTAAGTCAGGTATATGTATTGTCCTCCATGCGTATATATGTATTGTTGTATATACGCCAATATGTATATACGGTAATAAGTATATAAGAATGATATAGGAATAATAAGATAAGAGGAGCAGCCCCCATGACTCATCTAATTTACTCGTTTTAGCAAAAATCGGGATAATTCATAATTTTAAAGTCCCGAATTTTAACACAAAAAGGCCGTAAATCCGCCTAAAACATTTTGAAAATGTTAATATAAGAGTTTCTTTTTTTTAAGGCTGTCTTTCTGATATTAAGTCATTTATTTTGTAGCCAATAAATAAAAAGAATATGGGATCATTCGGTATATACGCAATCGTAGTGACATTCATCTTTGTTATCTATTATGTAGTCATGATCTGCCTGGATTTGTTCGGCCCGAAAGGAGAGAAGAAAGAAAGCGTAGAAGTTATTCGCGCCAGCGTGCCTATTAACAATGCGGATGCCACACCTGCAGTCTCACCTGTCAGAATCAGTGAGACCGGTGAAGGCAAGTATCAGATAGAACGCCCCGGTGAAGAAGAACCGGAGAAATACGGACATGAGACAGAAGAAGCATCTTACAATAAGGCCAGTGAAGGTGCGGAGACTTCTCAATTTGATCAGAATCCTCTTACGGCTGAAGATATTGCAGCGTCCGACGCCGAGGAATTGGCCATGCAGGCAAAAGCCAAGGCAGACTCGATAAAGCAGAACTTCAACAGTGTGTCTCCGGACATTCAGGGAGCTGTGTATGTAGACGAGTTCGTTGAAGATTATGCAGCCGCCTATTTGAAAGCCAAGAGGGAAGACGAGCAGGCTGAACAATTTAGTTTCTAAGTTATGAAGACATTCAAATCCAAGACATATTTGCTGTTGTCGGCATTACTGCTGCTCACGCAACCCGTCATGGCCACCTGTGGTACGACGGATTACAGTGGCAATTCAGGCCGGTTATATAATATGGTGGTATTCATCTTGACATGCTGTACAGCCGTATTGTATCTGCTTTATGCCATAGCAGCCCTTTTATCCATATACAGCGCGACGAGCATCTATATCAAGATGCAGGCAGGGGAAGAAGGATTTACGAAAAGCATCATTATTTTGGTCGGCAGCTGCCTTTTCCTGCTTATAGCGACTATCGTCCTTCCAGCCTTCTTTGGTTTCCAGTTCGGCGTGACCGACAGACTTTGGTAATTGTTTTATTACATATTATTTATTAATTATTTATTTAAAAAATCAAAGACAATGAATCAGACTTTGTCAGTAATGGTAAGCGGAGCCAAGAGCTTTTGTATCTCCGCAAGTAAGAAAATCAAGGCCGTAGTGATGGACCCCCGCTTTGTAGCAGTTATGCTGTTGCTGGTCGTTTGCACGGTAGCAGCAGATGCCCAGAGCATGGACTCCGGTGCACAGGCAATCGGTAAGGCAACTGATGCGCTGAAGAAGTACATCCCTGTTATAACGAAGTTGTGCTACGTCATTGCAGGTATTGTTGCCATTCTCGGTGCCATCTCCGTTTACGTCAAGATGAACAACGAGGAGCAGGATGTCAAGAAGAGCATCATGATGATTGTCGGTGCCTGCATCTTCTTCGTGGCGGCAGCCCAGGCATTGCCACTGTTCTTCGGACTCTAAGACGAGGAATATGGCAACAGTCAAAAGCGACTATCCCGATTACCCGGTATTCAAGGGGCTTCAAAAGCCTCTTGAATTTCTGGGTCTTCGAGGAAGATACATTGTATGGGCCGCTGTCACCGTTGGCGGAGGTCTGTTGTCATTCTTGATTGGCTATGTGATTTTCAGTTTTCTTGTTGCATTAGCGTTGCTGACAATTTTTCTGTCAATAGGAGGAGTCTCCATTTTTGTCAAACAACATAAAGGTCTCCATTCCAAGAAATCCCCGAAAGGTATCTACATTTTCAGCCATTCAAGACATTATTAGAATATTCATATTGATTGTAAGCAAAACAAATTCATGATTACCCTAATCGTCATATTGGTCTTTACCTCCATCTTGTTGGGAATATACATTTCCATCAAAGCCTTCGGTACTGGCAGCAAACGCGCCAAGGTGTTTGAAGACATCTACTTCAGCTTTGAGGATATCAATGAGATCGGTGTGGTCTACACAAAGAAAGGCGATTATTCAGCCATCCTTAAGATGGACAATCCCGTCAGGAAGTACTCTGCTGATACGGACGGTTATTACGAGTTCACTTCCCTTTTGGCATCCGTCCTACAAGTGTTAGGTGAAGGATATGCCATTCACAAACAGGATATTTTCGTCCGTAAGAACTTCAATATGTCGAGCATCGCAGGAAAGGACACCGATGTGAGAAAGCGTTTTCTTTCCGATGCCTATTTCAAGTTCTTCAACGGTCGTCCCTATATAGATTCTGAAACCTATCTCACCATCTCCCAACGTGGTCGAAATGGCGGTTTGAAGGCATACGATGCCGACAAGTGGCGCGATTTCCAAGTCAAGATACAGAAAGTCCATGACCGTCTGAAGAGCGAGAACATCAACTGTCGCTTTCTCACTGGTGACGAATGTCAGGAATATACCGAGCGTTTCTTTGCTGTTGATTTCAATAACGAGGTTGTTTCTATGAATGACTTCAAGGTGGAGTCCGAGAAGATCGGCATGGGCGATGACCAGTTGAAAATCTACAGCCTCTTGGATGTAGATGATCCCGGTCTTCCCGGCACCCTTCGCCCTTATGCCGACATCAATGTCAACAACTCCGTCATGCCGCAGGATCTGCTTTCCGACCTTAGCACACTCCCTGATGTAGACACGCTTATTTACAATCAGGTCATCTTTCTTCCCAATCAGAAGCGGGAGATTTTAAAATTGGAGAAAAAGAAGAACCGTCATGCTTCTATTCCCAATCCGAATAATCAGATTGCCGTTGAAGACATCAATAACGTCCTTAATGAAGTAGCTCGTGACGGAAAACAATTCGTCTATGCCCATTACAACCTCATTGTAAAGACATCGGCAGACAGAAACCTGCAAAAGATCACCAACTGTTTGGAGAACCTTTTGGCAAGATACAGCATGCACCTGTCAAAGCGTGCCTATAACCAATTGGAGTTGTTCGTTGCCAGCTTCCCCGGCAACTGCTATGAACTCAATGCCGACTACGACCGTTTCCTGACACTTTCCGACCCTGCACTCTGCCTTATGTATAAGGAGCGTCAACAGAAAGGGGATGACACGAACCTGAAATGTTACTACACAGACAGGCAAGGCGTACCGATGCTTGTTGACGTGTCAGGCAAGGAAGGAAAGATTAGATATACCGACAACTCCAATTTCTTTGTCCTTGGCCCTTCCGGCAGTGGCAAGTCCTTTTTCATGAATACCGTCATGCGGCAGTACTACGAGCAGGATACCGATATTGTCATTGTAGATACCGGCGACAGTTACGAAGGTCTTTGCAGCTATTTCAAGGGCATATACATCACCTATTCAAAGGAACACCCCATCTCGATGAACCCTTTCAAGATAGAGAAAGCCGAGTATGAGCAGAACTTCCAAGCGAAGAAAGATTTCCTTAGGAATATCATCTTCCTGATCTTCAAGGGAAACGGCGAGCCCACAAAGCTCGAAGAAACCATCATCAACCAAACCCTCATAGAATACTTCGAAGAGTATTTCACCCCATTTGAAGGCTTTACCGAAGAGCAGCGCGACAACATGCGCCATGTCATGGAGCTTGAAGACAAACGTACCGGCAAGTATGAGGAATACGAACAGGAGCTGGAAAAACGTTACGGAGTATCTGATGATATTGACGATATAGAAGAAGATGACGATGAAAGGAAGAAACAGCGCGACCTCCGTCTCCGTGACAAGCTGCAAGCCGTCATCGACGATTCCGCCGCTACTGAAGGAGAAAAAGACAATGCGAAGAGCCAGCTGCTCCGTCGCCTTACTCCCGAACTCATAGAGAGTAAGTATCTTCAGCGGATCAACAGGAAAATCGACAAGATAGAACGCCAGCGTAAGAAGATGAGGGTTACGGAACTCAACTTCAACACCTATTATGAGTTCGCCATTGAGCGTATTCCTCAAATCATGAAGCAGGATCAGGTTAAATTTGCCATCAACGAGTTTGCCACGATCCTAAAGCCGTTCTATAAGGGAGGGGAGATGGAGTACACACTCAACAACGAAATGGATTCCTCTTTGTTCAATGAAAAGTTCATCGTATTCGAGATTGACAAAATAAAAGATAATCCTGTCCTTTTCCCTATTGTCGTGTTAATCATCATGGATGTCTTCACACAGAAGATGCTCTTAAAGGAAGGCCGGAAATGCCTGGTCATAGAAGAAGCGTGGAAAGCCATTGCCACCCCTGTCATGGCTACCTATATACAGTATCTCTATAAGACCGCCCGTAAACACTGGGCCATGGTCGGTGTCGTCACACAGGAGATACAAGATGTTACCGAGTCCAAGATTGTCAAGGAGGCTATCATCAACAACTCCGGCGTGTTCATGCTGCTTGACCAGAGCAAGTTCAAGGACAAATTCGATAATATCAAAAAGACCTTGGCTCTGACCGACATCGACTGCAAGAAGATTTTCACCATCAACCGCTTGGAGAATAAGGAAGGCCGTTCCCCATTCAAGGAAGTGTTCATCAAACGTGGTCAGGAAGGCGATGTGTACGGCATTGAAGAACCGCCGGAGTGTTACATGAGTTACACGACGGAGAAGGTAGAGAAACTTGCCCTGAAACTCTACAAGAAGATTCTCCAATGTGATCATCAACACGCCATTGAAGCCTTCGTGCGTGATTGGAAACGCTCCGGAATCAAGAGTTCCTTGGAATTTGCACGGAAAGTACTGAAAGAAAGAAAAGTGTTAGACAATTAAACTCATCAATCATATGCGTCGTTTCATCGCTATCATCCTTTTGATCCTCCCGGTGACATCCATGTCAGCGCAGTCGTATCATGCCATCAACATTGATGCGAAGACCGTGGCAGCCATGACCGCCGCATATGCGATAGAGGAAGAGACAGAACGGAAGACAGCCTCTGATGTAGACTCCATCTTAGGACACTACACCAAGGCCAGCCTTTCCACAGCCGGCATCTACCTGTCAAAGTTGAAAGACAGGAACGCCATGCGTGAAGTCGGAGTTTTCGGCAGCGATGAGAACTACTATTACCAACGCATCCTCTATTTGGTGAAGGACGGCATCATGCCCAAGCTCATTGTCGTTGCAGCCAAGATGGTCAAACAACCCGACAATGCCCTCTATTGGGGGCCATACCTGTTCAAGACCACCAAGAATGTCGAGCAGCTCTGCAAGCAGTTTGAACTTGTCGTTACTAATGGAAAATTGTCGTTCAAGGATGTAACTTTCTTGGTTATCAACGAGAAGCTGCAAAAAGTCTTTGACTTGGCCCAGCTTGGCAATGTCAACTGGAAAGAACTCTTGGAGAAAGTCGGAGATTTCAACATCAAAGCAGCCAAGGAGGATATCAAGAACGACATCGGCAAACTCGGAGGTGTACTTGCGACCGCAGGAAAAGGTGCTGTGGACAGCAATATGAGGGACTTCTCCGCCATTGGCAGGATCTTCAAATCCAAGCCAAGTGAGATTTACCAGTTATATCAGACTTTTCGGAGCAAATATGAAAGCATCCGCAATGCCGGAAATGTCAAGGCCATTTTGATGAGTGTCATCGGTTCGAATAGTGCAGATGCCGTTTCACGTCTGTTCCAAGTAGACAATTACAGCATCACGGGTTATGTGAGCAACTATATCAAGGAGTTGCAAGGCCAGCACTACAAGCAACGCTGGTATATCTATTCAGAGGATAAAGGTCAGAAAGTGGTTGCTACCTACCATCCCTCCCATCCTTCGAATACGAACAACAGCGATCATTGGGACAACTGGCTCTTTAAGGAGAATTATATGAGGACCGGTACGCCAGACTATCCCACGCTCACCACTTCTGAATACAATCAGTTGAAGGCTGCTGCAGAAAGTGCCACTGGCTGGAGTCCTACACGAAAAGGTGAATATGAAAGGAACAATCCCGGCCATACAATAACCCTAAAATACGAAACAGCCTCCTACACTTATTCATATGATAAAAAGGGAGGTACTTTCAGCCATTCAAAACATTGGCGAGGCAAACACTGGACAGTGTATATGACGGTGACAGACTCATGGAACATCAAACACGAGGTGCATGAAGAGATTTTCGATTCCGAGTCTATGGACGAAGAAACATTCAGAAAGCGTATGGAGAGCCAACTCAAATACTACAACAGCTTGGAGAGCGACAAAGCCGCTTCCCAACGCGTTGTGTATAAGTTAGGCTTCGATGCCAGGAAATACTACACCATAGCAGACGAGAACAAGATGAAAGGCTGCAACTCCGTAGTGTTTTTAGCCAAGTGCGACGATGGTGCAACCCTTGCAGAGGGGTCATTTAATTGGAAAGAGAATGGAAATCAGGGAAGTCACTTGGAAGACCCCAAATCGAAGAATTTCGCTTTGGACTATACACAGGTGAGCACGAATGGGGCCAACGAGCTACAACAGAAAAAGAAAGGCTGTCAGGACGAGATTAATAGCCTTGAAAATCAGATTCGCTCCATGGACAAACAGATGAGTTCATTGGTCTCCCAGATGAACCAAGCCAAGATGGCCCACGATAACAACAAGGTTGCCGCGCTCCGTGCACAATATGACGCTATCAGCAACGACCAAGCTGCATTGAAACGTCAGCTTTCGCAGGTTCAATCCAACTTGGCGCAGATAGACAACGCCATAGCGGAATACTATAAAGATCTTAGTGAAGATAATGGCGGTCCTTACCGAATCAATTCCAATATGAGAGAGTTGGAGAGTCTGTTCCAGCTTTCCTGGCAAGATGCCGGAGAATGGGTTAACGGCGATGGCCAATACACCTTTGTCCGTCATGCCTATTGCGCACAGGTAAAGAGCCAGGTGACCTATACGGCAGTCTTGAAGCTCCAATCGAAGCCCAAGCATTTCCTTGGCATCCGCATCCATCGTGCCATATTGAGTGTCGATTACAAGCTCTCTGCCGCCTATTCAGCAGAGAATGTCATAGAGACGATGAATCTTGATATGAGTCTGTCCGAAAAAGAGCGTGCCGCGAAAGTCAACGAGCGTCAGAAACAGTTGATGGAAGACATGCCGGACTGTTCCATCACGGTGAGATACAACTATGCCAAGAATATGCCTAATGAGGAAGGTTCAGATGCCATCCATCTGCTTTGGGCAAGCGACCGGTTAGATGTAGCAAGGGATGTGGAATATCAGCTTAGCGTCATCTATTCCCAGTTAGTTCTTTTGGAAAAGGTCATGAATGACCGCCAGACTATCAAAGATTTCCTGACTAACCAACTGTTGAATCCCATTACGAGAAAGTCCCGTGGCACTATTGCCGAATACGCCTTAGGGCGATGGACGGACGCAAGTGACAAAGCCAAGAAAGCTTCTTCAAGCCCCACTTCTCAAAAAGCAAAGCCATAGGCAGCAATTAAGACATTAACATAGATAACAGCAGACATGAACAAATGGATATACATATCGTTGATGAGCCTATGCCTTCTCTTCGTTCCAAGAGAAACCAAGGCAATAGACATTCCTACTGACCCTGTCTCTTTGGAGGCCATGATCAGTAATCACAAGACGGTTAAGGCCATGTTAGAGCTACGTGCTCTCGCAGAGGAAGGTGTGCGTGCCTATCATAAAAAGAGTATGAAGACAATGGAAGACTATACTTCGGTTAACAAGAAGTTGGACAGATACAGGAAGTGTTTCGACATCATCGACCTCATTCTGAACGGTACTGCAACAGGCTTCCACGCTTACAACAGCTTTGGCAACTGCAAAAGAAACCTTTCCGCCTATTATAAGCTTTTGGACACCTATAAAAAGGAAATTCTCCTGCATGGAGCCGTTTGGTCAAGTGACACCATCATCCTTAATGCCAGCCAACGAGCTGTCGAAGGAGTCTTTAAGGGTGTTTCAGAGCTAAGGAAGTCTTATTTGGAGTTGTCAGAACTCGTGTCAGGTGTAAGAAACTGTACTACGTCTGATTTGATGATTATTCTTAATGACATCAATGCTTCTATTGATAAAATAGAAAGTAGCATCAGGCATTCCTACATGGAATTGTGGGCATATATGACCGTAAGGATGGGATTTTGGAAGAAAGAATTTTATATGGCAAGGAGTATCAAGGATATTGCCAACGATGCTTTGGGGCGATGGCTTGGCAATTCCGTCCAGGCATTTCAATGCTTGGAGCAACACAGGTCATTCCAGCACGCCCCATTGGGTGGTGGCGGTATCATAGGAGGAAGACACTATGACTAAATTCAAAAGAATACATATCCTGCTTAGGAACAGGATTACGCTCTTGATAGGACTGCAGGCAACAGTTCTTCCGGCTTTCAGCCAAGGTTATGTGCAAGTCACGAAAAACCATGAGGAGTACATCATGCAGCAGTTCACCACAATGGAAACCGGTGCAGGGGCTTTGACCCCACGCTACTATTACAACGCATTCCACAAGAAATATCAAAGGACAGCCAATGCAGAGAATAAGCAGATTTTCCGTCTTCACATGAAAGCCCGTGTGGCAGACGAAAAGGTCTATTCCGACAGCATCAAAGCCTTGACCTCCCGTCGTGCCAAGGTGGAAGCACAGAATATCGTTGACCGCAGCCCCATGACCGATATGGCATGGACGGTCGAGAAAGGCAAGATAGAGGGCAAGTTGGACATCTTTCAGAAGAACATCAATAAAATCATGCCCTACGGTGGAACGGCAGAAGACTATCGCCAATGGAAGAACATCTATAACTGCCTTCAAACCGCCATCAAGATTACCCGTGAGTCCTATCAGGACTTAGGACGCAGGAAAAAGGAGTACATGGCCATCTATAGGGATGTGGTCAGGCGTAATTACCAACTTACCAAGCAGCTGCTCGCTTGGAACAGCGTAAAATCCGCAAAGGAGATGCAGAAGAACAGCAAGTCGCCCCAGCGACTTTCATCCATCAACACGGTAGCTTTCGATGCCCTGAACCGTTGGAAAGTGGCGATGGCCGTAGATGGTTTTTCCAGCAAGAACTACAAAAAGTAGAAGATAATAAAGTATAAAACAAAATATAAGCTAACAAGTAAGAAAATCAATTATGGCATTCAGTTCCTTATTATTACAAGCACAGCCATCAGGTTCGCTTCAAGGATTGTCGAATACGATTTCCGACTTATCCCAGACTATTGGAGTTGATCTGTTTGAGGAAGACATCGACAACGTTGTCTTTCAGACCAATGAGTTTTTATGTAATCCAGATTTTATCGGGACACAAGGTCCGTTCTGGTGGATACTTCAAATGAGTATGGCATTAGGAGCCTTGTTCTCTATTATCGTAGGAGCCAGCATGGCTTACAAAATGATGGTTAAGGGTGAAGCAGTCGATGTATTCAAGATACTCAAAGTAATGGGTATTGCGCTCATCATGATTTTTTGGTATCCCCCCAGCATGACCGGTATGGGCAGTGGCAATGGCAGCATCTTGGATGCCTTAGCCTATATACCCAACTGTATAGGAAGCTACACCCACGACCTCTATGAGGCAGAAGCCGTGCAGGTCAGTGAAAAATACAACGAATTGATGCCGTTGTTGCAGAAACGCGATACGATGTATCAAAAAGCGGCAGAAGTAGAAGCAGCATCAGAAGGATTGCAAAATGATGCAAGTATTGATGCTTTAACAAAATATACCTCTGGTAGCGATGCCGTTGAAGGTATCAAGGCTGCTGCAAGGGCCAAAAAGTCATCAGTCTTTGCCGGTCTCATCATTGGCTTTGATAAGATAGTAATGTTTCTTGCGCTGGTACTGTACCGGGTCGGCTGGTGGGCCACCATATTCTGTCAGCAGATATTATTGGGCATGCTGACTATCTTCGGCCCTATCCAATGGGCGTTTTCCGTTCTTCCTAAATGGGAAGGAGCATGGGCTAAGTGGCTCATCCGTTACCTGACAGTCCATTTCTATGGAGCCATGCTCTATTTCGTAGGTTTCTATGTGCTGCTGCTGTTTGACATTGTTATCAGTGTTCAGGTAGAAAATCTTACCGCCATTACATCATCTACTGGTACAATTAACGGCTATATACAAAATGCCTTCCTGACTTGTGGCTATCTCCTTGCAGCTTCCGTGGTTGCTTTGAGATGCCTGAACTTGGTTCCAGACCTTGCCGCATGGATGATCCCTGAAGGCGACACCGCCTTCTCTACCCGCAACTTTGGTGAAGGGGTGGCATCCTCCGTCAAGTCAAGTGCCATGTCTGTTATGCCCCGAATACATTAAAATGACAATGCTATGGCTGTATTAAAGAAATTAGAAAACAAGATAAAGTTGGTGTTGATTATTACCAGCCTGTTTTTGACAGGTTGTGTCGTTATCAGCCTTGGGAGCCTTTTTGTTGCCAGAGGCATGGTCGCTGATGCCCATAAGAAGATTTATGTGCTTGATGGCACCGTGCCCATTCTTGTCAAACAGACTACCATGGACGAGACTTTTGAAGTGGAAGCAAAGAGCCATGTGGAGATGTTCCATAATCTCTTCTTTACATTGGCTCCCGATGACAAGTATATTGATTATACCATCAAGAAAGCCATGTACCTTATAGACGAGTCCGGTCTTGCGCAGTACAACGCCTTGAAGGAAAAAGGCTTTTATAACAATATCATCGGAACGAGTACGATATGCAGCATTTTCTGTGATTCCATCAAGTTAGACAAACAGAAGATGACCTTTACCTACTATGGCCGCCAACGCATTGAGCGTCGTACAAGTATCTTGATGCGTCAGCTCATTACCGCCGGAAGCCTAAGGAGGATTTCGCGCTCCGAGAACAATCCTCACGGCTTTATCATCTTTGGCTGGAGAACTCTTGTCAATAAGGATCTCTCCGAAAGTCAGAAAACCAATTTCTAACATTAAAGATTGAACATTTATGGGACTGAAGAAAATCATTATGGGCGAACCTATGCCCGACAAGAACGACCCGAAATATAAGGAGCGTTACGAAAGAGAAGTGGAAGCCGGTAAACAGTTTGCAGACAAGAGCGGTTTGAGTTGGCTGGCCATGAAGATACAGATGTTGGCCAACCGCCATCGTGTAGGTTTCCTCGTTACCGTATTCGGTATTGTGATAGGTTGTTTTGCCATTAATATCTTCAATATGGTACGTAGCTACAACGCTTCTAAGACTCACCAATCTACTGCCGTAGAGCAGGTAGATTCCGCATTACATCAAAGACGTATCATAAATAGATAGTAAAATGGATGTAAAGAAAATTAATTTCAAAGACCGAAAATATGTCTTTCCCGCAATTCTATACCCGTTGATTTTGTTTGTGGGATATTTCATTATTGATACTGTAAATACTAATGTATCCGATAATGACCCTCGTTTGAAAACAACGGATTATTTGAATTCCGACCTTCCCGCAGCCAATACAGACAGTGTATTGGGTGGCAAGTTGGACAATGCCGAGCGTGAGTATGGACAAATCAATGACCTTTCGGGTGTTGAGAATATTGAAAACGATAGGGATTCTATCAATAAAAAAGAGGATTACAACTCGCAATACAGTGCTCGGGAAGCGGAAATGGTTCAACGGCAGCAGGAACGGCAACGTGCGCAGCAGGAAGAACAGCGTAGGATACGAGAGATGCAAGATCGTGTCCGTCGAGGTAATGCCCACTCTCGCAGTTCTTCGTCAACCGATAATTTTGTCGCTCCTGTCAACGACTCCGAGATTGCACGTCTTGACCGTAGGAGAAGACAGCGTGAGATGGAGAATATAAATGAAGATCTCAATGGTGTCGCTTTCGGTTCCCCTTCACGTCGTGTCAGATATGGCAATGAAGACAGTTATGGGGGTGATGGCGAATATGGTCTGCCCGTAGCCGGTTCGCAGAACGGTGCTAACAACCTATCTTATGGAAATAACGGCTCTTTGGCTTCTTCCAGAACGGACGATAATGTTCGTGGGGCAGGAGAACAGCCGGAGGGAGTACCTGAAAAGGTAGTCAAGAAAAGAAAGATTTCTTCTGACTATTTCAATACCATTTCCTCTTCTTCCACAGAAGAGTCCAAGCTCATTAAAGCCATCATCGACGAGGATGTGAAAGCACAGGAGGGCAGCCGTGTGCGCCTTCGCTTGTTGGATGATGTGGAAATTGGCGATATGACCGTCAAGAAAGGAACTTATCTCTATGCCCAGATGTCAGGTTTCGGGCATCAGCGAGTGAAAGGAACCGTGCAAAGCATTTTCAGCAAAGAAGAGATTATCCGCGTCAGCCTTTCCATCTATGACACGGACGGTCAGGAAGGGCTTTATGTTCCATTGTCCTCCTTTAAAGAGACCGGCAAGGAAATTCTTGGTTCAGCTACGCAGGGCGGAACGAACATCGTAGACAACACCACCTCTTCAACAGGTGTCAAGGGTTGGGCCAGCCAAGCTGTACAGAATGCCTCGCAGCAGGTGATGAATGCCGTAGGCAAAGTCATTCGCAGGAACAGGGTGAAGCTGAAGTATGGCACGCTCGTTTATCTGATAGACGGAAGCCAGCAAGAGAAGAGACAAAGAAAGTAAAACGCTAACAAGAAAAATAAAAGACATGAAAATTTTTAAGAAGAAAATCATTGCAGTCTTGGTAATGTGTACCTCTGTTCTAAGTGCACATGCACAAAAGACTTATTCTGACATGGAAGTGTTGACGGTAAACGAAAAAGTTTCTACCATTGTCACGGCTTCCGAACCAATACGGCTGGTCGATATATCTACCGATTCTGTGATAGGTGATAAGCCTTTGGATAATGTGATACGTATAAAGCCCGTGTCTGGCAATCATGAAGATGGTGATGTATTGGGTATTGTTACAATTATCACCGAGCGTTACAGGGTTCAATATGCGCTCATCTATACACACCGTCTTGAAGAAGCCGTTTCAGATAAAGAAGTGGAGCTTGTGGAACGCAATGCTTTTCATAATCCTGAAATAAGTATGTCTACTATCGACATGGCTTCTTATTGCATGAAAGTCTGGAACACTCCGGCCAAATACCGAAGTACATTCACCAAAAAGGATAAGATGATTATGCGTTTAAATAATATCTATGTTGTCGGCGAGTACTTCTTCATTGATTTCTCCGTGGAGAACAAAACGAATCTGCCATTTGATATAGACGAATTGCGTGTAAAGCTCCAGGATAAGAAGCAGGAAAAGTCTACCAATGTACAGATTATTGAATTGAAACCTGCATTTATTCTTGACCGCTCTGTAAAGTTCAGAAAAGGTTATCGTAATGTGATAGTCCTGAAGAAGATGACATTCCCCAATGATAAGGTACTTACATTGGAGTTGTCAGAGAAACAGATTAGCGGTCGGGCCATTTCACTGAATTTGGATTATGAGGATGTATTAAGTGCCGATTCTTTCGACACGTTACTTTTGAAAGAACAATAAGAAAGGGGGCGTTATGAAAATCCATAAAGAGTTTTTCCATTTTCTGTCTTCAAGGGCAATAGTTTTTTTTCTTTTCAGTCTGTTTGGCGTCTCTGCTATGGGGCAGGGACATGGTAACCATTTAATGGTTGGCATAGGGGCATCCTACCCGAAAGGATTTGAAGCTACACTGGCATATGAGCATGAAATGAACTATCACAACGCAATGGAGTATTTTGCGAACTACTACATTCAGTATGAGACCGACCCTGAAGCAGGTTATGTCACCAAGAAATCTTTTTGGCACAGTTACAACATTTGGAATGTCGGTTTTGCCTATAAGCCCTGCGTGACACGTGGCCGTAACCATCATGGTAACATCAGAATCGGTGTGAGTGGCGGCAGTGACTTGCACAAGTTTGTCGGTGTTGGGTCGCTTGGCTACGAACATACTTTCAATCTCTATAATGGCTGGAGTGTTTTCTTTCAGGTAAAGGAAGATGTGACGATGCGAGGCAAGGATTTATTCCGTACCGGTGGAGCCGTCGGCGTTAAGATTCCATTATAAACAAAGATAGATATGAACATATACAAAATGCTTATGGCGATTATGCGTATGATAAGACTTTCTCGCAGGATCATGCGTGTCTCTTATAGAGTACGCCACCAGTCTTCACATAAGAGATTTCGCCACAAAAACAGAGCAGTATGGGGACTTGCCGTATTGGTTGTTCTCATGGCTTTTAGTTCATGTGACGATTATCAGCCTGCCGACAATGCAATCCATGTAGGATATATCTTGTGTGAGAACCATAGTTGTATGGATCCGGAGACCTACTTTTCTCAAACTACCCATAATGCCGTGGGGGTTGTTTTTGCAGAACAGACGGAAGACCATCCGCTCATGGCAGTCATGTTGAAAGAGCTTAATGAAGTCTTCTGTGATTCTGTTGGCCTTTCCAACGGAACGAGCGGCAGCCTTACCGCTTTTGACGGCTCTGCCAATACACGAGCCATGCAGAAGAGTTATAATGCCGGGACAAAGAAAGGCAGCCCGCTGGCCATGAAGCTCTTTACTTTCCATGCTGGTGGTCAGAGTGACTTCTTACCCAGCGTTGCGGAACAGCGTCTACTGAATGTCTCTGCCAGAAGCATCAATCCCGTCATAGAAAGATTAGGTGGCACGCCGATAGCTTTAGATGGAGACTGTTGGTATTGGACTTCCACTGAAGTAAGCGAAAATGGCGGTTTACAAGCATGGCTTTGCTCCTCTGCCAACGGTGGTATCATAGAGACCCCGAAGACGGAAAGCCATAAGGCACGTGCAATCGTTCAAATAAAATATTCTAACTAAAAATACAGAAGATTATGGGCTGGATGAAAGAACTTGGTAAAGCAGCCGCCAAAGTTGCAGAAAAGCCGCTTGCCAAGGTAGGAGTTAAGTTTGCAGAGAAATCAGCGGAAAGTGCCGAAAAATCTGTCGGTAGGGCTTTGGCCAATGCAGCTATGAAGGAAGGGCGTTATGCCAGCAAGGCCAACTATACCAAGTGGATAGAGTCCATAGGAGGCAAGGCGACCAAGGTGGAGTCAGGTTTTAAGAGTTGGGAAAAAAGCCTGCCCCAATTCAAGACCGGTTTCAAGTCAGCCGAGCATATCGGATCTAAAACCGCTCAAAAGACAGAACGAATCATGGTCGATGGCACCAAGGCAACCGGACAGGGTGTTGTCCATTCTACAAAAGCAGCTGAAAAGGTTGCTGAAGAGACCGCGAAAAAAGCAGCCCTTATCAATAAGGAGACACTTAAGAATGCGACAAAGGTTGGTTGGCGCGAAGGTGGAAAGGTAATCAATAAGACAGCCGGATGGGCAGGTCAATATGCAAAATATTCGGCAAACCACCCTGTGGCAAGCCTTATTCTTTCTTCCGTTGCCTACCGCCAGCTGACAGGACGCACCCTGCTACCGGACATGATGAAGTCCTTAGGCGGTGAGGATGCTGCCAAAAAAGGTCTTGTCGGTGTTCTTGGAGAAACGACATTGGGCAAGAAAGTGGACGGTCAAGGAAACGAGGTCGGTATGGTCGCAAATCTGACGGATGTTCTTTTCGGTGATGGCACTTATGGGAAGGTCAGTTCCGGGGTAGGTTCCGTTGCAGGTGAAGCTGCCGGGGTATATCAAGGCGTTAAAGGCGGCGTTTCCTCTGTCTTGGGTGAAGGGACTCATCTCTACGAGACAGGTAAAGAGCAGATTGGTCAGTATTTTTCGGGTAATGGTATGGTATCGAACGGCAACGGAGGTTACTATGATCCCACGACTCCCCAATATCCGTCAACATCCCAAATAATGGGCTCGGGAATGACACAAGGTGTTCCACAACAAGGAGGACTTACAGGTACGATGGTGAACGGTGTACATTCCATTGCCAATGAACTTACGGGAGGCAATGTCTCAAAGATGAATTTAGCATCCCTGGCACTTTCATCTTACATGATGTTCGGGCCTTTTGGTTGGCTTGGCAAGATGGCCAGTCTGATGTTGGGCGGTATGACCATGCGCAACATCAACCATCGACAATCGGAGAGCCAGCCTATGCAGCAGATGCAACGTTATGCTGCCGCACCAGCTGTATCAGCAGGACAGTCTGTATCACAGGTAGATTTTTCAGTATCGGAAGAGCCGGTGGTGCGACGCTCTCGTGGAATATGAAGTTAAAAATTAACAAGCTAACAAGTATAATATATGGACGCAACAGATTATAAGGACATGCTCCTGGAGTCCGCAAGCGGCTTCATGATGCCTTTTGCTTTAGACGAAAAAGAAGAGCTGAATGTCATCCTCCCTTTCGGTGAACAAACCCACCCCAAGACAGGAGAGAAGTTTCAGCACCAAGGTGTTGATTATGCCATCAAGGACAAACCCTTGTATGCCATTGCAAGCGGCATGGTCATCGGTGCCGGGCATGATGCGGTTCACGAAAATTATATCATCACCAGATACGGCAAATACGAGGTTACCTATGGACACATATCCGAGGCCTACACCCCTTATGGTACGAATGTAAAGGCCGGGCAAGAGATTGCCCATGCCGGTGAGTTCCTGCACATGGGAGTCCGATTTAACGGCAAAGAGCTTGACCCTGACAATTTTATTGCCATGATTTGGGCAAACATACAGCAGTTGGCCGCCATGGGTATTACCCATCAGCCTACAGCCGAAGTCCTGGGGAACAAGAAGATTGTCACCAAGTATGACGATTGTCAGGATGAGATCATGGCATTGATGCTCCGTTGGCTGCCCACTTACATGAACGAACTTCGTACAAAGGCCTATACGCCTCCTAAAAAGATGGAAGCATCGCTGAAGAATATCCTCTCGAAAGCTGCCGATAAGAACTACTTTTACGAGACGATTCCCAACTTGGGCAATCCTTTAGGATTATCCGGGCGTAGTGCCCCTTTGGTAGAGAAGATTCAGGAAATCCTGATAGAGGACTTTCTTGGATTCTTGGCCGTCCGTCAAGGTATTTATCCCCAGTCGTGGGACGAGTCTCAAAAAAAAAACTTTCTGAAGAAGCTGCCGCCAACGGCTTGATGGAGGATCCTTTGCAAAATCTTGAAATAGACATTCATAGTTACGACATCAGCCGCGAGGCATCCATCTACTTCGACACGACGGGGACTCGCTGTTGGACGAAGGCATGGTTCAATGGCAGGGAGAAAGGAGAGAAATCAATAGAGATCACTCGCCAGCTGGCAGTAAAGTTCATCAATGACGAAATCTTGTTGGATGATTGGCTCGCACGTTTCTATCCCAAACAGATGAACGTCTGCCACAAGGCTATCGAGCAGGCACGCAAACAGTTATTAGGTATATAAAAACCATCACATGGCACGTAATAATCAACATTTCGGAGAGTTGGAGTATTGTTTTAACCAATACTTCAGCAAGTATTGTGCTCCTGTCATCGCCAAGGATTACAGATATTATCACCGTAAGCAGACAGAAGAGTTCTATAAGGCCTACAATGAAATGCCGGCTAATATCGGTGCCGGATCCGTCATGCAAGGAATGATACGTGTACAGACTGCAAACGTGAACGCATCGTCTTCAGGGAAATGGAACAAAAAAAATCTCGACGATTTTATTGGTGGGGTCGTAAACAAGATTGTTGCCGGCAAGAACTTCCAAAAGGACTGGGGGCATTTGATAGACAGGTATCGGGAATCTCTTATCGCCAAGTTAGGAACAAAAGGCTACATAAGAGTTGAGGAGGAGTTGGAAAAGGTGGAAAAACGGAAATTCGTCGATCCCGCAGTCCACTATGGACAGATTCGTTTTATGGAGCTGCTCAAAGAGCATTTGGCCAGAACCGATATGCCCAAGTCCTCTTTGGAATATATCCTGAAAGAGGGTGCCAACAGTTCTATTATGATGACATTGGCCGGTAGGTTCATGCGTGGTCGCGACCTCTCACCTGCAGAAGAAGAGAATCGTGAGCTGGGCAATAAACTCTATAAGCCGTCAAAAGTGGAGAAAGCCGGGGCTTTTGCCTTTGGAGCTGTTATGGACGCACCGGCATTGGATGTTGTCGGTTCTGTAGCTGCCGTACCATTGAAAGCTGCTGCCAAGGGAGCAGCCGGATATGCCCTGAAGGGAGGTGCGGTAAAATTCGGAGGTTGGCTGGAAGAAAAGGCCGCTTACAAAGTAGCTACTAAAGCTTCCTATGTAAAAGGATTGATTTCAGGTGCAGCTGTCGATGCCGGATTCAACTATTGGGCTTCTTCCAAAATCAGCCTTGATGCAGCCAAGAAGCAGTACAGCAGAGCGGTTTTCGGCAATGAGGATACATTGGGGAAATACCAAAAGGGTGCATTGGGATATAGGAAGAGCGGTACCGAATACATTTCCAATGTAAATGATGGCTTGGGTAAAAAAATCAAGGTTGCCCCGATACGCCCTCATGTGAGTGATTCCGTCACTCATAAAGATTCTGGTCAGTTATTGACAGCGACAAATGGCAATTCAAGAAAGCTCTTGAAAACCATTACCACAGCGTTAAGCCATCAGGCTCTGCCTTACGATAGCCGCGCACCCATCCCCGCTTGGATGCTAAACAAAACAGCCAAACAATGCCGTGCTTTTGCCACCTCGTTTTTTTCCATTGCCAAGCAGATGTCGACACAAGGTTTGCCGGTTTGGAATCTGAATGGCAGAAATATGACACTTGCACAAGTCTCACAGCGTGCCAGCGATTATGCAAGGGCTGCTGTTCAGATAGACAAGATAAACGCCGAGAAGCAGGCGGCAAGAATGGCGGTATATAATCGGAACCATCAGGAATCAAGACAGGAGAGGAAAAGTAATGAAGTGACTAAGGCATATACTGCTGTCAGTCAATCTGCCTCGCAGCCTGTTGTTTCAAGTGCAGTGTCCTCTTCAGAACCATTAAACACCCAACATTATCAAGACATGGCCATGGGGACGCAACAAATAAAAAATCCAATGTCAGAGACTTCTCCTTATTCCAATATGCTCCAGACATCAGGATGGGGTAAATATTTGGATAATGCAGGGTTGAATGGATTTAGTGATGTGACAAAGAACCTTGGCTATGTCTTTGCAATGCTTCCTGATATGCTTATCAGTATGTTTACAGGAAAATCTTCCTCGTTCACCATAGGGAACAACATACTACCTTTAGCAGCAGTTGCCGCTGGAATGTTTAGCCATAATCCACTGTTAAAGCTCATGCTGATGGGTTTTGGAGGTGTCAATCTCTTGAACAATGCCGGCCACGAAGCCTTAGGCCTATCCACTCCTAAAGCCACTCCAAGAAACTACAAGCAATATGCTGACGAACCTCTCAATCCAAGATTAAATAATGTTTTTATGAAAGGCCGTTCTTTGATTGCAGATATAGACAATCGACCTGTTGTCATTAACATTTCTGACACGGTTGTTGACGCATATGAGAAAAAAGCCATACCTTTGAACACCTTGGCAAATGCCGTATTAAGGAAGTATGACGAGAACAGATCCGTGGCTTCAAACACTTATGACAAGAGTTTGGCAGCATTAGAGAGTCAGGAACAACAGCGTAGTTATGGATTGAAATAGATTTTGTTTACAATATTACTTGTTAGCGGCCCCTGCTGGCGTAGTTAGTTGCGTCGGTGGGGGCTTTATTTATGCACAAAAAATAGATTGGGGCGGAGTTCTACTTCACAACCATATAATAGCAGCTTACAAGTGGAGTAGCTTATTTATAATCTACTTTTAAAGTCTGTTCACTTAGATTTAATTGAACTTTTGGAGCTACTTCTTCATAGGTTGTGTTTGCTTTTACAAGTTTCTCCAATTCTTCGAAAGAGGTTTTTCGCCTAACAATCCAATTTCCTATACCCGCAGCGGTTCTTGGCTCAAGCAATTCCCATCCTTGTACCTCTAAATATGCCAGCCCTTCCATCATATTTCTGACAACAACATATTTACCTTCGCTATTTTTTAAGATACTTGGGCGTTGCTGACCGTTTTCTCCTGGTGATATTAAAATAACGAAGCATGGTTCTCCCGTAGCTTTATTTGCCCATCTCACCTCAATCGAAGCATAAATATAGTAATTTTGTAAAACCTTAGAGTTTGTCTGTGCCCCACTTGACATTGTCCAGCACATCATCATCATTATAAGAAATAATTTCAGCTTCTTCATCGTGTTGTATATAAAAAGTTATGAGTACGCCGATTAAAGCGTACCCACGGGTTAATGATTATCGTTAAAACAATTTCTTGTGATTGTCGTGTGACCATCCCATAGCATCCTTGTAGTTGCTATTCTTCTTTCCGCCTTTTCGACGGGTGTCACCACCCACAATAGCTTTCAATCCTGCTCCCAATATCAGAGCCGATGCTACTAATTCTAACATAGTATGTTTCCTTTCTTTTTATTTGAGTTTCACTTATTTTTGTCTATACTTTAAGTCCTTCTGACCGTTCCGTCTCCAATTCCAATTTCGCCTCCGGATTTAACGCCAACAGCATTTGTATTTTGTCTTGCAGTCTCCCGATGGTCTTTCGGATATCAACCACATTGTCTTCAGGTATTTCTTTGAGTTCACGGATAATCTCCATGTATGAGTTTATCTGTCCCATCGTATATGTGACGGACAATGTGTTCTCAATATGTTCTCTGTCAACTTCAATTTCAAATGCCATAATCGTTCTTCCGTTTTATTGGTTATAAACTTAGCATTGCTTCAGGCATGATGTCGAGCACCCTGCAAATCTCTCCTGCCGTGACCAAAGTCGGTTCGCTCTTTCCCTGGGTGAAGTCGCTTATCCTACTGGTGCTTAGTCCTACGGCCTGGGACAGATCTTTTTGTGTCATTCCCTTAGCTTTCAGCCCTTGCTTTATGACTTCTGCAAGCGTGAGTTTCTCTATTGGGTGATACTTTTTCTCGTATTCTTCCACAAAAGTACTCATGATAGACAGCTCCATACTCTCCGGTGATGTCGGCAGCGTCGTATCAGTGACAACCTCCAACAGTTCCTCCACCCGTCTTTGGGCATACTTATATTGAGCCTCTGATATTTTCATATAGTTCTTTTTACATCCCTCTCATCAAGAAGTGTCTCCCGGTCAGAAGCGGATTCCACAAACCGCACATACACACACCCTGTATCGAAATATATCGAGGCGGCTACCTTGTATTTTCCTTCGCCAATGCTGAAGACATATAAGTCTTTCTCTCTTACAGTATCACCGAAGTCTACCAGTATTTGGGCAAAACTCCTGTAATCCCTGTTCCTTATGGTGTAGTACCACTGTTGCAAAGGTATCTTTGCTTGTTCATATTGTGGTAGTCCATAGAAGTCCTTAATCTTCTTTTGTGAGATAATTCTCATTAATGACCTGTCTTTATCTGTTACAAAGATATGAAGATGTTCCTAAACTACAAAATAAAAGAGCAATAAAATACCGCAAGACAGAATGTTTTTATATTCAGGGAGATTGCAGGTTGCCCTTGCAACCTCCCTAATACTCATGTTTATGCAGATTTCTTCTTTGGCAGCACCCATCCCCGCTGTTTGGCCACTTCACAGTTGAACTTCATCCACACCTCTTCATCTTTAAACTCAAAGTGCATTGTTCCTTTCTTAAAGCCTTTACACTTGAAGAACCCCCACTCGAAAGTCTTTCCCCATTCCAAGTTGTTATCTCGTACAAAACGGTCAAGGCTTCCGATGCAGTCGTAGTTCCTACCAGTAATGAAGCAGAGAGCCTTACAAACGTCCTCCATTCTGTTTGCCATTCCTCCATATCCAAGATCGAGATAGTCTCTCGGCCATTTAGGGTCATAGGAAGTCATGTATGGAACAATAAACTTACGGTTGACCATATAGTTTGCGTTTGTCTTCCATTTCTCCCCGGCAGTGGAATTCTCGTCAGAGAAAGAGCAAATCAGGTCGAATGCTTCGAGTAACGCTGTGTTCATCCGCTGCCCCGTCGTCTGGATTACCATGTTCAGCACCTGATAAATGTTGTGCATGGTAAAGGGGACGTATGTCTGCTGCTCCACGAACTTGTTTATCTGTTCCCGTAATTTCTGCGTGGCATACTTTTCCATATTCAGCTTCCCGAATATCCGCCTCCAATAATACTTCTGTAACTCTTTTTTGTATTGCTGCCGGCTGATACGGACAACACTATTGGAAGCATCTACCACGGCAAACCTTACAGGGAGATACCCGTCACTCTTTCCACCGAAACATGCCACGGAGTTGATTTTCTCCGCTGCAGCCATCGTCTCGTCGAAAAGCCTTACAGCTGAAATATAGCGGTTTACCATGTCACGCACCACATTATATTGCACCAGTCCCTCCGTCTCATTAGCATCGAGCGAGTCCTTTTCGTTGGAAAACATATAACCGTCAAACTCGTCTTGCCCCTCACCCTCTTTATACAGCTTTATCAAGCTAACATGTACATCCGTCCTGCGCTCTGCGTCGTCAAACACTCTGCCCAAGAACTCCTTGCACCCATAAAGCTCAATCGTCTCTATCAATTTCTCTTTGGTGGCGTTCCGTTCCCAGCCTTGATTTACGCTTTCGCTGTTACACAAGGCAATGATGGTGCATCCTGCCGGAGCAATCTCAAACGCATGAAGGATATGTTTTGCTCCTTCTGAAAAGGGAGGGTTCATTACGATATAGTCCACATGACTAATTTGTTCTGAAGAAACGGTCAGGAAGTCATCCGCTATAATATCGCACTTGCCATTCAAAAGTTTTTTGATGTTAGTGTCCTTTTCGCAAGCAATCACCTTTCCGGCTCCGTTCTTTTTGAGCCAGTCAACAATGTTGCCTTTCCCTGCTGATGGTTCAAGGATAGTCTTGCCGACAAAATCCTCACTCATCATCATCGTGTTTATAACCTCGTCGGGAGTCGGGTAGAAGTTTGCGTTATTTGTAAAAATGTTCATCTTGTCTTATTTTAAATTATTCGTTTATCAATTCTCCGTTCTCGCCAATCCAAAGCATTGCCCCCTCACCGTTCCAGTAGAAGTCGAACGCCCTGTTCAGAGGGTTGTATATACCCTCGACAATAGTTCCCTCTTTAAGACCCTTGATTTCTGCCAGATACCACTTGCCGGCTTCGGTAAGAACTTTCACCCTTGCTTTTGTTTTGTACCTCACAAAATCTTTGGTGTCACATACAGCAACCTTATAACCATCACGAACCAATCTTGGCAAATAGGCGTCAAGACAATGATGTGGAAATTCCACAATATTAACAGGGCTTTCTGCAATGTCCGACCTGGAGTGCATGTCCGTTCCAAGGCACTTGTTTCCGGCAACGGCATCCTTTTCAAACAGGAAGTAACAATCTCCATCCCCAATCAGCAGTAAATGTTCAGGATGTTTTGCTTTTATCTCCTTATAAAGTTCAAATATCTTTTTCATACTTTTTATTATTTTGAATTAAACGGTAAAATCATTCACGAACTGGCGTTCAATCATGACTTCAAAGTCCCTATTGTTGCATGAAGTCTGTCTCCACTGGCTAAGCTGTTTCGCATCTTCTTCGGTTAATGAAAGGAAATCTACCATCTTACGGATAGTTTCTTCCAAATTCTCACCAATGTAAACAAGTTTTCTTGTCTCAACAGAGTGCCAAGCATCTGTCTGATAAACCAAATAAATAAGTTTCTTTTCCATTTTGCCTGTTGTTTATGATTTGAAATTTTATTCTGGGCATCCCGATTCTCAACCTTTTTATAGTTTTTTTGTTTCTTCGACCCGAATTTTTTTTTATCATTCCGGTGTAACCGTCATCTCGAACCTTTTATGTGCAAGGTTAAATCGCAGGTGTTAAGGGAACCTAAGGCAAAGAATTGGCCGGTAAAAGTTTTCAGGAAACCGTAATCTTTGATTTCGGAGGGTCATGAAAAGTTTTCCGCCAATAGGGAGCATTCCGGTGTTTGCCGTGTTCCCTGCCTGCGATACCTTTGCAGAATAAAAGTCGAAGATGACTACAAGCGGACGAAAAGTGAGGTCGAAATCAGAAACGGAAATGGAAAGATAGATAAAATTAAATGTAAAATAAGCACCGCAGGTAAATCAGAAGATGTGTCTTCAATACGTATAGCCATATTGCTTTATAACTGCCAATACATATATACGGCTATACATATATACGTATTGCCGCATGGCTGACTCAAAGAACAGCCTTTTATTCTCGCCTTGCTACTATATGATTAGTTATAGAAGGATCAACAAAAGAGAGTCAGGTAGGGCAGATTTCTTGGTTTACACAAAAAAACAAGAGCCATTTTTAACACAAAAACCGCCACGATGCCGAAAAAAGGTTCTGAAAACGTTAATATAAGAGTTTCTTTTTTTTGAGGATGCTTTTTTGACATTAAGTCGCTTATTTTGTAACAATCAATAATCATAAAAATTATGGCCGAGACTGAATACAAGCATCGCAACTCTTCCGCTGGAAGAAAGAATAAGTCAGATGAAATTCTGAAGAAGTTCGCAGACATGATGGTTAAGATCATCAAGAAAGCCAATGCCAACAACTGGAAGAAAGGTTGGATGGGTGTCAATGGTTCCATTCAGGGACTACCGCAGAATATCAGCGGTCGGACGTATTCCGGTGGCAATTCTTTTTTTCTTATGTTCAATACGGCAGAGAAAGGATACAAGACACCCGTCTATATGACCTTTAAGCAAGCCAAGGAGCAGAATCTCCATGTCAAGTCAGGTGAGAAATCCGTTCCCATCTTCAAGTGGGGCTTATCCATCAAAGATGAAAACGGCAAGAGGGTGTCAGAGGAAGACTATAACGCCATGTCCCAGGAAGAGCGTGCCACGATGGACGTTCGTCCTTTCCCTAAAATGTTTCATGTCTTCAACATCGACCAGACCAACCTTGAAGAGGTCAATAAAAAGAGGTATGATGCCATTGTAGCACGTTTCCAAACACCCGAACAAGAGGTCAAAGACACCGAGGGGATGTATGTCAACGAAGCCCTTGACCGTATGTTCGAGCAAAAGGCGTGGCATGCCAATATACAATATGACAAACCTGCCGACCAGGCCTTTTACCGCCCATCGACGGATACTATTGTTCTTCCGATGAAAGAACAGTTCAAACTTGGGAAAACTCCTGAAGAAGTCTATCACGACGGCATGGAGTATTATTCCACAGCTTTGCACGAGATGGCCCACTCGACAGGACACGAGAGCCGGCTTGACAGGAAATTCGGTGCCCAAGGGACAGACAACTACGCCCATGAGGAACTGATCGCAGAAATGACTTCTGCCCTTGTCGGCAGCACCATGGGCTTTGACAGAAAAATATTGGAGAACAACGCCAATTATCTAAGTGGATGGTTAAGCAGACTTAGGGACAAGCCCGAGACCATTACAACCATCATGACTGACGTAGGCAAAGCCTCGGATATGATTATAGAAAAAGTTGACGAACAGCGGATCGCCTTGAACCAGACTCCCCTCAAAGCCGGCAATTTGGAGGGGCTTGATGAAGAACTTTCGGAAACAAAGACAAGGGGTAAGACCCTATATGACCTTACGGAGCAGTGGAGTAATATCAATGCACAATATCCGTTTTCTGTTGATGATGAAAGAACAAGACAGATAGCAAAGCGTATAAGGCAGGCGGAGCAGGTCATTACGGCTTATAATGCCAACGTAGCCGCCGCATATGGCGATGAGTTTCTGTTCTCCGAGAAAGCGAAGACTACCATCATTCCGCATGCCGTGTATTCAGGCCGCGAACTTCTGGCAAGGGAAGTCCAAGGGGAACTTATCACGGCAACCGTAGCAGAACATCGTAAGATCCCCGTATGGGAAGCCTATGAAAAAGAGAAAATCAAAGACGGGGACTTTACTTACCCTGATACCGCCAATGAATATGGCAAACTTCTAAAAGACGGACTGGGAGAGGTTTTAGACAGGGTTACAGAAGCTCGTTTTGTAGAGGATGAAAACGGCTTTTCCGGCCTTACGGCCAAAATAGATGGTAAGGAACTCCAAATAGCACCAAGAGCATTGCCAGAGGAACTTGTAAATTGGCTGATAAACACTCCAACCGAGCAGCAGAAGACAAGGTACAATGGTTATGTCAGGGTTATACACAGTGGCGAACCCGTGAATATAGCCGCAGCTTATACCTATTCTGACCTGATTCCGCAAAAAGTAGCCTTGCAAGCAGAGAAGAAAGACATTTCGATTGAAAAACAATCCTCTATTTCTATGACAGAAGAAGTCCGAGGGGAGGAAGATGAAACGGAAAACGTCTCTCTGTCCGAAGACAGTAACCCACAAACCGATTTAGCCGGTGTAGCTGAACACATTATGGAAACGAACCATGTATCCAAGGGTGTAGCCGAAAAGATGGCCGCCCCGATCGTCGAAGAACAACAAACCGCCGTGAATGAGAAGAGGCAGAAGGCAGCACAAGCCAAGCAAGAGGCTGTCAAGAAAGCCGATGAAGCCCGTAAGGCAGAGGATGAGCGTCGACGTGAAGTCGAGGAACAGAGACGGCGTGAGGAAGAGAATAGAAAAAACGACAAGGATGGTGGCCAAGCGTCCAAGATATTCCTGCATGCCGCCTTGCTGCTTGGAGCCTTGGAACTGGCAAAGGGCAACAAAGGCGTGTGGATGAATAAGGCTGGCAAGAGCAACGCAGAGTTTCTTTGGGCAAAGACACCAATTACTCCGTATAACAATCTGATGATGAACCTTCAGTCCGATCAGAAGGGCTACCGTTCCAATGTTTATGCCTATTTCGACGAGCTGAAGGATGCGGGCGATTCTGTCAGAAGTAATGAGAAGGCACTCCCTTTCAATTGGACGCGTTGGGATTACCAGAATATTGCTACTAAAGAGGTTATCACCAAGGGTGAATATCAGAAACTTCCCGAGGATGAGAAGTCGCTCTATGTCAAGCACCATAGCCGTCAGACCCAGCAGATTTTCAATATTGACCAGACTTCTATGACCGGCAAACAGATGTACGGTGATTTGCTGAAAGAGACCGGTGCCAAGTATGAGGAACTCTCCGAACGGGGCGTGACAAGTATGATAAAGTTCTCCGAAAAGCTGAAATCAAACCATCCAACGGCCATTGTCGTTGCGCGTGACGATAACCAGTATCATATTTACGGTAATGATGCCACCAGAGCAGCTAAGATATTAGGCTTACCGGTAGGGCAAACAGAGGTCGATGGCCAAAAAATCAAGTCCACGGGTTTTCCTCTTGACAGAATCGACGACTTCCTGCCAAAGCTTGTTCAAGCCAAGCAGTGGGTTGTCGTTGCCGATAACCTCGACAGTGCAGAACTCATAAGAAGAGTAGCCAACGAAAAGGACGTGTTGAACAAGGCTTATTCAACCGCCCAGACCGTAGCCAATTCCGCAGGAATAGGTTATGAACGCGTCATGGTGCTGCAAGATGCAGAATACGACAAACAAGCCGACAAGATCATTGTCAGCGGCATGACGGATAAGGATAGCGGCAACAGCCGGCAGGCCGCCATTGCGAAAGCCAATGACATTTACCGTGCCATTGTAGCAGCCACAGGCAGCGAGCAGCGTTTAGACCGCCTGGGGCGCAATAATCTCCTCCCCAACGACGATGCGAAATACGAGAGATTTGTTCAAGACCTATCTGCCGGAATCCTGATGGCACGTCAGGGGCTTCCTGCAAGCCTTTCAAAAGAAAGTATGCAACATATCGACTATTGGCAACGCGAGATCAAGGAAAATCCCAAATTGCTTGGACTGTTGGAGAAAGATGTCAACAATGCCGTCGAGTCCATCGATAAGCACATGCAGAAGCAGATTGTCAAGTACGAAGATATTCGTAAGGACTTGCCCCTGAAAGACTTGGCCGTCAGTGAGAGACAATATCAGATTTCCACCGATTTGGCTAAGCTCCCGGATATAGATTCAAAAGAAATCGTCATTGTCAGAGATACGGCAAAAGGTTCAGCCGATGTCATTCTTCCTGAAGGGGCTTCTCTTGAAGACAACGTAGAGATCTCGGGCATTCGCAAAGATCGTATCAAGATAGCATTAGGACACGAGGGCATCACTGATGTCAAGTTCTATAATGCCGGTGGTGCTTTAGGACTCAAAGAGCCTGACGACTACTATAAGGATAAGACCGTTTCCGTAGACCGGTTGAGACAATATGAGTTCAGTCAGCATAGAGATATAGATGTGAAACCGCAGATTGCGGCAGCAGCCTTGCCAAAGATTGAGATTTTCACGCCTATCCGTGACGAGAAGGGACAGTATGCCTTTTTCTTCAAGGCAGAGAACGAGCCTTCGTTCTCCGTCTATCCCAATGACACCCACAAGAAGCTGTACTTCGATGTCAGGGGAACGGACAAACAGATGGATATACACAATGCCCTTGCACAGAAATACTACTCCGTTGCCAAGCAGCATCCAGAAATCAAGGTAGATCTTATCATGCCTAAAGTTTCTAATGTAGACATGAGCAAGATAGAGCGTCCGACCATTACGAAAGACAGGGAAGACCCAAGCAAGAAATATGTCATGGCCACCATTGACGGTAAGTTCATGAAGAAAGGAATCACCAAGGCACAGTGGGACAAGATGTGGTTGGCAGATGACATGTCAGCCTACAAGAAAGCTGTTGCCGCTGTTGTCTTTGCTCCTTTGCTCAAAGAAGATGTGCAGAAGGAGCAATCCACAAGTATGGCAGCACGATCAACTTCGACAGAAACCGTTAAAAAGGAACAGGGTGCAGAAGAGAAAACTGCAGAAGGAACTTCAGAATCGATTTCTGAAACGGCTACCGAAAAGGAGGCAGAGACCACCCGGAGAGAAAGTACCTTTCGCAGATAAGGAATAATGCAGTAATCATCAGACATGACACATTACCAGAAACATGGCCATATCCACCTCTGATTTCATCAACAGATATGCTCCTCATGCCATGGAGCAGCAGATTAAGTACGGCATTCCCACTTCTGTCATTCTCGCCCAGATGGCTATCGAGAGTTCATGGGGCACTTCTGCCCTCGCCCGGAACGATAACAATTTCTTCGGTATCAAAAAGGGTTCATCGTGGACAGGCCGGGTGAGTTACTATGACGATGACCAAGCGCATGAAGCCTTTCGTTCCTACGACAACGTGGGGCAAAGTCTTAGCGATCACTCTGCCACCTTACTCCAACCCCGCTATCTGCGTCGTTGTCCCACGGACAGTACAGATCACTTGGGTTGGATAAAAGGCATCAAGGCCGGTGGTTACGCCACGGCAAGCAATTATGTAGACAGCGTAGAAAGTCTTATCCGTAAATACGAATTAGACAAATTCGACCGTCTCGCCGTACAGAATGCACAGCAGCAAGGTTTGCAGATAGGTTACATGAGAGGCCGTCAGCCCGACACCCCGCAAGCCATCCCTGCCGGTATTCTCCTCACGCCTCTCCAAGGGAGTTGGTGCATGCCCATCAACTTGGAAGGTTTGAAGGTAACGGGAGTGTATGGAGAGAACCGCCCCGGACATCATCATAGCGGCATAGACCTTAGCACTGGCGGCAAGTATCTTCCCGTTTATGGAACAGAAGATAACGGCAGGGTCATCGCCGTCAAGCCCAACAATGGTGCTGCCGGTAACATGATTACCGTGGAATACAGCCGTTCTGACGGCAGCCGTCTTCAGTGTACCTATATGCACCTTAGTGAGATTGGGGTTAAGGTCGGTGATGCCGTCAATGCAGGGATGCAACTGGGCTATTCCGGTAATACAGGACGCTCGACCGGGCCACACCTCCATTTTGAGACCAAGTTCTATAATGCCCAGGGAACACTCCAGAGTTATGATCCGGCAGAATACATTGCCGAGCTCTCGTTCCGTGGAAATCTCCCGGCAGTGTTGAACAAAGGCGGACAGAACTTAGCGGCACGCTATTCCTCTCAAATGGCATACAACAATGCTCCGGCCACCGGTATCGAAGGGCAGCCTATGGATACCCAAACACAAATGTTGCTTGCCAATATCACTAAATCAGACGATCCTAACAGATGGTTGGAATATCTGATGAACAAGAATGGCGATAGTGCAGGGCTGTCCGGTGGAAATCCTGTCTCCAATCTTATCTCAACCCTTTTCATGAGCATTCTGACGCTTGCCCAAGATTTGAAACAGGGAGACGAAGACATGGGCGAGTCCCAAACCTCCAAAGAGGCAAAAGAAAACAAAGAGACAAAAGAAGCTGCCACCCTTAGAAGGGACAGGGAAAGTATCAATGTCAAACGGCTTGCCCAGACAGCCTCTTTGAATTTCGATTCCGAACTTCCCGAAGAACAGCAGACAAACGCCATCCGGCGAACTTAGACAAACAATTCACCAAAATAACGAGTAATATGATTAAATGCAATGTCACAGCATGCGGAATCATCAGCAATTCTGCAGTAGAGAAACAGAGTAAGGACGGAAAGTCCTTCATTTCTTTCAGTATCACCATCCCCATTGCCGGCAGCGATGGTTCCGGCGCGGAGCTCCAAGTCTTCGTTTCCGCTCCCGGCAATAAGGAAACTGCCGAGCGGTATTCCACCGGGCGTAGGGTGAGAATGAACGGTACACTCTATATCAGACGGATAGACGACCGTACGTATTACAACCTCCGCACCGATGAAGGAATAGAGATCGTCAAGTCCACCGAAGCAGACTCGCTCACAGGGTCTATCGATTTCAAAGGTAAGATAAAAGGGGAGATTACGGAACGTACCAACAAAAATGGGCACAAGTTCCAGACCTTTTCCGGCGTGTCGCAAGACAAGGATGGAGAAAAGAAAGGCTGGGTTTGGGTTCGCTTCCTTTCTCCGACCTCGATTCGGCAGGACTTCTTCAAGCCCGAGGCCTATGTTGAAATAAAAGGAGAGTTGCAGTTCCATATCTATCAAGGCAATGTCAACATTGAGTGCCGTACCAGCAGTATCGAGCCCTGGGAGTTGACTGCCACACAGAAAGAATAGTTGCCATAATATTGAAGTTTACATGAACACCGGCATTATAGAGCGTTGATTATTCAAGTCTTTATAGGCCGGTGATTTTATTCCGTACAAAAACCTAACAAGTATATGAGTGAAAATGACAATCCAGCAGGAATCTTCGGCAACCGTCTGTTAGGCGGCTGGAGTAAGATATTTGGCAAAAAGCACGATAACGATAAAGGTGAAAAACAAGGACATGACCATGATAAATTAAAATTAAAGCCATTCCCGCCCAACCATTTCTTCTCCCAGGAAGAGCTGTGTTTCCTTGCAAAGAATCAAGAGCAGTGTAGCCGTCTTCAGAGTTGGGCTTTGCAAATGAGCTTATGGGCACGATCCAAGTCCAACGAGCAGGACAGGAACAACCCGCAGTTTTTCCCGGCCGTTCAATGGCAGGACGGTTTGATGAGCACATGGATAGACTCGGAGGCAACGCCTGACAGCATAGACCAACAGGCTGACCGTCTTTACCAATTACAGCTGGATGGCTATAAAATGGATGCCGCTTTTGTAAGAATGATAGAGGCAAGAGCTTGTAGAAGTTTAGTGGGCAACCTCTTTGTGGATGAGAGACAGAATGAGACCGCTTCACGAAAAGGCGGTAAGCACTTTATATGGATTAAAGCCGTTGTTGACAAGTCCGGTGAGGACTTGGCTTTGTCCATATTTCATTACAACAAGATCAGCCACCATCATGAATCAGAAGAAACAGTTTCATACAAACAGTTCAAGCCGCTTCTTGAAAACAAGGAGATGACAGCCCTTGGCGGAGAGGGGCAGCGCAAATGGAACGATGAAGCCACCGCAAGAGACATGGCGGAGGAAAAGTTTACAGAGTTAGTCTGTCTGATGAGACGGAGCAATATCTGTCAGGGGATGTTCCCTGCCCACAGTTCCATCTCTATACGTCAAGAGGAAGGAAAAGACTATGTCCCCATGGCATGGGCCCTATCAGGGGATGGGATAAAGATAGACTTCGATCCCCAAGTATCCATTAGTAAAAGTTCACTTTTGGTTACCTCCAATGATTCCTACCGGTTTGTCGACGTGTTGGACTATATAGATAAAACGATAAGTGAGCAGGATGCCAGTCAGGAACTGCTGACCTTTGTCAGGATATTCGGCAAAGACTTTTGTGGAGACAAAGTGCTCTCTTCCGGAAAGTATCCTCTTTGCCGGATAAACGGCATAGAGATAGACCGTGTAACGGCAAAGGCTTCGGACACAATAGTCGCCTTCAACAATGATACTTTGGAAATCGTGACGCTTTCTTCAGAAGACAGGATAACCCTGTTAAAAGCAGTCATACGCCGTTCGGATGAACTACTGACAGAATTGAAGTCCGACCTTCAGAGAACAACGGACGAAAAAGTCCAGAGAATATTGCAGGACAGGCTAAATAACATCCATCAAGGGCTGTCAGCTTATAATACTGGCGACAATTACCATACTTTGGATGAGTTATGGCAGCATATCACCTCAATTTTCAGGGTGAAGCAAAGCGCGGAGACGGCAACGGTCGTCCCTGCATCAGCAGTCAAAGTTATAGAAGCTCCGCAATCCACCGAAGTAATGGATAAAGAGCCCTTAGTCCACAATCAAAATGAAGTTCAAAGCGTTCAAGAACCTATTGCTAAAAGTGATGACGGCATCAAAATGCCCAAGCAAGTTGACGAAGCCCCGTCAATTGAACCTAAGAAAAGTCAGATGCCGGAAGGCTATATCCGGATTGAACCATCTTCCAAAGGCAGGTGGCACACAGCAGAAATGCTCCGTAGGGAAGCCTATCGTGTTTATGGAAAGCTGTTAAGTGCAAAACTTAAAAAGCAACTTGATAATGACAACAACCCTTGGGTTTCAAAACAGATGTTGACACCAAGAGATATCAAAGGCACTGTTTATACCGGACCGAATGCCATCATGCTTGCGTTATGGACAGAACAGCAGGGGTTTGAGCTTCCTTTCTTCATTACTGAAGAGGAGCTAAGAGCGAACGAACTCGGTATTCTTCAAGATGCCAAGAGCCTCTTTATCCTCCATAAGAACGGAACGTCAAGGGTGTACAACATTGCACAGACCACCTTTCCCGTTACCCAAAGGCGTTCCTATGAGTCTCTCAAACTGAATATGATAGCAACAGAGCGCAAGAAGACTTCAGGGTATCAGTTCCTCGACGCTGACGGCTTTTGTAAAACAGCGTTGAAGTTTGATGGTGTCCCCGGCCTTTCTATCTATGATTATGCCGAGAAGGTCATCCATATAGCCCCGAAGAGCAATTTTGAAACCGAGGACGACTATTACCGTGACTTGGCCGTGGCCATGGTGGAAAGCACCCGTGAAGTTGATTTCGATACGCTCCGTCTGGACACCTATCTCTTTGAGAATCTCGTCTCTCATCTGGGTAGTGGTATTATCAGCCAGAGTTGCCGTTTTAATGCCACCAATCCCGAATATTCCCGGATATGGAGAGAGAGGTTAGAGAACAATCCTGAATACACCAAGAGAATCTTGGAACAATCAGACGCAGCTTCAGGCCAAGTCCTTCAATCGGCATTGACATAGGACTATCAATAATCAGTCCCGGTTCATGTTTAATTATGGCAAATTCGCCATAATTAAAATTGGGATGATTAAATGAAAAAGGCGGCCTGCATCCCTGCAAACCGCCTTCTGACATTATTTAATTAAAGTTTATCGTCTTGTTTTATTCATTCTTTCTCCGCTATTTCAACAGCTTGAAGGATTGTCCGTTTGATGACATCATGTTCGAGTCTTATGGGATGTACGTGACCACCATCAGCAATGGCACCGTCAATGAAATAACGGATATTCCACCATTTCTTTACTGTATTTTTAGATGTGTTGATTGCTTTTGCACAGGTCTTAAACCCTCCTTCTGGATGAAGGTATCTCCAAAGAGTAATTTTCACCGCTTCTTCAGAGTTCTTTAAAGTAGCAAGTAAAACCTTATTTTTTCTCCACTCTTGAAACAGTTCCACTGAAGAGATATTGCTTTCCTTGGTTTGGTTACTACCATCGGTCATATCAGCATTTTCCAACGCCTCGTTGGAAACCTCGTTGATTTTATCCCACACTTCTTGTGGCCAGTCGTTATCATCAGGCTCATCACCATAGCGAAGCTCATTGATGAACTGTTCCGCTCCGTCTTCATCACCTTCATCGAAGCCCAGTACCTGGCACCACTCCTTATAGTCGTCTACCATTTCCTTGCCGTGCATTGTGATACACTGCAGGTTTGTTATTTCCTCACGGTCGAGTTTACCAATCAAATCTTTTACTACTTTTGCCATATTGTGAAACTTTAAGATTATCTGTGCATACCTCTGCTTCTCTGCTCCGCTTTCTGCGAGTTCTCATCTCCTAAGTGGTAGAACTCCTTTTGCATTTCTTCTGTATAGTCCTCTTCAGGAACATAGTTCTTGAAAGAGTTGTCCGATTCTTTGACCCAACATCCGTAGATGCCGAAATTATATGTAGGCAACTCACGGGAAGCAATACTGTCATATTCCTCCCTGTCACCACTTACCACCTTGATGCCACCGTCAGCGAGGAAATCCAGTCCGAATGTGAACTGGCCTTCCTGCTTGTCTATTGAAATAACATTGCCTGTACACATCTGTGCCACTTGCTCATTGGAAAGTTCCATCTCGTTTTGAAGTGAAGCCAGATTATCCTCCATTAAAGAAACGGGAATATAGAAAACCCTGTTTGTCTTGTCGTCAAGCTGTACGAAACACTGTTCCTTACCCGGCATTTTGGTTATGATGATTTTCCCGCTTCGCAGCGTGTTCTGTTCCTCTGGCGTGAAGTCCTCCAAATCAGCCATTTCACTTCTCGGGGCAATCAGGATGTCAACAGTGCCACTTCTTCTTTCAAGTTTAAGACGGGCCTGAATTGTTCTCTGTATGCCGTCACCCAAATCCACGCTGACGGGTAAAATAGGAGTCCAATGTCCCTCCAATAGTTTTTTCATCACCATTTCAGGCAGGTCATCCACCATTTCTTGAGACAGCCCGATACTTGCAAATTTCTCGTATGGTATCTCATTCTCATCAAAAGTTGTTCTCATAATTTTCCTGTTTATTGTTTTTGCAAAGATAGTTTCTTACTTGAAAAGTCCGTTCTCCAAAAAAATAAACCTTTTATATTAACATTTTCAAAACGTTTTTGGGCGATTTTACGGTGTTTTTCGTTTTTGAAATGTTAATATAAGACTTCCTTTTTTTTCGAGCCCCCTATTAAAACGGTTTATTTTATTTTTGTAATCATAAAATACGAGTAGATGGTTATACATTTTAGACATATCTTCATGGCTGTTTTGAGTCTGTTCAGTCTCTTTTGTCATGCACAAAAGAATACCCCCGATGTCAATCATCAGGATTACTGGATAGACAAATACCTTAGTGTCAGTTTCCCCTTACAACGTGTCGAGATCAATTCTGCGTTCGGTATTCGTAAAGATCCATTCACCGGCAAGGAAAAAGAACACTGTGGCTTGGATTTAAAAGCTCATTATGAAAAAGTCCTTGCCATGTTTGACGGTTACATCGCAAATATAGGCTATGACTCCGGATCCGGCAATTACATCATCATGCGTCATGGTGATTACACCATCAGCTATTGTCATCTTTCTCAAATCTGGGTAAAGAAAGGAGAGAGAATCTATGCGGGAGACCCCGTTGGCGTCAGCGGTTCTTCCGGTCGCTCGACGGGGCCACACCTTCATGTCACCAGCCGGTTAAGGGGACGGCTCGAAGACCCCTATAACCTCCTTACTTACATAAGAGACGTAAAGTTGCAATGTATTACTGCTCTCCATGTCAGCGAGGAGACTCTTCTTTCTCCTGACGCATTTTTCAAGAGATATGCCCATGCCGCCATGAGACAACAGCAGAAATACGGCATTCCCGCTTCCGTCATCCTTGCTCAAATGGCACTTGAAAGCCGTTGGGGAAACAGCAGTCTGGCCCAGGCAGGATTCAATTACTTCGGCATCAAGGCCAACAGGAACTGGCTGGACAGCGGACTTCCATACAGTGTCCATGACGATGATCGCCCTAATGAAAAATTCTGCAATTTTTCCTCTCCGGAAGCCGGCATGGAATATCATTCAAGACTGTTGATGAGCGATCGCTATAAGCAGTGTTGGAAATACAGTTCCACGGATTTTCACAATTGGCTCGTTTCCATCAAGTCTGCCGGATATGCCACGGCAAGGGACTATGTACAGAAATGCGAGCGCATCATCATGAAGCACAAGCTCTATCTCTACGATGTAGCCGCCGAACGGCTATAATACTATATAAATGTGTATAAACAAAGAAAAAGCATAATGAAAAAAATCTTCTTTTTATTGTCAGCCCTTACATTCATAGGGCATGGCATCCACGCACAGGTCGTGTACGGTAATGATGAACGATTCTATGTGAACTCCCTGCACGAGATTTCGGCAAGCTCTGCAAGTCATCCGACAGGCCTGCCAAGTCCGATAGACGGTCAGGCGAAGTATAAGCTGTCAGGATTGGGCGATAACTGGTTTGTCTCCGCGCAGGGCGGTTTTATCTCTTTCTTGGGAGATCCCGTCTCACACACGGACTTTAACGGTAGAACCAAGGTAGGGTTGGAACTTTCCATCGGGAAATGGCACTCGCCGTATTTTGGGACACGACTGGCCTATCAAGGCTTTAAGTTTGTCGATTCCCAACGTGCCCCCCAGTCCTTTGGCAGCTATCATACAGACCTAATTCTTAACGTGTCTTCCTTCTTCCGACCCTCTTTTGAGAAGCCGGCAAAATGGAACATAAGCCCCTATATGGGAGCTGGAATTATCCGGCATAATCAGTTGAAGAAAAATTCCTTTGCCTTTTCCTACGGCATCTTGGGAACTTGCAGCCTAAGTGAGCGTATCAGCATCTCTGCCTCTTTTGGTGGAACGACAACCCGTCGGGATTTTGACGGATATGGAGAGAAAGGCCGTTTGGGAGACAACCTCCTTTCGGGAAGTATCGGTTTGTCCATCGGGATTGGACATTTAGGCTGGAAAGTCAAAAAACACAAGTTGGTGTCGGCGAATGAAGATGTATTGCAGAATCCGACAATAACCGATCTGACCACCTATCCGCGCAATAATTACAGTGGCCTTAAATCGCTTCAGGAAAGACTTGCCAACAAGAATACGGAGAGTATTTCCGGGAATGGCGATGAGAACATTGCGCAGTTTGACGCTCCAATCCTGTTCTTCTTCAAGCGTAATACCACGGAGCTTGTCGACAAACAGCAATTGGTCAACATTCAGGAGATTGCAGCTGCCGTCAAGGAGTATAACTTGGAAGTACGTATCGTAGGTTCCGCAGACAGCAAGACAGGAACACCCAAGCATAACAGGAAACTTTCCATCAAACGCTGCCGTTATGTTGCCAAGCTGCTGATAAATGCCGGTGTACCGAAATCGAAGATGACCGGAGCGACCAGAGGCGGTATCAATCTCTATAAACCTTATACGGCCAACCGCCACACCTGCGTGATCCTGTATAAGCAGAAGTAAGAAGAATTTAAAACAGAATGATATGGCCATTTTAAGAAAGAATACCAACTATGGTGTAACGGACATCTCACCGCGCCTGCAGGACACCCTCAATGCCAACGGCATGCAGGCTCATATCACCATGACACAGACCGGTGATTATGAACTTGTCACCTTGTCCCATAATTCATCCGAACCCAGACGTTATTCTCTCGACCAACAACAGGTTGAGAACCTGATGAACGGAGGTACATCCGCATGGGACAAGAAGGCCTACAACACCTTTGTCGGCATCGTTAAGGAAGATTATTATATCCCTGGCTCATTTGTCGCAGCCCGCAATGCCAACAGTCCTGTCAACATGGGACTTGACGGGCACAGGCTTGCCCCGGGAGAATATGGATACAGAGAACCGCGTTTCTTTTACCCTTTTGAAGGGCCGAGATACGGGCGCTTTGATAGCATCATAGACGGTTTGATGGGACTTGCCCATGGTGGGCGTATCAGGCGCATAGACGGAAGACCATTCTATGCCAACAGCGCACCGGTCGTTATAGACCGTCCTGACGGGCGTCTGCGTCCCGGAGAGATGAAGACAGGTGCCTATGGGTTCTATGATAAGGGTATGAAGCAGAAACAGGACGTTCTTCAGTCCATGAGTATCAGCGAACAACAACTTCCCAAGGTGGAACGTCCGAAAGGACAGTCCGTTCCCCTTAATTCCATCAGTTCACCGGTTTATCTGTCGGCAGAGAAATTTCAGCAGGTATTGTCTTCGCACGGTATTGTCATAGATGAAAAGAAAAATCTGCTGACCATCAAGTCTGCGTCCGTCCCCACCAACCTTGAATACAAGCTGAACCCTGACGAGACGAAGAAACTCATGAACGAAAAATTCAAGTACAGCGACAAAAGGGGTGTACACAACAAGGATGGCGTATCTGTCAATGAACGGCTTGCCATCCTGAATGCCGTCATAGGGAAAGACTTTACCGACAAGATAACCGTAGAGATGCTTAACAGCAAGGACTATGTAGACATTAAGCTAAAACCTGAAGTGGAGAAAGAGCTGGGACTTCATCAGGAAGCAGCCAATCAATATATGGCATCCAAACTTGACATCATAGACATGAAAGACGTGCGCGAGGACTATCGGAGCGGTTTCTTAGATCGCTGGAACTCTATCGGTGTCGTCGACGGACGTGGCCTTAATCCAAACGAAGGCTTCTATCTTCCGGTAAAGGACGGACGTGCAGTCTCTGTCGGTGAGATCCAGGTGTCACCTGTCAATGACGGCAAGGGGGCGACTACGTTTCGCATGACTGCCGTAATCAACAATCAGTTGATGTCACATGACATCTCCAAGGAGGACTATATCAAGTTCATCAACTATAATGACGAGTACCGCCTGAAGCTGTTCGACAAGGTTTTTGATGAAGTCAAGATAAAGGACGCGTCCAACGGTGTCTTGGAAGATCCCGTGCGTTCTGGCAGGATTGAGGATGCAGACGGTGTTGCCGTATTGAACGGTCATTACAACCTTGTTAATGACAACGTTTCCGCTGCAATTACAGGAGCGATGGCCTACAAGGATCAGATCTCCGGCAATTATATACTGAATATGCGGGAGAGCAAGGATATTGGTATGTGGTCATATAAGATTACCGAAAAGCAGTATCTTGCTTTCAAGAATGCAGATGATGACGGCAAGGCAAAGCTGCTTTCCACCATCATTCCCATAACCGATGAAAACAAGCAGCCTTTGTCTGTTGTCAAAGAAATCCGGCTGCCCCTCTCCACCGCAGAGAGACGCGTGTCTTCTTATTCGGAGAATATAGATATGAAGGACGCATTGCAAAGCGGTGCCGGAAGACCATACAATGAGCGTATGGCAGATGCGTTGAACAAGACGATCTTTAAGGATACGGAACATATCAAGGCCACAGCCCTGTCAGGGACAGATATAAAAGCCGTCACCCAAGGCGAAGCGAAATTGGTGGCAGATGGAAAAGCTCAACCCACTTTGGCTGAATTACGAGAAAACGTAAAGATTGCCCTTAAAGGAGAAGCCGGCGTAAACGGACAATCATTGGAGAACTTGAAGCCCAACAAAGAATGGGTCAGAAGCGGCGGCCATGGCAGGGCAACCGAAGTCGGAGATATTGCCGTGGAACGCTTGCGTGACGCAGAAGGCAAGGTCATAGAAGGAAAGTACAAGATGACCGCCGTCATAGACGGTAATGTCTTTTCCCATGAGATCACCCAAAAAGATTTCGACAAGTTCCGCGCCATCAACGACACCCAGCGCATGAAGCTCTTCGATAAGATATTCCCCGAAGTGGAGATGAAGACAAAAGCGGGCCACGGCTTCAACTTGGGAGCTGCTATCCTTGCTGCCGTCTCCGTGGGAATGGATGTTGTCGGTTCTGTCATGGCAGAGCCACGTCCCCGCCCTGAACTCTATGCAAGCCGAAATGTCTTCTCCAAGCCCGGTGTAGCCTCTCCCGAAGCTGTCTCTGCTGCCCTTTACGAGTCAGAGAGTGAACATCTAAGAAGAGGGCCATCGGAAGGCAGGGGAATGGGCATTTAATCATCAATAACGTCCGCAACATGTTCAATCATGAATTTATGCCCTTCCAAACGGTGACCATCCGTCCCCATTGGGGGCAGTTCTGCATCAATGAACTGCCGGTAATCTTGCTGTGCCTGGCAAGTTATTGGATAAGCAGCTTTATGGAGTTTCGTTTCCATGAGCTTTTGATATGGCCGGCATTATTTCTTACTTTCTACCTGTTTTTTCAAGTGGTCTATATGGCAAGGATCGAATATGTCCTGACAGGGGAGCAGCTAATCACCCTTCACGGTGTGCTCTCCCACTCAACGGACTATATCGAGCTTTACCGTGTCGTCGACTACCGGCAGCACCAGTCGTTGCCCCAGCAGCTCTTCGGTCTGAAGACCATAACCATCTATTCCGGAGACAGGAACAATCCCCAGCTGGATATGATAGGCATCAAGGCAAGGGTGGATATTGTCAGCGAGATACGCAAACGTGTGGAGTTTAACAAGAAAAGGAAAGGTATTTATGAGATTACAAACAGGCCTTAGGTGCATTTTCTTATTGACTGTTCTCGTTACTGGAGTCATGACTGTGTCAGCACAAGGTGCATCTCAATCCAACCCGCTTGAATATGCGGCTATTGCTTCTGGAGAAACACTTATTGACAATCAGATAAAGAAGCAGTCAAAAGCCATGACGGCCCTTGCTGTGGAGCAGGGAGCCATGACGGTGGCCAATACCAAGATGAAACAGTGGGAACAAAAATACAATTCCTATTTGAAGACAGCTTCCGGATATGCTTCCGCCATAAAAGCTGCCACCTCCCTTTATGCCGACGGGATGCAGACGCTCACGGCACTATGGGAAGTCCATACGGCATGTAGAATCAATCCCCAAGGAATTGCTGCTTCCCTGTCGATGAACAATCTCTATTTGGAGACGGTGACAGAGTTTATCCGTACTTACAGGGCATTGAAGAATGTAATTGCCAAGGGAGGGGAAGGCAATATGCTCAACGGTGCGGAGAGGACGCAGATGCTGTGGAATCTGACAAACAATTTAGAACGGTTGAACAGAAAACTCCGGCTGTTGTCAGTGAGTGTCACAATGCACTCCTTAGATGATGTGTGGAACAGGGCCATCACGGGTAAGATTAACAAGAGCAACAAGGTGCTGGCCAAGGAATCGTCCAAGCGGATGTGCAGGGCAATCAGCAATGTTGCCAAGTTTTATAAATACAGACAGACACATAAACCATGGGGACAATGAACAGCATCAGGCGGGCAGCCATCAGCGTCATTTTAGGATTTTCCCTTTCCATAAGCCTGTTTGCACAGAATGGGCCGGATGGTGTCAGGGCCGGGATGTTTGCCACTTATGCCAAACAGGCAAAGAAAGCCTTAAAGGCGCAAGATGTTTTGTTGGCTGGAAACCTTACAGGACACAAATATTTGAAAGAGGAAGTGGCAGCGACAACGAACTTCCAACGTCAGTTCAACGATTACCTTAACAGCTTTGATGACATACTGACCGTGGCAGCCGACATATACGGCATTTACATGGAAGTGGATGAAGCGATGAAAAACGTGAAAGTTGTCAAGGGTATTGTCGTTCGGCAACCGGCTAATGTCCTGGCGGTTGCTCTCTCACAGTCAAAGAACAACATCTATACTGACATTATCGAGAACGGTCTGAAACTCGCAGCAGACATCGAGCAGATTCTGCCGCTGAAGAAAGACCAGGACAAGAATGCCAAGATGACCCAATATGAACGGCTCAAAGTTATGGACAACATCCGCCTGAACTTGCGTACGCTCAACAGGAAGCTCCGTAATCTAAGCCGTTTGATACATTACACAACAATCATGGATTCATGGTATGACCTGAAAGGAACCGGAAAGGAATACCAACCTCGCAAGATGGGATCTATAACAAAAGATTGCCTGAAGACTTGGATGAAACATGCCAAAGGCGTTAAATACTAAAAGCAATGGAAGAAAGTAAAGAAATACAGGGAACGTACAGTATTTTCAGGACGACCATATACGTATCACTCCTTTTGGAGTTCTTCATGTATGCCTTGGATCCGACCGCATTGAGCGGATTAGGCGGCATTGTAAACAGCTTTCATCACCGGCTCGGGGTACTGTCCATGTATCAGTTCCTGCCCTACTCGAAGATGGTTACGCTCATGCTGGTAATCATCACCTGTATAGGCACAAAGAACAAGAAACAGATAGAGTTCGATGCGCGCAAGATGGTATTCTACCCACTCGCCATCGGCTTTGGCTTAGTAGTGGCTTCTGTGCTTGTCTATAACAGTGATTGGCATGTCAGGTTATGGATCCTGAAAGCCAATGTGTGGGTTTATATGGCCGTGTCTGTCATAGGGACAATACTTGTCCATACTGCTCTTGACAATGTATCGAAATATTTCAAGGATGGCATGCTCAAAGACCGGTTCAACTTTGAAAACGAAAGTTTCGAGCAGACAACAGAGCTTGTCGAGAACAAGTATTCCGTCAATATCCCTATGCGCTACTACTACAAGGGCAAGTTCAGGAGGGGTTGGATCAATATTGTCAATCCCTTCCGAGGCACATGGGTTGTGGGCACGCCCGGTTCCGGAAAGACATTCTCTGTCATAGAGCCTTATATCCGTCAGCATTCGGCCAAGGGTTTTGCAATGGTTGTCTATGACTACAAGTTCCCGACGCTTGCAACCAAGCTCTATTATCATTATAGGAAAAATCAGGTGCAAGGTAACCTGCCAAAAGGCTGTAACTTCAATATCATTAACTTTGTCAATATTGAGTACAGCGCACGCGTCAATCCTATCCAGCAGAAGTACATTGCAAATTTGGCTGCAGCACAGGAAACAGCGGAGACACTTATTGAGTCCCTTCAAAAGGGACAGAAGACTTCCGGTGGCGGTTCCGACCAGTTCTTCCAGACATCTGCCACCAACTTCCTTGCAGCCTGTATTTTCTTTTTCGTCAACTACAACAAGAAGCCTTTTGATGAGAACGGCAATGAACTCTTCCCCGAATACGGCGAGGATAAGGAAACCCACCATAAGCGGTTGACAGGAAGGGTCTTCAATGATGCGAAACAGATTGGCAACAAGGAATACCAGGTGCAACCGGCCTATTGGAAAGGTCAGTATTCTGACATGCCTCACGTGCTCTCGTTCCTGAACCACTCCTATGATGAGATCTTTGAAGTCTTGAAGACCGATCCGGAGGTCTACCCGCTTTTGGGGCCTTTCATGACTGCCTTTGACAATGGTGCCATGGAGCAGTTGGAAGGTATGATAGGTACGTTGCGTGTGCAGACTTCACGCCTGGCCACCAAGGAATCCTATTGGGTTTTTAGCGGGGACGATTTTGACTTGAAGGTGTCGGATCCCCGACATCCAAGCTATCTGCTTATTGCCAATGACCCGGAAATGGAGAGCATCATTGGAGCACTCAATGCCCTGATTCTGAACCGCCTTGTCACCCGTGTCAACAGCGGCATGGGAAAGAATGTCCCGGTAAGCATCATTGTCGATGAGCTGCCGACACTCTACTTCCACAAGATCGACCGCTTGATAGGAACCGCCCGAAGTAATAAGGTTGCTGTGACATTAGGTTTTCAGGAACTGCCGCAGTTGGAAGCAGATTATGGAAAGGTGGGCAAGGATAAGATTATTACCACCGTAGGTAATGTCGTTTCCGGCTCTGCACGCTCAAAAGAAACGCTTGATTGGCTGTCGGGCGACATCTTCGGAAAGGTCGTACAACTCAAAAAAGGCATTACCATTGACAGGGACAGAACATCCATCAATCTCAATGAGAATATGGACAGCCTTGTTCCTGCCTCCAAAATCAGTGATATGGCTTCCGGATGGCTGTGTGGCCAGACTGCCCGGGATTTCGTGGTTACGAAGACAGGCAGACGGGACTCGATGGATATTCAGACTGCTGAAGAGTTCAGAACCACCAAGTTCTTTTGCAAGACCTCTTTTGACATGGAACAGATTAAGGCAGAGGAAACAGACTACAGCAATTATCCTATCCCGAAATTCTACCACTTCGATTCTGAAGACTCCAAGGAGCGTATTCTATATGCCAACTTTGAGCGGATAGACCAAGAGGTAAAGAATATGATAAAGATTGTCCAGACAGAGTTCAAAAAGGAAGAAGGCACTCAAACAGCCCATAGGAAGAGCAACAGGAAGTCTTCCAAATAAATTCTTCCTTTGTTTTTATTACATGAGAAAGGGTCACTTGAACTGTAAAGTTCAGATGACCCTTCATTTAATTTCTTATCTCCGGAAATGTCGGCGAGGTTTCTGTTCTTCTTCCTCCTCTTCTTCATCTTCCATGGATAACTTATAGTTCTCGATTTCCTGTTGGAGGTTGTTGGCGTGTTCCCGGAACATGAAGTTTTGGAACGGGGTATTTGATTCTTCCTCTCTTGACTTCACCAAGGCGTTGATATATTCGGCCTTGTCCTCCTTCAATACCTTATTGGGTACCAGGTCAAACTCATTCTGAAGATGATTCATGATCAACCTTGACATCCTGCCGTTGCCGTCTACCCATGGATGGATCGTGACGAGTTTCAGATGTGCGTCAAAGCTCAAACGGTATTGCTCATATACATCGGGGTTCTTTAACAGCTGTTCCCGTCTTTCGTTCATTTCCTTGCAGAAATCTTCTAACTTCTGTGGGACTTTCAGGTAACTCATATAAGACTTTCCCATAGTTCCTGCCGTAACGTTTACCCGACGTAAATCTCCCTTTGACGAGTCAAATACACCGCCAGGTGCATTGAATATCCCCCCGGTTCTTCTCATTACGATTGAAGACAGTTCCTTCAGCATATCGATGGAGAAAGGTGTGTGTTCCCTTGCCATTTCCATGCTTCTTTCGTAGGCAGCTTTCAGGTCGAGGTTCATATTCTGCTCAATGATGCTTTTACCCTTGGCAGAAAGCCCCTCGTCAAAGAGCAGCTGGTTCTCCACCTCGGTCATCGTCGAGCCTTCGATAGCAGTTGAATGGGTCACGATTGAGTAGAGATAGAACTTTTCATAGTCTATCTGTTTTTGGAAGCCCAATTCCTTGTGCTCTTCCAATATATCTAAAAATTCTTGTTTGTTCATAATTGCCTTATCTTTAGACAGCAAATATACTAATTTACGGTTGATTAAACAATTTTTTAAGGAGAAAAAGCCTGTACACCCATTTAAAGCACTTCGGAATGATATAGTTGCAACCACTCTGGTATCTCCCGAAGGACACCGGCTTCAGCCGACGCGGCGGAAGACGTATCTTTGAGATAGGTGATTTTCCGTGTACCATTGAAGTCATGTTCTTTAAACTTTATGACAAGCATACCCTCCGGATCTCCGACTACCCACCAACCGGGATTAGTTGCTCTCTGTAATACGAAACGGTCAGCCGGAACAGGTCGTACTGCTTCCTCGCCAACAAGAACGGCATCAATGACTTGCGCTGAACCGATAAACTCCGTTGTCTGTGGCAAAGCTAACAGACGCTCTACGGCTTCATCACGGCTATTGCCGACAGAGGCAGCCTGAATTTCATTACCATCAGACAATTTAATAATAAACTTGTACCTTTTCATTTTGTTTCCCCGTCACGCCGATAGGTCAGCTTTAATGGTTTATGAAATTTGTACAACTCAATACTAACCTAACACGCGCGGGAGACCATCTAAAATAATTGCTTTCGTCCCGGTTGTTTCCAACTGCCAATCGAAGTCAGCCACTTCGGAACCATTCTTTGGATAAGCACCCTGCCAATCCCACAACGTAAAGACAGTTCCATCAGGATATACAAGAATAGGAAGAGCTTGAAAAGAAGGTACATATCCATCTTTTTCCTTTTCGCAAATCACATCACAAAAATACATCATGACATGTTCTCTCAACTCTTCTTCCCGGACAATGGAAACATCACTAATGGTCTTTTCGCCAAAGTTAACCAACAAATCTTTCATTTTTTCGTTTTTCATTTTGTTTCCCCGTCATGCCGATAGGTCAGCATTGAAATGCCTATATTACTTTTTCTTCATAGACGGTTGTTCCGGTCTCGTTGCAAACGATTGACACGATACCGCCTGTGTAGTCTTCAAAATAGCTCTCTTCTGTCCCGTTGTTCATGTAGATATAATTGAGACAGTCTTGGAATGAAGACTTGAAGCCCTTTTCATTTGAAGATGTATCGTTGTTAAATACGACATCATAGGTAAGAACTTCCTTTTCAAGAAATTCCTCAAATTCTTCTCTCTGCTCGTCCGTCAAAGAGAAATCAAAATCGTCTTCAAACTCTTCTTCAAACAAGAATCTAAAGAAGTTAGGGTCGTTCTGACTCTCTCTTTCAACATATTTTTTGAAAGAAATGTCTGCTGGATTGTTTGCACTTTCATAGTTCTCAATCAGCTGCTGAATTTTGATGTTCTTAATCATTTTGTTTGTTGTTTTATGAAGTTAAAATTTTATTCTGGGCATCCCGATTCTCAACCTTTTTAGGTTTTTCGTTTCTTCGACCCGAACTTTTTTTTATCATTCCGGTATACGTGTTGCGCTATATTTGTATTGAAGTATAAGAAAATAGACATATATACAATCCACATCTTATTCGGATTCACAAACATCTACAATATTCCCCATGAAAAAACATCAACATTATTATCGCTTGATATTCCTTTTCTTACCTGATTTCAGCATGTGCATACCCATTAGGAAACAGCGTTGTCGGAACGCTATATCGTCCTCGTCAGGCTTCTTACCCCAGCCTCCATTAGGCGCGGAACCGCCGCCGGCACTCTGCGAAATCTCTGTTGCCTTATCAAGATAGCCAAGAAAAAGAGCCGTGGCGACCAAGGCAACCTGACTTGAATTTTCTGCCATCTGTTCGAACACAGAACCTTCAGAAAATCCTTTAGTCGCTTCATCAAAAGCCACTCTCTGCTCCGGCGGAAGAGACTCACGGTAAGCATTAAATTTGCTATAAGACTTTTGCGCTTCTATCGAGGCCATATTCCATCCAACAGCTTGCATGTCATGTAGGGCTTGCGTGTTCAGGTTCGGCACAATTGAATGTATGTCACCCTTGATTTCCTTATATCGCTCTTCGGTGGCTTCGGTCTGCCCCCTCACTAATTCAAGTTTTCTCTCCGCCTCTGCGAGTTTTCCTTTTTTGTCAATAATTTTCTCTTTTGTTTTTTCAATATCGGCGAGGATTCTCACACGTTCAATATCTGCCTGCTCCTTGGTTATCTTTCCTGCCTTGACATCATTTTCTAACTTCTCAATCTCACGGAGCAAGTCATTTTTATGTTTTTCAAGATTGGCTATCATGGTACCCAGCCCCTTCAATCTTGCTTCACCATGCTTAATTGCTTTTTCTTGTTCTGACAGTGTAACCTTGTTTCTCGAAATCTGTCGCTTTTGATCAGCGACATCGCCCTTCAGATGATCAACTTCTTTCTTTAAATCCTCTCTTTTTTGTGCATAATATTCTCCCATCGTTTTATGCTTGTGCCCCGTCTCTGCAATGCTGTCTCCCCGGTCAAGAGAATACTTCTTGTTGACCTCCGAGAGTTCATTGTGAAGAGCAGTCATGCGCTGACTATATTCAAACTTACTCTGCCCTGCCATAACCATTTTCCAAGAGAATTTATTCCTCTCCGTTATTGGCAAAATTGTACAATGAATATGAGGGTTTGTTTCATCAAGATGTACTATAAAAGCTGCGATATTCTTTTCACCATATTTTTTACTCATAAACTTGTACATGTCAACAGCCCATTTTTCTATTTCAGGGCTGCGGGTAATTTCCGAATTGTCAGCTCCCTTGTCCAAGTTCACCTGTTGTTCACCGAACGCCAAACGGTGCATCTGATCCCTCGAACCACCCAAGATGAAATTTGCAACAGTCCGGTACTTCGGTTCCGGAAGTCCGAGGTTAGGGTCTATTATATTCCTTGCCTTCAAATTGTCTTTGATTCGTTTGGGGATTGAGAGCTGCTTGTCGACTGGAGCTATCACACCTCCTTTGCGAACTTCAAAGTTAAGATGCTCACGTGTCGGGTCAAAAGCATACGATAGTTTTCTCCGGTATGCTTCCGCCGAGAAGTTTCGTAGATGCTCATTGCTTTGAGCAACAGTAATGCCTTTCGTAGGCATAAGATCCATTACTTGTTTTGCCATTTATCGTTATTTCTTTTACTTCATCGTGGGGTGGTTCCTGAATATAAACATTTCAGAACGGTGGAATTCAATATTTCACGAACTATCATTTTTAATCTTTTAGAGGGGTCAATGATTACGATTTGTTACCATTAGAGGGGTCAATGGTGGGGTCAATGTGACGAATTGTAATTTTTAGAGGGGTCAACCCTTTTTGTAAAGGAGTTTTTACTCCCCTCAAAAACACTGCAAATTCACGAACTATCATTTTTACACTTTTAGAGGGGTCAATGATTGCGATTTGTTACCATTAGAGGGGTCAATGGTGGGGTCAATGTAACTTTTATAGGGGGTCACCCCCTCCAAAGTATAAGACTGAAAGCTTCATCTCTATATTCGAAATGCCATTTCCGCTTTACCCCTCGGAGAGCCTAATATTGACACGGCTTGCCGCACGAAGTCCCCCCTCGCCGGGGTGGCAATACCCCCAAATTTTGATTTGGGGGGTATTAGGCTACCTCCCAATGTAAAACAATTCTTTTCGTTTGCAAAACGATCGCTCATGCGCAAGCGCATGTACCAAGACTTTGTCTTTTCCATCTCCAAGTTCATTAAAAATGAAATGTCAAGCCGGATTTTCGGGATGGATAAAATCCCTCTCCGTCATTTCTCAACATCTTTTGCCGGGGCAAAAACGACGATATCTTTTCGGAGTCTGACCATTTTGCTTGTAACAACATTGAAGACTTCCAGAACATTCATAGTCTCTAAATTTTGGATGAACTTCATGACCGATGGTCGACTCCAGCCCCAAGACTTCGACAGACACTCTATATTTGCGACCATATCCTCTTGTTTCCTCTCGGAGGTACAATGACGTGTCACAAGATCCTGAAAGGCCTGCAGGCGAGAAAAACGCTTTGCGTTCTTGTAAGTGTAGTCTCCGCAGAGAAACTTAAGCAGGTCGGAAGACATTCTTACATGATAGTTCTTATAACCATTCTGAACGACTTCTTTATCTATCATTTTATCGTTAGTCATTATTATTTTATATTATCAATATTATATGTAAAAATCTACCTTTTTCCAATCCACATTTTTATATAAATGTTGTAACCGATAAAGGTCATGCAGCCTTCCTTTCTACCGTGTATCTTTGTGGTATCGGTTTCCTCCCTTTGGGAGCAGCAGGATCATGAAAATTGGGATAGAACAAAGCTGCCATTGCAATAACGAAAAGTACTTCAGACAGCAAAATATACCTTCCTTCATCGAAGAAAGAAAACAAAATAATTACACAGGAAACACCTATCAGAATCCTTTTGCTATTATGTATTTTCGTGAGTATTCTGTTAGCCAACTTGTAAGAGAAGAACAGTAGTGTCATCCCGAAAGTAATAAGGTAAACGAGGGGGCGGGTCAGAAAGGGATAGAGATAGTTGTTCATCTTTCGTTGCATGAACGGAGCCGCCGTTTTCTTTCCGCTGATGCTAAGCTGGTCCAACCTCTTTTCTTTCGCCATGGTCTTATATGTGGCAGCCACTTCTCCTGATGCAAAGTTGTCTACACCTTGAATACCGAGAAGAAACAGTAAAAGTAATAATGTAAAAAACTTTCTTGGCTTTTCCCGATGCTTCATCTTGTCATAGAAGTTGATAAGATGAGTGCCCAGTCTCCAAACAGACTTCTTCAGCTTCGACATATGGGGCTGCGCTGCCGTAAAAACATTGCGGTATTTTTTCACGCTTTCCCTCCTTGGCTTGATTAGAAAATGATACAGGAAAGGAATGCTCGTCAGCACCACGAAAAGGATTAATTTTAATATTAACATCACCATATTTCTTTCAATTGAAGTTCGACAATGTTTCTGCGTATGATTCTTGTTCCAGAATGTTTTTCTGAAGTTTGGGCATCCGGTTCCTTTCGGAAAGCAGCTGATAGTACATCGTTTCCAAACTATCAAAGAAGAATACCGTCATTGAGTCAACGATTCCGTAATTGGTCGATGACAGATAGACAACAAACATTTCATCTTCTACCGGAGTCGAGTATGCCACCACCTTATATACTTTTCCTTTCTCTTCCTTGGAAGCATAGAGAACGTGTATATGCAGTTTCTCCACCAAATCCGATACGAAATTTTCCAACACGTGTTGCTCTTCCATGTTAAGAACGACTTCCGTAAAATAAGCGTGTTGGATAATGCATATCTGCTGTTCTGTAAAATAGCCGGGGAGCAACTTTATCAACTTCTGATAAAGCAGGAGGATGGAACGCTTGTAGGTTCCGTCTTCAAGTGTGTTGTAGTCTAATGCTTTTTCCATACGATTTTCTATTTATAAAGTTGCTGAAATATACGATTTCAGAAAATATTCTGCCAAAGTGGCTATCAGCTTATTTTCCTCCTCCTTCGTTTTCTTTTTGTTGTCCAGGCGATTCAAAAGTATTGGCAGTTCCTTGGAAATTACCATCAGCTCTTCACGCTGTTTCTTGGTCAATGCAGCCGTTGAATACCCATCCAAGGACACATAGGGCTGAATCAGCATCCAGCGGTAACTGACCCGTTGTTCCTGGCTAAGCTGCTTGTTGTTCAGTATGTCTTCCCTGCACGCAATGGCATTTTGCATGATCCGGCGGTTAAAACGCATGGTCAGATACAGCATGGTCCTGTCATTCACTTCATCGTTTTTCTGACCGACAGAAGAGTAAAGCCGGTCAAAAAGCCTTGTTGTCTTTTGGGTTAACCGCTGCATCTCATCCATGGGTACATTGCTAAGGTGTTCCATGAGCGAACGAAAACATCTGTCCTCCTGCCTGATAAAGGTAAGCAATTGAGACTCCTGCTTAAAGTCATGCGTACTGTTTAGCAACTTGTTGTAGATGGCCAGTATTTGTGGAAGTCCCTTTATCGTCTGCTCTTTGTCAAGTCCCCCATAAAAGTCAGACGCTTTTTTATAGGTGTCCGAACTTTCCATCTTTGCCCGTTCGGAAGCCGTATTGAGTTTAAGGTACATCACGTCCTGAAGCGAACGCTGCTTTGAAAAAGCAAGTCGTGTCAGCTCTGTTCTCACAGAATCGGAAATGACAAAATAGGCAAGTGCCACCGGACTCTTCAGGTTAATGGTAGAGTCTTTTGAAAAGACACTGTACGACGAGTCTTTAAGTTCCTGCCACTGTGCCGTAAGGTCAGTTACTTTTTCGATGTCGGCATCCTTGTAAGATTGGATTTCCGACAGCTTTGCTTTACAGGCCTCTATCGCTTCGGTAGAGTTCTGAAATGACGGATGCTTTGTACAGGAAGAGAAAGCAAGTGCCGCCAACGCGAGAGTTAATGATAAGTGATTTCTTCTCATAAAAAAATATTTTAACGACTGCGAAGATACAAACCTCACTATGAAAATGAGGTGTCAAAAAAATAAAAGTCTTATATTAACATTTTCAAAATCTTTTGGAAAAACTTCCTGCCTGCTTATTTTGTTAAGATACATTAAAAAAGTTCCAAATAATAAATATTTGGAACTTTTGATATTTTCAGATACTCTCTTATGTGTTTTGCTTAAATGTTAATATTTTGAGGTATAAAAAAATAAGCTAATTACTAACATTGTTAATATTGTTACCCACACCATTCAAAATCCTGACACAAACGGCACTTGCAATGATTGCAAGGATTGATATGACAGGGTATGTCTCTACCAAAGCGGTACCGATTAGAAATGCCATAAGAATCAGGTGTACGAGTACCACCTCTTTATTAGTGAAGTTTTCTTCTGCGAGCAGAGAGAAGAATACATTCTTTGAGTTCCACCATTTTCCGACAGCTTCAGATGCCGATGAGGTCTTGCTTTTGTGGATTGATAATGTTTTCATCTTGTTTGTATATGAATTGTTTATATTAGAGTTCTTCGTATAGAGTCGCATGGAATAATTTCAACTCCATCCGTTGAGCTTATAGACTTGCTGCCGTGCTTCCTGCCAGCTGGCCACCCAACGTATGGCGATGATATAACCGTCCATTCTACGCTTCATGATAGTCCAACCTTTTTCGGCTTTCTTGAAGAAGTATCTGTTTGTCTTTATTTTCATAATCTCCTCACTTTTGATGTATAATAGAAAGTTCAGGCTAAACAGTATAGTCATGTGCATATCCACACAATCTCCAATTATCCCCCCATTTGTACATCTTGCGAAGGATTGTTGCCAACTTTACTTTCCTGACCTCGTAACTGTTATAAATTGCGTGGAGTTCTCTTGCTGCTTCTATTTTTTTCATACGACTTGACTTAACCGTGTTGTCGAGGGCTGAAGTTAAAATTTTATTCTGGGCATCCCGATTCTCAACCTTTTTATAGTTTTTTCGTTTCTTCGACCCGAACTTTTTTTTATCATTCCGGTGTAACCGTCATCTCGA
>PPYE01343026.1_pt1 | contig 53099 bp, 39 predicted proteins | sample 1559881 | NCBI WGS metagenome assembly PPYE01 (sample SAMN08240022, study PRJNA423297) | Human gut metagenome, whole genome shotgun sequencing project.
GCTATATGTTCAATCATCGTCCTAATAGTTTGAATGCCGGTTCATTGTGGGGACGACCTTTTTATATTCTTCGTGAGGCGTGGAATATTCTGAATGCTATTGCCGAAGGAAAAATTGAAAGTGGGGATGAAAAGAAACTGAATGCTTTGAAAGGTGAAACGATGGCGGTGATTGCGCTTTGCCAGTTTGATTTGACCCGTTGCTTTGGATATCCTTATACGAAAGATAATGGTGCGTCACTGGGTGCTCCGTTGATAGATCATTTGGTGGGAACATACGAAAATCCTTCTCGTTCTACTGTTGCTCAAGCGTACGATTTTATTATAGAAACGCTGGAAGAGGCGGTTACATTGATGTCCGAAGAGAAAAATAACGGACGTATGAACAAGTATGCGGCCCGTGCATTGCTGGCTCGTGTTTATCTGTATCATAATGATAACCGGAAAGCGTTTGATATGGCGGAGCAACTGATAAAGGATGTGGATGCATCGGGAAGCTATGCACTTTATCCGCATGAGAAATATGTGGCTGCCTGGTCGGTGGAAACCAAGTTTGGCTCAGAATCGTTTTTTGAGATAGCCAATAGTGTGGATGATACTCCGGGACGGGATTCATGGGGGTATTTATTGAACTGGTATGGCTATCAGAAGGGATTTGTCACTCAGAAATATGCGGAGCAGATGCTGGCTGATCCGGGAGATGTGCGTGGGCAGTTGCTGGAGGAGAATAAATATGCGGGAAAAACGGTATGGTGGTTGTACAAACTGAGAGGGACGGACATGAAGACTGCACCGCTGGAATGTAATAATGTGGTCCTTCGCTTGTCCGAAGTGTACCTGATTGCTGCTGAGGCTGGTTGTAAGTTGGGTGGTGATGCTGCGGTTCAGGGACTTGGCTATTTGAACGATATTGTGAAACGGGGTAATCCTGAAAACGAAGTGACAATGGCTGACTATACTTTGGATCGTGTTTTGGACGAGCGAAGTAAGGAACTGGTAGGTGAAGGACATCGTTTCTTTGATTTGCTGCGGAATGGTAAGACTATTATTCGGAAGGGAGGATATCATTTGCCCAGTGTGGACGAAGAAGTGGATTGGGATTTTTATAAATGTGTGTTGCCGATTCCTGAGGACCAGTTTATCTTTAGTCCTGAAATGGAACAAAATCCGGGATACCCCAAGAGTTGATATTCTATATAATTATTATTTAAATATATGCTTATGAAAAACGGAATAGTAAAATTTGTGGTATTGGTGTGCTGCCTATGTAGTATGCCCGGAATAGTACGGGCACAGTTGTCCGTTCATCAGTTTGACCAGTTAATGAAAAAAATTGATGATGTCCTGTGGTACGAGAAAGTGGGTGATATCGCCCATGTAGATAAGGTAATATTATGTGGACCACCGCGTTGGAAGGAGTTCAACCCTACTTCGATGAGTGCCGGTAACGAACTTAAATTCAGAGCATACATTTTTATTCCCAAAAGCGTGGATGAAAACAAGAAATATCCGTTAATCGTATTTCCTCATAGTGGGGTACATGCCGATATGGACACCTATTATGCTCATATCATCCGCGAGTTGATAGCGCAGGAATATATTGTGGTAGCAGCGGATTACCGGGGAAGTACAGGATATGGTTCGGGTACATACAATAATATTGATTATGGTGGATTGGAGAATGAGGATGTATATATCAGCCGTAACTATATGGTGGACAATTTTGATATTGTGGATGGTAACCGTGTGGGTATCATGGGATGGAGTCATGGTGGTATGATTACGCTGATGAATCTTTTCAATTATCCGGGACAATATAAATGTGGTTTCGCCGGTGTACCGGTTTCGGATGTAATCATGCGTATGGGATATGCCAGCGACAGTTATCGCAAAATCTTTTCGGCCAAGAATCATATCGGGCAGACTGCCAAGGATAATATTGCGGAATACAAACGGCGCTCTCCTGTGTGGCATGCGGAGAAGTTGAAAGACCCGTTACTTATCTACACCAATACCAGTGATGATGATGTAAATGTGATCGAAGTGGAATCAATGATTCGAGCTTTGAAAGCAGAAGGCAAAAAGTTTGAATATAAGATATTTGAGCGTGCTCCCGGTGCGCATAGTTTTGATCGGTTAGACACTTATGAGTCAAGCAAGATTCGTCTGGACATTTATAAGTTCATGGGTCGTTACCTGAAGCCCAATAAACCATTTGGTTCAGTGAAAGAGTTACGTAAAGCAGCTTATAAGTTTTGATAATTAACTAGGTAACAGGATAATGGATGGCTGGTTACTTCATGTAATGGGGTAACCGGCCTTTTATTAACCGCAGAGGTTTTATGCTTTAGGACATTGGTTTGCCGTTCCCTCCCGATTGGCGGTTGTGGCAGAACTGGAGCGCTATCTATATTTTTCTTTATTATTTCTAAAAGTAAATATTTAGTCTTTTCACTGGAAGAGTGAGGTCGTGAGGCAGAACTTGGCACAAGATTTCACAGAACTTGGTGCAGGATCCGGCAGAACTTGTATCAGGATTCCAACTACTATGGTAGGGAAAAATGTAACTTTTTGAAATCGGGCAAGAATTCTCGAATAATCTTTTCTCATAATTCTTGGATAAGTCTTCATTTCAGTTAACTGGTTACTATAGGGCATGATGAAAAAGGAGTGCATCGTTCATTACGATACACCCTCTTATCCTTTACAGTGTCGGCTACACTATCGAATTATCGAACAAGTTTATAGTGGATTTTGAGAAGATTGTTTCATCTGAACTCTGGCATATCCTCTAAAAGTTTTTGCGTCCTGATTTCTGATTCAATCCAATGGAGGGTTAACTCTATTATTGATTTTAAGTCATTAATATCTTTATCTTCCCATTTACGGGTATAATGTGTTTCATCATTGCCGAGCCATACAGCACGTGATGCCACTGTCTTAATGTTGATGTTACTAATGTTGTCTCTAATGCAATTATTGAGGAACTTATTCTTTATTGCTTCATGTTGGTCCTCAGGTAAGGTTGAAATTAAATAATCTTTTATTAGAAATTCTAAGGATTTTCTGTAACCAGTACCACAAATTTGCATGAGGTTGGTTTGTTCTGCTATATATGCTTGGTTGTATATTTCACAAAAAATTGGAGATAATTCAGATATAATGTCACTAAAGGTTCTTTTTTCGGGAAGTGCAGTGGGCAAAATTTTTGTAAAGACAGGCTTCCTAACCCCTACAGTGCTAAATTGGGTTATGAACATGTTCCGACATGTCGGGTTAGTGCATTGAGTAAATACATTGAGAAAATCACTTCCTTCTACGTTTTTTAGAAAAAGATATTCAGGAATGTTTATTACTCCACAAAATGGACACTTTACAGACTTTCTTTCTATTTCACGTGAATACATGCCATCAGAGCAATAATATACTTTAGTTGTTTCCATTGTTTTTTTTGCGAAGGTATAAAAAGTTTATATAGATATACGTTTAAACTGCTTCTTTTTCTGGAAAAAAGCAAGTACGGTAATATACAAACAGAAAATATTTTGAGGAAGAAATAAGTTCCTATTCCCTTTTAGGAAAAGGGATAGCACTGTAACCCGACTCTCTGAATATTGCATTTTAGTAGGTGTGGTTGATTTGGCAAACGATTGGGTGAATGAAATTTTGGTCCAGATTTTTTTCAAAAATTAGCTTACTAATCTTTACTTTCTTATTAAACTAACTAATTATTATATATAAAATTCATAACCAAAACTATGGAAACTAACTACAAGAGACAGTATCGCCAGATAGATGATACTACCAAACAAAAAATTAGTCAAGCCTTAAGAGGAAGAACTAAAAGTGCGACACATGTACAATCCATATCAGATGGACTTAAAAAATACTGGAAGCAAGTGCCAAACAAACCAAATAATAACGAAACTAAAAATGAAGAAAATGAATAAGATATATGGGTTAAACATAGATATGCTTCGGTTGTGTTACGAAATCAAAGAGCCGAACAATATCAATATTCTCAGAACAAGGGAAATAGATGAAGAAGTAGACTTTCTTTATTTCTACTTAAGACGTATAGAGGGTAAACATTTCAAATTTGTATATGAAATCCGTTACAATGATTTAGGCATTGATAAGTTATTCGGAGAATTGAGATTAGGTATCAACGATGATAAAGAAGATAGTAACTTTCATTCTAATGGTTATGCTAAGGCATGGATTAGTGTGAGTAATCGTGTGTTATATAGTGATGAAATATATTATCTGGATTTTATTGAAGATAATTTGGGTCTGGAACTGCATAATATAACTGCTTTGGACTTATGTTTAGACTTGTCTTGTGATGTGGCTCGGATGATTCGAAGGCTGATTCGCAACAAAAATGTAACCACCTTCCTCAATACTAAAGAGGTTAAAAACCGTAATGAAGACCGTCCAGAAATTACTTATATAACCAGTGGAAACATGAATAAGGACAAGTATTTAACAGTTTCTATAAAGCAAAAAAAAGCAATAAAAGATAAGGGTAAGGGTACTACTTTAACAGCGTATAATAAAAAGGCAGAAATAGCCAATAGCTCGGGTAAAAAGTACATTGAAGAGTTCTATAATAATCCAGGCAAGTTACATCGTCTGGAAGTACATTTGAATAATGACGAAGTAAAAGAATATTTGAACCGTACTAAACAAGAACTGTCTTTCTATTCATTGATAGATAATAGATTTTTGTATGACCTATTTGACCAAACTCTTAATAGCCTCATCAGATTTGAATATAAAGGTATAAAGTTAGACTGGGATGACTTGCTTTTAGTGGTTATAACAACCACCCCTGAAGAGGATTCTGTTTTAAAGCTAACTTCTTCAAAAAGAACGAAAAAAGTAGCTTAAAAGCATAGCTGTGAAATTTTAATGTATCGAAAAGAAAAGTGTATCAATTTAATCTTATAAAAGACTGATTAATACACTTTTTTTGTATCAGTTTAATCTAAAAGATTAAATTTCCTATTCTAATATCTTATATGGGATAGTCAGCGTTCCATTTAATACTACTTCTTTTTTAAGATTATTGGTATATTTCAAATTCTTAAATTCTAATGTTAGTACCTTTTTTGAAGTATCAATATTTTGAACCACTAGATTACCAGAACGAAAATCACTATCTGTAATATATTCATCTCCACTATTATATTCCATTAATAGCCCTAATTTACTGGTAATATCACTTCCAGTTGAAAGATTTTCTAGCTTGGTAGATAGAGTACCTTGAATGTACACTCCAGTATTAATAACGCTGGCATCATTTACCCAGAATGTAAAAGCTCTGAAAGAGGTAGAAGGGTCATACTCACCTTCAATACTTTTGACCTTAATAGCTTCGCCATTCATTGTCAGACTGGAAGCTGCACCCGAATTGTCATCATCGTCTTTTGAACATGACGCAAAAACACACGCAGTCAATATGACTGCAAAAAGCATAAATAAATTCTTTTTCATTTTGAAATAAGATTTGTGCTATCTGCCCCCGATAAGCGGTTTATAAATGGGAAGAAGCGTGGGCAATTCGTTAGTTTATTTGTTTTCAAGGCTCTGGTAAGCCCACACACAAAATAAACAACGACGTCCACGCCCCTATAAAACAAGGACGTGAGCGTTTAGTTGCCATTATCTCTGTGTGTGAAAGAATTTATCAGATTTATATAATATATGTCTGAACACTAGTGGGCACTTTAAATTAAACATCGTTCTTTGAAATCTTTGATAATCGCATAGTTATGTGTCTTTTTGGGGCGTGAAAATCAGAACATTCACCTGTTGGAATCAGATGCTGTGCATGATCTTCGGACAACTGACCGCCCGAGACAGTATGCGTGACCTTATGCTCAGCCTTGAGGCACACAAGAACAAGTACTATCACTTGGGATTCGGTGCAACAGTTAGCCGTACCAATCTGGGGAAAGCAAACCGGAATAGAGATTATCGTATCTACGAAGAATTTGCTTATACCCTGATTGCGGAAGCCCGTAATAACTACAACAAAAATGACTTCGAGGTGAAAGTTGACAGTAATGTTTATGCCTTTGATTCCTCCACCATAGACCTTTGTCTGAATGTTTTTTGGTGGGCAGAATTTAGGAAACACAAAGGGGGCATCAAACTTCATACCTTGTATGATGTAAAGACTTCCATACCGACAATCGTACTGGTAACCAATGCCAAAGTACATGACGTAAACATGCTGGATGAGTTGAGTTATGAAAAGGGAAGTTTCTATATCATGGATAAAGGATATGTTGACTTCACCCGTTTGCATAAGCTTCACACCTGTGGTGCTTACTTCGTTACACGTGCAAAGAATAATATGAGATTCCGTAGAATGTATTCCTGTGAAGTTGATAAAACAACCGGAATAAAATGTGACCAGATTGGAATGCTTGAAACGTATAAATCGCTCAAAGCATATCCGAACAAACTCCGGCGGGTTAAATACTACGATGAAGAACTGGACAGAGAATTTGTGTTCATCACCAACAACATGGAACTCTCAGCAGAGGAAATAGCTTTGCTATACAAGAACCGTTGGCAGGTGGAACTATTTTTCAAATGGATAAAGCAACACTTGAAAGTAAAATCTTTTTGGGGAACTACGATGAATGCAGTCAAGACACAAGTGTACTGTGCCATCATAACATACTGTCTGGTTGCCATTGTTGCTTACAAATTGAAAGTCAACCGTCCAATCTACGAAATTCTACAAATTTTGAGCTTTTCTCTACTGGATAAAACACCTGTAAGAGAGATACTTACCGATTGCGATTACAAAAATGTCAAAGAACTAAATTATAAACAATTGAAAATCAGCTGGGACTAAGTGCCCAGCAGTGTTATTATTTCTACCTTTGCAACATAAATAACGAATAAAGGAATTGCTTATGCCACGAGTGAAAAAGCCGACGAAAGTCAAAGAGCCAATCCGTCTTCGGATGAAACCATTGAGTGACGGAAGTAAGAGTTTGTATTTGGATATATACCGCGACGGAAAGCGAACATACGAGTACCTCAAAATGTACATCATCCCGGAAACGGACAATAATGCCCGGAAACGGAATCAAGTTACGATGGATGCAGCCAATGCAATCAAGTCGAAACGTATCATCGAATTGACCAATGGGGAAGCTGGTATAGAAAATAGGGAAAAGGTATTCTTGCTTGATTGGATGAATACGTATAAAGAGAATCAGGCAAAGCGAGGGAAAAAAGACGGAAACCAAATTTCAGTTACCATTCGCATCTTGAAAGATTATGCAGGAGAACGAATGACTATGGATAAAATAGACAAAACATTCTGTCAGGACTACCTCGATTATTTGATGACGGAATACCGTCCCAAAGGGAAACGTGTGTCGAACTTTACACTCCACACCTACTACCGTATCCTGAACGGAGCTTTGAATGCAGCCGTGCGTGCGGAGATTATCAAAGTAAATCCGTTTACCAAAATCAATAACTCGGATAAGATTCGCCTGCCGGAGAGTAAACGGTCGTATATGACTATCGAGGAAGTTCGGGCATTGATTGCCACTCCGATGAATAATGAGGCTGTAAAGTCCGCCTATTTGTTCTCCTGCTTCTGCGGATTGCGTGTGAGTGATATTGTCGGATTGAAATGGAAAGACGTATTCGTCGATAGAGGGCAATACCGCTTGGCTGTGTCCATGCAGAAGACCAAAGAACCGATTTACCTGCCGCTTTCTCCCGAAGCGTTGAAGTGGATGCCAGAACGAGGAGATAAGACAGCAGATGATCATGTATTCGATTTGCCAAGCCCGTCGATGATGAACCTGCTTATCAAACCGTGGGCGAAAGCCGCAGGAATTGACAAGCGATTTACATTTCACACAGCAAGACATTCAAGTTTTCTTTTCTAATTGAAATACAGACAATTGGAAAATATCTATACTATAATAGGTAACGATTTAGATACAACTATTCTTTCTGAATACAAATCATTATCTATCAGCTCATTGCGAGAGCCTGTTTTGAAGATAGGTAATGGATTTGTAACGTGCTAACTTCTGCATTTTTCATCGTTTTGAAGTGGAATGATTAGCTAATGCAAATATACGATAATAAACGCAAATCACCAAATTCAAATTAGACAATCTGGTACAAAGAAGGATTATGGTAAGACAATATTTTAAAGACAATACGGAGTGGCATTTCTATTGGGCGATAACATCAAGTTGGTTTTCTTAAAACAAAAGTCCCGTGAAACATACGAAACATGGCGTTGACAGTTGCAAAATGTTAAACTATGAACGACTGGAATATTTTTCATATATTTGTTACTTGCTTATGGAATATTTTTCATACATTTGTTGCCTAATAAATATACGATAAATATGGAAATGTTTCAGACTTCTTTATTTCCTTCAAGAAAAGGAGAGTTTAAACCAGATGAATTTAGAAATGCAATCTGTGATACCCCATTTGTTGAATGCGTAAAAAACGGATTAAACGATGGATTTCGCAGAATGCGTGAAACTTTTGCAGCAGGAGATATGTCAATGCGAAATGAATCTAATTTTCTACATGAAGCTATTTTTAATGGTATCAGGACTCAAATTAATACTTATATGCCAGATTGGAATGTCAGTTTTTCCGATAATAAAATTGGTTCTGAGAGGTTGTTTTTTACATTTGAGGACTATATCTTTATTTTGAAAATTTGTGGAGCCAAGAGCAATGATACCAAAACATCCCACTGCATTGAAAACCAAGAGGCGGATAAACATATTATCACTTTGGAATATACATTAGATGATATGCGGGAATCAATACAATCTGCTTGTTTTCAATATAAAGTTGGTAAATCATCAACTTACGTCATGTCTATTCCATTATATCAACCTATTGAAATTCAGGAAGAATCTCAACAGGGAGATATAATAGAAGTGAAAAAGCCTATATTAAAGGTTTCGCAGAAAAAAGCAAAGTAAAGTATGAATCCATTTAATTATGAAAAGTTAGAGATAGCTCGACTACTCAGACAAAGAACCCAGAAAGACGTTGTTAAAGATGTTGGAATATCACAATCAACATTATCTAAAGCCGAACATGGGCTATTGGAGTTGTCTGATGATATGATGCAGAAACTGAGCCAATACTACGACATGCCTATTGAGTTTTTCTCCGAAATGTATGAGGTTCCACCTGCAGGTTATCTATATTATAGACGGAAGTTAACTATAACTAATAAAATAATAGATTCTTTTGTTGCGAAAGTACAAATTTTTAAAGCTATCATAGATTCTCTTATGCAATCAGTGGAACTTCCAGACTATACTTTAGATAACTATAGACCAAGCGAAGATTTATCTCCCAAAGAGATAGCGCAAAAGATTCGCTTTTCTCTAAAAGTATTTCATGGACCTGTTCCTAATTTGAGTATTCTATTGGAAAATAATGGAATCGTGATAGTTCGGTTTGATTTCGGAACTGAAAAAATTGACGGTGTTTCGGCTATAACAAATGAAAATAGGAAAGTTATGTTTATTAATAGTCAAATGCCTGATGATAGAATTCGGTTTTCTATGGCTCATGAATTAGGACATATTGTCATGCACATTGCGAATCCACCAAAATCAAGTGAAGAGGCTGAAAGAGAAGCAGACGAATTTGCGACAGAGTTCTTAATGCCTGAATTTGAAATACGTCCAATGCTGGAAGACTTAACAATTCCGACTTTAGCCACTCTCAAAAGGAGATGGAGAGTATCCATGCATGCATTAGTGAGAAGAGCTAAAGATTTGGGGGGTATTAATAGCCAACAATACCGCAATATACAAATTTATTTTTCAAAGAAAGGGTACACTAAAACAGAGCCAATACAATTGCCAATTGAGCAACCTACAATTCTGAAAGAAACATTACGGTTGTACAAAGATGAGCTTGGATATTCTGACCAAGATTTAATGAGTATAATGCATATAAACAAAAATGATTTTATAGAATGGTTTGCACCACAGCCTAAAATTATAAGGCTTCAACCGATTTTTAATAAGAGAATTTAGAGATAGTGTGTTCTTGGCTATATAATTCAAGAACAAAAATATAGGAGGTTAAGTATATGGCAACGAATCCACCGTCCGGCGACGGACATCGTAATGGGGCAGTGAAAGGACGTTCTCAAACTTTCAATCCCAAAACAGAACAATGGGTAAAACGGGATTCCGAAACGGGTCGTTTTATAGATGTTAAAAAAGATAGTACGCCATTCAAAGGCGTAAGAAAAGAAAAATGAAGAAACTTATAACTGAATCCTGTTTCCATTTACACAAAATTTTGGACAGTGTCTTGAACACTAAAAGTTGGGGTTACTCACCCCAACTTTTACTTTCCATTTCATTCTGATATTATCATTTTTAACTCTTTATTGGGGTGTATCATATTATTATGATTGGGTTTGAGCTATAGTTATTGCGCCAATGATTTTAGCTCCAAAAGATTCAAGCCGAGATTTTTCTTCCTCTAAACTTGCTCCGCTGGTCCTAACATCATCAAAAAGAATTATGAATTTGCCATTAAAGAACCACTCATCATATTGCTTTTTAGCTTTCCCAGTGCCTCCAATATGCTTTGGCACTACATCTTCTGTTATCCGTATATGTTCAAAGCCATTATCCATTCCAAGGTCATTACATACACGGTTGGAGAATTCTTCAAATCTCCTTTTGGTATTTCTTTCCGTTGAAGCTGTTAAACACACCAAAGTTAGTTTGTTTACTCTGTTCCCAAAGGTTTCTCTCAGAGTATCTTCCGTGAGTTTAATGACTTTCTGTAAGGCGAAGGAATGCTCTGTAGGCGATATTCTATCATCATTTTTGAAATTCCAAACCAATTTCCAATCGGCAAACATAGATGCAGTCGCAAAATCCTTGTACCTGTTATATGGATAATAGTCGATGAACCATTTATGCTTGATTGAACCATAATAACCATGACTATGCCAACCAGACACACAACTAAGAAGAATGTTGGGGAGACTTTTACGTTCTTCTTCCGCTTTCTTCCTTGCTATTTCCGCTCTCCTTGCAGTTTCTTTCTTTTCTTGTTCTTCTTGTCGTAACTTTTCTTTCTGCTCAGCTTCAATTTTTGCCTTATACACTGCATTGTGAGCGAGTTCATCCCTCTCATATGAATATTTGTGTCCTAATAGTGTATCAACCTTGTCATCGGTAATATCGTAATCAGATATTACACTCTTTGTTATACCCCAATGTGTTCTGAAATAATACTTAGTGGCTTCCGGGTACTTACGAGCAAGGGACAGAGCTTCATTTCTTCTTTGTTTTCTTCTTTCACGTTCATTTTCTTCTTGCCTTCTTTTTCGTGCTTGTTCCTCTTTTACACGTCGTTCTTTTTCCTTTTCTTGCTCAATGAGCCCCCCTATATAGCGTCCGAGAAAAAGTCCACCAATAATGAGAGCAAATCCTAATATTGGTACAGAGTTCAACACCATAAAGCCTAACAGCATACCAACAATCCATCCTACAAATCCGCATATTGTTTTCATAATTATTCGTTTTTGGTTATCGTATAAGTGTTAGTATTTCATTCGGTTTTATTATGGCGTGGGAATATCCCGAATGCAGGAGTTCTGATTTTTCCTTAGTTCCCCAAAAACACGCAACACTTTCAATTCCAGCAGCATTAGATGCTTGTATGTCTATTACTCTGTCAGCAAAAGAAATGGCTTCTTTTGCTGATATGCCCATAAGTTCAAGGGCTCTAAGCATAGATGCAGGATGTGGCTTAATAGGTTTTGCGTCATGATAGCTCACTATGTATTGGGCTGGTATATTATAATAAGCAACAAGTCGGTCAATATATGGGCGAGGCGATGTGCTTACAATAGCTGTTTTGATGTTATTTTTGCGAATAATTTCCAGAACATCTGAGATGCCATCATACATAGTCGTCTGAGGTATCAAACTATATGCTTGTGCCCAGTTTCTGTTATGACGAGATTCTTCTAACCGAGTGGTATCAACCAGCGTTAAATCCATGTCGAAAATAATGCTTCTCATACGCTCAATCGAATAATGAAGTTTGTTGGATTTGTTTACTACCTGTCTTGTAGGCTTTCTCACACATCTGAATCGCCTCGTCTATGGAAGCGGAACGTAAAGGGTGTGCTTTTCCTTCTCGAATGAGCTTTACATTTCCTTGCACCTTTTCGTGGGTGGCATCTTCGCCGTTCTTATATTCCACGGCAAATAAGAGTTTTCCGGAATTTATTGTTGCATTGACAGCGTGCATAGTGCCACCTTTCTCTCCCGTTTGGATAACAACCGTTGCATAGGAAAGTCCCGCTTGCAGTCTGTCACGAGCGACCAAACCATATCTACCACAACTTTGTCCAACGGGATATTCGCTAAGCAACAGTCCACCTTTTTCTATGATATTTCTCGCCAGTTCAAGATTTTCCTTCGGATAAATTGACTCCCAATCAAGGCCATTGGCTAAAAATGCTGTGGTCACACCACCTGCCTCCAATGCTCCTTGATGACCTGCGGCATCGCACCCTACGGCAAGCCCTGAAACAATATTATACCCATTCTTGGCAAATTCACTTGAGAAATATTTTCCGGCGTGTACGCCATTAACGGTAGGTTCTCTTGTGCCAATGACAGCAATCCCAGGTCTTTCAAAAACCTTTATGTTTCCTTTGTAATAAAGAAGAATGGGTGGGTCGAGTTTCCCTGTTTCATTGACGCAAACTCGAAGCTCTTTTGGAAAGCAATCTTCGTAATAAGACATGACACCTACTCCGTTTTGCTCGCAGCAGGTCATTATACGTTGTGCTGTATGATAAGCCTCTTCCAAATCCTCCTTGGAAATAGCTTCTACTTTTTTCCCTTTTAGTGATTTCCAGAAGTCACATAGTTGTCCCAAATTGTAAATGGGGGCTGAAACTTGATTGGCTAACTTGAAAATTGTTTTATTTCCAACGCCATCCAGTTGTTGAAGTGTTAATATTACTTCGGTTGATAGTACCATAGTTTTGTTTATTAAATTGTTCGTCTGATTTTTTTATTTAGGAATTCATCATATTCCCAATTTGGGAAGTGCATCCACAATGCCTACTGTCTGACAAGAGAGGATAATAACCGACAGCAGGAGGTCGAGGATATAACGGGGTTGTTCGTGCTCCCTTGACCAGTCGTTGGGGTCGTTCTTGATTTGGGATGCTTTGTCGATGGTGACGGCATAGCGTTCCATTATCCAGTCGATTGCGGGCTTACCATTCACAACGTATTCGTAGGCTTTGAGCGGAATGTTCTCGATGGTGATATGACCGTTGTAAATGATGCGTGTCTTATCTGCAACGAGTTTACCGTTTTCGTCGCGGACTTTGGCGAACTTCATCTTATCCACGACGAAGTATTGATAAGTTTCATCTGTCCATTCGCTTTGCCAGATGTCAATGTCACCAATAACTTTTACACCTAAGGAACGATGCGCGAGCATCGGCATACTTGCATAAAACGGATAATCACCGTCTTGGCCTGTAATCTGCTCATTGATGCCTTGCTCGTAGTTCAGGTGCAGGTCGGCAAGTTCCTTTCCGGCTTTATAAAAAGCCATAAAGTCCTGCACATTATCTACAATGGGAATGCGTGGCAATGACTTTTTCAAGTCATCGGCAAAACGCTCACGATATTGCTTGGAATGGAGTAGACCGTACACATAGTAGAAGATATGCTCTTTGGTGATGGCTCGTGTTCCTCCGAAACGGTTGCGGATTTCTTTCAAAATCCAGTCGGTTATGCCGTCACGACGGATATAATGGTTTGTTTCAGCATCATCGAAAAGTGAAGCCTGTGGATTTTTGTTTTCTTCGTACCAAAATAAAGGGAAATATTGAGCCTTATCAACGACTTGCAAATCAGAAATTCTATTTGTTATAAACGGTGTAAAAGGCTTTTGTTGGCCTACACCACTTACTGCAATAACATTATTGTTATAATTATCGGTAGGAAATAATTGCTTCCATAGACCGGGGCGTTCGATAAATGGACGATGATAATACAATACAACTTTATTGAATGGTCTGTATGAGGAAATTACAAAAGTGTTTGCATCAAAATGGTGTATTGCTCTTTTTTCATGGTCTTTTTTCAAATTAACAGTCCAGCTAATCTTTTTATCATCTGTGGATATATCACTTTTGCCAATCAGTTGATTATAAAATGCAATCATGGACTGCATATTAATCGATACTTTTTCTTTTGAAAATCCAGACACCCAAGCATCACGATTAGTGGCTACACCAATCACATAAGTGCTAAATACACTTTGAGCATTCAACGAAAATTTCTTTTCAGGAGCCAACGATATCAGACTGTCGAAAACACCGTCACGCTGGTTAATCCAATCTGCCTTTTCATTAGGCGTAATAATCTGCCAATCCAACTTCTGCGAAGAAATAGAACAGAAGTCCTTTACCATTTTGAGCTTTTGCTCGCGGGTTAAGTAATCGCCTATGTCGTGGTAGTGGATAACAGCCTTTTGTCCTTTCTTTGCAGGATTCTTGACAAGGAAAGTAATGGCAATGGGAGTGCGAGAACCACTACCAAAGATTTTGCCTCCTTCCTTACGTGACAAATCTCCTGATGTACGTTGATTTCCACGCAGATTCAGCACATAAATGGAAGTAAATTCTTCCTCAAAACATCTGCGCATGCCATCTTGACCAGCACCATCCAACCATGCTCCATTGCTTATAAAAGCCACTATTCCTCCATCATTCTGTGGAATGCGGTCAGAAGCCCAACGAAATGCCTTAATGTAAGTGTCATAAAGGGATTTTGTAAGATTTGCAGAGCTTTTAGCTGCGTATGTTTCAGACACACGATTGTCAAGATACGGATAAGACAAGTTCTGTGCATTGTCATTAGCTGACTTTTGCCCAATGGAATACGGCGGATTCCCCACAATCACCCTCACGTGTGTGGCCATTTGCTTCTTCACCCGTTTGGAATTGTCTTGGAAGAACTCCGTGAAAAGTTCGTTGTGCTTTTTCTCCGCCAATTGGAAAGTGTCCGTCAGGCAGATGCCGCTGTACGGCTGGTAAGTTTTTCGGCGGGTTATGTCGTGGAACACCGATTCAATGTTCACGTCGGCGATATAATAGGCCAGCAGCACGATTTCATTGCAATGGATTTCATTCAGGTACTTGCGCTCCATGTCCTCCGGGCGGATAAGGCCGGACTGCAACAGCCGCGTGATGAACGTGCCTGTGCCCACAAACGGGTCAAGGATATGTACATTCTGCTCGGTCAGCGAGGTGTTGAACTCCGCCTTTAGTATGTCGTTTACAGAATGTATGATGAAATCCACACACTCCACGGGCGTATAGACGATGCCCAGCTTCTCCACGGTGAGCGGGAACGCGCCTTTGAAGAACTTTTCGTAGAGGTTCTTGATGATGGTCTGCTTGCCCTCCAGATTGTCTATGCCGCCGACATTCGTCCTCACCGACTGATAGAACTTCTCCAGCACTTCGGTATCTTTCTCGAAAGCCTGCTCTTGTAAAAGGTCTATCATGCGCTGCATGGAGCGGCTCACGGCATTGTTGTTCACGAACTGGTAATCGGCAAACAGCGCATCGAACACCGGACGGGTGATGATGTGCTGCGCCAGCATCTCAATGGCCTGTGCCGCATCCACGGACGGGTTAAGGTCGCGCTGCAATCCCTTGAGGTACTCGTTGAACGCCTTTTTGTGTACGCCGGACTGGATGAGCTTGGATATGCGCTCGATGAACTTGTGCGCGATAAGTCCGATTTCCTTTGCCCAGTTCTCCCAATAGAGCCGGTCGCCGCACTTCTCCACGAGCTTGGCATACATGCCGTCCTGCAACTCACCGAAGCGAAGCTCCAACTGCCGGGCGATTTCCGCGTTCTCCATCTGCCGCGCTTCTTCCTCTCCCTCCTGAAAGCCCAATCCCGGCCTGCCGATGGTGACGGACGGCGTATAGGACTGTTTGTTTGGCTTCTGCTTGTTGAGCGCAATCTTGTTCACCATCGCATTGAAACGGTCGTCGTGGGAGCGCAGCGCGTTCAGGATTTCCCAGACCACATCGAAGGTCTTGCTGTTGTCAAGTGCTTCCTCCGCCGAAACATCAGACGGCACGACAATAGGGATGATGATATACCCGTACTTCTTCTCGTCGGGCAGCCCCTTGTGAAAAGTGCGCATCACGCGGCCTACCGACTGCACCACATCCACCTGCGAGTTACGGGCGGAAAGGAACAGCACGGCATCGAGCGACGGCACATCCACGCCCTCGGACAGACAGCGCACGTTGGTCACCACCCGGCACTCACGCTCATTGTCCGGCTCGTCCGCAAGCCATTGCAGGATACCATTGCGCTCCTGCGAGTTCATCGAGCCGTCGATGTGCTTTGTGGCTATCGAAACGGTATGCGAAAGGCTTTCCGCATCCAGATTCTCGTCGTACTTTTCCGATATTTGCGGCAACACGGAAGCCACGTATTTGGATGCGATGCCCACCCTGCTCGTGCTCCTGTCAATGGAAGAACAAAACGCTACGGCACGGCGCATCATGTGCGGGTCGGCATCCCATGTGCGGTGGTCGTCGCCCCGTATCATCTTCGACAGTCCGTTGATTACGCCGATGAGCCTGGACGTGTCGTCAAAATTCAGTTCCGTGGTCGTGTCGGTGACATCGCGTCGGATGTTTTCCGGCACATCATCCTCACCGACGGTAAGAACAAGCACCTTGTAGTCGGTCAGCAGTCCGTTCTGTACGGCGTAGGAGAAATTCACGCGGTAGAACTCTTCTCCGTACAGAGCCTTGTCATCCATCGAACAGAGGATGCAGTCTTTTTCCGATGCCTTTATCTTGGCCGATTCCCCGTACAGCCGTGGTGTGGCGGTCATATAGAGGCGTTTCCTGCCTTGCACATTGTCATCGGAGTGTATCTTGGTAAAATTGCTCTCGTCCTTGTCCGACAGCTTCACGCCCGTAGTGCGGTGGGCTTCGTCGCAGATGATGAAGTCGAACACGCCATACTCACCGTCTGTTTCGGAAAGTATCTCCTGTTGTGCCGCTGACACGGCATCAATGGACTGGTAAGTGGAAAACACGACTACCAACCCGTCATGGTTGCGGTATCTCTTCAACTGCGAGGCGATGGATTGCGGACTGGTGGACGCAGGCACGGCAAGGTCAACCACGCTGTCATCCATATCATCGTATTTGTTCTGTATCTTCCGTGAGGCTTTGGAATCCGAACAAATGCAGACGGCCTTGATAGGCTTCTTCGCGTCTGCCGACCATGCGTTGAGCGACTGCCCCAACAGGGCGATTGACGGAACCATGAACAGCACCAGTCCTTTGCCGCCCAACAACTGTTCGGTGATGAGCAGCGAGGTGTAGGTCTTTCCCGTTCCGCAAGCCATGATGAGTTTGCCACGGTTGTTGCTGTCAATAATATAGTGCGTGTATGCCTTGGATATGGCATCCAACTGGTGCTTGTGCGGTTTCTTGCCCTCCACGAGTGCGGAAGTTCCCGTAAGACCGTCCATCAGCTTCTGCCAGTCCACACTGGAAGAGTTCAGGTCAATCAGCCCTACCCGTGAAAAAGGCGGGTCTTGGTGCCGGATGGCTTCCTCGGCGTTGCTTCCCCAATGGTTGGTGGTGGAAATCCATATTCGTTTGGCAAAACGAGTGGTCTGGTAAGTGACTTCGTTGGTGAACGTGCGGCTGGAAGTGGCGAGGAACGAATCCACGGCAGGCTTATCTATCACGGCATCCTCTGCATAGCACTTGCACTGGATAGCCCAATAGTCGCCCATCTCGGTCTTGGCCACGAGGTCAATTCCCGTGTCCGTGCCTCCGAAGTCCTTGCGCCCCGGAAAGTCCTCCCACAGCCACACCTTTTCAAGCTCGTTGTAGCGGGGGTCTGTCAATAACCATGAGCGCATCAGGCGCTCGAACTTTGTACCCTTTTCCCTTTCGGTGAATGATTCGGTACGGAATTTATGTAGTATATCCTTGAAATTCATCTCTTGGTAAGAGATATACGCAAAGAATATAATTCCTATGAATCAGTACGTTATCGAACAAAAAAAGAGGATTTGCCAAACAAGTCCGTACAGATTTCATTTTTTATCCCATTATAAATGAGAACTTTTCACGGAATTTGCGATATTTTGCGTACCTTTGCGATATAACTATAACTCTTACCAAGAGATTTCGATTTTTGCAAAACAATTCTCTGATTGCATTTCCAATTACAAATCTTTCAGAATAAGGCTGTTCGCCCTGTCCACCACGCTCGTGTCAAGCGATGTGAGATAAATGCGCGTGGTTTCCTCCGAATCATGCCCCATGCCTTCGCTGATGACCGAAAGCGGTATGTTTTTGCTTTTTGCAACGCTTGCCCAACCGTGCCGGGCACAATACATGGTCAATGGGATTTGCAAATTCACCAAACGGGCGACTTCTTTCAGGGCTACGTTCACACGGCTGAGAGCGTTCATGTATTGTACGCGTTCATCGGTTAACGGACTGGTGATTATCGGCAACAAGTATTGCATGGCGGAACGGTCTTTGTATTTGTTCATGATTTCCTCCATGCACTTCTCCCACTTGATTGTCAGTTGCTGCCCCGTCTTTCTCCTGCGGTATGTCAGGATGCCATTCTTCAAGTCCGACTTCTTCAGATAAGCCATGTCGATGAACGACATTCCACGTGTGTAAAACGAAAAGAGGAACATATCCCTCGCATAGTCCAGATGCGGTTTTAGTGTCAGGTCAAGTTCCTTGATGCGCTTGATAGCCTTCAATGGTACAGCTCGTTTCACGGTCTTGTCGATGCCCGTATAAACGTGCTTGAAAGGATGCCTCTGTTCCGTCAGTTCCTTTTCCACGGCACGGTTATAAACCGCGCGGAGTATGCGCATATAGAACGAGGTCGTATTGGGGCAGTTGCCGTTGGCTTTCAGCCATGCCTCATAGAGCATCACCGTGTCGCCGTCCATTTCACACAGGAGAATGTCCTGACCGTTACGGAACTTCATGAAGCTGGCGAGCGTGGCAGCGTATGTTTCCGACGTGCGGATTCTGTTCAGCCGCTTTAACTGGCCAATGATGCTTTGCATGAAAGGGAACAAGGATTGCCCGTCCGCTTGCCTGTTGAATTTCACGAGGATGTCGTCCACCGTGTAACCTTTGTTCCATTTTTCAAGCAATGTGATGATTGCCGTCAGGCGTTTTGCATCCCATTCTATCCGGCTTGAGACCGATTGAAGGTAGTTTTTCCGTTCGATGCTTGCCAGAACAGGAACGGCAACTGCCGATGTTTTGCCATTCCATTCGCTTTCAACAATCCGGCAATCCGTCTTGATTTGGCGGACCGCGCGGTTGTGTATTACCTGATAGTAGATGCTGCCCTCCTTGCCGTTTACGGAAGAAGGACGGAATTTCACTTTTACCGATGCCATTCACGTTACTTTTTGTTATTGTTATTCGTCATTTGTGTCACTGTCAACTTCTCCTGCATCAGACTGTCCGATAAGGTCTTTAACCCTTTGTCGTAGCCGTCCGCCTCCTGCCGTATCCATTCGATGGTTTCCTCATCGCGGTGGATGTCGAACACGTCATTCAGCCAAAGGATATGATTGGCGTTACAGCCTCCCCATGAGCGGATGACGCGGAACTTCAACGCATCGTCCGCATACTGGCGCTTGGATTTCCATAGCTCGATGTTGCTCCATATGGAAAGGCTGCATACGATACCCATGCCGACCAAAAGAGAAAATACCTTGCTTGACCGGATGTCAAAGCTATGTCGGTGGATATGCTCCTGTGGTTCATCTTTCCGTTCTTCTGAACTTCGGGCAAACGTCTCTTTCAAATTCCGCAACAGACTTAAAATCCTGTTCGATGCGTAAACCTCCGCCTCCCCGAACTTGGTCAGCATGGCTTTGGTCTGTGCCTGATGCTCCTTTGCGGAACTCTCGAACAGCTCCTTTATGGGGTTCAAGTCCACCGCCGGAGGCTGTCCGCCTGACTGGTCATTTGTTACTTTTGGAGCGTTATCCAACTTCCTGTTGATACCCTTGAGGTCATTCTTGATGTCCTCAAAGAGTGCATAGACTTCGTTATTATCCATATTTAGAATCTTATTTTACGTTGTTTCTTTTTCTTGTTCCTGCGTTTTAATTCTTCCTCGAAACGGTTTTCCTCAGCCTGTCCGTCCGTGTTGTCCGGCATGAACAAACCGATTGAACCGCTGTACAAATCATCGCTGCCTCTTGATTCGGATGGGAGCATAGGCAGTTCTTCACGATGTGACGATGATATGATTCCCTGCCGTTCAGTATGTCTATTCCGTTCCAAAGCTGCGTCAATCTTGGCATAGCTGAACCGCCTGTCAATCTTGGAACCGCTGAACGAGTAGCCGTTCATGGTGAAAACTACACCTTGCACTTCGTCCGAATTGCCCTTGTGCTTGAACCGCATGTCCACGTCTTGTTTCTTCAGATTAGCGGCAAGCATGTTCCAGTTGCCGCACCTTGAAACCTCCGATTTAAGGATGGAATAAAGCCCGTACTTAGTCTTGTCCGGCTCTTTCAGGCAGTGTTGCTTCACCTGTTCCTTGCCGCTGGCGAAGTACAGATTATATTTCCGTGTCAGTTTCTTGCAGATGCGTGCGCTGCGTATCCGCTCGTTGCGGTCACTGATTGTCCTGCCATTATTGGCGATCCGGTTGAACGCTATATGCACGTGCGGATGCTCCTTGTCGAAGTGGCGCACGATGAGAACCTGCGTGTCGGTTATCCCCATTTCCTTCAGGTATTCCAATGCTATCCCAGCCATTGCGCGGTCGGTCAGGCGGTGTTCGTCTTCCTTGGAGAAAGCTAACGAAATGTGTCCGACGGGCTTCGTAACCTTTGGATTCATCTTCGATTGCGCCTCGAAGCTCAGGGCTATCGTGTCCTTGGTCTCGGCAAACAGACCGTCACAGACAAGGATTTTAGCGTCCTTTTCCTTGTCAAGAATGTAGTTTACCACACTCTTGAAACTGCTTCCCTTTACGATTTTAGCTATCATATCCGACTGTCATAAGAGGATTAAATTCAGCAATTCTTCAATCCGTGCCACGAGTATGCGGCACTCCATTCTTACCGTGACGAGGCCTGCGGCGTTCGCCTTGTGCGCAAGCTGGTTCAGGTTGTTCGCCATGCCGCAGAGCTTGCGGACATAGCCCGTATGTTCCGGCGTGAGCCGTTCTTTAACCTGCCCGTCCTTCATGCAACGGCGCAGGAACTCCCCGGCGGATATGCCCGCACTCCGTGCCTTGCCTTTCAGCGTGTAGTAGTCCGATGTCGCCATCTTCACCGTAAGACGGTATTTCAGCTTGTCTGCCGCTCCTTTCTTGGGGCGGCCTCCCTTGTTTCTGTTGCCTGTTTTTCGTTTCTGTTCCATTGATTTCTAATGATTAAAGTGTGCATACATAATAGACCAACGGGATGTAGCTTCCACGGAGTTCATGAGTGGGAGCAGGCGGTTTCGGTATGCCCGAAACACAAACTTGCTCCCCTCAAAACTCCGTTGGACAGGTTCAGGGTAACTCTGAATTGCGTCCCGTCAATCCTCCTCTTAATTCTCAGAGTTTACGCCATGCCTCGATGTCCTCCCCGTAGGTGGCAAGATGCTGCCGGGCGATGTTCTCCACCAGTCCCGACACGCTCATCCTGCGCTCGCCGAACATGCGGACGATGCGGTCAAGGGCGTCGCGCGTGCGTCGACTGAGGAACACGGGCTTGCGGTCTTCGATGGCTGGAACTGAAAGGAATGTTTCCTTGTACTCCTCTAACGATGCCCGTCGCTGCTTGCCGCTGATGCGGCGTACTACCTGCGGAGTTTCATCCGCTTGTTCCGGCATGGCTTCACCAGCTTTTTCCTGCACAGCCCCACTTGCCAGTTCCTGCGTGTCGGCAGGCTGTGGTTCAGGCTTCGAGGTTTCCATACTCGGCTTGTTGCCTAAAAAGTCCTGCAATACTGCATCCATGCTTTGGTTGTTTAGATTCTTCTTCATACTTGTTTGAATTAAATGTTTAACAATGTTGGTCGTTGTGCGCACAGTTGACCGATTATCGGTTGCAAAGGAAATGTCTGTATTGCAAGCAGTCAAACGAATGGATGGGCTGTGGCAACAATGTACGGTTTTGCACTTTACACATTACCTAAACAGTTCAGACTGCGCTGTTTTGCCGTTGTACATGAAACGGGCATTGGAATTTTTAAGGGCTTAATTGGAGTGGTTGGGGCGGATTTAAGGATATGGCTTTTAGAAACCCCGAAGAATATATTTTCGGACGGTATTAGAAACCAAAGAACGCCATTAGCTGCCACACTGACGCCAAATGCTGCCACGCAGGTGCGAAGCGGTCGGATTATGCCGGACTTCACTTTTCTTTGCATCACGGACGCTTGGAACAGACGTTACGGGTTTAGTGAATAACGCCACTCCCGACCATCTGCTGCCACAAGCTGCCACTTCATTGCATATCCATTGTTTCAAGCGGACAACGGATTTACTTTGCAGGCAAAACGGATTATTAACACTAAAATCAGTATAAGAAATGAATGTAGTAATTATCTCAAAAGAAAAGTACGAAGAAATGGTCGGCAAACTCAACCGCCTGTCCGACCGGGTGAATGAAATCCTCCGTAAGAGGGATGAAAAACGGCTTAGCCGTTGGATGGACAACCAAGAAGTCTGCCAACAGTTGCGCATCAGTCCGCGAACCTTGCAGACGCTCCGCGATAACGGCATGCTGGCTTACTCGCAGATAGGGCACAAGATTTTCTACAAGCCGGAGGACGTGCAGCGCATCGTCCGACTTGTGGAGGACAAGCGTAAGGATGCAGCTTATCGTGGCAGTAGCATCTAATCAGACAATCAGAAGTACAACCACTAAATCCACTGTAAATTATGAACGACTTGATTCTTGCCGACCGTGAACTGGAGGTCGGCTTCATCGGAAAACTGGATGCCTTGTTTGAAGGCATCGAAAAGATGGACGCAAACTGTAAGGCTTCGCCAAGTAACGAACAGTTCCTGACGGACAAGGAGGTGTCGGCATGGCTCAAGGTGAGCCGACGCACCTTGCAGGACTACCGCAATAACGGCATGATTGCCTACTACCAGTTGGGCGGAAAAATCCTGTACAAGGAGTCCGACATCGAAAGGATGGTGATGAGCGGTTATCGGAACGCCTATCGTCTGGAAACGTAAACCTACGTACAAAAAAAGAAAGCCGATGGCTGGACAATTCGTTTGTCCCATCGGCTTTCTTTGCATAATGTCATATTCTGACCGCTAACACATACACCGTGGATTGTTTGCGGACAGCGAAAAGAACAAATTTACAGGCTTTTCACTGCTTGCTGTGCATAGCCTTTCCATGATGAACTTTCGTAAAGCCATAGTCTCCCGGCTTCGCAACCTGAACGCCACGGCAATCACCATTTCAAGGCTGTACACGTCATAGCAAATTCTGCCGTCCTGCCTGACGTGCCGCACTGTTTCCTCTTCCGTCAATTCGTTGTTCTTGTATATGGCAGCAATAACCTTGCGGATGTAGCAGCCAAACACATTGAACGCATCGGATATTTCCTGCTGCGTCATCCACACGGGAGCGGTCGGCATCGTGACCGCCCCGTTTTCAGTAATTGTGATTATTCCCCTGTCCATAATGTATGTTTTTAATGTTTTCCTTATCCTTGTTCCATTCCGGCATACGGAACTTGTTACCTATGCGCTGTGTCAGTTTCTTCATGTCCTCGTCCACTTTCTGATGGGTCAGTCGGGCGTAGATTTGTGTGGTGTTCATGCTCTTGTGTCCCATCATTTGGCATACGGTTTCCAGCGGAACTCCCTGAGAGAGAGTAATCAGGGTGCCGAAATTATGCCTTGCCATATGGTAGGTAAGCCGATGTTCTATTCCGCATACTTTGGCAAGTTTAGGCATGTTGTTGGTCAGGGCTGAACGGCAGGGCATATTAAAAAGTCTGTTACTTTTCCGTTCGCACTCGTATTTTTCCATGATATTCCGTGGAACATCAAGGAGAAGTATGCTGCACTCGCTTTTTGTCTTTTGGCGTTTGAATTTTATCCAAAGATTTCCTTGGTCATCCCTACTTAGGTTGGAAACATCCAGATTGCACATATCCGCATATGCGATGCCAGTGAACGTGCTAAAGACAAACAGGTCGCGGACAAAACACAGGAACTTTTCCTGAATAGGCGTGTTCATCAGCCTCTGCAACTCGTCCGTTGTCAGATGGCGGTGCTTCCTCAACGCCTTTTCAGGCGAGAACGAAGCGAACGGATTGTATTGGATTGTGCCTTGTGCCATTGCCGTCCTTGTCATTGTTTTCAACATGATGATGTGGTTTTCTATGGTCATGCCTGAAAATCCTTTTTCCACACGCAAGTAATGGTCATATTTTTCGATGAACGCATAATCCAATTGTTTGAGAGGGATGTCCTCAATGCCATAATGTTCACGGATAAAATTCTGAAGATTGCAATAAGATGTCTTATGGCTTCTTAGAGTGCTTGGCGCACGGTTGATACCCACACGTTTGGCAAAGTCTTCCATATACTCACGATACAGCTCCAACAACTTCCGCTTGTGTTGCCCGATGCCGTTCACGGCGTTCTTGACAAGTTCTGCTGTGATATACCCCTGTTCGTCAAGAATTTCTTTGTAATAACGGCGTATGTCCTCTTCAATCTTGTCTATCTTGGCATTGGTTTCTTTGGCGGTGCGGCTTTTGCCTGTCAGACGGTATGCCTTGGCATCCCACAAATCAGGTCGTACATCCATTTTCGTTGAAAACTGTGCGACCTCGGTGTTGATGGAAATCCTGCCCATGAGCGGACACAAGCCGTTTTTCTTCACCTTTTGTCGGTTGATATAAAACAATACGGCGAAAGTATTGTAAGTGGTCTTTCTCTCCTGTCTCATGATTTCATCCTTTTGGTATGTTTGATTTGGGGTGTTGAAATAAGAACTTCCTCCCTTTCATTGTCTGTCAACTCGAACTTGTTACCGATACGTTCTTGCAGCCTGCCCATATCCTCGCTTACCTTGTCGTTGGTAAGATGCGCATAAATTTGTGTAGCCCTCCAGTCGCGATGCCCCATCAATTCGCGCACCGTGTCAAGCGGAACTCCCTGAGAAAGAGTGATTACCGAGGCATAGGTATGTCTTGCCTTGTGAAAGGTCACCCGGCGTTCGATTCCGCATATTGACGCTATCTTTTTCAGGTTGATGTTCGTCTTGCTGCAACTGAGCATCGGGAAAAGCCTGCCATTAGGAGCTATGCCACGGTACTTGTCAATAAGTTCCAATGGCAAATCCAGCAATGGGACATGGAAAGGCGTTCCTGTCTTTCTACGCGCACTGTGAATCCACCAAACACCGTCCTCCGCTTTCAAAAGGTTCTTTCGGGTGAGATTGCGTATGTCGCTGAAGGCGATTCCGGTGAACGCGGAAAAGAGAAATACGTCACGCACAAGATTGAGGTTCGGTTTCGGCAATGGAGTATTCATCATCTGTTCCAGTTCCTTTTCAGAAAGGAACTTTGGAACAATCTTCGGATAATCAAACGTATAACCGTTAAAAGGGTCTTTACGCAAAAGTCCGTCATTGAGTGCCGACTTGATGACGCTGCGCAAGCGTCCGATAATGTTGTTCACTGTCCCCAGTGCCATTTTCAGGTCTGCACGGAGATAGAGGTCAAAAGAGGAAACGAAAGACGGGGTAAGAGCTTGGAATGGCATATCCTTTACATGATATTTCTGCCTGAGAAAATCTTTCAAGTGGTTCAATGCCACACAATACCGCTTATAAGTTTCCACTTTCCGGTTTGTGCCGACTTTCTCGTAAAACCGTTCATTACATTTTCCATAAAACGATACAAGGGTTTCCTGCTCGGATGAGATGCCCTGAAAGGCATTTTTCACCTCCAACGCTGATACGGTTTCCTTTTTCGCCAACAAATCCTTGTAAGCGGAATGGATATCCAGTGAAATCCTGTCAAGCTCCTTGTTGACGGCTGCGGCAGGCTTGCTTTTGCCCACAGCCCTTCCTGACTTGACGTCCCATAGGGAGGTAATGACATACACCTTGGTGCTGAACTGCACCATTGACTTGCCGATACGGATTCGTCCCAAGATAGGCACCATCCCATCGACTCTTTCCTCGTTCTTTTTGAGGTAAAACGTTACTTTTAATTCTTCCATAAACAGCTCTATTTTTTGTTCGCAAAATTACAGCCAATAGAGCTAATCATCCCTTTGCAGAATGGTGCGGACGAGTGCAAGAAAATCCATTGAGAAACTATTTTAACCCATTATGGAAAGGAAAGCATCACAAGCAGGCTAAACCGTTGTCCTACAGCCTTGCTGAAAGGATTTTGGAGAGGCTTCTTTCGCCATAAACAGGTAATGCATTCGTAACGGAAAGCTTGCATATATCCGCTGCATCTTGCTTTTTTGCCACTTGGTAGCGATAAGAAGAAAATGGAAGTTTACACGTGTGATTCAGTGAGTTACGTTATTTGTCGCAATCTTGCTTTTTTGATGCTCGATTTAGAAACGAGCGAACTACGTATATTTGTCATGTTTTGCATTAAGTCTAAAGAACACTTTTATTACACTGCAAAGATAGTATTTTTTTGTTTATCTGCAATTTCCCTGATTGTAATTTTAACTGGCAATAGCAGGTGCTACAGCAGGTTCAACAGGCAATTTTGATAAACCTTATTTCATATTTTCCTAATTAATGTAGCAAATCCCATTCAGGGCTGTTCATCAACTCCACGCTGACGCAACTCGGGTGCAATATTTTATGGAAGATGTTTCGCAACGGAATGCTGGAACATTACGGGCTGTTTCTGAATCTGGAGACGATGAAGGTGAATCCAATATCTGTGTAGGTTTACCTTATAGAAATGAAAGGTATTAAATGATAACCAAGCAGAGATGCAATCACATAATCTCTTATGATGACGGTGAAGATAACCTGCTCAAATTCGATTAGAGCAAGGCTAAGATTTCTGAAGAGATTCTATCTTTATCATGTTCTTGACAAAGTAGCACATTCCCGTCCAGCATTGTAATGTGTTTGATTGCTTAGTTCTTATCTAAACTTTGAAAATTTCATTGATAATCAACTGGCTATATTCGCCTATTTTGCTACAATGTCCTTTAGTTTTAATCTTTCAAAACGACATTTTTTTGTACTTCAGCATTGAATAGATGTCTGTTATTTAAATGAAGTTTTGACATTATCATTTCTCCTTGGCACTAGCAGTTTGTATACGTTTCATAAAGAAATAGTATCCAATTATTATTATTTATTCGGTAAACACTAATTATATTCTGATGGCAGACATCCATATTCTTCCTTAAAGTACTTGGCAAACTGCTTGGGGGACAGCCCCACCTGATAAGCTATTTGAGAGATACTGAGTTGACTCTTCTCCAATAATTGTTTTCCGCGTTTAAGACGTAAGATTCTCATAAACTCCAAAGGAGACTTCCCCGTAATAGACATCAACTTCTTATATAGACCACTCCGGCTAATACCTATCTGCGCGCTGAGCTCCTCAACGGAAAACTCTGAGTTATCCATATTTTCTTCCACAATGCGGATAGCCTTCTCTATTAATTGTTCATCCAGACTGCTAATCGTTATTTCGGATGGAGATACCTCCATCTTGCCGAACTTTTCATGGTTGCTCTGTGTCCATTGCAGCAACTTCTGAATCCGCAACAATAGGATGTCGAGGTTGAAAGGCTTGGTGATGTAGTCGTCGGCTCCTTCGCGCAATCCGCCCAACACATGTTCTTCGGCGGTGCGGGCGGTCAGCAGGATGACGGGGATGTGCGAGAACCGGATGTCCGTCTTGACGGCATGGCATAATTCCAGCCCGTCCATGACAGGCATCATCACGTCGCTGATTACCATTTGTACAGACTGCTGCGACAGGATCTCAAGTGCTTCCTTGCCGTTGGAAGCCTCGAACACCTGATAGTGTTCTTTCAGGCATCCCACTAGGAAACGGCGGAAATCGTCGTTGTCCTCCACCACAAGAACCGATATGCCTTCCTCTTGGGAGCCGTGGCAAAGCTGCCTTTCCTCATTCGTCCCGCCCACGACAGGCAAGGTAATGACAAAGATGCTTCCTTGCGGCCGATTATCGGTTATCCGGATGGTACCTTGGTGCAAGGTCACGTATTCTTTAACGATATGCAATCCGATGCCGCTGCCTACATACGTTGTGGCGGCGTGCTGTTCCTGAAAGAAACGGTCGAACACTTTTTCCTTGTTCTCGTCCTTGATGCCAATGCCTGTATCGGCCACTTGTATGCGTACATGTTCTTTTTCCGACACACGTATTTTATCGACCGTAACCACCACGCTTCCATCTTCCCGATTGTACTTGACGGCATTGGACAGAAGGTTGAGCAAAATGCGTTGCATCTTGTTTCGGTCAAAGGACATGCTGATATCGGCATCCATCAGGTTTAACTCCAACTGTATGCCGTTTTTAAGAGACAGTTCCTTGAAGGAATCGCAAGTCTCTTTGACAAAATCCGACAGGTTACCGTATGAAAGAGAGAGTTGGGCTTTCTGCTTATCCAGTTTTCGGAAGTCAAGCAACTGATTGACCTCGTCCAGTAAAGCCACCGCATTGCGATGAATCAGCTCCAAGTCTGCTTTCAGGTTTCGGGCCGACTCCGAAGCCAGCAACTTTTCGAGCGGAGTGATAATCAAAGCCAGCGGAGTACGAAGGTCGTGACTGACATTGGTGAAGAAACGCATCTTCGCCTCATCCATTTCATGCTGTTGCGTTATCTCCATCTCATGCTTTTGTTGTTCCATCAAGCGTTTGTGCTTTCTTTGGGTATTCCTTAATATAAGAAGGAAAAGAAAAATGACCATCAGCGCATAACACCCATACGCCGGCAACGAAAGCCAAAACGGAGGACGGACGTGAATAAGTAAAGAAGATACAGGATTGTCGTATCCGTTAGGCTCATACACTTTTACTTGCAATCGGAAGGTCCCGTAAGACAAACGGTTGAAATGAATGCGGTTTCCCTCCAGCTTCACCCATTCCTCCTGTTCTCCCAAGCGATAGGCAAATTGTTGCTTGTGCCGATTCTGATAATCCATGGACGATACCTCCAGCGCAAAATTACTATCGGAATAGTCCATGGTTATCTCCTCTAATAGCTGAATGTTTTTGGGGAGCAGGATGCGTCCGTTGGAAGTACGGGAACCCCGACTTCCATTTTCTGATTCGCCAACAGCAAGTCGGTAAATACAACAGGATTCCCGGAACGATTGTAGAAGTCGGTTGGCCGGGGAGTTATTTTCAAATATCCGCCAATGCCTCCCATCAGGATTTCCCCTTGCCCGGTGCAGGTAATGGAATGTGAGTTAAAAGTCATATCGCCAATACCGTCTTCTTCAAAATAGGGGTAACACAAGTAGGATGAAGACTTTCCCGTCGGAGAGGCCGCCACCCAAATATTTGTTATTCCATGATCGGTCGCCACCCAAATGTTCTTATACTTGTCTTCCGTCACGGCACGAATGCACTGGTGCGACAGCCCGTCTTCTATAGAAAGGTGTATCATTCCATCCTTTTTCTCGTCAAAAACAGTCATTCCGGTACGAGTACCAATCCACAACAATCCACGACTGTCATAAAACAGACAGGTGATATAAGAATCGGGCAAGGACTGAGTCCCAGCTTTATTCCCTGTTAGGGGAACCATCTTTCGCGTATAGATATCCATGGAATAAAGTCCGCTGCTGGTTCCGACATACAGGTTACGTCCTCCCGAATAAGCCAGATCCATGATACTGTTCGTTTGGAGGATGGAAGAATCCATCGTATAGGCGGTAAAGTTCCCATCGGCATCCATGGCATACAATCCTTGCATAAACGTACCGAACCAAATGGTTCCGTTCGCATCTTCCGCTATGCGTCGGATGTATTTCAATGAAGCGGGAGCGGCATTACGCAAGGGAATGAACGTTCCTCCTTGTTCATAAAAAGCTCCTCCTCCATAAGTTCCGAACCAAAGCCTGCCCTTGGCATCCAGACACGAACAAATAATCAAATCGGAAGGGATGGAGTGTTTTTTCATTTTAAAGCGCGTATAAGAGGCCTTGCCCGCATCCTGTCGGATTAGCCCCTCTCCATCGAACCCCATCCACAGGTTTCCTTCCTTGTCTTCCTGCAAGCATTTCACGTCTTCCTGTTCCGGCAAGAAACAAGTGTTGAAGGCTATTTTATCCAAAGCGGCAAAAGATACTCCCTGTTTGCCCGTTCCTACCCACATGGTGTTCTGATTGTCTTTGAAAAAACAATTGATATGATTGTCGGCCAATGAAAAAGGATTCTCTGATTTCTTGTTTATCCGCACCAATTGCTTGTCTTGATTGTAACTGATATAAACTCCTTTGTCATCCGTTCCAATCCATAAATTGCCGTCCCCGTCATCCATTACGGCAGTTATCAACGCATCTGTCACTTCCTGCCTACCCACGTAATCTATCCATTGTTTTTGATTGGTATCATAACATTGCAAGCCCGAAGCATGCGAAGCGTAAAACCAAAGCCTGTCCACCGTATCTATATAAAGGTTATATTGCAAACCGGAAGAGATGGTTCTTCGTGTTTCCGGACGGATATGTTGAAAGTTTGAATCGATGCGGGCTATTTCTCCATTCGAGAAGAGCAGATAGGCACACGAACGCCGACAAACAACCTGTTGCATTTTTTCCTTTCCAGGCAGTTGAAAGGTATGCAACTTACTCTTTGCAAAATCATAATGGAACAACGTATCCATCACGGTACACCACAGGTTGTAATCCTTATCGACAGTAAGATAGCTCACCTCTCCCGTTATTCCATATTTATTTAAGACAGGCTGTATCTTGTTCTCCAATTTATCTTGTTCCCGATCGTAGATATAATAACTGACGGGACCTTTTATCCAAATATTGCCTGCCGCATCTTCTGCGATAGATTCAATGTCATTGTTGTAAGCCCCTAATTGGGTCGTTGTGTATTTCTTGAACTGATAACCATCGTATCTGTTCAGACCGTTGAGCGTGGCAAACCACATGAAGCCATACTGGTCGCGCAGAACAGACCGTACATAATTATCCGAAATCCCGGACTTCACATCAAGATTTCTAAAGTTTAATCCGTCGTGCGCATATACAAGCCCACAGACAAAACACATCAAAATCAGGAGCAAGTTCTTTTTCATCATATCAGTATTAGGTTTAACGCTGCAAAGTTATAAAAATCAAATGGGATAATAGAGGCAAACACTATCCCAAATGAGTAAAAACACTTCCCAAATTGATAAATACACAATACGGATAGTCTGATAATCAATTGAAGAAGCCGATCTATATCTTTCCTCATACATTTGCCAGCACAAAAAGAACCGAATTTAAATTTAATGAATAACATGAAGAACACCCTTGTAACCCTATGTCTTTCCGCAGTACTCTGCGGTGCGTGTTGTACAGAAACGCAACAGCAGGCATCTCCCTTTGTACAAGTTGAAAAGGGAATGTTTGTCCGTGATGGCAAACCTTATAAATATATCGGTGCCAACTTTTGGTATGGAGGCATTCTTGCTTCCGAAGGTGAAGGAGGAAATCGTGAACGCTTGGTTCAGGAACTGGATTCCTTAAAGAGTATAGGTATAGACAATTTAAGAATACTGGTAGGCAGCGACGGTGCCCGTGGAATTACCTCGAAAGTAGAGCCTACGCTCCAGACAGCACCGGGTGTTTACAACGATACCATTCTTGCCGGGCTGGACTTTCTTCTTTCTGAAATGAAAAAAAGAGACATGCTGGCAGTTCTCTACCTGAACAATTCCTGGGAATGGAGCGGCGGGTATAGCCAATATCTGGAATGGGCCGGAAAAGGAAAAGCCCCTGTCCCAAGCATAGACGGATGGCCGGCATTCATGGATTATGTTAAGGAATTTCCAAACAACAAGAAAGCAAAATCACTTTTTGCCGACTATGTAAAGGATATCATTACCCGAATCAATAGGTATACAAACATAAGTTATGTGGAAGACCCCACAATCATGTCATGGCAGATAGGCAACGAACCTCGTGCGTTCTCGGGAGAAAACAAAGAGGCTTTCGCTATCTGGATGGCTGAGGTTAGTCGTTTCATCAAGTCGCTCGACCGGAATCATCTGGTCTCAACAGGTAGCGAGGGCAAACATGGCTGTGAGGAAGACCTCGCCCTGTTCGAGCGAATCCATGCCGACAAGCACATTGACTATATGAACATTCATATCTGGCCCTACAACTGGGGATGGGCGCCGGCAGACAGTTTGTCGGAAAAGGCAGAGGCAGCGCAGTTGCAATCGAAACAATACATAGACGAGCATCTGGAAATAGCACAAAAATATGGCAAACCGTTGGTTTTGGAAGAATTCGGTTATCCAAGGGACGGGTTCCGGTTTGACAAATCAGCTACAACACAGGCACGAGATACCTACTATCAATACATATTCAGCCTGATAACCGATAGGACCGCGCAATCAGCCGGACTGACTGGATGCAACTTCTGGGCATGGGGCGGACTGGCTGCCCCCAAGCACTTATATTGGCAAAGAGGAGATGACTATACGGGCGATCCGGCGCAAGAGCAGCAAGGCCTGAATTCGGTATTTATGTCCGACAGTACCACTATAGCCATTATCCGTACTGCCAACCAACAACTGAAACAACATTCATTTTAACTATTTATACCATGAACAGAAACAGAAAAATTTGGATTGCCGGCTTCATGCTGTACCTGTGTACCGCATCCATGTTTGCACAAATCAGCGGAAATGAAATCCGCGTGGTGGTCTCGCCCGATCATTCGGACTGGACATACCGACTGAAAGAGAAATGTACTTTCACCATTCAGGTGTACAAAGCGCAGAATGTATTGCCCGATGTGAAAGTGGACTATGAACTAGGCCCTGAGTGGTATCCCACAGAAAAGAAAGATGGAGTATCACTGAAGGATGGAAAGCTGACTGTCAGCAGCAGCATGAACACTCCCGGTTTTCTTCGTTGCAAAGTGAAGGCGTACGTTGGCAACAAGACATACGACGGCATGGCAACCGCCGCATACGCTCCGGAATCCATCCGGGCACATGCCGTAAACCCAAGCGACTTTGACAACTTTTGGGAAGGCACTTTGAAAGAAGCCCGCCAGGTACCTTTGTCTTCCACCATGGAACTGCTACCGTCACGCTGCACCGAAACGGTCAATGTCTATCAGGTCAGTTTCCAAAACATCCGTCAAGGCTCGCGTACTTTCGGTATTCTCTGCATGCCTAAAGCTTCCGGCAATTATCCGGCACTGCTCCGTGTACCCGGTGCGGGAGTGCGTCCCTACTACGGCGATGTGGAAACAGCTGCCAAAGGTGCCATTACTTTGGAAATCGGTATTCATGGCATTCCGGTAACCATGCAGCAGTCTGTCTATGACGAACTGGCATACGGGGCACTTTACAATTATCAGTATCAAAATGATGACAATCGTAACTACAGTTATTACAAGCGTGTATTTGTGGGTGCCCTGCGGGCGGTCGATTTCATAACCTCTCTTCCCCAATACAACGGCAAGGCCTTGGGTGTAACCGGTTCCAGTCAGGGCGGTGCGTTGTCTATGGTTACAGCCGCATTAGACAAACGGGTTACGTTCTATGCCGCCATTCATCCTGCCATGTGCGACCATCGGGCACACTTGCAGAAGGTAGCCGGAGGCTGGCCGCATTATTTTTACTATTTCCCGACTCCTACCCCGCAACGAATCCAAACGGCAGATTACTATGACATGGTCAACTTTGCCCGCCGGATTACGGTGCCCGGCTGGTTCAGTTGGGGATACAACGACGATGTGTGCCCACCTACTTCCACATACGCCGCTTACAACAGTATCACCGCTCCCAAGGAACTTCACCCCTATCTGGAAACCGGACACTACTGGTATCAGGAACAATACGAGCAATGGAGCCAATGGCTGTGGGCGCAAATGGGATTATAAACAAGAAACATTTAATTTTATAGAAAGACACAATATGAAAAGAAATCTTCAAAAAGGCATATTAGTCACCAGTGCTTGTGCCGCATTTTTATTGGGCAATGTACAGCAGGCTTACGCCGTTGCAGCAGATGCCATCGAGATTGTACAACAAAACAAGAAGATTGCCGGTATCGTGGTTGACCAAAACGGTGAAGCGGTAATCGGTGCCAATGTAATACAGAAAGGAACAACCAACGGAACCATCACCGACATTGACGGTAAGTTCACCTTGGAAGTGCCTGCAAAAGCCGTACTGACCGTCAGCTTTATCGGATATCAATCGCAAGATGTAGCTTTAAAAGGAAATGAAACTCAACTTACGGTTACGCTCAAAGATGATACAGAGGTATTGGATGAAGTGGTAGTGGTGGGATATGGTACGATGAAGAAGAGAGATTTATCCGGTGCGGTATCCCAGATCAAGAGCGATGACCTGATGAAAGGAAATCCGACTGATTTAAGCCAAGGATTGGCCGGTAAGGTAGCCGGCGTACAGATTAATGCCGCCGATGGTGCTCCCGGTGGTGGAGTAAGCATTCAGGTACGTGGAACCAACTCGTTCTCTACCAGTTCGCAGCCTTTGTTTATTGTGGACGGAGTTCCTTTTGACGCCGGTTCCACTCCGGCCAGCGATGCCAATCAGAACAACAATAACACTTCAAACCCTTTGTCGTTCATCAATCCACACGACATTCAAAGCATTGAAGTGTTGAAGGATGCTTCCGCCACAGCCATCTATGGTTCACGTGGAGCCAATGGTGTGGTGATTATCACAACCAAACGGGGCGAAGCCGGTTATGAGCAAGTGGAATTTTCAAGTAATTTTTCTTTTTCACGCATAGCCAACAAAGTGAAGGTGCTTGATGCTGCGACTTACGCCAGCTATATAAACGAACAAGACCTGAACAGCTACCAATACGATGGCAAGCCTTATGCCCAACTGTCTTATCCCGGAATGTGGAGCTATCCTTCATTGCCCAACGGAACACTGGATTATGAAAACGGCAAATACCTGCCTTCTCCTAAAGATTACCGTAATCCGGGTTATTATACCGATGAATACGGCAACCAGACTTGGGTGGGAGGAGCCGACTGGCAAGACCTGATTTATCAGAACGGCTTTTCGCAAGAATACAACTTGAGTGTAAGCGGCGGTTCGGAAAAAGGATGGCATGCCTTCTCCGGTAACTTCCTGAATCAGGATGGTATTATCAAAGAGTCCGGTTTTACCCGTTATGCACTGCGTGCCAACATCGGTCGCAAAATGTACAAATGGCTGGAAATGGGAATGAACATGAACTTTACCCACACTGAAACCGATTTCAGCAAAACAAACTCCAATGACTATGGTGTGATTCGTTCGTCATTGATTTTCCCGCCCAATTACGACCCGACACACATGGACCAGACAACCAATGACGAATTGAGCTGGCTGGCATCCAATCCATACGCTTACATCAATGATACAAAGGATCACCTGAAGGCCATCAATGTATTCACGTCATCGTATGCAGAAGTCAAGTTGTTCCCTTTCTTGAAATTCCGTCAGAATTTAGGTATCAGTTATACCAACCACAATCGCGGTACTTACTTCGGTCAGCAAACCCAAGAAGGATCGGGACAGAACGGCATCAACGGTAAAGCAGGACAATCGGACAATTGGTACATGGGAATCACGACCGAATCTTTGTTCACTTTTGACAAGACTTTCGGAGTGCATGGCATCAATGCCGTAGTAGGTTTCACGGCAGAAAAGACCAATTGGGGCAGCAAGTCAATGAGCGCCACCGGATTTCCCAATGACTTGACACAAGACTATGACATGAGCCTCGGTACCAAGCCCGGCAAGCTGCAAAGCGACCGTGGCGATGCGGCATTGGCTTCTTTCCTCGGCCGTATCAATTACACCTTGCTGGACAAGTATATCTTTACCGCCTCCTACCGTACCGACGGTTCCAGTAAGTTTACTGATGCCAACAAATGGGCCGGTTTCCTTTCGGGTGCCTTTGCATGGCGCATGAGTGAGGAGAAGTTTATCAAGGACTTGAACATCTTCAGCAATTTAAAGTTCCGTGCCAGCTATGGTGAAACGGGTAATCAAGGTATCGGCAGCTATCGTACCCTGCCTATGCTGAGTGTTGCTAATTATCCGTTTGCCGGTGGCATCAACAGCGGTTTTGCCCAAGTAGACTGGCGTGGACCGGTAGCCGATGACTTGCGTTGGGAAACGACTGCACAATACAATGTAGGCCTCGATATGGGTTTCCTGAATGGACGCATCAATCTGACGGTGGATTATTACCACAAGAAAACCCGCGACCTGTTGCAAGAAGTGAAGATCCCTTTGAGTACAGGTTTTGCCAACATGATGGTAAACAGTGGCTATGTAACCAATGAAGGTCTGGAAATCTCAGGTAAATTCTACCTGTTGCAAAACACACCGTTGAAGTGGAACATTGATGCCAACATCTCTTTCAACAAGAACCAGATCGGCGGTCTGGAAGCCGACCAGTTCGCTACCCGCTTGTGGTATAAGGCCGACGAGGTGTTCTTGCAACGCAACGGTTGCCCCATCGGTACCATATTTGGCTATGTAGAAGATGGCTTTTATGACAATCTGGCTGAAGTGATGGCCGACCCCGATCCCGCCGTTCGCGCCAAAGGACAGAAAATGATAGGCGAAATAAAGTATCGCAATTTCGATGATAATCCTGCCATCACCAATGCCGACCGTGTTATCATCGGCGACACGAATCCGGACTTTGTATATGGCATCACCAATAACTTTTCTTGGAAGAACTTCACATTGAGTTTCTTCTTCCAGGGCAGCCAGGGCAACGACATTTTCAACGGTAACTTGATGGATGTGAAAATGGGTAATGTAGCCAACATTCCGCAAGCCGCTTACGACACCCGTTGGACTCCTGAAACAACCGCAATCGCCCAATGGCCGAAAGCCGTATCAAGCTACGAACGTAATATGCTTATCAGCGACCGGTATGTGGAAGACGGCTCTTACCTGAAGTTGAAGAACTTGAACATTGGCTATAACTGGGCCAATCCTTTCAAGGGTATCAAGAACTTGAACTTTTATGCCAGTGCCACCAACCTGTTTACCATTACGGACTATAGCTGGTTCGACCCCGAAGTAAACGCCTTCGGTTCCGATGCTTCCCGTCGTGGAGTGGATATCTATTCTTATCCGAGCAGCCGGACTTATTCCATCGGAATGAAGGTCACTTTTTGATTGTGAGATATCAATAGCAAACAATAACTTAAAAGAAAAAGAACAATGAAATTCAACCATATATTTCTCAGTGTCGCTCTTTCTGCTGCCTTAATGGGTAGCTTTACATCTTGCGATGATTTTTTGGCCGAAGATCCGTACGCTTTCGTAGGTCCCGACCAAGTAGGTAATGACAATGTTGCCGTGAATCTTTGGGTGACAGGCGTATATAGTAAATGGGCCAATGACATGTTCCGTTGGCAGAACTTCCCCCGTGTCCTCGAAATGGACTGTGATTATACAAGCGGTCCCGATTGGGCATTCAGTAATCTGGGAGCCGGCAACTTTCAAGGAGACGAAGTGGCCGATGCCGTTTGGAAAGGTTGCTACAGCTTAATCAACCGGGCCAATGTAGCTTTAAACTATGTGAACCAAATTACGGGAGCGGATGAAAAGGTCAAAGCCAACGCCATCGGGGAACTGAAGTTCAACAAGGCTTTTGCCTACTTCATGCTCACCAAGGCATACGGCGATATTCCGATGTTCAATGTGGCTATCAGCGAAGGTGCTTCTTATGAACAGCCCCGCCGCCCTATTGCAGAGGTATATGCCGAAATCATCCGCTTGCTTGAAGAAGCCATTCCTGTGATGTACAAGAATACAGATGTCGATTTCCAGGAAGGGCATGTAGCACAGGGTGCCGCAGCCGGTCTCTTGGCCAAAGTGTATGTCACGATGGCTTCCGGTTCCATGACTGCCGGCGAAGAAATGATAGTAAAGACCGGTGCCAGCTATGAGTTCAATAACGGTGAGAAAGTGCTGGTTCTCCCCACGAGCAAGACTTTCAGAAAGACGCAAGTCGCCGGATATGAAAGTTTCGACACCAAAGACTGTTACACCAAAGCCGCACAATATGCCAAGGACGTGATGGGTGGAAAGTACGGCAGCTATGACTTGCTTCCTTATGATGAACTGTGGAAACGCAGCAACTATAACAAGGCAGAGCACATGTTCATGCTGCAAACCTTGAACAACGACGAAGAGTATGGCAATACCATTCACCGTTGGTTTAGTGGAACGGAAAATGCCCAAGGTCTGATTCAGCAAGGCCAATGGATTGGCAACCGTTATCATTGGTACACGCTGTTCGACAGCAAGGATTATCGTATCACCAAAGGTGTGAAACACCGTTCTCGCTATTCTTATCAAGCCAGCGACAATTACGGTTTCTATTATCCCAATACGCCTGAATACAAACTCATGGCAACCGGTTATGATGAAAACGGAAACAAAGTGGCAGATCCTGTGGCTCCCTACAACGACGGTGTGCAATACACCTTCAATGTAAGCAGCTCCACATTGGCCTACAGCACCAAGTATTCCGATGTAACCGACCCCACCGTAGAGCGTTCGGATGCCTACTGGCCGTTCCTGCGCTATGCCGATATCGTGCTGATTTATGCTGAGGCTATGTGTGAGTTGGGCAGCGGTGTTGATAGCGAAGCCATCAAAGCCCTGAATGCCATCCGCACCCGTTCAAATGCCAATCCGGCTGTCACTTCGGGCAATGGTGCCATTGATTCGAAAGTCGCTTTACGTTCGGCTATCTTTGAAGAACGTGCCAAGGAACTGGCATTGGAAGGCGACCGTCGCTGGGACTTGATTCGCTGGGGACTGTATCTGGATGTCATGAACTCCATTGGCGGAACCAACGAAGACGGTACGAAAACCAACTACGATGAAGCATCGGTGAACAAACACCGTGAAGCCAAGCACTTGCTTTTCCCCATCCCGTCGGCCGAGATTTCGACCAACGATGCCATTGACAGCAACAACCCGGGCTGGAGCTAAACACATAGAAAAAGAATTGTCGTACAATCAAAAAATAAACAGAATATGAAAAAGCTGAATATAGCTGTCTGCGGGCTGATGTTTGCCGCTGCCACAGCAACGCTGGTTTCCTGCCAGGATATAGTGACTTATAATGATGGATATGATGACGGAATGACTTCAAACGGTGCTCCATCCATCTCCGCCATTTATCGTGCCGACGATACGGAAATGACTGCTCCACTCACCGGAGCAGCCTTTGAAGACATGATCAAGCTGACCGGCGAGAATCTGAGCCACGCAAGAAAGGTGATGCTGAATGATGTAGAGATAGCACTGAGCGAAGTCTATGCCACCGCTCATGCCGTCTATTTTCCGATACCCCGCACCATCCCCGGTGAAGTGAACAACAAGCTTTACTATGAAACGGAATTGGGAAACACCTCGGTAGACTTTACGGTCCAGATTCCCGAAGTCAGTATCTCGGGATTGTATAATGAGTTTGCCCTGCCGGGAAGCTCCATCAAAGTAAACGGTGCTTATTTCGACCTCTATGGATTCGGGGGCGGCACGGAATCCTCCACCATCACGATGAACGGAGTGGCCTTGGAAGTAGATTCATTGACCGAACAATATATGTCCATTGTCATACCCGAAAATACTTCGGATAACTCTACGATCGTTTTCTCTTGGGAAAGTGCAAGCGGAACAAAGACAGTCAGTGTTCCTTATCGCAATACAACCGGTATTCTTTGGAATCTGGACACTCCTGACGCCTACGGCTTTTGGGCGGGAACCGAACTGATTACTACCGGAAACGGATCCAACGAGCCCGCTCCTTTGAACGGTTCTTATTTCCGCGTCAAAGGATCGTATGCCGCATGGAGTTGGAACAGCCTGTTGTGCGGAGGATGTGACATCCCGGCCGAAGCCGCTGCCAATCCTTCGGACTATTGGTTCAAGTTCGAAGTAAACTCCGCCAACGGCAATCCGTTCTACGATTCCGCTTCTGTCGGTTATCTCATTCAGCTGAACGGAGGGCAATATGCTTGGAATCCCTCTGCTAACGGAAGTTTTAATACTTATGGCAACTGGTGTACCGTTCGGCTGGAGCTGTCGGAAGTGGCTACCAATGGAATCAATGCCGGATGGAACAATCTCTTCTGGATTATGCAGCCCAACTCGGACTGGAACACAGATCATAGTTTTGCCAATATCCGAATCGAGAAAAAACAATAAGCCATGATGAAAGATATAAGAATGATGATAACAATCGTGGTGCTGGCAGGCGGAATGCTTGCCTGCACCAGCCCAAACACGTCCTCGGGGCGTACTCCCGAAGCGGAGCAGATGCTTACGGAACTGAAAGAAGTCTCTCGGCAGAACCATTTCCTGTTTGGTCATCACGACGACCCTGTATATGGCATCGGGTGGGATGGAGACGAGAACCGCAGCGATGTGAAAAGCGTATGCGGAGATTACCCCGCCATGATGTCCTTCGACTTGGGACGCATTGAACTGGGCGGCGACAAGAACCTGGACAATGTTCCCATAGAACGCCTTCGCCGCGAAATCATCGCACAGTATGAACGCGGCGGCATGGTGTCGCTCAGTTGGCATACGGACAATCCTGTTACAGGGAAAGACGCTTGGGATGTAAGCGACTCTACCGTTGTGGCCTCGGTGCTGCCGGGAGGAGCGCAACATGATAAGTTCATGGGCTGGATGGGCACAATAGCCGATTTTATGAACTCGCTCACCACAAGCGACGGACGGAAAGTGCCCGTTCTGTTCCGCCCGTGGCACGAACATACGGGAAGCTGGTTCTGGTGGGGACAGGCCCTGTGCAGCGCCACCGAATACAAAGCCTTGTGGCGCATGACTTATGAATTCATGCAGCAGAAAGGTGTGAAGCATTTGCTTTATGCCTATTCGCCGGGAACGGAACCGAACAATACCGCCGAATATCTGGAACGCTATCCCGGAGACGACATCATCGACCTGATAGGCTTCGACACGTACCAGTTCGACCGCCGGGAATATCTGAACAATATGGAAAAGGCGCTGACCATACTGACGGAAGTAGGACAATCGCACGATAAGCCGACCGCCGTTACCGAAACGGGATACGAAGCCGTGCCCGACTCTACCTGGTGGACGGAAACGCTGATGCCGGTCATTAGCAAGTATCCCATAAGCTACGTATTGGTGTGGCGCAACGCACGCGAACGCCCCAACCATTACTATGCCCCTTACCCCGGACAAGCTTCGGCCAATGACTTCGTGAAGTTCCATGCCGACCCGCGCACGCTGTTCGTCCGTGATATGAAAACAAAGAAATAACACCCCTTTAAATAAACGAGAAGATATGAATTTCGAAGATAAAGTAAAACAATTGTTCGATGAGCATGAAGTGTTGCTCTCACGTCGTAATGAACCGCAGGAAAAAGAAAACGGCATTATCACCCGTTATAAGCATCCGATACTGACCGCCGCACACACGCCCGTGTTTTGGCGTTATGATTTGGACGAGAAGACCAACCCCTACCTGATGGAACGCATCGGAATGAATGCTACCCTGAATTCGGGAGCCATCAAGTGGAACGGAAAGTATGTATTGGTGGTGCGCGTGGAGGGAGCCGACCGCAAGTCTTTCTTTGCCGTGGCCGAAAGCCCCAACGGCATTGACAACTTCCGCTTCTGGGACTATCCCGTCACGATGCCCGAAGATGTGATTCCCGCCACCAACATTTACGACATGCGTCTCACGGCGCACGAAGACGGCTGGATATACGGCATTTTCTGTGCCGAACGCCACGACCCCTCCGCTCCGGCAGGCGATTTGTCATCGGCTACCGCCACCGCCGCCATCGCCCGTACCAAGGACTTGAAGAATTGGGAGCGCCTGCCCGACCTGAAGACGCGCAGCCAACAGCGCAACGTGGTGCTGCATCCCGAATTCGTAAACGGCAAGTACGCCCTATACACCCGTCCGCAAGACGGATTCATCGATGCGGGAAGCGGAGGCGGAATCGGCTGGGCGTTGGTGGATGACATGACGCAAGCGGAAGTAACCGAGGAAACCATCATCGACCAACGCCATTACCACACCATCAAGGAGGTGAAGAACGGCGAAGGACCTCATCCCATCAAGACTCCCCAAGGCTGGCTGCATCTGGCACACGGCGTGCGCGGTTGCGCCGCAGGTTTGCGCTATGTGTTGTATATGTACATGACCGCCTTGGATGATCCTACCCGCGTGATAGCCTCGCCCGCAGGCGCTTTCATGGTACCCGAAGGCGAGGAACGCGTGGGCGATGTATCCAACGTGCTGTTCACCAACGGATGGATTGCGGACGAGGATGGAAAAGTGTTCATCTATTATGCTTCCAGCGATACCCGTATGCATGTGGCGACTTCTACCGTGGAGCGGCTGGTGGACTATTGCATGAACACGCCCCGAGACGGATTCTGTTCATCGGCTTCGGTAGAGACCTTGAAAAAACAGATAGAAAAGAACCTTCGGCTGATGCGGGAATGAAAAACGCCCGACAAGCACCGCCGACAATCGTCGATAGTGCTTTTTCCGAAGAAAAAGCACCGTTGACTGCAATCGACAGCACTTTTTCTTCGGAAGAAGCACTATCGACTCCGATAATCATCCATAAAAATCGAATTACCATGATAATGCTCAAAGAAAAGATAGGTTACGGACTGGGAGACATGGCCTCGTCCATGTTCTGGAAGCTCTTCGGTTCCTATCTCATGATATTTTATACCGACGTGTTCGGTATGCCTGCCGCCGCGGTAGGCACCATGTTCCTGGTCACCCGGGTATGGGATTCCGCCTTCGACCCCGTAGTCGGCATCTTGGCAGACCGGACCCATTCGCGCCGGGGCAAGTTCCGTCCCTACCTGCTGTTTCTTGCCGTGCCGTTCGCGCTCATCGGCATCCTTACGTTCACCACTCCGCAGTGGAGCCTGACCGCCAAAATCATCTATGCCTATGCCACTTACTCGCTGATGATGATGGTCTATTCTGCCATCAATGTGCCCTACGCCTCCCTGCTGGGAGTCATCAGCGCCGATCCGCACGACCGCAACCTGCTGGCCGTCTATCGCATGCTGTTCGCCTACCTGGGCAGCTTCATCGCCCTGTTGCTCTTCATGCCCATGGTGAATGTGTTCAGCCGGGGGCATAGCGAACAATACGGCTGGATGATGGCGGTGGTGGTGATAGCCGTGGCGTGCGCCGCTTTGTTTTATGGCTGTTTCGCCCTGACCCGCGAACGGGTGAAACCGATAAAGGAGGTGCAAAACCCGTTAAAAGAAGACTTGAAGGACTTGTTTCACAACCGCCCTTGGTGGATATTGCTGGGCGCGGGCATTGCCGCCCTGGTGTTCAACTCCATCCGCGACGGTGCCACGGTGTACTATTTCAAATACTTCATCGTCGAAGAGAACCATGAAACGGTTTCCCTGTTCGGACTGTCCTTTGTGCTGAGCGGACTTTATCTGGCCGTCGGGCAAGCCGCCAATATCATCGGCGTGATGCTTGCCGCCCCGGTGAGCAACCGCATCGGAAAGAAAAAGACCTACATGTGGTCCATGATATGCGCCACGCTGCTCAGCATCGTGTTCTACTGGCTCGACCGCGACGACATCGCACTGATATTCACCTTCCAGGTGCTGATCAGCATTTGTGCGGGCAGCATTTTCCCGTTGCTTTGGAGCATGTATGCCGATTGTGCGGACTACTCGGAACTGAAGACAGGCAACCGCGCCACGGGGCTTATCTTTTCGTCCTCGTCCATGAGCCAGAAGTTCGGTTGGGCCATCGGAAGCGCCGTTACGGGCTGGCTGCTTGCCTATTTCGGTTTCCGGGCCAATGCCGTGCAAAACGAGCAGGCCATTCAAGGCATTAAAATGTTTCTGAGTTTCCTGCCTGCCGTGGGAACCGTGCTGAGTGTCGCGTTCATCAGTCTCTATCCGCTGTCCGAGAAGAAAATGAAGGAAATCACGGAAGAGCTGGAAGAACGAAGAAGAAATTAATATTTGATTATGAAAAAGAGAATGGAAACAACGATATTTCAACTCAAGAAAGAGGTGGAGGAAATACTTACCACCAACATCCTTCCCTATTGGATGGATAAAATGATAGACGTACAACATGGCGGATTCTATGGCCGCATCAACGGACAAGAGGTATTAATGCCCGAAGCTGAGAAAGGAGCCATCTTGAACGCACGTATTCTTTGGACTTTCTCTTCGGCTTACCGCCTATTGCATAAGCCTGAATATTTGGAAACTGCCACCCGTGCCAAGCGTGAAATCATCGACAGATTCTACGACAAGGAATTTGGAGGAATTTATTGGAGTATCAGTGCCGAAGACCGCCCGCTAGACACCAAGAAGCAGATCTATGCCATTGGGTTTGCCATCTACGGACTCAGTGAATACCATCGTGCTACGGGAGACAACGAAGCGTTGGAATACGCCATCCGTTTGTTTCACGACATTGAGGCGCACAGCTTTGACCGAAAGAAAAACGGATATTTCGAAGCACTGACCCGAGAATGGGAAGAATTGGATGATATGCGTCTCAGCAACAAGGATGCCAACGAACGCAAGACCATGAATACCCATTTGCACATTCTTGAGCCGTACACCAACCTGTTCAGGGTATGGAAAGACGATTACCTGAAACATCAGCTGTACAACCTCGTTCGCTTGTTCATCGATCGCATACTGGATACAGACACATCGCATCTACAGCTCTTCTTCAATGACGATTGGGAAAGCCAATACCATATCATCTCCTACGGACACGACATTGAAGCGTCCTGGCTCCTTCACGAAGCTGCCATGGTGCTAGATGACAAAACACTATTGGACGAAGTGGAGCCTCGTATCATTGACATTGCCGAAGCTGGCACCGAAGGTTTTCTAACCACTGCGGGTATGCTATATGAACAAAATGTGGACACGGCTTCAATAGATGCCGACCGCCATTGGTGGGTTCAGGCAGAGACCATTGTGGGCTATATCAATTTGTATCAGCATTTTGATGACAAACTGTCTTTATCCCGTGCCTTACAGTGTTGGGAATTCGTCAAACGGAATTTGATAGACCGCGAGAATGGAGAATGGTACTGGAGTCTCCGAGCCGACGGCAGTGTGAATCGAAATGAAGACAAAGCGGGATTTTGGAAATGTCCTTATCACAATGGACGCATGTGTATGGAAATTATGGAAAGATTTGTTTAAAAACTGTCATTCATTATTTTTGAGAACGATTTTAAACATTGAAAAGGTATGAAAAGAATAATCATAGCGCTTTGTATGCTGTACCTCTTCGGAGGAAATTTATCAGCCAAAGTAGTTTTACCCCAAATTCTGAGCGACCATGCGGTATTACAGCAACAGACAGAAGTGAAGCTATGGGGTAAGGCAGTACCGAACACTACGGTCAACGTAACTCCTTCATGGAATAATCAGACGATAACCGCTCAATCCGATAATGAAGGAAGATGGCAGGTAAGCATACAGACTCCTGCCGCCGATTTCACTCCATACAGTATTGAGTTTTCAGATGGAGAAATAACTCGCATCCAAAACATACTAATTGGTGAAGTTTGGTTCTGCTCTGGACAATCGAATATGGAAATGCCGCTGAACGGTTTCTGGAATTGTCCGATAGAGCATGCTAACGAAACGATAGCCACCTCTGGCGAATGGAACGCTATTCGTATGGCTACCATTCCCAAGACCGGTGCATTGACTCCCCAAGAACATGTAGCGGGTAGTTGGAAAGAAAGCAATCCTTTCAACGCACCTTATTTCAGTGCAACCGCTTTCAACTTTGCCAGGATGTTGCACCGGGTGCTTCGTGTACCAGTAGGCATTATCTCGTGCGCTTGGGGTGGCTCGCGTGTAGAAGGCTGGCTGCCTCGTGAGGTAGTGGAAGGTTTTCGGGATGTTGACTTAAAAAAGGAAATCAAGAAGCCAGAAAAAGGGAAAGAATGGGATTACTATACACCGACAGTTATGTATAACGGCATGCTAAAGCCCCTTCAACGCTATACCATTCGTGGATTTCTTTGGTATCAAGGAGAATCGAACGTAGGTAAAGAGAAAACATATGTCGAACGTCTGCGAATCATGGCTGAGCTTTGGCGCAAAGAGTGGGGAAAGGGAGAACTTCCTTTTTATTTGGTAGAAATTGCTCCATATGATTATGGTGAAGGAATCAGCGGAGCATTATTACGCGAAGCACAGTTCCAAGCATCTTCTCTCATTCCCAATAGCGGTATGGTATGTACTAACGATTTGGTTTATGCCTACGAAAAGTCGCAAATTCATCCCTGCCAAAAAGAAGAAGTGGGCAAACGATTGGCTTATCTTGCACTGAACAAGACCTATCAGTATGGAAGCATAGCCTGCGAATATCCTTCTTATTGGAACATGAGTATACAAAGTGACACAGTAGAACTGATTTTTCACCATGCAGATGAAGGACTGAGTCCGTGGAAAGATATAAAAGGTTTCGAGATAGCCGGAGCAGATAAAGTGTTTTATCCGGCCGTAGCCGTTCTCGTCCCTGAAAAGAAAACCATCCGGGTACATTCGGATAAAGTGAAACATCCGGTGGCTGTGCGTTATTGCTTTCATAACTTCCAACCCGGCAATTTAAAGAATCATCGCGGTATGCCCGTCATTCCATTCAGAACAGATCATTGGTAAACAAATAAATTAAACCAGCATGAAAAATATATTAGTAGCAACAGTATTATCTCTCAGTATGGCAACAAACGTATGTGCCCAAGTGCAACCGGCCATTCCTTCGGATGCCCGGATAGAAAAGAAAGTGGAATCTCTTCTGAAAAAGATGACCCTGGAAGAGAAAGTAGGACAGATGTGTGAAATTACCATCGATGTAATAACCGATTTCAGCAGCCCGAATGACTTTAAGTTGAGCGAAGCCTTGCTCGATACCGTCATCGGGAAATACAAAATAGGTTCCATCCTGAATGTTCCCCTCAGTGTGGCACAGACCAAAGAAAAGTGGGCGGAAACTATTCGCCAAATCCAAGAAAAGTCATTACAAGAGATTGGCATCCCTTGTATCTATGGTGTAGACCAAATTCATGGTACAACCTATACCCTTGACGGTACCCTCTTTCCACAAGGAATTAACATGGCGGCCACCTTCAACCGCGAACTGGTACGCCGTTCGTGCGAAATATCTGCCTACGAGACAAAAGCCTGTTGTATCCCTTGGACATATGCTCCTGTTATGGACCTGGGACGCGATCCGCGCTGGCCGCGTATGTGGGAAAGCTATGGTGAGGACAGTTACGTCAATGCCCAAATGGCCGTCGAAGCAGTAAAAGGATTCCAAGGAGAAAATCCGAATCGAATAGACAAGTACCATGTGGCAACCAGTTTGAAACATTTTATGGGGTATGGCGTACCTGTTTCGGGCAAAGACCGTACTCCCTCTTCCATTTCGGAAATTGATTTGCGCGAAAAACATTTCGCTCCTTTTTTGGAGTGTATCCGCAACGGTGCGCTAACTCTCATGGTCAATTCGGGTGTGAACAACGGAATGCCTTTTCACGCCAATAAGGAACTGCTCACTGGATGGTTAAAAGAGGATTTGAACTGGGATGGCATGATTGTAACAGACTGGGCCGATATTAACAATCTTTGTACCCGCGATCACATTGCCGCCACCAAGAAAGAAGCCATCAAGATTGCCATCAACGCGGGCATTGATATGTCCATGGTTCCTTATGAGGTGAGTTTTTGTACGTGGCTGAAAGAACTAGTGGAAGAAGGTGAGGTATCGATGAGTCGTATTGATGATGCTGTGCGCCGTGTGCTCCGCTTAAAGTACCGTTTGGGGTTGTTTGAAAATCCTTATTGGAATATTGAAGAATACAATAAATTTGGCAGCAGTGAATTTGCCCAAGTAGCACAAAAGGCAGCCGAAGAGTCATTGGTACTATTGAAGAATGAAGAAAATGTACTTCCCTTAGCTCAAGGAAAAACAATTTTACTAACCGGACCCAATGCCCATTCCATGCGTTCACTAAATGGAGGATGGTCATATTCCTGGCAAGGTGACAAGGCCGATGAATGTGCAGAAGCTTATCATACCATTTACGAAGCCTTATGCAATAAATATGGCAGAAATCATATTATTTATGAACCAGGCGTTACCTATGTCACCGGGAAAGGCTCTCTGTGGTGGCAGGAGAACCAACCGGAAATAGAGAAGGCAGTACAAGCAGCTAGTAAAGCGGACATTATCATCGCCTGCATCGGAGAGAACTCTTATTGTGAGACACCGGGTAATCTGACTGATTTAAATCTTTCAGGTAACCAAAAAAAATTGATAAAAGCTTTGGCTAAAACAGGGAAACCGATTGTCATGGTGCTGAACGAAGGTCGTCCGCGTATTATCAATGAAATTGTTCCGCTAGCAAAAGCTGTGGTACATATCATGTTGCCTGGCAACTATGGGGCTGACGCACTTGCAAACCTACTGGCAGGTGATGCGAATTTCAGCGGTAAATTGCCGTTCACTTATCCTCGTTTGATTAACTCACTAGCTACTTATGACTACAAGCCTTGTGAAAACATAGGCCAAATGGACGGAAATTACAACTACGATGCTGTAATGGATGTACAATGGCCATTCGGTGCCGGACTGAGCTATACTACTTACCGTTACAGCAACTTCCGTGTGAACCGTTCTTCTTTCACCGCTGATGATGAACTTGTTTTCAGTATTGATGTGACCAACACAGGCAAGATGGCAGGAAAAGAAAGCGTGCTTCTCTGCTCCAGTGACTTGGTGGCCAGTCTTACACCTGACAACATCCGTTTGCGCGGATTCGAAAAAGTCTCGTTGCAACCGGGCGAGACCCGGACAGTCAGTCTGAAGTTGAAAGGCAGCGACCTCGCCTTTGTAGGTTACGACGGAAAATGGATACTCGAAAAAGGAGAATTCAGAATGACTTGCGGCAGTGAGCAAATCATAATTCAATGCAGCGATACGAAGAAATGGGAAACTCCTAATAAATAATTTTTAGCGACAATATCATAAGCCCCCAATTACCAGACACAGTACGATGCAGGATGGGCATGTGCTATTTTGCCAAGAACGTGATGGGGTCTTTAAAGAGACTTTATTTTACTCTAACCGAACTTCGTCATCATAAGAGGCTATATCTGTTAGCCTCTATGTGTGGCGAAATATTTATTTAGCCGACACTAAATAAAAATCTATGACACCACTATGTTAATTATTAGTGGGATAGATGTGCAAGAAGTATGGTTTGCATTGGTTGTTCTACAGCTTTTTCGATGGATAGAAGATAACCAAACTGATAAAAAGTATCTGTAAAGGAGTATGTTCCTTCAAGGACGAAGTGAACAATGTCGAAAAAGAGATAGACGAAATCAATGACTCCGAACAAAAGAAGTAAGTATATGGCAACTGATAAGAGCATACAATCCCTCAGGAAACATTTGGAGGTTCTGTGGATGACAGTCATGAAGATCGTCGCCGTAACCGTCGTGTTCGTTATTACGGCATTCTTCTTCAAGGAGCAGCTGTTTGATGTTATACTTGCTCCGAAAAACGGTAAATTCATCACTTATCGGTTACTCAACCGAATAATTTTATGGACAGGAAACAGCATACCTCCATTCTCAATCAGGTTTATCAACACGGAGTTTGCTCAGCAGTTCATCATTCACATGAAGACGGCATTGTGTGCCGGTATGTTGTGTACCTCTCCTTACATACTTTACCAACTGTTCCGATTTGTATCTCCTGCGCTTTATGATAATGAACGGCGATATGTAATCCGAATGGTCGGAGGTGGCTATGCGATGTTCTCTCTGGGGGTACTCGTCAGCTACTTTTTAATCTTTCCGCTGACATTCCGTTTCTTGGGAACTTATCAGGTGAACGGTGATGTGGATAATCTCATCACGTTTGATTCGTATATCTCAACACTCGTTATGATGTGCCTTGCGATGGGTGTTATCTTCGAGATATCTATCCTCTCGTGGCTGTTTGCCAAACTGGGTTTCCTTTCAGCTGATTTCATGCGCAAGTACCGCAAACACGCCATTGTGATAATCCTTGTGGTTGCTGCGATTATTACGCCGACATCGAACGTGTTCACGCTTTCGCTGGTCGCCCTGCCGATGTGGGTACTTTATGAAATGAGTATATGGATTGTAAAAAACTCAAAGATGAATGAAGATACTGTTGCAACATAAGATATTCATTGGATATTTCCTTTTGATGGCGATCATCGGCAGCATGGTCGCTATTGTTCTCCATGAGCGTAACCGGGTACAGAAGATAGAAAACGAATCAATCGCCATTTTCCAGACCCAATATGACATCAACACCGCCCACCGCTATGTTACCGCATTGGTGACTTATGGCGAATCCGTCTTGGTGTGGAACAATGAGGATTCCCTGGCTTACCGGAAACGTTGTGTGCAGACCGATTCCATGCTGCAAATCTTACGAGTGCAATGCGAGGATTTCATACGACTCGCTCAGATTGATTCGCTCCGCACATTGTTAGCCGCCAAAGAAGAGCATCTGTTCCAAATCATGGAAGCCTCACGGAAACAAAAAAGAACAGACACTCTCTTGTTCAATCTGAAGCCAACCGTGACGAAACAAACAACTACCCGGACAGTTACCCGTAAAAAGAAAGGCATCGCCGGATTCTTCGGAGGCAAGGAAACCGTACAGATACCCGTTGTCACAACCCGGCAAACCTCGTTGGATAAAAACTTGATTTCCTTGATGAATGAACAGCAACGGGACATAGATGCCTATACAGACAGCCTGCGGTTATGTAACAAAGAACTCAACCGTAAACTGCGAATGCTGATTACAAGTCTGGATGAACAGACATGGACTGCTTTCCGAAACAAGGAGGCGCGTCTGAAAGCATCCTACGAACATTCGACTTTGGTCATTACCGGCTTGATTATATTCTCAATCATCCTGTTGTTCATTTCATATCTTGTCATACAACGGGATATTAAGGTCAAGGCAAAAAACAAGAAACACCTGGAGGAAACGATAGAGCAGAACATCGCGCTGTTAGAGATGCGGAAGAATATCATCCTGACAATCTCCCATGACATCCGTGCCCCTCTGAACGTAATCAGCGGTAGCGCGGAACTTGCCGTGGATACTAGGGAAAAGAAACGAAGAAACACGCACCTGAACAACATCAGGATCGTGTGCCGACATATTGTACATCTGCTTAACAACCTGCTGGACGTGTACCGCCTGAACGAGGCAAAAGAAACCCGCAACGATGTGCCGTTCAACCTGAACGCCCTGTTGGAACGCATTGCCTTTGGCTTCTCCCATGTGGTCAACAACAAAGGCATCCTGTTCAGCCACGACTTTACCGATACCGATGTCAAACTTTGCGGTGACGTGGACCGTATCGAGCAGATTCTGGACAACTTGCTCAGCAATGCCGTCAAATTCACGGAAACCGGCACGATCAGTTTGAATGCCCGTTATAACGAAGGAAAGTTGCTGTTGGAAGTCAAGGATACCGGCATAGGCATGAGTAAAGATGCGCTTTCTCGTATATTCCGTCCGTTTGAACGATTGGGTTCCGTCAGGAACGCGGAGGGTTTCGGATTAGGCCTGCCAATAACAAAAGGTCTTGTCAACCTGCTTGGCGGGACAATAGACGTTACGAGTGATATTGACCGTGGCAGCACGTTCCGCGTGACGCTCCCATTGAAAACCACGGATGAAACAATAGAGAGCGAGAGCCTGACAATACCACACCCTGCACATCTGCCTCAGAATGTGCTTGTCATTGATGACGATGCGATGCTACTGGACGTGATAAAGGAAATGCTGGAGCGCAACGGCATGAATTGTACGGCCTGCACAACCACCAAAGATATAGTCAAGGCGATGCGGGGCAAGGATTATGACCTGTTGCTTTCCGACATTCAGATGCCGGGAACCAACGGCTTCGACTTGCTGACCCTGTTGCGTCGTTCGAATATCGGGAACTCCCGCACGATCCCCATTATCGCCATGACCGCGCGTGGTGACAGGGACAAGGAGGCTTTTCTCCATGCCGGATTTACGGACTACATTTATAAGCCGTTTTCTTCCTCGGAACTGCTCGGACTGTTTTCGAGGATAAAGACAGACAGGCGGGAGGAAAAGCCGGAGGTTGATTTCAACATGGTACTTTCCGAGGTCAGTGACAAGTACAAGGCACTGCTTTCCTTCATATCCCAGTCGGAAAAGGATAGGGAGGAACTTGATGCCGCCATAAAAAACAGCGACCGGCATAAGTTGCGTGAAATCACCCACAGGATGCAACCGATGTGGGAGTTACTGCGGATGGAAGAGCCCCTGCTGGCTTACCGTACTTTTCTGAAGGACAGAGAAACAAGCGACAAAGAGTTAAATGAATATACCCAGCAGATAATAGACAGCACCGCCACGCTAATCAGGGCGGCGGAAGCCGAGATAAAAAGACTGACGAATGAAACGGAAAATACTGATAGTTGAAGACAATGTGGGGCTGTCACAAATACAGAAAGACTGGCTTTCCCAAGCCGGTTATGAAGCGGTGACAGCCATGAACGAGCCGATAGCCCGCTCGCTGATACGCAAAACGCAGTTCGACCTTATATTGTCGGACGTGCGGTTGCCGGAAGGCGACGGCATTTCCCTGTTGGAATG
>PPYE01720584.1_pt1 | contig 53068 bp, 44 predicted proteins | sample 1559881 | NCBI WGS metagenome assembly PPYE01 (sample SAMN08240022, study PRJNA423297) | Human gut metagenome, whole genome shotgun sequencing project.
TTATATTGTCTGTGAAGAGGTGCCATTAGGGACACCAGAAAGTCCGCCCATTGTCTCCGGTGTGTCGGACATGCACCCGCCGGATTGTCCAAGCGTGGAAGAGACACGGAATCCGATGCAAACATTCAGCCGGAAGAAATGCTCACATTTTTCTCAAACGAATATTCCATCTGCATTTCCATCAGAAATCGGTAGGATGTGCTTCTTTTCCTATTCCTTCTCACGGCAAAAGGGGCTGCCCGTTTCAAGCGACTGCCCCTCTTTTTCGGCTCATAGGAAAATGCTTCCTATACAGCAAAAAACTGATATAATAGACAAAGAGCAATACAGGGTGTTACTTGAAGAGGAGTTCTGTGAGACACCGGAGGGAGAAAGGATGATTGTATGTAATAACTGCGGTGCGTCATATGCAGACGATGCACCGCGCTGCCCGTACTGTGGTGGCGACAACTTTGAAAAATCTGTGCAGGTGCACGAGGATACGATCAATGACTTAAAAAGAGAGAAGCAGCAGTGGGAGGAGAAGCCCCAGCGGGTGGCGAAAGCAGGGATGTCTATGGCGGCGAAGGTTCTGATTACTGTGATTGTGGCGGGACTTTTGATTAGTGCCGGTATATATGTGGCCATGCGTATTCATACGGTTGCTTCGGATAACAGAGAGCAGGCAGTACTCGAAAAGCTGGAGAAGATGTATCAGCAGCAGGACTACAGCGGAATCTGTACTTATATGAAAAAGCACAATACATTGTATGGTGAAGCATTTCGCAAGTACCGGCTGGTAGAGACACTGGAAAACGATACAAAGGATTATCTGATAACACCTGAGGGAGAGTATCTGGAGAGAATTATCCGTGAGAAAAAACCAACTGGACTGAGCGATGTGAGCTATATCATAGATGCACTTATTGTCTGCCAGAAAAGTGAAGCAGCTGATTATAAATATGAAGAACAGGAGGCAGTCGCTTATTACCGGGAGTATTGCTCTGCGTATTTAAATGAGCATTATGAATTGACGGAGGAAGAGATAAAGGAAGTGATGGACGGGTATGATCCATCATACAAAGATAATCAGAGCAATCTGGAGCGGATGATGCAGGAGCGGGCATTTTCCCATCTTACGGAATAAAAGCGAGGGCGTGTGCGAAGATGATATGTAAAAAATGCGGATATGATTATCCGGCGAAAGAACTGAAATGTCCCTACTGCGGGGAGCCAAACCCGCTTGGAGAAAAGTGGAGAAACGAGGAAAATCTGGCGAGAAAGGAGACACTGCTCGCCAAAGCAAAGATCATCCATTCCATGCCGCTGTATGTGGCGGATAAAGTGATGAATGTAATTCTGCTGGTTGTTGTGGCAGTGACAGCGATTACGATTCTGGTGCTCGCGATTGGAGTTGGTCTGGAGAACATTCACATTACCTGCCAGCGGAATCGGGCGTCTGTATAGGAGGCGGAAGAACTGCTTGCGGCAGAGGATTATACCGGACTTTACGATTATCTGCATTCCTATGAGGTGTATGGGCAGGAGGAATTTGAAAAATATACGGAGCGCGTCCGGCTGTATGACGACGATCAGGCATTTATGAGAGATCTGTTCCGCATCCAGGAGGTGTTAGACTGGCCCACCGGGCAGCAGATGCGTCCAAACTGGGTGAAATATGTGCTTCTGGACGGGAAGGATATTCTCGAAATGGAGACAGATTTTTCCTACCGCGGGCTGGAGTATGAAGAAAACAAGGAATACTATGATGACATGAAACAGGACGTGGCAGCGGCACTGCTTGGTACTCTGGAAATGACGGAGGAGGAACTGGCGGATCTGATGGGGATGGAGCGCGACTCGGAGGAGATGGACGAACTGATACGCCGGATCTTTGAGAGAAAGGGCTGGGATTATGAGGAAGATTAAAAATATAAAAATACTCTGGAAATTTTCGGATGAGACTGGAAACTACGAGGTAAATATGTCGACGCTGGCAGTCAAGGCAGCCGGATGTGTGATTGCGCTGTTTTTCGTGTTCTCGATATTGTGGGCTTTGATTGATACCGCTGTGGATGAGGGAAAATATTCCGGCGATGCCTATCATCTGGACTGGTGTGAAAGGGAGTACATAGATCGCGGATATCATGAATTATATGATACATTGGATTTGTACCGGCTAACCAGTGACAAGTATGCTCTCTACTGGGAGATGGTGAACGGATACAGGGATCACACGCTGTATGGTGCATATCGGGCACTTGGCGAGACGGGGATTGACGAAGTCTCCTATGAGACGGAGAACGGCACGGCGACACTGCCGATCCCTGTGGAGAAAAAGCGCGTTTTGTACGGGCGCAGGGTGCTTGACAATGCGAGTACCTGCGAATTTGAGGAGAATCAGCGCTACCTGACGAAGTTCGCGGATGAAGTGGAATAGCAGTTTTCTAATGAGAAAAATATTTCATTTACTGCACTTGACGAAACCCTTCTTATTTAGTATAGTATAGCTAAAGTTAGTTAAGACTAACTTACATAGCAGAATACAGAGATATAGCAGGAGGGAAAAGTGTTGGATAAGATTTATGTAGTATACTGGTCACAGTCAGGAAATACACAGGCGATGGCAGAGGCAGTCGGTGCCGGAATCACTGCAGCAGGTAAGGAAGCCGCAGTGGTGGACGTAAGCAGCGTCTCTACAGATGAATTAAAGAATGCAAAGGCATTTGCACTCGGATGCCCGGCAATGGGGGCTGAGGTTCTTGAGGAGGGCGAGATGGAGCCTTTCGTAACCGAGGTGGAAGGATTTGCGGCAGGCAAGACCATCGGTCTGTTCGGTTCCTATGGCTGGGGAGACGGGCAGTGGATGCGTGACTGGGTAGACCGCATGTCATCCGCAGGTGCGAATGTATTAAACGGCGAAGGCGTGATCTGTAAGGAGGCACCGGACGATGAGGCTGTGGCTGCCTGCACTGATCTCGGTAAGCAGCTTGCGGCGGTGTAGTTATGAGCGTTGTGATTGTAGGTGGACATGACCGCATGGTCTGCCAGTACAAAAAGATCTGTAAGGAACATAACTGTAAAGCGAAGGTATTTACACAGATGCCGGCAAAGCTCGGGAACCAGATCGGATCACCGGATCTGATCATTCTCTTCACCAACACCGTATCACATAAGATGGTACGGTGTGCGGTGGCAGAGGCGGAGCGCTGCAATGCGGATGTGGTGAGAAGCCATACCAGCAGCGGAAGTGCACTTACAGAGATTCTGGAGAGGGTTTGCGGATAAATAAAAGAGACTGCCGCATGACGGCAGATTCCCAAAAGATCCTGGCTGGTCCGGTTGGACAGGCCGGGATTTTTTTGATGAGAAAAATAACACAATAAAACACTTGCAATATACCCCAATGGGGTATATAATGAGCCTGCAAATGAGGAATAGAAACAGACTTGCGGGTAAATAGTAAGAAAGAGGGCAAAGCGTATGGCAGAGGAAAAGGAATGCTGCTGTTCCCATAAGACAAAGGAACGGTCAGAGAAAGAATACAAGGATATGATTCACCGTTTAAACCGCATCGAGGGACAGATTCGCGGAATTAAGGGAATGGTGGAGCGGGATGCTTACTGTACGGATATTCTGGTACAGGTGGCGGCTGTGAATGCGGCGCTCAACAGTTTTAACAAGGTGCTTCTCGCCAATCATATCAAGACCTGCGTGACGAATGATATCCGCGAGGGCAGGGAGGAGACTGTCGACGAACTGGTGACGGTGCTCCAGAAATTGATGAAATAGATGGGAGAGGGAGGAAGATGAAGCAATATACAGTGACGGGAATGAGCTGTGCGGCGTGCAGCGCGCGCGTGGAAAAAGCAGTGTCGGAGGTGCCGGGTGTGACATCCTGCGCGGTGAGTCTTCTGACGAATTCCATGGGCGTCGAGGGAACCGCGGCGCCGCAGGAGATCATCCGGGCGGTTGAGAACGCCGGATACGGCGCTGCCGAGAAGAAGCGGGGCGGCGCGGAAACCGCGGGAGCGGCGGAGGCGATGCCGCAGGAAGAGATGTTAAAGGACCGGGAGACGCCTCTTTTAAAAAAGAGACTGGTGGCTTCGGTAGGTTTTCTGGCAGTGCTGATGTATTTTTCCATGGGACACATGATGTGGGGATGGCCGCTGCCGGCGTTCTTTGAAGGAAACCATGTGGCGATGGGGCTGGTACAGCTTTTGCTGACGGTGGTGATCATGGTCATCAACCAGAAGTTCTTTATCAGCGGATTCAAGAGTCTCTGGCACAGGGCACCGAATATGGATACACTCGTAGCGCTGGGGGCAACGGCGGCGTTCGGTTACAGTACCTACGCACTCTTTGCAATGACCGATGCGCAGGTGCGCGGCGATATGGACGGGGTCATGCGCTATATGCACGAGTTCTACTTTGAATCGGCGGCGATGATTTTGACGCTGATCACGGTCGGAAAAATGCTCGAGTCGCGGTCAAAAGGCAAGACGACCGATGCGCTCAAGAGCCTGATGAGCCTGGCACCGAAGACAGCCACCATCGTGCGTGACGGTGTGGAACAGGAGGTTCCGGTCGCGCAGGTCAAAAAGGGAGACGTCTTCGTGGTGCGCCCGGGGGAGAACATACCCGTGGACGGTATCATCCTCGAGGGCAGCAGTGCCGTGAATGAGGCGGCGCTGACCGGCGAGAGCATACCGGTGGACAAGGCACCAGGAGATGAAGTCTCCGCGGCGACCGTGAACCAGTCCGGCTTTTTAAAATGCGAGGCGGCGCGAGTCGGCGAGGATACAACCTTATCCCAGATCATCCAGATGGTCAGCGATGCCGCGGCGACCAAGGCGCCGATTGCCAAGATTGCCGATAAGGTATCGGGCGTATTTGTACCGACGGTCATTGGAATTGCGATCGTGACACTGATTGTGTGGCTGCTTGCCGGAAAGCCGGTCGGCTTTGCGCTGGCGAGAGCGATCTCTGTTCTGGTCATCAGCTGCCCGTGTGCACTCGGACTTGCCACTCCGGTAGCCATCATGGTCGGAAACGGCATGGGTGCTAAGAACGGTATTATGTTCAAGACGGCAGTCTCTCTGGAGGAGACCGGAAAAATGCAGATTGTAGCGCTCGATAAGACCGGAACCATCACGAGCGGAGAGCCGCGGGTTACGGATGTCCTTCCGGCGGAAGGCGTTCCGGCGGAGGAGCTGCTGCATGCGGCAGGGATTCTGGAGCAGAAGAGCGAGCATCCGCTTGCAAAGGCCGTTCTTGCCTACGTGAAGGAGCAGGCCGGGGCAAAGGCGCAGTCCGGCGGGAAGAGGGCGCCTGCGGCAGACGGAGCATCTGGCGGAGCGGACGGCTTAGAAGATATGCTGACCGATTTCATGGCGCTTCCGGGCAATGGTCTGACCGGTGTGCGGGATGGAAGACGGCTTTACGGCGGCAATCTCATCTTTATCGAGCAGCACGTGAAGGTGTCCGATGCCATGAAGCGGCAGGCAGAGCAGCTCGCCATGCAGGGCAAGACGCCGCTGTTTTTTGCAAAGGATGAGAAGCTGCTCGGCGTAATCGCCGTGGCGGATGTCATCAAGGAGGACAGCCCGCGTGCGGTGGCAGAACTGCAGAACATGGGAATCTATGTGGTGATGCTGACCGGCGACAATGAGCGGACGGCGCAGGCGATCGGAAAAGAGGCAGGCGTGGACGAGGTGATCGCCGGCGTGCTTCCGGACGGCAAGGAGCAGGTGGTAAGAGAACTGCAGAAAAAGGGCAAAGTGGTCATGGTCGGCGATGGAATCAATGACGCGCCGGCGCTTACAAGGGCGGATATCGGAATGGCGATCGGCGCCGGAACGGATATTGCCATTGATGCCGCGGATGTCGTGCTGATGAAGAGCCGCCTGTCGGATGTGCCTGCGGCAATCCGCTTGAGCCGCGCAACCCTGCGCAATATTCATGAAAATCTGTTCTGGGCATTTTTCTACAATATTATCGGCATTCCTCTTGCGGCAGGCGTGTGGATTCCGCTGTTCGGCTGGCAGTTAAACCCGATGTTCGGTGCGGCAGCCATGAGCTTATCCAGCTTCTGTGTTGTGACCAACGCGCTGCGCCTGAATCTGTTCCGGATGTATGACGCCGGAAAAGACCGCAGGATCAAAAATGCGGTGACAGGGCAGACCGCCGCAGCTGCGGCGAAGGAGCCGGATGACGCTTTGGAGAAGAAATCAGAAACAAATCAAAAAAAGGAGAATGAGACAATGAAAAAGACAATGAAGATTAACGGTATGATGTGTGGACACTGTGAGGCGAGAGTCAAGAAGGCACTCGAAGCGGTAGAAGGCGTGCAGGAGGCTGTAGTCAGCCACGAGTCAGGAAACGCGGTTGTGACGCTTACCAGCGACGTGGCGGATGAGGTCTTAAAGAAGGCGGTTGAGGATCAGGATTACGAGGTGGTTTCTGTCGAATCCTAGAAAATAAGGTCAAAAGTTTCATTGACTTTATGAGGTCGGCTTGGTACAGTGAAAGGTAGGAGGAATGTTATGCGTTATGTACCACTCAAGAAGGCAGAACCGGGCATGGTTCTTGCAGCCGACCTTTATGATTCCGTCGGAAGAACGCTGATTGGCTGCCATTGCGAATTGACGGAGAGCTATCTGGAAAAACTGGAAGCTTACGGATTCGACGGTGTATATATAGAAGATAAACTTTCAGAGGGCATCACGATTGAGAGTGTGATTACGCCGCAGTTAAGGCAGGAGGGACAGGAGCGCATCCGTGCCTGCGACATTGACGGATGCAAGCTGATTGCCAGACGCATGGTGGAGGAGATTTTATCCTGCGGAAATGTGTCTCTTGATCTTACGGACTTAAGAAGCTACGACGATTACACTTACGCACATTCTGTGAACGTGGCGGTATACTGCGGCGTCATTGGAATGGGTATGGGGATGAGTGAAGTGGAGCTGGGGCATCTTGTGACTGCGGCATTGCTTCATGACCTCGGAAAGCTGCAGATCCCGGATGAGATCTTAAACAAGCCGGGACGTCTGACACAGGAAGAATATCTGATTATGAAATCCCACGCAACACTGTCGTACCAGATGATCAGTGAGCGGTGGGATATTTCTGCGCATATCAAGGAGGCCGTGCTGCATCACCATGAAAATGTGGACGGAAGCGGATACCCGGACGGGCTGGAAGGCGCGCAGCAGACGATGTTTACCAGGATTCTGCACGTGGCGGATGTCTATGATGCACTTACGTCCAGGCGCCCGTACAAGGAGCCATACGCACCGTACGAGGCGACAGAGTATCTGATGGGCGGCTGCGGCATCATGTTTGACCGCGAGGTAGTGGAGACACTTCTAAAGTATGTGCCGCTCTATCCGAAGGGAACGATGGTTACGCTTTCCGATGGAAGAGAAGCCATCATCTATGAGAATTTTGGCGTACATAATTTAAGACCCGTAGTGCGTCTGATGGACGGGGAACTGTTGGATCTGTCCAACGAAGCGAACTACCATATTACATTGCGTATGAAGACGGAATCCGGCTTCTCCACGGAAGAGGCAGAAAAGGAGCGCAACGAGATGATACGCCCGCCGGTACGCTGCCGGATCATGGTTGTGGACGATATGAAGACGAATCTGCAGATGCTGCGTGGCATTTTAGAGCCGTTATATGATGTCATCCTGATGAAATCCGGTCACCAGGCATTGCTGTATTTGAAAAAACATCCGGCGCCGGATCTGGTGCTGATGGATATCGATATGCCGGAGATGGACGGTATCGAGACGGCCAAACGCATTATGGAGATGACGGATCACACGGTGCCGATCCTGTTCGTCACGGCGCTCTGCGACAGACAGACGGTCACGCTGTGCCGGAATCTGGATGCGGCAGGTTACATTGTAAGACCGTACAAGCCGGTCTTTGTCAAGACAGAGATTAAGAGGATTCTGATGGGGCGGAGTGAGATTGAATGATATTATTGGTTCAGATAATATGTCTTTGTTATACGCTGTATGTACTGCAGGAATATGCCACTTCCGGTGCATATTCCAGGCAGCACAGGCTGCTGCCGCTGCTGGTCGGACTGATCGGTGTATATAATTTCTATCAGGTTGTCCTTACGCTCACCGGACAGACAGAACTGTTCGGGCGTTTGAAGGACATGCTCTTAATTCAGGTGCTTTATCTGATTCTTATCTATATCATGGATTTTCTGAAAATCCATATCCCCTACGGGGTGCAGTGGATTATGTTTTGTGTGCTGCTCGCGCTGAATGTGATTGTTTTTATGCGCTACCGGCAGCCGGAAATCTATCACATTTATTTCAGAATTTACTTAATCGGATGTACGGCGGCGATCGTTGCAATGGGAACCTACGCCTATCTGCGCCGTTCTCTGACCATGCATGAGCATCAGATTGCTAATCTGCTCTATATTGTGCTGCTCGTGAATGCAGCAGCGATGTGCGCGGAAAAGTTTTTTACTATTCCGGGCAATCTTCTGATGCTGGCAGCTACAACCGGTGTCTGCGGTGCGGTTCATTATCTGATCCAGACGGATCAGCTGATGGATACGGGCGAGCTTCTGCGTGAGCGGCTGTACGATGACTCGGATACGGCAGTGGTACTGCTGGATACCAATTTTTACTGCGTTGATGCGAACCGCAGCGGCAGAAGTCTGTTTGCGGGTCCGATGCAGTTGTATGAGAGAGACAGCCGCAGGCACCGCGGATACATGCAGGAGGCGGAGGAGCTGGCGAAGTCCATACAGGAGGGAAAAAAGAGCCGGGAGATCGAGAAGAACGGACAGTATTATCAGTGTCAGTGTACGCCGGTGTACTATTCAGGGAGGCTTCGTGGATATATTCTCGGTGCCTGGGATATTACCAGCCCGAAAAAAGAGACGCAGCTGATGCAGGCATTAAAGGGAAAAGCAGAGATGCAGACGGCGCGGAAAAGTGATTTCCTCGCGCAGATGAGCCATGACCTGAAAAGCCCGCTGCACGCCATCATCGGAATCACGGATATTTTAAGCAGCCGCAAGGAACTCACGGCAAGTGACCGTGCACTCCTGCTTCACATCAAGGGAGCTGGGAACAGCCTTGTGGAACAGGTGAATGCGATTCTTGACTATTCCAGAATTGAGGCAGGAAAGTTCGAGCTGATGGCGGAGTGCTACCGGCTGGATCAGGTGCTCGAGGAGGTGGCACACATGTGTGTCATCAATCTGCAGTCGAAGAGGGTGTGGTTTGAGGCCTGTATACAGGGAGAATTCCCGGAGAAAATGTATGGGGATGCCATGCGCGTCCGGGAAATTTTGCAGAATCTGCTCGCAAATGCGGTCAAGTTCACAGAGGAGGGCGAGATCCGCTGTGTGATTACCTGTGAGGCAATCCGGGATTCCTCGGATGTGATGGTCCACTGCAGGGTGTCGGACACCGGCACCGGAATGACAAGCGAACAGCTGCGGCAGGGATTTGATTCGTATGTGAGCTATGCGGCAGAGAGCGGACAGTCGGGAAACGGACTGGGACTTAGCATTGTAAAGGAACTTGCAAACCGTATGGGAGGCAGTGTCCGCGCCGAGAGCAACGGCACCAGGGGAACCACGATTACCGTGGAAATCCGGCAGAAGGTGTGCGGAAGCACCCTGCATGATGCGGTGTGCTATACGACGGACAGTCTGCTGCGCGAGTCAGTGGTCTATACGGAGCGGATCCAGCCGACATGGATCTATCCGGGGGCACATGTTCTGCTCGCGGATGATATGCGGATCAATCAGGAGATTTTCCAGGAACTCGCAGCGCCGTGGCGGTTTACACTGGATGTTGTGCGCAACGGAAAGGAGGCTGTGGAGGCGGCAGCGCGGAAGGAGTATCAGCTGATTTTTCTGGATCAGAGGATGCCGGAAAAAAATGGCGATGAAGCGGCGAAGGAGATCCGCCAGTTTTGCGATATCCCAATGGTACTTATGACTGCTGATATTACCGCGGAGTTAAAGCATCGGAATCGCAGACCGGAATTTACGGCGTATCTGGACAAGCCGATCGATGTGTCAGAGCTAAAGAAAGTGATTGAGACTTATCTGCCTGTCGCAGAGCGCAGGGATTTCCTGCTTCACGCGCAGATGAACCATGGGGCATACCGCCGTCTCTTGCAGACGTTTTTGCAGGAGACGGGATCGCTTGCAGCAGAACTGCCGGGCTATGTGCCGGAGCAGCTGGAGCTTTTCGGAACGAAAGTGCACGGAATCAAGGGTGCCAGCCAGCAGATCGGCAGACAGGCGTTAAGCGAGAGCGCAGAAATCATGGAAATGGCGGCAAAGACAGAAAATATCCGGTACATGGAAAAGCATATGACAGAGTTTTTGGAGACGATCCGGCACACGTTAGAGAGTGTCGAGGATGAATTAAAGAATCTGCCGCAGGAGATACAGGGGGAAGGCGCAGCCACGGCAGAGGACATACCGGAGGAAAAGCAGCAGATTCTGGCGCAGCTTAGGGAAGCTTTTGATGCGTGTGATTTAAACGGGATTGAGCAGGGACTTTCCCGGTTTGCGCGTGCCCATCTGACAGCGGAGGAACGGGAACTGTTGACAGAACTGCATGCGGCATATGAGAACCTGGATTACGAAGAGGGAAGCGAACTGCTTTCCGGCCGGATGCTGTGATAGAAGTGAAAGAAAAAATGATTGTTTTGTACAGGTTACGCGATTGATAGTGTGAGAAAAATTCCCCTCGCAGAGATATACTGTGCGTAGAATAGAAATCCGGAATTCCCGGAGCAGCTGACAGGAGATCTGCAGCAAATTTGTACAGGGGGAAAACTATGAATCTGGCAGAAATTACACATCGGGCGTATTTTTTAGACTGCTATCCGCTTGATGAGAGACACTTAAAAATAAGTATTCAGACAGGAAAAGATGTGGACGAGGTGATCCTCTGGGCGGGCGACCCGTATTCTGCCGGGATTGCCGAGAACGAGCAGAACTGGCAAGGCGAGCGGGTGCCGATGGAACTGGAGCGGGAACTGGCGCACAGAAATGTATATAGTGCCGTCCTCACACCGGCGTACCGCAGAGTCAAGTACCATTTTGAGATCACCGGAGGCGGGGAGAGCGTCTGCCTGTATGAGGATGGATTTGTGAAAGCGGGAGAGAATTTTCCTGCGGACCGGATGATCCAGCGTTTTATCTATCCGTGGATGAACCGGGCAGATGTTATGAAGGTGCCGGAATGGGCGGAGAATATCGTGTGGTATCAGATTTTCCCGGATCGTTTCTGTAGAAAAAATCCAGGAGAAAAGCGTCATTCCTGCCGGGAATGGGCTTGTCAGGAGGATGCAACCTGGAAGGAGTTTTACGGGGGTGATCTGGCGGGAATCCGCAGCCGCCTTGCCTATATTGCAGACCTCGGCGTCGGAGGTATTTACTTAAATCCGATTCTGTGGTCGGATTCCAACCACCGGTACGACACGATCGACTACCACAGCGTGGAGCCGGATATCGGCACGGAGGAAGAACTGAAGACGTTGATTGCGGAGGCGCATGCGCTCGGACTTCGTGTGATGATCGATGCGGTATTTAATCATTGCGGAGCGAAGTGCGCGCTCTGGCAGGACGTGCTGGAAAAGGGGCCGCAGTCTGACTATTACCACTGGTTTTGCGTGAACCGCTGGCCGATCGATGCGCAGACCCATGCGACGAAGCGGGGGGATTATTTTTCGTTTGCGTTTGTCGACAATATGCCAAAATTTGATACCAGCGAGCCGGATGTGATGGAGTATCTTACCGGCATTGCGAAGCACTGGGTATGTGAATGGAAGGTTGACGGAATCCGTTTCGATGTCGGCAACGAGATTTCACATGCATTTTTAAAACATCTGCGTCTGGAATTGAAAAAGTGCAATCCAAAGCTTTTCCTGCTCGGCGAGATCTGGCATGATGCTTTCCCATGGCTGCTCGGCGACGAGTATGATTCGACGATGAACTACCCGTTTCTGGCGTGCGTGAATAACTTCTGGGCAGATAAGACACAGAGTGGTACGGATTTTATGCATGGCATCAACCAGTGCTACAGCATGTACTACGAGCAGGTGAACCGCGTGCTGTTTAATCTGTTAGATTCCCATGATACGGATCGTCTGATGGAGAGATGCCACGGAAATGCGGATATGTTTCTGGCACAGCTTACAGTTCTGTTCACCATGCAGGGCGCGCCGGGCATCTACTACGGCACCGAGATCGGTATGGACGGAGGCGGAACAAAGGCGAACCGGAAGTGCATGCCGTGGGAGGAGATCGATGCGGGCAGCTTTGCGGAACTGACCGGACAGGTAAAGCAGCTGATTGCGATGCGCAGGCAGTATCCGCAGACAAGGAGCGGAAAAGTGGTATGGGATGTCAGAGAGGATTCCAGATTGTTACATTATTATAAGAAAAAAGAAGGACAAAAAACGCTGGAGGTCTGCATTAACGCCGGGGAGGAACCGGTGCGGACAGGGGAGCGGGGACTGCCGGAGCCGGAGGACTGCCTGTTCGCGAACGGATTGGAGCACGGAAGCTTAAGACCGCAGGGCGTTTTCATAAGATTAGTGTGAACATGACACTGCCGTATCGGATCCCGTCTGATGCGGCGGTGTCAGCAGCTCCACTGCAATCCGGAGGCAGAGTGTCTGCATGGATTCCATATCAAACTGACTGCAGAGGGAAGTCGCCAGCTGGGTGTGCGCAAAGCTTTCCAGAAGCTGGATACCTAAATAGATGCGTTCCCTGAGCGCCGGAAGTCCTGCGTATGCGGGGGGACATTTCTGCACGAGGGTATCGACTGCATCGAGCAGAATCCGGTGATAGGCATCCCGGACAGCCAAAATCTTCTGTGTTTTTTGTTCGCAGGTGTGATAAAATGAATTTACAATGGTTTTTACAGGAAAATGTATTGAGGGGAATTTCATATGTTAAAGGTTTTTTTAGCGGAAGATGAGATCGTTATGCGGGAGGGCATAAAGAACAACATCGACTGGCAGGGTGAAGGCTTTGAATTTGTCGGTGACGCGGGCGACGGGGAGCTCGCCTATCCGATCATCCAGAAGACGAGACCGGATATTCTGATCACGGACATTAAGATGCCGTTCATGGATGGACTGGAGCTGAGCCGTCTCGTGAAGCACGAGCTGCCGGAGACCAAGATCATACTCCTGAGCGGGTATGACGAGTTCCAGTATGCAAAAGAGGCAATCGACATCGGAATCACGGATTATCTGGTGAAGCCGGTCACGGGTGCACAGCTGATCGGGACACTCAAGAAGATCGGTCAGAAGATCGAGGAGGAGCGCGGGAAGCAGAAGCAGCAGACGCCGGAGGAGGTGAGATCTGCCGGCAGGCAGCGGCTGTTCCGGCACATGGTCTCCGGAAAGCATACCTATGCGTCGGTGTTCCAGGAGGCGAAGGAACTGGGACTTGAGCTGATTGCGGAGCAGTACAATATCATGATGCTCCAGCTGTTCTCCGAGGAGAAGGAGGATGTCCTGCCGGAGAAGATAAAAGCCTTCGAGCAGGAGCTGGAGAAGTACATGGAGCAGTCCGGCAATCTGATTGTCGCAAAGCAGGGCCGGGCGGAGTACGATTTTGTGCTGAAGGGCACAGGGCAGCAGTCTCTCGCGGAGACGACAGAGCAGGTAAAAAGCCTGCTGGCAGAGTATTTCCGGAGAGAGACGGCGGTGGAGTATGTCGCGGCGCTCGGGACACCGGTGGAGCGTTTCAGCGAGCTGCAGCAGTGCTACCGGCAGACCAACCTGTGCTTTTCCAGACGCTATTCGGTAGAGCGCAACCAGATCCTTGAGGAGGAGACGCCGGGGGAGACTGCGGCGGAGGTTCTGGAGGATGTAAAGCTCGGGGAGCTGAATATCTCCAGCCTGAGTCAGCGGCAGGCAGAGGCTTTTCTGTACACGGGCACTAGGGAGGAGGTGTCCGGCTTCGTGGAGGATTACTTTGCACAGCTCGGGGACGGCAATGTAATGTCTATCTTCCTGCGCCAGTACGTGGTGATGGATCTGTATGTGACGGCGGTTTCCGTTCTGGAGAAGAGCGGTTACAAGAGCAGGGATCTCGTGGAGCGGTGCGGCGATGCGAAGGAGATGGCAGCCTACCTGACCACGGTTGAGCAGACCAGGGAATATATTAAGAAGCTTTTTTCGGCGGTGCTGGATTTGCGCAGTGAGGCGGTGGACGGAAAATACGACGGCATCATGCAGAAGGCAAAGACCTACATCAACGATCATTTTGAGAAGGACGGGATTTCCCTGAATATGGTCGCAGCGGAGGTAAATCTGAGTCCGAGCCATTTCAGCACGGTATTCGGTCAGGAAATGGGAGAGACGTTCGTAGAATATCTTACAAGAATCCGCATGGAAAAAGCGAAGGAGCTGCTCAGGACGACGGGAAAGAAGGTAACGGAGATTGCCTTTGAGGTGGGCTACCGGGATGCGCATTATTTCAGCAACCTGTTCAAGAAGACGCAGGGCTGCACACCGGGTGAGTACCGCAGCAGAGGGTAAAAGGGGAGATGGATATTGAAGAGAGGGTTTTCACTAAAGAGCAGGCTCTATATGCTGCTGCTGATCTGTGTGGTGCCGCTGACCATACTTCTGGCGTATCTTCTGATTATGACGAACAAGATTTCCTCCGAGTATGACGGGATTGTCAGGAGAATCACAAAGGCAAACGCGTACAACATCAATTTCAAGGAGGACATGGACTACGTGATGTATATTATCGTAGTCAATTCGGAGCGTGCCGAGGAGCTGGTGGACACGGAGCAGCCGCACCGGATGATACAGGCCGCGCGGGAGGTGTTCGGCGAGCTCTATGAGGAGGCAGATTCCGAGTACGCCGCGAACCGGCTGTCAAGCATACTAAAGAGTCTTGACACGCTGGAGGATCGTGTGGAGGAGATCGAGAAGGATGCGCTTGTGACCGGGCTTTATGAGACGAACATGGAGCGTCTGGATCTGAATATCCGCGTCCTGACGGAGCTGATACAGGAGCAGATCCAGTATTATATCTACTATGAGACAACGAACATGGAGGAGCTGCGGATGGGAATCCGCGCGGATGTGGAGAGTGCCATCACGGCGATCACAGTGATTCTCGTCCTGATACTGCTCGGGGCATGGATGGTCAGCAGGAGGATTGTGCGGGGCATCACGGAGCCCATCCAGCGGCTGTGTGAGGCTGCGCAGGCAGCGGGAAGCGGGGATTTTGCGATCCGGGCGCAGGACGAGGAGCTGGATGAGCTCTCGGTTCTGAACAGCAGCTTTAACCAGATGGTGGAGGAGATCGGGCATCTCGTGGAGGATATACGCGTGGAGGAGCTGAATCTGCGCGCGGCGGAGCTGCGCGTGCTGCAGGAGCAGATCAACCCGCATTTTCTGTACAATACACTGGACAACATCATCTGGCTCGCGGAGTCGAAGGACACGGAGCAGGTCGTGAGGATGGTGTCGTCCCTGTCAAGCTTTTTTCGGACAACCTTAAGCAAGGGGCGGGAGTTCATCACGGTAAAGGAGGAGGAGCAGCACATCCGCAGCTACTTAGAGATCCAGCAGTTCCGCTACAGGGATATACTGGAATATGAGATTGCGATTCCGGAGGAACTCTATGAATATGAGATCATCAAGCTGACGCTCCAGCCGCTTGTGGAGAATGCGCTCTACCACGGCATCAAGAACAAGCGCGGCGGCGGACATATCCGGGTGTCCGGTGTACTCTGCCAGGATGTCATGATTTTCAAGGTGCAGGATGACGGAATCGGAATGGACGGTGCGCGGCTTGCGCAGGTGTGCGCCATGCTCCGCGACGGGGAGCAGGAGCCGGAGCAGGAGGAGACGGGCGGCTTCGGACTGTTCAATGTCAACCAGCGTATCCAGCTCAATTATGGCAGGGAGTACGGACTGAAGATACAGAGCACCTACGGGCAGGGCACCGAGATCTGGGTGCGGATTCCGTGCCGGGCAGAGAAAATCAAAAGAAAACGCAACATTTCCAAAAAAATTACACCTTTTGAGGAAAATACGGCAAAATTGTGAATGAGCTGTTCATAATTTAGTAAAAAATTTTACTTATTTCAAAAGCCAGTCGGTATTTTTTAAACCGTCCGAAAGCTATAATAGGTACATGGTTAAGGACTTAACCAAATCTAATAAAAACTTTGGGAGGTTTTTAAAATGAAAAAAAAGTTAGTGAGTGTACTGATGTGCATGGCAATGGGCGCAACCTTACTGGCAGGCTGCGGAAGCGAGGAGGCTGCTGACAGCAGCAACACAACGGCAGCAGATGCAACAGACGCAGATACGGCAGCGGACAGCGAAGCAGCGGATGCTTCTGACGCAGCAGATGCGGCAGACGCAGCTGACGGGGATGTAATCAAAATCGGCTTTGCACAGGTTGGCCATGAGTCTGACTGGCGTACCGCATCCACGAATTCCGCACAGTCCATCTTCTCGGCAGAGAACGGATATGATCTCCAGTTCGTTGACTGCGACCAGGATTCGGCAGTCCAGCTGGAGGCAGTACGTGGCTTCATCGAGCAGGATGTGGATTACATCATCATCGACCCGATCGTATCGACAGGCTGGGACACGGTACTGACAGAGTGCGAGGAGGCAGGTATTCCGGTTATCGTCATTGACCGTACGATTGATGATTCGGACAAATATATTTCATGGGTAGGCTCCAACTTCAAGAATGAGGGTCTTGCAGCAGGTGAGTGGTTAAAGGCTTACACGGATGCAAAGGGCATCAGCGACGTGAACGTGCTCGTTATCGAGGGAACAACCGGTGCTTCCGCACAGATCGGACGTACGGACGGCTTCAAGGAGATCGCAGATGCAAACGGCTGGAACATTCTGGATTCCCAGACCGGTGATTTCACACAGGCTGGTGGACAGGAGGTTATGGAGTCTTACATCAAGAGCTACGAGGGACAGTTCAATGTAGTGGTATGCCAGAACGATAACGAGGCATTTGGTGCGATGGATGCCATGAAGGCAGCAGGTATCTCCTATGGTGTGGACGGAGACGTGATCCTGATTTCCTTCGATGCCTGCACCGCAGGTCTTGAGTATGTAATGTCCGGCGACATCAATGCAGACTTCGAGTGCAACCCGCTTGCAGCTCCGTTTGTAGAGGATGTTATCCAGCAGTTAGAGTCCGGCAGCACACCTGACAAGGAAGTATACATGGTTGAGCACTGGTATGTAAATGAGGACATCCTTTCATCCATCACGGTAAACGGCGAGGAGCAGGAGCTTACCGTGGTTACACAGGAGATCGTTGACGCACAGTATTAAGACGGTCTGGCAACAGGACAAACATTATAGCAGGGACAGAGAAGAAGCTGCTTCACAGACAGGGAATTTGTAATGGGGGAGGCCCGTTGGTCTCTCCCAATTTTAAGGAAAGGGTGGAGTAAAATGGAGCATAATGTGGTACTGACCATGCGGGGGATTACCATGACATTTCCGGGCGTAAAGGCACTGGACAATGTGGATCTTACACTGCGGAAGGGCGAGATCATGGCACTGATGGGAGAAAATGGTGCCGGGAAATCTACACTGATCAAGTGTCTGACCGGAATCAACGCGTTCGATGCGGGAGAAATACGCGTTGACGGGATCGATGAACCGGTGGTCAATCATTCGACCCTGGATGCACAGAAAAAGGGCATATCCACGGTGTATCAGGAAGTCAATCTTTGCCCGAATTTGAGTGTGGCAGAAAATTTATTTATCGGCAGGGAGCCGAAGACAAAGCTTGGAACCATCGACTGGAAGACGATGACAGCAAAATCCAACAGGATTATTAAGAGCCTGGATCTTGATATTGACGTAACCAAAAATCTGGAAGAGTATTCACTGGCGCTCCAGCAGATGATTGCGATTGCAAGAGCGGTGGATATGGATTGTAAGGTACTGATTTTAGACGAGCCGACATCCTCCCTGGATGACCATGAGGTTGAAAAGCTGTTCGTTCTTATGCGGCAGCTGAAGGAAAAGGGTGTGGCGATTGTGTTTGTGACACACTTTCTGGAGCAGGTATACGCAGTCTGTGACCGGATCACAGTGCTCCGGAACGGCATACTGGTCGGAGAATATCCGATTGAGGAGCTGCCAAGGGTAAAGCTGGTTGCAGCGATGATGGGCAAGGATTTTGATGACCTTGCAGCTGTAAAATCAGAAGAGAAGAAGGATTTCACCAATGTGCCGGTGGTTATCGATGCGCAGGGCATGAGCCACAAGGGAAAGATCAAGCCGTTTGATTTACAGATACATAAGGGTGAGGTCGTGGGACTGACAGGTCTGCTTGGCTCGGGACGCAGTGAGCTGGCGCGTGTCATCTATGGAGCGGATAAAAACCAGACAGGTAAGCTGTTTGTCAACGGAAAAGAGGCAAAGATCAATGCGCCGATTGATGCGATGAATCTTGGAATGGGACTTCTTCCGGACGACAGAAAGGCAGAGGGCATTATCGCAGACTTATCTGTACGAGAAAATATAATTCTGGCAATGCAGGCAAAGCGCGGAATGTTTAAGCTGCTTCCAATGAGCAGACAGAACGAGATCGCAGACAAGTATATCGAGCTGCTGCAGATCAAGACGGCGAGCAGGGAGACCCTGATCGGGCAGCTCTCCGGCGGAAACCAGCAGAAGGTGATTCTGGCACGCTGGCTTGCCACAGATCCGGAATTCCTTATTCTGGATGAGCCGACCAGAGGTATCGATGTCGGGACAAAGACTGAGATCCAGAAGCTTGTGATCGAGCTTGCGGATCAGGGAAAGAGTCTGATCTTCATCTCTTCCGAGATTGAGGAGATGCTCAGAACATGCTCCAAGCTGGTGGTATTAAGGGATGGTCAGGAAGTGGGAGAGATCACTGAGGAACTGACCCAGGGGCATGTAATGCAGTCCATAGCAGGAGGTGGCAGGAATGAGTAAGTTTAAGAAGCTGGTCAGCCAGCCGTTGTTTTTACCGATTTTCTGTATGATACTGGTGATGGCGGTAAATATCATCTATGATGTGATGGCAGGAAATTTTGCATTTAACTTTTTTACCATCTCCATCCGCAACGGGGTATTGTACGGACGCATCATTGATATTTTAAACCGCGGCAGTGAGATTGCCATTCTTGCCATCGGCATGACGCTGGTTGTGTCCTGCTCGGCAGGAACGGATATTTCCGTCGGCTCGGTCATGTCACTGGCGGCATCGTTCTGCTGCATGCTTCTGGCAGGCTACGGCGTGTCCTCCACCAACAGCCTTGCAGCGCCGCTGATCGTCGGTGTGCTTGGCGGCATCCTGATGGGATGTGCCAGCGGTGCGTTTAACGGTTTTCTGGTATCGTATCTGAATGTGCAGCCGATGGTGGCAACGCTGATCCTGTTTTCGGCGGCGAGGGCAATCGGACTTCTGCTCTGCAACAACATGATCGTATACGTCCGGGATGATTCCTTTAAAATCTTCGGCGGCTATCTCGGATTTATGCCGACACCGATCGTGGTTGCCATCGTGTGCATCCTGATCACATCGCTGGTGCTCCGCAAGACCGCACTGGGCTTATATATCCAGAGCGTCGGCATCAATAAGAAGGCTTCCCGCATCGCGGGCATCAATTCCGAGCGCATCATTTTCCTGTGCTATGTTGTCTGCGGATTGTGTGCAGGAATTGCCGGCATTGTTGCTTCCTCCCGGATCAGCTCTGCGGATTCCAACAACATCGGACTGAACTTCGAGCTGGATGCGATTCTGGCAGTTGCACTCGGCGGCAACAGCCTCGGCGGCGGAAAGTTCCGGCTGGCAGGCTCTATTATCGGTGCGTACACCATCCAGGCGATCACCACCACCCTGTATGCGCTCGGCATCTCGACCGAGCAGGCACCGGTGTACAAGGCGGTCATTGTTATCATTATTGTGGCAATCCAGGCACCTCCGTTTAAGGCATTTATGAAAAAAATGTCTGTAAGGAGACAGCTTGCCAAAGGAGGTGCTGCATAATGAAAGCGAAAAAATTAAATGGAAATACGGTTCTTCTGATAATTACCATCGCGTTATTTTTTGTGATGTATGCCGTGGGCTGTGTGATTTATTCCAATAAGGGCTTCACACATCTGCAGACGTTTTTGAACATCCTTATCAATAATGCGGGCCTGCTCTGCATCACCTGTGGAATGACCTGCGTGATGCTGACCGGCGGCATCGATATTTCCGTTGGCTCGCTGGTTGCCATGGACTGCATGATTCTTGCCGTCGGTATGGAGCGCTGGAACATGAATGCGGTTCTGCTCTGCATACTTGTGCTTGCCATCGGGATTGTGTTCGGCGTGGTGCAGGGCTTCTGTGTCGGCTATCTGAATATCCAGCCGTTCATTGTGACAATGGCGGGAATGTTCTTCGCCAGAGGCATGACAGCCGTGATCAGCACGGAACAGATCTCCATCAGCAGCAATGCATTTTTTGTAAAGCTTGCCAATACGAAGATCAGCCTTCCGTTTGGCTCCTATACCAACAACAAGGGCGTGGTGCAGGTTCCGTTTATCCGTGTATCGGTAATCGTGGCGCTGCTCGTGCTGATAGCCGTATTTTTCATGCTCCGCTATACCAAGTTCGGCAGAAGCCTTTACGCAGTCGGAGGAAGTGAGCAGTCGGCGACCATGATGGGACTGGACGTGAAGAAGACGAAGCTGAAGGCGTATGTGCTTTCCTCATTCCTCTGCTCGATCGGCGGCATCTGCTACTGCCTGAACACGATGTCGGGAAATGTGCAGCAGGCACTCGGACTTGAGATGGATGCCATTGCTTCCTCCGTTATCGGCGGTACATTATTGACAGGCGGTGTGGGAAATGTCATCGGCTCCTTCTTTGGTGTACTTATCAACGGAACGATTTCCACACTGGTGAAGACGAACGGCAAGCTGCTCAGCTCGTGGTCCAACATTGCGGTGGCTGCGCTGCTCTGTTTCTTCATCGTATTACAGAGTATCTTTGCAAAGATCAAAGAGAAGAGCAAATAAAAACAAGGCTGTCCAGGGGCTGTCCGCTTCATGCGGCAGCCTTTTGGCTCTTCTATGGGAAAATACCGTGCTGCGTTAAAAAAGCACCCCGGGCAGGAGGTGCAGCCGGCAGGAGAAAAGGCGGGAGGAATATGAACATATTTCAGAAGAGGACTGTGGGAAAAAAAGGAATCGCGGCGGCGCTGCTTGCCAGCCAGCTGCTCTTTACAGCCGGCTGTGGGAGTGGGGAGCAGAGAGAGACTGCGGGACAGCTGGATACGGAGCAGACGATGCAGCAGGACGGCTATATTGTGGTCGGATATGTGCAGGTCGGCTCGGAATCCGACTGGAGAACCACCAACACACAGTCCTTTAAGGATGTGTTCACGCAGGAAAACGGCTACTATCTGATCTTCGAGGACGGACAGCAGAAGCAGGAGAACCAGGTGAAGGCAATCCGCAATCTGATCTTGCAGGAGGTGGATTATATCGTGCTCGACCCGATCGTGGAGACAGGCTGGGAATCCGTTCTGGAGGAGGCGAAGGAAGCCGGAATCCCGGTGATTCTGTCTGACCGCAGGGCGGAGATGGAGGACGACAGCCTGTATACATGCTGGGTGGGCAGTGACTTCGCGGAGGAGGGCAGGAACGCCGGGCACTGGCTGGAGAATTATCTGGAAAAGCAGGGGCGGAGCGGGGAGACAGTTCATATCGTATCTCTCCAGGGGACGCTGGGCTCCTCTGCACAGATCGGGCGGACAGACGGATTCGCAGAGGTTCTCCAGCAGAATGAAAACTGGGTGATGCTGGAGCGCCAGTCGGGGGATTTCACGCAGGCAAAGGGGCAGGAGGTTATGAAGGAATTTCTCGAAAAATACGAGGATATTGATGTTGTAATCAGCGAGAATGACAATATGACCTTTGGCGCTATCGAGGCGATCCGGGAGGCGGGCAGGACGATTGGCAGTGACGGGGACATTATTATCCTGTCCTTTGATGCGGTAAGGGATGCCCTCAAGGCAATCCAGACCGGGGACATCGCGGCTGATTTTGAATGCAATCCGCTGACAGCCCCGCTTGTGGAGGAGACGATCCGCCGCCTGGAGGCGGGGGAAAGCGTGGAGAAGATCCAGTATGTGGAGGAGACATATTTTGACTGTGAGATGGATCTCTCGGAGCTGTTGGAGAGCAGACCATATTAGGCAGGAAGTCCCTGCTTCTGCTGGCGGTAAAATTATCTGAAAAAATTAGCACTCACCTATTGACAGTGCTAACAACTGGTGCTATAACATAATTGTAACAGGGAGAACAAAGCAGGCGGCGCATAGATATGTGCCGCCTGTATATCATAGGAAGAGAAAGAGAGGTACGCTTATGAACATTCAGAAATTTACACAAAAGTCAGTGGAAGCCATTAACGATTGCGAGAAGCTTGCCTATGAATATGGAAATCAGGAGATCGAGCAGGAGCATCTTCTGGTTGCACTCATGCGGCAGGAGGATGGACTGATTCCAAAGCTGATTGAGAAGATGGAGATTCAGAAGGAGCACTTCATGGATAACGCCGAGCGGCATCTGGCAGCGCGTGTCAAGGTGTCCGGCGGTCAGGTCTATGTCGGACAGGATTTAAATAAGGTGCTCATTCATGCCGAGGATGAGGCGAAGCAGATGGGGGACGAGTATGTTTCTGTCGAGCATCTGTTCCTGGCGCTGATCAAGTATCCGAATAAGGCATTGAAGGAGATCTTTAAGGAGTACGGCATTACCAGAGAACGGTTTTTGCAGGCGCTCTCGACAGTCCGCGGCAATCAGCGCGTGACATCGGACAATCCGGAAGCAACCTACGACACGCTGGAGAAGTACGGGTATGATATGGTAGCCCGTGCGAGAGACCAGAAGCTGGATCCGGTCATCGGACGTGATGATGAGATCCGGAATGTCGTGCGGATTCTGTCCCGTAAGACGAAAAACAACCCGGTGCTGATCGGTGAGCCGGGTGTCGGCAAGACGGCTGTTGTCGAGGGACTTGCCCAGCGAATTGTAAAAGGCGATGTGCCGGAGGGCTTAAAGGACAAGAAATTGTTTGCACTGGATATGGGTGCGTTAATCGCAGGTGCAAAATACCGCGGTGAATTCGAGGAGCGGTTAAAGGCAGTGCTTGATGAGGTGAAAAGTTCCGAGGGACAGATTATCCTGTTCATTGATGAGCTTCACACGATCGTGGGTGCGGGCAAGACGGATGGTGCGATGGATGCCGGACAGCTGTTAAAGCCGATGCTTGCGCGTGGTGAACTGCATTGTATCGGTGCGACGACCCTGGATGAGTACCGCGAATACATTGAAAAAGATGCGGCGCTCGAGCGTCGTTTCCAGCCGGTAATGGTGGATGAGCCGACGGTCGAGGATACCATCTCCATTCTGCGTGGATTGAAGGAACGCTACGAGGTTTTCCATGGAGTTAAGATTACAGATTCTGCGCTGGTATCGGCAGCAGTGCTCTCCAACCGTTATATTTCGGATCGTTTTCTTCCGGATAAAGCGATCGATCTGGTCGATGAGGCGTGCGCGCTGATCAAGACCGAGCTGGATTCCATGCCGACGGAACTGGACGAGTTGAACCGCCGTGTCATGCAGATGGAGATTGAGGAGACAGCGCTGAAAAAGGAGACCGACCGTCTGAGCCAGGAGCGTCTGGCAAATCTGCAGAAAGAACTGGCAGAGCTGCGCGATGAATTCAACACGAAGAAAGCGCAGTGGGAGAATGAGAAAAAGTCGGTAGAAAAAGTACAGAAGCTGCGTGAGGAGATCGAAGCGGTCAAGAATGAGATCAAGATGGCACAGCAGAAGTACGATCTGGAGAAGGCAGCCGAATTGCAGTACGGCAAGCTGCCACAGCTACAGAAGCAGTTGGAGATCGAGGAGGAAGCCGTGAAGAAACGCGACCTTTCCCTGGTGCATGAAAACGTCAGTGAGGAAGAGATTGCGCGGATCATCTCCAGATGGACAGGAATTCCGGTGGCAAAACTGACGGAGAGCGAGCGTAACAAGACGCTGCATCTCGACGAGGAACTGCACAAACGTGTCATCGGCCAGGATGAGGGCGTCACGAAAGTGACGGAAGCAATCATCCGTTCCAAAGCAGGTATCAAAGACCCGAGTAAGCCGATCGGATCGTTCTTATTCTTAGGACCGACCGGTGTTGGTAAGACAGAGCTTGCAAAGGCGCTTGCAGCAAGTCTCTTCGATGATGAGTCGAATATGGTGCGTCTTGATATGAGTGAGTATATGGAGAAATATTCCGTCTCCCGTCTGATCGGAGCGCCTCCAGGATATGTCGGATACGATGAGGGTGGACAGCTGACCGAGGCAGTGCGCAGAAAGCCGTATTCGGTGGTATTGTTTGATGAGGTGGAGAAGGCACATCCGGATGTGTTCAACGTTCTGTTGCAGGTACTGGACGATGGACGAATCACAGATTCACAGGGACGTACCGTCGATTTTAAGAATACAATCATCATCATGACATCGAACCTTGGATCAGCACATCTGCTTGAGGGCATCGATGCAAACGGGGATATCAATCCGGAGTGCGAAGCGGCAGTTATGGACGAACTGCGCGGACATTTCCGTCCGGAGTTTTTGAACCGTCTGGATGAGATTATTATGTTTAAGCCGCTGACGAAGGACAACATCGGTAACATCATCAACCTTCTGGTTGCAGATCTCAACAAACGTCTGGCAGACCGTGAGATCACGGTGGAACTGACCGATGCGGCAAAGCAGTATATCGTGGAAAACGGATATGATCCGATCTACGGTGCAAGACCGTTAAAGCGGTTCTTACAGAAGCATGTGGAGACACTTTCCGCAAAGCTGATTCTTGCGGATAAAGTCAGGGAGGGAGATACGATTCTGATTGATGTCTCCGGAAATGAACTGACGGCAGCAGTGAAAGCGTGAGGGTTGATCTAAAACAGGAACAGAGAAGAGGGACGGAGGCAGAAAGCCTCCGCCCCTTTTTTTGTGTAATAGGGAACTTCGTTCCTATTACACAAAAACGCTCCGCGAGGATGCGCACCTCGCGGTGAGGTAAATAATGCTTTGCATACCGCGAGGGCGCGCAAGTGTGCGGCAAGCGCACACGTTGTTCTTGAGTGAAACGAAAGATTGAAAAATGCCTGTGAAGTCATTAAAATAAAACAGATACTACATATTTTAAAAGGATAGATACCGATGTATTTTTCAAAAGTGGGACAGGAGCGATGAAAAACAGGAAGATCATGATAGCAGGAATGCTTATCTGTGCGATAACTGCCGGGTGCGGGACGGCTTTACCGCACGCAGACGGGATGGGAGAGACGGAGCGAGAGACGAAGGAAGCTCAGTTAAATTCCTCAGATGAGACAGAGAAGATACAAAGTATTGCACAGGCGGAAGAGCAGACAGAAAATTCCGATGTGGAGGATGCGGACGATCAGCTTGCCGTCATTGCGCGGACAAGGAATCAGTGGGTGAATGATCCAGATTACGCAGATGAGATGTATCAGTTTGCGATAGCAGATCTTGATCACGATGGCAGACTGGAGCTGATTGTATCGAACTGTGGGGGAACCGGAATCTATACGTACAGCAGGTTTTACAGGGTGGAGGAGAATGGCACGTTAAAGGAACTGAAGACGTCTTTTGTAGAGGGGGATTCCCAACCGGATTTGATTGCGGATGAGCTTACCGTGTATCGGAAAGAAACGAAAGAAACTTTGCAGGAATATTATATTGTGTATGATGATTTGAGGGTTTCGCCAGCGGAGCATCTCTATGCGACAGACGCCATGTCTGTTTTGGAGGATGAGATTAAGGTGGAGACTCTGGCAACCATGTCATGGCTGTATGTGGCGGGGAACAGCGGTGATGAAGGGGAGGCGCAGATTGTCTGTAAGGATGCGGACGGAAACCCGCTGACAGAGGAGGCGTATCAACAGTATGCCCAAACTTATTTTAAGAAGCAGGGCTATACGGAAGATACACTTCTGCTCCGCTGGACGGATATAGGGGAATTCATGGAAAAAACACAGGAGGGGGCAGAGGCATTTTTAAAGAAAACCTATGAGTGACCCTGCGCCTTTAAAAACTCCTGCAGGGCAGCGCGTTTTGCTTCATAATCAGATACTCCAAGATCATAAAGCTTCTGCTCTAGGGCAGCGTCCCTGGAGAAAGTGCCAAGCGGCAGATGGCGGCTCGGCGCAAAGATTAAGGCACGTCCCTCTTTTTCCAGCCGGTTGGAAAGATCAATCGAAGCCTGATAATTGATATGGCGGTGGTCGATCCCTTCGATGGTCTTGGGATATCTGCGCAGCATGCGCTTGTAGATCGGCCGGTGTGCCTCCGGCTGCTTCACGAAATCGCGCGGATTTGACAGGATGATGACAACCTTGTCGCAGCCGTGTTCTAAGGCATGGTGTACCGGGATAGAATCGGCAACACCGCCGTCGTAGTAGAAATGTCCGTTCACATTGACCGGGCGGCAGAACGCAGGAAGCGCGCAGGTCGCCATGATGGTGCGGTAGTCGTCGCGCACGATGTCGAACTTGGAAAAATAGGCTGCCTTTCCTGTGAGGGCATCCGTTGCCGGCATATAAAATTCAGCCGGATTTTTCATGATGGCATCGTAGTCAATCGGGTCGGCACCGTCTGAGTTGGTCAGCGTTCCGTAGATATATTCGAGCCCGAAGAGATTCCCGGTCCGAAGCAGGCTGCGGACGGAAAGATAGCGCGGATCGTCAAGGTGTACGGTATAGAAGCGCAGATTTCTGCCGCGCTGGCCGGCAAGGTAGGAGAGGGTGTTGGCAGCTCCGGCAGAGACGCCGATACAATAGTCGAATGTGATTTTATCATCTAAAAACCTGTCGAGAATGCCGGCACTGTAAGCGCATTTCATGCCGCCGCCCTCAACAATCAGTCCTGTTTTTCCCATAATGGATCAGATCCTTTCTGCTAATTCACGGAACGAATTATAGCATAAATAAAAAAGAAATGCATCTGTGTGAAAACGCAGACATTACAATTCGTGATTTCGCCTAATAGACATTTGACGGAAGAATGATTTATAATAATTTTTGTAGACAGGCACTTCCCACAGAGGAGGTACTTGTATATGGGAGAACATAACACCTGAACTACTGCATCTGTTTGCGTATTTAAAGCAGAGCACTGAGGAAGTTGCAGAGATGCATCCGGATGAAAAAATCCGTAATATTCATGAGAGAGTCAAATATCTAAAACGTGATCGAAAATTGGAGGCAGGCTATATGACGATGGAAGAGTATATCCGTGAGGAAGCGGAGCGGAGGGCAAAGCTGATGGCACCTTCGATAGCGGAATCAATGGCGGAAACGCTTGCGAAGCCGATGGCAGAGACGCTTGCGAAGCCGATGGCAGAGACGCTTGCGAAGCCGATGGCGGAGTCGATGGCAGAATCACTTGCAGCGTCAAAAGTGGCACAGAGTATATTGTCGTTAGTAGCCGAGCTTGGAACTATTCCGGCAGAAGAGCAGCAGCGCATTGCAGGGGAACAGGATGATGAGACACTGGAAAAGTGGCTGAAACTTGCTGCACGCTCAACAACTGTGGAAGAGTTCCTGTCTGGAATGTAGAGACGAGTCTGTCTCGTTCTTAAGCGGCGGGTCTGCCGCTGTCATCAACCAAACAATTTCGGGACGTGTCTGTCTATCTATTTCTGCTATGGAAAGCACGGGAATGATCCGTGAAAAGATTTGAATAATTCCGTTGTTCATAATATAATGAAAAAACGGAGGATTTATTATGTCATTTGCACATTTACACGTCCATACAGAGTACAGTCTGCTGGACGGTTCCAATAAAATCAAGGAATATGTAAAACGAATCAAAGAACTCGGCATGACAGCGGGAGCCATCACGGATCACGGTGTAATGTTTGGCGTGATTGATTTTTATAAAGAAGCGAAGGCGGCAGGGATCAATCCTGTTTTGGGCTGCGAGGTCTATGTGGCGCCGAATTCCAGATTTGACCGCGAGATGTCCCATGGGGAGGACCGCTACTATCATCTGGTGCTGCTGGCGGAGAATAACCAGGGGTATCAGAATCTCATGAAGATCGTGTCGAAAGGATTTGTGGAGGGATACTACTACAAACCGCGTGTCGATATGGAACTTTTAGAACAGTATCATGAGGGGCTGATTGCGTTGAGCGCCTGTCTGGCAGGCGAGGTGCAGCGCTACCTGGTCAGAGGTCTTTATGACGAGGCGAAGAAGACGGCGCAGCGCTATGAGGCATGCTTCGGCAAGGGCAATTATTTCCTGGAACTCCAAGATCACGGAATCCCGGATCAGAAGACGGTGAATGCCGGCCTGATGCGGCTTAGCCAGGAGCTTGGCATTGAGCTTGTCGCCACCAACGACGTGCACTATACCTATGCGGAGGACTGGGAGGCGCATGATATCCTGCTGTGTCTCCAGACAGGGAAAAAGCTGTCCGATGAGAACCGTATGCGCTATGAGGGCGGACAGTATTATGTCAAATCCGAGGAGGAGATGCGCGCACTTTTTCCCTATGCCGCGCAGGCAATCGAGAATACCCAGAAGATTGCAGACCGGTGCCATGTGGAGATTGAATTCGGTGTGACGAAGCTGCCGCACTTTACGGTGCCGGACGGGTATGATTCCTGGACGTACCTGAACAAATTGTGTCATGAGGGACTGATCCAGCGTTATCCGGACCGCCATGACGAGCTGCTGCCGCAGCTTGATTATGAGCTTTCCGTTATCCAGAAGATGGGATATGTCGATTACTTCCTGATCGTGTGGGATTTTATCAATTATGCCAGAACGCACGGCATTCCGGTCGGACCGGGGCGTGGAAGCGCGGCGGGAAGTCTTGTCTCGTACACGACCGGTATCACCAACATTGATCCGATCCGGTATAACCTGCTGTTTGAGCGTTTCTTAAATCCGGAGCGTGTCACGATGCCGGATATTGATATTGATTTCTGCTATGAGAGACGAAGTGAGGTCATTGACTATGTAATCGGGAAATACGGTAAGGACTGCGTGACGCAGATCGTCACATTCGGTACGCTGGCTGCGCGCGGAGTCATCCGCGATGTGGGGCGCGTGATGGATCTGCCGTACAATTTCTGCGATACGATTGCGAAGAACATTCCAAACGAACTGAACATCACCATCGATAAGGCGCTTACCATGAATCCGGAATTGCGTACTATGTACGAGACGGATGACACGGTGCACACACTCATCGATATGGCAAAACGTCTGGAGGGACTGCCACGCCATACGTCCATGCATGCGGCGGGTGTCGTGATTTCCCAGAAGGCGATGGATGAATATGTGCCGCTTTCCAGAGCTTCGGACGGTACAATCACCACACAGTTCGTCATGACAACGATCGAGGAGCTTGGTCTGTTAAAAATGGATTTCCTCGGACTTCGGACGCTTACCGTGATCAAGGATGCCGTTGCCCTTGTGGAGAAGAACCACGGCGTGCGGATCGATGTCGATCACATTGATTATAACGATAACAGCGATCCGGATGCGGTCCAGATTGATTACGGTGACAAGAAGGTGCTGGATGCGATCGGAACCGGAAAATGCGAGGGCGTCTTCCAGCTTGAAAGTGCCGGGATGAAGAACTTCATGAAGGAGTTAAAACCGCAGAGTCTGGAGGATGTTATCGCCGGAATCTCTCTGTACCGTCCGGGACCGATGGATTTCATTCCAAAGTACATCAAGGGAAAAAACGAGCCGGAGAGCATTACGTACACCTGCAAGGAACTGGAACCGATCCTGGAGCCGACGTACGGATGTATCGTCTATCAGGAGCAGGTCATGCAGATCGTGCAGAATCTTGCAGGCTATTCCATGGGACAGGCGGATAACATCCGTCGTGCGATGAGTAAGAAAAAGCAGTATGTCATTGATGCGGAGCGCCACAATTTCGTTTACGGAAATGAGGAGCAGGGGATCAAAGGCTGTATTGCAAACGGTATCAGTGAGAAGGCGGCGAACGAGATCTACGATTCCATGGTGGATTTTGCGAAGTACGCATTCAACAAATCCCATGCGGCGGCATACGCGGTGGTCGCATATCAGACGGCATATTTAAAATACTATTATCCGGTGGAATTTATGGCGGCGCTGATGACCTCCGTGATTGATAACCCGCGGAAGGTGGCAGAGTATATCTATACCTGCAGGCAGATGGGAATCAAAGTGCTGGCTCCGGATATCAACGGGGGCGAGGGACGTTTTTCGGCGACGAAAGACGGCATCCGCTACGGACTGTACGCCATCAAGAGCATCGGGCGCTCGGTGGTGGATGCGATCATAGCGGAGCGGAATCAGAACGGTCCCTACCGCACCCTGCAGAATTTTATTGAGCGGGTGGCGGACTCTGAGGTAAACAAGCGCACTGTCGAAAATCTCATCAAATCCGGCGCCTGTGATACCTTAGACGGCAACAGGCAGCAGATGATGATGGTGTACAATGCCCTGATGGATCAGCAGGTGCAGACGAAAAAGAAGTCGCTGGCGGGACAGATGAGCCTGTTTGATCTGGTGTCGGAGGAGGAGAAAAAAGCCTATGAGATTCAGTATCCCAACGTCGGAGAGTACAGCAAGGAGATCAAGCTCGGCTTTGAGAAGGAAGTCATCGGCATCTATCTGACCGGTCATCCACTGGAGGAATACGAGGAAAAATGGCGCAAAATTATATCGGCGGTGACGTCGGACTTTCTGCTGGACGAGGAGAGCGGCGAGGTCAAGCTGCGGGATAACCAGAAGGTTATCATCGGCGGAATGATTACGGAGAAGACCATCAAATATACGAAGAACAATAAAACGATGGCGTTTCTCTCGCTCGAGGATCTGTTCGGCACGGTGGAGGTAATCGTATTCCCTGGCGAGTATGAGCGCTATCATACGCTGCTGAATGAGGATGAGAAGGTATTTATCCGCGGACATGCCAACGTGGAGGAGGATAAAAACGCCAAGATCGTCTGCGAGCAGATCTGTACGTTTGAACAGGCAGAGAACGGAATGCCGCAGGAGCAGCGTACCTATCGGCAGGGGAACGGCAGCCGGCGCGCTTACAGCGGGAATGCGGGCAGCAGTCCGGCATCCGCGGGAGACGGTCGCGCCACGCAGGCGCCCACGCGGCGCGGCGATGAATTATGGCTTCAGTTTGAGACCAAGGAAGCGTTTGCGGAAAAGGAAAAAGAACTCTATGCCATGCTTCATGATTCGGATGGAAAAGACACGGTAGTGATCTATATTTCATCGATCAAGGCGATGAAGCGGCTGCCCGAAAACTACAGTATCTGCATTGAAACGGAGATTGTGAACAATTTAACTAAGTTTTTGGGGGAAAATAACGTAAAAGTTGTCAAAAAGAGCATTGAAAAGAAACCATAAAGAGATTAAAATAAGATAGATTAAATGGGTATATTATATGAGGAGGGAACGATAAATGGCGAAAGAGATAAACACCATTGGTGTACTCACGAGCGGCGGCGATGCTCCGGGTATGAACGCAGCAATCCGTGCAGTGGTTAGGGAAGCCATTGCCAAGGGTAAGAAAGTCAAGGGAATCAAGAGAGGTTATGCAGGACTTCTTCAGGAAGAGATTGTGGATATGGAAGCAAAAGACGTTTCCGATATCATCCAGCGCGGCGGTACTATTTTACAGACAGCACGCTGCATGGAGTTCAAGACACCGGAAGGTCAGCAGAGAGCAGCAGAGATCTGCAAGAAGCATGGAATCGACGGTATTATCGTTATCGGCGGTGACGGTTCTTTCAGAGGTGCGCAGAAGCTGGCGGCACTCGGCATCAACACCATCGGTCTTCCGGGAACGATTGACCTTGATATTGCATGTACAGAGTATACCATCGGTTTTGATACAGCGGTGAACACCGCAATGGAAGCGATCGACAAGGTACGTGATACCTCTACTTCTCATGAGCGCTGCAGCATCATCGAGGTTATGGGACGCGGTGCAGGTTATATTGCATTATGGTGCGGTATTGCGAACGGCGCAGAGGATATCCTGCTTCCGGAGAAATATGATTACGATGAGCAGAAGATTGTAAACCATATCATCGAGAACCGTAAACGCGGCAAACAGCATCACATTATTGTCAATGCGGAGGGTATCGGACATTCTGCAAGTATGGCGAAGCGTATCGAGGCTGCAACCGGCGTTGAGACGCGTGCGACGATTCTGGGTCACATGCAGCGTGGAGGAAGCCCGACCTGTAAGGATCGTGTCTATGCATCCACGATGGGTGCGCTGGCAGTGGATCTGCTCTGCGAGGGCAAGAGCAACCGTGTTGTTGGTTATCGTCACGGCGATTTCGTGGATGACGACATCGATGAGGCACTTGCAATGCAGAAATCCATTCCGGAGTATCAGTATCAGATCAGCAAGAACCTTTCAATGTAAGATACATAACAGTATTTGGAACAATCATAAGACTCCATGGGCGGGAACTCATGGAGTTTTTTCCGCTTAGGGAACAAAAAGGAGCAGTCATGATTACGAGCAGCAGCAATCAGCAGATGAAAAATATTACGGCATTGATGAAAAAGGCAAAAGAGCGCAAAAGCCAGAACCTGTTTGTTGTGGAAGGCAGAAAGATGTTTGAGGAGGTTCCGCCGGAGTGGCTCTCTAAGGTTTATGTCTCCGAGCGCTTTCTGGAGGAACCGGAAGCGGAGCAGCTGCTTGCGGGAAAGACCTATGAGGTCGTTGCCGATGCAGTATTTAAGAGCATTTCCGACACACAGACGCCGCAGGGGATCTTATGTCTGGTGCGTATGCCGCAGTATCCGCTTTCCGGTCTGCTGCGCGGGGACAGGACACATCTGCTGATCGTTGAGAGCATCCAGGATCCGGGGAATCTGGGAACCATGCTGCGGACCGGCGAGGGTGCGGGAATTACCGGCATCATCATGAACCGGACGACGGTGGATCTGTTTAATCCAAAGACCATCCGCTCTACGATGGGAAGCATTTACCGGGTACCCTACTATATTGCGGACGATCTGGCAGAGACGATCGGTGAATTAAAACGGCAGAAGGTTGGCATATACGCGGCGCATCTGAAGGGACAGATGCACTATGATGAACCGTCCTACTGCAAAGGAACGGCGTTTCTGATCGGGAACGAGGGGAACGGATTGTCCGATGAGATCGCGGGGCTGGCAGATACCTACGTGCGGATACCGATGGAGGGAAGTGTGGAATCCCTGAATGCGGCAGTATCCGCAGCATTGCTTATGTATGAGACCAACAGGCAGAGGAGAAGGAACGGAAAATGAGAATCTGGTTTAAGATGATGAAGAACAACCACTTGCTGCGGGATACGACGATCACGGATGAATCCGATGAGACAAGAACACACAAGGTCTTCCATGCGCTTGAGGAAGTGTGCTATGAATTTGATCTCGGAAAACCGATCTGGCTGGAGGCGAATGTGAATGAATTCAAGCGCCATGCCAAGACGCGCTTCACGCAGGATTCCTTTATCGAGCAGATTGATTTTGATTTTCTGGAAATGCAGGTTATCGAGGAGGATTAAGCGGTATAAGTTATGGAAGGAAATAAGAAAACGGTTTCAGCAGGCTGTGTTTCGATTTGCCTAATTCACCCGGAATATGGTATAATGTACATAAGCAATGAGCAGTGCCAAAATCGTAACAGCAAAAATTGCCTGCTTGCAGAGCACATTTTCGCTGGCACGATTTTGATAGGGCGACTGCCCGGTAGTCCAAGAAATCTGTGATTTCTTGGACGTGTACTGCGAAATACGCGCCCGCGAGTCCGGGAAGCCGGAGGTTTTCCGGACTTTTGCCGGAGCGTATTGCAATAAATGATAAGGGGAGACATCTGGAGGGGAACATATGGACAAGCCGGTTGCGTTAGGGGAAGTGACCCTGGGTGAAGGCGTAGATAGCTGGAATACCATTATTTTTCTGTATAACTCGGCACTCAAGGAAGTGAGAACAAAGGTCGAGATTTTAAATGACGAATTTCAACAGGTACATCAGTACAATCCGATTGAATATATCAAGTCGCGCATCAAAGCGCCGGAGAGCATTGTCAAAAAGCTGAAGCGGTATGGCTATGACTCATCGATCGACAACATGGTGAATTACATCAACGACATTGCGGGAATCCGGATAGTCTGTTCTTTTACATCGGATATTTACCGCCTTGCCGAGATGATCGGCAAGCAGAATGATCTCACGGTAATCTCCGTGAAGGATTATATCCGGCATCCAAAGGAGAGCGGATACAAAAGCTATCACATGCTGGTGACGGTACCGATCTTTTTGTCGGACCGCATTATCGACACGAAGGTGGAGATTCAGATCCGGACGATGGCGATGGATTTCTGGGCGAGCCTCGAGCACAAGATCTACTATAAGTTTGAGGGAAATGCGCCGGATTACATCAGCAGGGATCTGCGCGAGTGTTCGGGAATCGTCTCCATGCTGGACGCAAAGATGCTCCAGCTCAATGAGGCAATTCTGGAGGCAAAGGCGGCACAGGAAGAGCAGGAGGGAGATACAGGTGCAGTATAATTATGATTTTGAGATCGCATCACTCTTAATTATGACAATTATATTACTGCACTTTGTATTCGTGCGCCAGTTTCCCGGGGAGAAGACACGGGTATTCGTCTGGCTTCTGTTTGTGTGTGAAGCAGAGTGTCTGATGAACATTCTATCATGTGTGGGATTAGCAAATGCAGCCCTCGTTCCGCAGCGTCTGAACGAGGTACTGGCGTTTGCTTTTTTTGTGCTGGAGGGGGCTTCGTCATATCTGATTTACCGGTATTTTATGGCGGCATGTGCGCTCCGCGGCAGGGAGAGAACGGTATTTGCGGCTGCCGGCATGATTCCGTTTGCCGTGTTTCTTGTGTTGGTGGCAGTGACGCCGGTGACTGGATTTTTTTATTACTTTAGGGATGGCAGTTATTATCAGGGCGTCGGCGCGGATTACGGATATGCGTATATTGTGATCTTCTTTTTGTTGGGGCTTCTGATTGTCGTGCGGCAGCATAAATATACCACGCTTCGCACGAAGGTCATCGTGTGCGCCTACACGGCTGTGGCAGCCGCCATGATCGGGCTGCAATACTGGCACAGGGAGATGCTTTGCACCAGCGTCAGCAATACGGTCGTGCTCATAATGCTCTATCTGCAGATTCAGAATCCGGTGGTGTTTCTGGACACGACAACAGGAATCGGGAACGGGACGGCATTTGAATCGCAGCTGGAGGACCGGCTCCGCAGAAAGGGCGAGGGCTATGTGCTCACGATTCATTTGAGCAAGTTTTATCATATCCACACGATTCTGGGTACCGAGAACAGCAATGAACTGCTGCGCGAGATCGGGGCGTATCTGTATGATCTGTGTGGAAAATTTCATGTGTTTCACACGGCAGGAGATGCATTTACGGTGTTTGCAGACACCAAAGAGCAGTGTGAAAGGTTAAAATGTGAGATACAAAAGCGGTTTGAAAGTGACTGGGTGGTGCAGGAGAACCGCATTGCGCTGGATATGGAGATGGTGGTGCAGCACTATCCGACGGACTTTAAGGCGATGGCGGAATATTACGGAATGCGGGAGTTCCTGCTTGAAAATGCGGGAAAGTCCGGCGCGCAGGTCATTGTGGAGGCGGATGCGGACATGATCGCACAGTACCGCCGCCGTAGAAAAGTGGAGATTGCCGTGGCGAGGGCGATCCGGGAGAAGGGATTTCTGGTCTACTATCAGCCGGTATATTCCCTGAAGGAACGGCAGATTGTGTCCCTGGAAGCGCTGGTGCGGCTTAAGGATCCGGAATTGGGATTTATTTCGCCAGAGGAGTTTATTCCGCTTGCGGAGCGCGATGGCAATATCATCCATATCGGGGAACAGGTGCTGGAGCAGTGCTGCCGGTTTCTTTCAAAGCATGTGCTCTCGAACGGCTCGCTTGGAATCCGTACGATCCATGTGAACATTTCGATGGTGCAGTGTCTGCGCCAGAATTTGACTGAGACCATCCGGCCGGTGCTTGAGAGTTACCATATTCCGCCGTCCATGCTGACGCTGGAGGTGACGGAGCGCACGGCGATCAGTGCCCCGGAACGGATGCTGTGGCATATGCATGAGCTGGGAAAAATGGGAGTGTCGTTTGCACTTGACGATTATGGAAGCGGAAATGCGAACTGCTCCTATCTGATCCGTTTCCCGTTCCAGGAGATCAAGATCGACAAGGAGATCGTGTGGGCGTCGTTCCGCGACAAGGCGGCGCGCATCGTGCTTGAAAATGAGATTCACACCATCAAACAGCTGGGGATTCCGCTGATTATCGAGGGAATCGAAGAGCGGGAGCAGAGCGAAGCAATGGAACAGCTTGGGGTGGAATGTATTCAGGGATACTATTATGGCAGACCTCTGCCGGAACAGGAGTGCCTGCGGTATATCCGCACGTTTCAGGAGAAAGCGCAAAACGACAGGCAGCAGGCGGCTGTTTCAGGAGAAACGCAGAAGGAAGCCGGCCGGTGAGAGCCATTTGAGTCATACAGAAACAGGAAAGAAAGAGAAGAGACATGAATATTATTAACGCGGAGAATTTAACGAAATCATACACAGAGAGGAAGCTTTTGGACAAAGCTTCCTTTTATCTGCAGGAGGGAGAAAAAGTCGGGGTAATCGGTATCAACGGGACGGGAAAGTCCACCCTGTTAAAAATTATTGCGGGGCTGGAGGAACCGGATGAAGGCCAGGTGACCTGCGCCAACCATATCGTGGTGAGATACCTGCCGCAGAATCCGGTGTTCGATCCGGAGATGACGGTACTTGACAGCGTGCTGACACAGTGTGTCTTAAATTTTGTCGGCAGCGAGAGGTCAGAGCGCACCGATGCAGATGCGCATGCGCATGCACAGGAACAGAAATGGAGTCTTGAGAGCGATGCAAAAAGCATGATGACGCGCCTCGGCATTACCGATTTTACACAGAAGACCGGAGAACTTTCCGGCGGACAGAGAAAACGTCTGGCGCTCGTGGCAGCACTTTTAGTGCCGTGTGATGTGCTGATTCTGGACGAGCCGACGAACCATCTGGATTCGGCGATGGCGGACTGGCTGGAGAATTTCCTGAAAAAATGGCGCGGAGCGCTGGTCATGATCACACATGACCGCTATTTTCTGGACAGCGTATGCAACCGTATTGTCGAGGTGGACAAGGGGGCAATCTACAGCTATGAGACGAATTATTCCGGTTATCTGGAGCGGAAGGCGGAGCGGGAGGAGAGCGCCGAGGCGAGTGAGCGCAAGCGCCAGTCCGTACTGCGGAAGGAACTGGAATGGGTCAGACGCGGGGCGAAAGCGCGCACAACCAAGCAGAAAGGGCGTTTACAGCGCTATGAGGAACTCAAGAATCAGAAGGCGCCGGAGCGCGACAGCCAGGTGGAGATGAGTTCTGTCTATTCCAGGATGGGAAAAACCACGATCGAGCTGGATCACATCACCAAAGGATATGACGGACGGACGCTGCTGCGGGACTTTTCCTATATTTTTCTGAAAGGAGACCGGATCGGATTCATCGGGGCAAACGGAAGCGGCAAGACGACCCTGATGAAGATGATTGCGGGGCGCATCAAGCCGGATGCGGGCACGATCACAGTTGGGGCAACGATCAAGATCGGCTACTATACGCAGGAGATTGAGACGGGCCGCGAAGCGGGAATCGCCTACATGGACCCGGAGGAAAAAGTGATTGATTATATCCGTAACACGGCGGAGTATGTGCGGACGACCGACGGTCTGGTCTCGGCATCGAACATGCTTGAGCGTTTTTTGTTCCCGGCAGCGCAGCAGTACAGTCCGATCGGAAAGCTTTCCGGCGGTGAGCGGCGCAGATTAAATCTGCTGCGCGTGCTGATGGAGGCGCCGAATGTACTGATTTTAGACGAGCCGACGAACGATCTGGATACGCAGACCCTTGCGATTCTGGAAGACTACCTGGACAGCTATGAGGGAATCGTGATTGTGGTATCGCATGACCGGTATTTCCTCGACCGCGTGGTGCGGCGTATTTTTGCTTTCGAGGGAAACGGAGAGATCCGGCAGTATGAAGGCGGTTATACAGATTATGTCAACCGACTGGCGGAGGAAGGCAGAAAGCCGGGCGAAACGGCGGAAGTTCAGGGAATGACAGCACGCGGAGTCTCGGAGGCGGAAAGCGCACAGGAGGCCGGCGGTGTGACCGGGACATCCGGGCAGGATGCAGCAGAGCAGGCGGATTCCAGAAACACCTGGAAACGTGAGAAGAAGCTGAAATTCAGTTATAAGGAACAGAGGGAATACGAGACGATCGAGGATGACATTGCGAACCTGGAAGCAAAAGTGGAGCAGCTGGATGCCGACATGGCGGAAAACGCCACGAACTCAGTGAAGCTTGGGGAACTTCTGGCGGAAAAGGAAGCGGCAGAACGGGCGCTCGAGAAAAAGATGGAGCGTTGGGAGTATCTGGAAGAACTGGCGGCAAAGATTGCGGGGCAGGAATGAAGAATATAACGTTTCATTTTACAAAGCCGTCTTTTTTCTTTCTATTCGCTGCAGCGCGTTAAACCAGCTCTGCGGCAGACCGAAGCCAAAGACAATTCCCAGCACGATGGCACCTGCCACCTTGATGGTTTCCATGCCATAGTTGGAGAATTGCGTCATATCGTTCATGATGAAATAGTAGGACGTATAGTAAATACCTGCTCCGGGAACCAGCGGAAAAATACCGGCGATGAGGTAAACGGTTACCGGATTTCTGCGGATCGCGGACAGAATACGCGAAAATACGGTGAGTGCGAAGGTGGCGGTCAGATTCGCAAGCACCGTGCCCATATTGCTGTTTAAGCCGATCACATAGACGACCCAGCCGATGGCACCGGTCAGACCGCAGAAAAACAGTTCCTTTTTCGGCGCGCCAAACAGTTCCGCAAAAGAGAGTGTGGCAAACAAACTCACAATAAACTGGATAATCATAACAGCGCTGCACCTCCCCTTGCAAAATGATAGATCGTAATGACGGTGCCGACGCCGACAGCGATACAAAATGCGGTCAGGATGGCGTCAATCATGTGAATGGCACCGGACAGATAATCTCCGTTAAAAAAGTCGCGGATCGACGTAGTGAGCGCGATTCCGGGGACGAGCGGCATGATGTCTCCGATGATGACCTTATCGTAGAGGATGGGGGTACCAAAGGAGAGTACAATCAGCGACAGCAGCGTTACGAATGCACTTCCCAGGATATTCGTGATAAACTTGGAATTCTTATGGCGCTTTAAGGCAAACAGAAATACCTGCAGCAGCATGCCGATAAAAAAGCCGACGATGCTGTCCAGGGCTGTACCTCCGAAAAGGTAGGAAAAACAGCCACAACCTAGTCCGCAGAAGAAGATGTGGACGACAGGTTTACCGAACGAAATATTTTTACATCTTTCCAGACGGTTCCAGGCGTCGATCAGCGAACATTCGTGGGAACAGATCTCGCGGGAAAGCTGGTTTAATGCAGCGATGCGCCCGAGATGCGTGGTGCCGAGCGGAATGTGGCGGATCATGCTGCAGGCATCTTCACGATCCTCGTTTGCACTTGCAAAGATTCCGTTGGAAAGCACATAAACATCATAATTTTCAATTTCGTATGCCTCAAGAATATGCATGACCGTGTCCTCGACGCGGTAGACTTCGGCACCATTCCGAAGCAGTGCATCGCCGATTTCCACGGCGAGAGCCAGAATTTCCTTGGTTACAGCCATTTGGATGTCCGCCTTTCTGATAATAAAATGTCCATATGAAAAAGTAACACGTTTTTATAAAAAAAGCAATCTGGTACTTTTGTCAGTTGTCCTGTACATAATATCTGTGAGGACAGGCATAATAATGCATAAATCATGCAAGTGATGTAAAAACGGACAGGAGGACAGGAATATGAATTGCAGAAAATACAGAGCATGCCTTGTGGGAGTGCTGGCCATCGCGCTGATCTGCGGGGCACTTTTATATCTGAAATACGGGAGAGAGGGGGAGACCCCGGTGGACGGCGTGCTGGTGGAACGGAATTCTACATGGGAAGCGGGAACTGCGGCATGAGTGCAAAGAGTGAGACACTGTATCTTAAGATTGACCAGAATACAATCGTGACAGACCGGCATGTGACGCTTGGGGACATTGCGAAAATGGAGTGCCCGGATGCTTCGATTGTGCGCCAGCTGAAGCAGAAAAAAATCTATACGTTTGCGGAGGTGATGAATCCGCGCAAACAGAAGAACCAGATGAAGGTTTTTTCCATATTAAAGATCGTCGAACTGATTCATGAGGAATATCCGAATGTGGACATCAGCAATGAGGGAGAGAAGGATTTTATCATTGAATACATTCCCAATCCCGAGAAACCGAAGTGGATCAATGCGTTAAAGACCGTCGCGCTCTGCGTGGTCATTTTTTTCGGGGCGGCGTTCACGATTATGGCGTTCAACAACGATGTATCCGTGGGAGATGTCTTTTCCAAATTCTATCGGCAGGTGATGGGAAAGGAGTCAAGCGGCGTGACAGAACTTGAAATCTGTTACAGCATCGGACTTGCCATTGGCATTACGCTGTTTTTCAATCATGTGGGCAGTAAGAAGATCACGCCGGATCCGACGCCGATGCAGGTGGAGATGCGCAAATATGAGAAGGACATAGATACTACGTTCATAGAGAACGCGGAGAGAAAGGGACACAGCATCGATGTTAATTGAGCATATATTTTTGGGCTTCTGCGGGCTTGCCGCGGGACTTGCCGTCTCTGCGGGAACATTTGCGTTTTTGATCGTCATCGGTGTCATTCCGCGTATGATTGGAAAGTGCAACCGCGCGGCAGAGACACTGCATTTTGAAAATGCCGTGATTCTGGGCGGAATCTGTGGAAATCTGGCGTCTGTTTTTTTGCAGATCCGGATTCCGTTCGGACCGGCGCTTCTGTGCGTGTACGGTATTTCTGCCGGGATATTTGTGGGAAGCATCGCGGTGGCGCTCGCGGAGATCCTGAATACATTTCCGATTACATTCCGGCGCATGGGCTTAAAGGTCGGACTCTTCTGGGTCATGCTTGCGATGGCGGCAGGAAAAGTGGCAGGATCGCTGTACTATTTCCTTGGAAATTTTAAGGCACAGTAGTACAATGATGGGAGATTGTTTTTTTACGGAGGAAAATTATGGTGCCATCCATCGCACGCCAGAGCGTGATTATCAAGTGCAATATGCAGAAGTCAATTCTGACAGGAAATTATGAATTTTATTATGCTGCGGGAATTATCGCCAACCTTTCCGGAGTTGAGATCCCGGAGGACATCAAGCCGGAGGAACTGCTCGCGCTTCTGTCGGAGAAGATACCGACGCTGACACCAGCGGATGAGAAGGAAAAGTATCTGTTCGGGATGGTGGCGGACTACCGTCCCGAAGATGTATATGATGAGCAGATGCGGGAACTTTTAGACTGGGGACGCACTGAAAAATATCTCTGGACGGTCACATTGCCGGATGACTGGCAGAACGCATAAAGCCCGGGGCATCATAGCAAGCTTGTGCATCATAGCAAGCCTGGGCATCACAGCATTACAGAGGGAAAATGGCGGGAGAAGAGGTTGGAGGGGCGTAAGAACGTATAAAGTCGAGGCATCATAGAGGAGAAATGGTGTGGAAGAAGCTGCCGAAGGAATAGAAATAAATAAAATGCGCATACTGACAAAAAAGACGGAGGTTGCGCAGTGGATAAGGAAAAAGAACGTTTACAAAAAAAATACAATGATTATGTGAAGCAGGTGACGCCCACCCATAATCTCTGGTGGAATACGGCGAAGGCGTTTGTGACAGGCGGGATCATCTGCTGCATCGGGCAGTTTATTCTGAACGTGTGTGAGAATTACGGACTGGATCAGAAAACATCTGGAAGCTGGTGTTCTATGTTGCTCATTCTGCTGTCTGTACTGCTCACCGGTCTGAATCTGTACCCTTCGATTGCAAACTGGGGAGGCGCGGGCGCGCTGGTGCCAATTACCGGATTTGCAAATGGTGTGGCCGCGCCCGCCATAGAGTTCCAGAAAGAAGGACAGGTTTTCGGAATTGGCTGCAAGATCTTTACGATTGCCGGACCAGTCATTTTATACGGAATATTTTCAAGCTGGGTGCTCGGATTGATCTATTGGGTATTAAAATGGTGGGGAATGGTGTAGTGCCTTTTCCGTGCGGGTCTGGAAGAAGAAAAATGTCCTCCCAGACCCGAAATATTGTGATTTTCGGGTCTGAGAGAGGAAAAACGCTGTTCCAGACCCGAGAAGTGGACGAAAAGAAGGAAAAAGAAGAGAAAAAAGAAGCCACCCGGGTCTGGAAGAGGAAAAACGTTCTCCCAGACCCGAAATATTGTGATTTTCGGGTCTGAGAGAGGAAAAACGCCGTTCCAGACCCGAGAAGTGAACGAAAAGAAGGAAAAAGAAGAGAAAAAAGAAGCCGACCGGGTCTGGGAGAGGAAAAATGTTCTTCCAGACCCGAAATATTGTGGATTCCGGGTCTGGGAGAGAAAAAACGTTCTTCCAGACCCGAGAAGGGAACGAAAAGCAGGAAACGGCAGTGGAAGAGAGAAACACGGATTCAGACCGCGGAATCCAGAAAATAGTAGGAAATCAGATGTTCAATCATGCCGGCGTTTAAGGGATATGCTTTGGTCTCGTACGTGGTAATCAGATGAACGGATGGAATGATGCCGTTTGCGGCATAGAGAGAAAGCTTTGAGCCGGCGTTTTTGGCGTAGGCGGGATCGTCCATCAGCCCGAAATGCTCCCAGTAGTAGAGAACGCCGGTTACGGGATGGCGTATGGTGAAATCCGGAAACAGAGTGACGCCGCCAAGGGAGAGCGCACATTCGTAGCGGTAAGGAATGGCGTTTAGGTGGAGCAGCATGGCAATTATGGCTTCCGATTTGGAACGCACTCTCTCGCCGGAGACGGTTTTGTGAAGCAGCTGCTCGGGATGGAGCGGATTGCGTTCGTAGGAAGCGGCAGACCATTCGACAGCGGAATTAGTCGAAATATTCGGGATATCTGAAATATTCGAGACGGCTGGAATATTTTTGGCGGTGGAAAAATAAGAACGAAGCAGATCTTCACAGGCGGGATCAGAGAGAAGATGCGGATCATCAGAAGAGAGGCTGTCCGCCGGGTAATATTTTAAATATGCGGTGATCGCTGCCTGTTTCTGCAAGAGTATTTGCTCCTGTTGCTGCAGATACTTTTTCAGCGCCAGCTGTTCGGCGAGAGCGCGGTTTGCTTTCGGAATATAGGTCTTGGAGTGACCGTCGCCCTGATACCATTTGACAGTGGTTCCGTTGCGTGAGCAGATGAGTTTTCCGGGAGGAAGCTTCTGAAGCTGGTTCTGGATGGTACGAAGTTCCTGCCCGTTGCGGTCGCGGGCAGTGAGGATTTGTGTGTGTAAAGGTGTCATGGTATTCTCCTGTTCTATAGATGGTGTGTGTTAAGAGGATCCGGTATACTTTTATGTGCTAAAAATGCCCGCTGCTGTTTTAAGTACAGGTGGAAAAGGAGCGTTGGCATATAATGAGAAAAGATTATGAATTTGGTATCGCTGGGGTGCTCTGGGTGAAAAGTGTCTGCAATCGAATGAACAAATTCATGGAAGAACATAGAGAAAAATGGTTATGATATAATGAATCCTAACGGATTCATATTAGAAGTTCCTGCGGAACTTCGGATGCGCAGAAAACAACGCAAAAAGATATTATAATGGTTTCTATTAAATCATACTACAAAAGAAAAGTAAAGCGAACAACCGAAAAAGATACCATCTCATATCAAGCCGGGAAGCACCGCATTCTGCCGTCTCCACAGCTTGACATGCGGTTCGCTCCGGATGTAAGATAAGAAACAATGAGTATGAAAAAAGAACTGCGGGGAAAAGTAAATGTCAGTCACAAAACAATTTGCCAGGTATGTCACACAGAATATATTCGGAATGTTAGGTATCTCCTGTTATATCATCGCTGATACCTTTTTTATTGCGAAGGCGGCGGGAACGGACGGAATCACGGTCTTAAATCTGGTGCTGCCGATTTACAATCTGATTTTTGCCATCGGTTCGATGATCGGCGTTGGTTCTGCGACGCGCTTTACGATCTTAAGGGCGCAGGGCGAGGAGCGGGCGCACGGCTATTTTTCCAATGCCATCTGCTTTGTGTGGATGATTGGAATTTTGTTTACACTTGCGGGCGTTTTTATCCCGGATAAAATCATCGCGCTGATGGGCGGCGATGCGGGAATTGTGGCGCTTGGAACCGGGTATACGAGGATCTTTCTGTTGTTTACGCCGTTTTTCATGATGAACTACGTCATCATGGCATTTGTGCGCAACGATAACCAGCCGTCCTTAGCGATGGCGGGAACCCTCGCGGGAAGTTTTTCCAACATCCTGTTTGACTATATTTTTATGTTTCCGCTCGGCATGGGGTTAGAGGGAGCGGCGCTCGCTACGGCGGCATCACCGATCATCAGCATTCTGATCTGCAGCGCACATTTCTTTGGAAAAAAGAATACTGTGCGGTTCCGGCTGCACGCGCCGTCCATCGCCCAGTTATTCGGGGCGTGCCAGCTTGGCGTTCCGGCATTTGTGGGGGAGATTTCTTCCGGCGTCATCACGACCGTGTTCAATTTCCTGATTCTCGGTCTTGTGGGAAATATCGGTGTGGCGGCTTACGGAGTGATCGCGAACTTTGCGCTTGTGGCAATGGCAATCTTTAATGGAGTGTCACAGGGAGCGCAGCCGATCGTGAGTGACTGCTACGGAAAAGGAGATGTGAAATCTGTCCGGAAAATACGAAATCTCGGACTTGCCACGGCTTTGGGCATCGCGGTAGTGCTCATCGGAGCCGTCTACGGATTTACGGATTCGCTGGTGAGTCTGTTTAACAGTGAACATTCTGCGGAACTGGCAGCGTATGCCCACACGGGAATGCGGCTGTACTTTATCGGCTTTCTGTTTGCCGGAATCAATATTGTGGGGGCGGGATTTTTAAGCGCGACAGAACGTGCGCGGGAATCGTTTGTGACATCGGTTATGAGAGGATTTGTCTGCATAATCGGCTGCTCGCTGCTTTTTGCCGCAGCATTCGGCATCAATGGCGTGTGGCTGTCGTTCCCGGCATCCGAGCTTCTCACAGCCATCGTGATGGCTGTGGTGCTCGTGCGGGATAACCGCAGACTTTAGATAAAACCGAAATGTTCCAGCGCAAGGCGGATACCGTCTTCGCTGGCTTTTTCCGTTACATAGGACACCTTGTCAAAAAGCGTGGCAGGAGAGGCGTTGCCCATGGCGACACTGTTTGTCAAAGCAGTGAGCATGGGAAGGTCATTGTTGCTGTCGCCGAAGGCATAGGCGTCCTTTTTGTCTATCCGGTAATAATCAAGCACATAGTTAAGTCCGGTGGCTTTAGAGCAGCCGAGCGGAACAAATTCGCGGAAATTGCCGCCGCGGTCAATACATTCAAAATAGCGGTCGCTTGTGGTACGGAAACCGGCAAGCTGCTCGGGGTGCTCAAACCATAGGACAAACTTATCACAGAAAAAATTAGGATTCTCAAGGTGCTCCGGCATCTCATAGCCGCGTTCTTCAAACGCCTCATACTGCCGTCTGGCATCCGGGTGCCGGAGCGGTCTTGTCAGATCAAAAGCAACCTCGTTCCTGGATTCAAACAGGATATCGATATCCCATTCCCTGGCTGCAAGAAGCAGCTTCATTACGGTCTCGTGCGTCTGTGCGACATGAAGGATTTCGGTGCCGTCGCAGTAGATATCTGTGCCACAGCCGCAGACAAAGCCGTCAAAACCCACATCACGGAAACGCTGTTCCACATTCTGAAAACAGCGCCCGGTATTGATGAACATCAGATTCCCGTTTGCCCGCGCAGCCCGTATAGCATAGACGGCACTTTCCGGAATCGAACCGTCAATCTCGGAAGTCAGTGTTCCGTCGATATCAAAAAAAGCAATTTTCTTCATGAATAATCTCCAATGTAACAGATCTATAGAAACGGAAGTATTGTAATACTTTTTACCTAATCTGTCAAAGGATGCGCGCTCTGTCCACCGTGAAACACAGATATTTAACGGTTCCGTCACATAACCGTCACATTACATTCAGCTGTCCATTAGAAAGCGATGCTATCCTTACCGTGAAACATGAGAGAGGATAAAATGCCGGAAGGGAAAGGATGAAACAATGAAAATAGCGTGGTTACACAAACTCCTGGGAAAACATTCCAAAAAATTTTACGGAATACTTGCCGGGATTCTGACTGCCGCAGTTGCGGGAAGCGGAGTCGGCTATCATGTGATAGCGGCTTCGGGCACAGCGGATCAGACGGAAGAGGACACACAGATAGATGAGACAGACGGACAGGAAGACGGCAGCTTTTCCGGGACAGGAACCACACAGGTGAAAACGGAGAGCCAGCTGCCTGATTTTTCTGTGAATGCGGTGACCATGACGGTGGAAGAAGTCTACGTGGAAGCGGGAAGCACCGTGGCAGAGGGCGACGCCTTATTCAAGATCGACGATGAGAGCATGGCGGATGCAAAGGCGTACTATGAGGATGCCATTTCAGATGCGGAAACGGCACTGCAATCTGCGAAGATCGATTTTGAGAGCGGCGTGCTGGAGGCGGAGAGCGAGCTTTCCTCCACAAAACTTGCAGCGGACACCGCGCAGGATACTTATGATGCGGCAGTCAGTGAGTTGTCGGTAAAGACCAGCGAGGCGCAGGAAGCGTACGATGAGGCGGTGGAGGAGCTCTCCGATTATCAGGATGCCATTGACAACGGCACCTACTACACACAGGTCGGGATCAATGAAAAACAGTCGGCAGTCGATGCGGCGCAGGCGGCACTCACGGAAAAGCAGACGCAGCTTTCTGATGCACAGAGCAGCAGTCAGGCGGCAAAGGACGCATATGCAGCGGATATGGCGAACATGAAAACACAGATTGAAGCCGGAGCGTCCCACACGGATCTTGCGGCGCTGGCGGATCAGCTGGCTGCGGACTATACCGCCGTGCAGGAGGCAGCCGACGCCCTGTCGCAGAGCCAGACAGAGGCGGAGAGCGCAAACAGTACACTGCAGCTTGCCAATCAGACATTCCAGAAGGCGGTCGAGGAATATAACACGAAGGTGACAGAGGCAAATGAGAAAATTGCGGAGCTGACAGACGAGCTGGAGGAGCTGAGTGACGCCTGCGACGAGGCAGAGCGCAATGAGACGACGGCGCAGCCGGCGCTTTTACAGCAGTATGAAGAGGCGGTTCTGGAGGGAAAATATGCGGATACCGAGTATGAAGCTTCGCTGGAAACCTTGCAGAGTGCTGTGGACGAAGCGCAGGATACATTGGATGAGCTGAAGGAACAGCAGAGCGCACTCTTAGCGATCGAGGACGGCGTTGTATGTGCGGACCGTGACGGAACGCTTGCATCGGTGACTTACGAGGCGGGGGATACACTGATCAAAAATACCGCATTTGCAAGCTATTACGATCTGGATACGATTCTGATTTCTGTGGAGGTATCACAGAACAATATTGCAAAACTTGCGGTCGGCGACACCGTGCAGGTACAGATCAGTGGAAGCAGGATGGGAGCAATCGACGGAACCGTCTACTCCATCGCATCGGAAAAAACATCCGGCGGAAGCATGTCCAATGTGACGTATGCGGTCATTGTTGCCGTGGACAATACAGATGGCACACTTACTACTGGCGTACAGGCAACGGTGAAGTTTGAAACACAGGCGACTGGAGCCACAGAAATGGAAGAGACTAAGACCGCAGGAAAAACCGAGACGATCGGAGCGTCTGAGACAGAGGAAGCAGGAGGAAAGACAGAATGAAAAAGAAAAAGCTTTGGCTGGTGACCGGGGTGGCTGCGGCGGCAGTGCTTGCCGCAGGAACCGTCACCTTTGCATATCAGTCGGGAAGCGACAGTGAAGAGCAGACCGTATATAAGGAAGTAACCGTGGAGAAGGGAAATCTGACGGCGGGCGTGACGGAGAGCGGCAGCGTAACGATCGGCACGCTGGATCAGACTCTTGATTTTTCGGAGGATTCTTCCTCTGCAAGCACGCAGAACAACTCGTCCGCGCAGAACAGTGCGGGAGGAAATGCGACTTCGTCCACCAGCACGGCATCGACCCTTGAGGTGGAAATGGTCTACGTTACCGCAGGGCAGTCGGTCGAGGAGGGAGATCCCATCTTAAAGCTCACGGAGGAGAGCGTGGCATCTTATAAAAAAGATCTTGAGGAAGCGGTAACCGAGGCGAAGACAGCCGTCAGCGAGGCGGGTTTAAGTGCAGAAAAGCAAAAGGTATCGGCAAGCTATTCCTACAATCTGAGCACGGCGGAGGGATCTGTTGCACAGGAGACCTACGAAGCCACCGTCAAGCAGCTGCAGGAGGCTGTGGATGACGCGCAGGAAGCGGTGGATACGTCGGCGTCTCTGATCAATTACTATCAGGAGCAGATCGATGCGGGCGTGGACTTAAGCGCATCGCTTACCGAGGAGCAGGAAAATTATGACAAACTGTACACAAAGCTTGTGGCAGCGAAAAACAACTATACCACGAAGTCGATTGAGGCGGAGAAAACGCTGAAAGAAGCCGAACTCTCGGCAAAAAACGCATCCAGCCAGTACAGTGTGGATGTCTCCGGGGCGGACAGTGACATTACCGATGCAAAAGATACGCTGTCCGACGCGGAGGAGGCGCTTGAGGCATTTGAAGCTGCCATCGGGGATGACGGCACGATCTATGCGGAGTATACGGGAAACATTACCGATCTGTCGTATGAGGCAGGAGATACCATCTCTTCCGGCGCAACGGTTGCCACTTTTTCCAATACGGATGCGGTGACGATCACCGTCTCCGTGTCGGAGGAGGACATCACAAATATTGCAGTTGGAGACGTCGTGGAGATTGAGCTGTCTGCCTATGAGGATCAGACGTTTGCGGGGGAGGTGGAGAGCATTGACACTTCATCTTCCAGCGGTTCCTCCACGGTGTCTTACAATGTGACCGCCGCGTTTACTGGGGACATCACTGGAATATATACGGACATGACAGGAAACGTCACATTTATCAGCAGGCAGGTGACGGATGTGCTGTATGTATCCAACAAGGCGGTCCAGTCTGACGGAACGACATCCTATGTCAAAGTGAAGGATGCGGACGGAACGATCCGCATGGTGGATGTGGAGACGGGCTTTTCCGACGGGATCAACGTGGAAATCACGTCCGGGCTCACGGAAGGTGAAACTGTGCTGATAGAAAGTCAGGTGACAGAATGAAGCCAAAAGAATTATTGAGACTGGTCTGGATCAATATCACACAGAACAAATTTAAGGTGGTCATGACCTCGATCGGCATTATCGTGGGTGCCGCCACCATTGTGATGGTCATTGCTATTGGTAAAGGCGGTCAGGCGGACGTGGCAGACCAGTTTAAAAACTTAAATGCCGGTGCGGTGGACATTTCCTACGACGGCGGGACAGATTTTGGCGGCGGAGGAAGCAGCGATGATTCGGACTCCGGCATGGCAATGATGGCGCCGGGTGGCGGCGGAGGCTTTGGAGGCGGTTTTGGCGGAGCACCCTCCGGCGATATGGGAGGCGGTTCCTCATCGGGAGGCGAGGCGCCGGGCGGATCACCGGGGGGAGAGATGCCTTCCGGTGACGGCGGCGGTATGCCGGATATGGGAAGCTTTTTCGGCGGACAGAGCGATATGGAAGACCGCATGAATCAGGAAAATATCACGCTGAGCGAGGATGATGTGGATGACATCGAAACATTTGCGTCCGGCATCTCGGCAGCGACCATTTCCTACACCACAAAATCCAGTGTGGATGGCGGAGATCTCGATGAAGCCGATACCTATACCATCGCAGGAGTGAAAAGTAACTACGAGACGATCAGTAACCTCTCCCTCGCGGTCGGAAGCTTTATCACCGACGATGATGATGAGAACAAAGAAAAAGTCTGCGTGCTCGGCGCAAGCGTTGCCGAAGAGATTTTCGGCAGTGCCATTGAGGCATACGGAAGCGTGATCTATATCGACGACCGGCTTTATGTGGTAAACGGTGTGCTGGAAAGCATGGGAACGGTCGCGTCCGGTATCAGCCCGGATGATTCCATTTTTATCCCTTATGCGACCGGTGTGAAATATCTGGTCGGATCATCGGTCGGCCCGACGATCACGGTGCTGGCGGCAGATGTGAATAATGTGGAAGGCGTGATCGAGGAAGTGACAGAAGTGCTTGCCACCAGTTACCCGAACGCTGAGTTCACATTTGAGGATGCAGGAAGCAAGATGGAGGCGGCGGAGGCTTCCAACCAGATTCTGACGATGCTTCTCATTGCGATGGCGGCGATCGTCTTCGTGGTCGGTGGAATCGGCATTATGAACGTATTGTTTGTATCTGTAAAAGAGCGGACCAATGAGATCGGTATCTTAAAAGCGATCGGCTGTTCCAAGCGGGACATTCTGCTGGAGTTCCTCGCGGAGGCGGCTGCAATCAGTCTCATCGGTGGTGTGCTGGGGAATCTGGCATCGCTGGCTGTGGCGCCGATTGTACAGTACCTCGGCGTCCGTGTGGAACTGTCGGCGTCAGCATTTTTGATTGCGCTTGTGTTTGCAGTGGGAACAGGAACGATCTTCGGATTTTATCCGGCTTATAAGGCGTCCAATCTGGTTCCAGTGGAGGCACTTGGCGCGGAATAAATAATTGAAAAGAGGTTTGGCATGATAAAGAAGAAAGCGGTGGCGGGCGGCATTGTGGCGCTTGCAGCAGTGCTCGGCGGCGGAGGCATTTTCGCATGGACCCGCAGGACGGCAGACACGGAGACACTGGCGGATAATCAGAAATATGTGTATGCCTATGTGACCAGCATCGAGGGAAATGAATTGACATATATGGAAGTCGATGAATCGGTGGTGGAGGCATATCTTGCAAGCAGCACGGAAGACACCGAGAATACAGAAAAAGGCGGAGATGGCTCAGGAGCGCCAGGAGGAAGTGATGGTTCAGGGGCGCCGGGAGATGGATCGGGGGCGCCTGGCAGGATGTCGCAGGGAACTTCCGGAACAAATGATAGCACGGAGATGTCGGACGGGATGCCGCAGGAAGAAAATGGCGACATGCCGGGCGATGCAACATCGGACGGAACAGGAAGTAACGGTGGAGGAGCACCGGGCGGAAATGGCGGCATGAGTGGTAAAAGTGTGACAACATTGATTCCGGTCAGCACGGTGGTGCACACCACGGCAGGTACCGAGACGACGTTTCAGCGGCTGGCGGCTGGCGATCTGCTGAAGCTTCTGATAGTGACCAGCGAAGACGGTGAGGAGGTTATTATAGAGATATGGATGCAGTGATGGATATGGAGCCGGCGATCTGCGCGGCCACAAAAGCAGAAAGTATAGAAAATACAGACGTAATCACAATGAGAAATATCAACAAATCCTACCGCATGGGAACGCAGTCCCTCCATGTGCTCAAAGATGTGTCGCTGACCGTAAAGCAGGGAGAATATCTTGCCATTTTGGGTCCTTCCGGTTCCGGAAAAAGTACGCTCATGAATATCATCGGGTGCATGGATGTGATGGACAGCGGAAACTATCTGCTGGATGGCGTGGCAATCGAACAGGCGAAAGAAAAGGAACTGGTAAAAATCCGTAATCAGAAAATAGGCTTCATTTTTCAGAAATATCATCTGATTCCGACCTACAACGTGCTGCAGAATATTGTTATGCCGCTTCTGATGCGTGGAATGGGGCTCGCGGAGGCTCAGGAGGCGAGTATGGACACGATTGACATGCTCGGGCTTTCACAGCGTATCGGACATAAGCCCAATGAACTTTCCGGTGGTCAGCAGCAGCGTGTAGCCATTGCGCGTGCACTGGTCGGAAAACCTGCCATTCTGCTTGCAGATGAACCGACAGGCGCGCTCGATGTGAACAGCGGAAAAGAGGTATTGAAGCTCTTTGAAAATCTGAATCAGATGGGAAATACCATTGTGATGATTACCCATGATCTGAATGTGGCAAAACATGCGGGTCGTGTGGTAAGAATTGTGGACGGTGAGATCTATGAAAACTGATTCCAGAGCGGTTGTAGTAGGAAAATGAGGTTATAAAAAACTGATTCTGGGAGGATGCAGCAGAAAATGAGGTTATAAAAACTGCATTTCGGGGCATTTTTGCGGGTCTGAGAGATGCATTTCGTTGTCTGAGACAGGTTTTTGACTATTTCGCGGGTCCGAGAGACATTTTTCGGCATCTGGGACCTGTTTTACCATTTTACATTGGTGTTATGTCGACCATTCTGCTGTTTTGCGGGTCTGGGAGATACATTTTGCCATCTGAGACCCGTTCTTGACTATTTCGCGGGTCTGAGAGCTGCTTTTTTGCGTCTGAGACCCGTTCTACTCTTTTATACTGTTGTTATGTCAACTATTCTGTCATTTTGCGGGTCTGAGAGCACGTTTTTGCGTGCATAGACCCGAATCCACGGTTTGTAACATAATGTTCGCGGAGACAAAAGTGAGCATGAAGCAAAGACGGATGCGCATGCTTACGTGTAGCGGACGGATATGTTCCATGCGAACGCGCTTGCATGGAATTGCCGCAATAAGCATATTGCGCCCTGCTTTGATAAGTAATATTATTAGAAATCCCCAAGTGTGTTTGTAATAATATTACACATCACCCAGAAGAGGTCTAGGCTTATTGCGATAATTCCTTTTGCCGGGGTATCGTTGATGTATGATATAATGAATCCTATCGGATTCATATTAGAAGTTCCTGCGGAACTTCGGATGCGCAGAAAGCAGCGCAAAAAGA